>Ga0208518_100451_pt1 | contig 11101 bp, 11 predicted proteins | sample LakWasM127_HOW14_2_FD_183937 | JGI IMG/M metagenome (GOLD analysis project Ga0208518, IMG submission 183937) | Freshwater sediment methanotrophic microbial communities from Lake Washington under simulated oxygen tension - Sediment Metagenome... | ecosystem: Environmental > Aquatic > Freshwater >...
CGGGATTTGCCGCTACCCGGAACCGTTGCCGACATCCGCAACGTGGTCGAGGGCGATCCCTCGCCCGACGGCAGGGGCGCGCTCGAACTGTGTCGCGGCATCGAAGTCGGCCACATCTTTCAACTGCGCACCAAGTATGCCGAAGCGCTGAAATGCACCTTCCTCGACGAACAGGGCAAGGACCAGGTCATGGAAATGGGCTGCTACGGCATCGGCGTTTCGCGCATCGTCGGCGCCGCCATCGAGCAGGGGCACGACGAGCGGGGAATTATTTTCCCGGCCACCATCGCCCCCTTCGCCGTCGCCGTCGTGCCGATGAATTACGCAAAGTCCGAGGCCGTCCGCACCGCCGCCGCGGCGCTCCATGCGGAACTGCTCGCCGCCGGCATCGATGCGATTCTGGATGACCGTGATGAGCGCCCCGGCTCGATGTTCGCGGACTGGGAGCTGATCGGCGTTCCGCATCGCGTCGTGGTCGGCGAGCGCGGCCTCAAGGAAGGCAAGCTCGAATACAAGGGCCGCAATGACGCCGAAGCCACGATGGTTTCGGCAAGCGAGATGATGACCTTCCTCAAACAGAAGTTGTGCGGCTGATATCTGGTCTTGCGCTCGGCTTTGCCGTTGCGCTCTGTCCGGCTGCGGTTCAGGCCGGCGCGCAGCAATACGAGCCGCTGGCCGCCAGCGTGCAGGCAGGGCTGCACGCTGCGATTGCCGACCGGGCTGCGCCCGACCCGCAATTCCCCTCGATTCAGGAAAAGGTCAATTGGCTGACCGACATGTCGTCGCGCCTGACGCGCCGCATGCCGGACCGGGAAGCGCGCCTGGATTTCCTCAAGACCGTGTATTACGAAGCCAAGCGTGCCGGCCTTGATCCACAGATGGTGCTCGGCCTGATTCAGGTCGAGAGCGGCTTCAAGAAATATTCGGTGTCGTCATCCGGTGCGCGCGGCTACATGCAGGTGATGCCCTTCTGGATCAGGCTTATCGGCAGCAAGGACAGCAACCTGTTCCACATGCGCACCAACCTGCGCTTCGGCTGCACCATCCTGCGCCACTACCTGGACATGGAAAAAGGCGATCTCTACCGCGCCCTGGGACGCTACAACGGCAGCCTCGGCATGCCGGAATATCCGAGGATGGTGCTGGCGGCGTGGGAGAAGCAGTGGGCTTGGGGACCGCGGGTGATCGGGCCGCGGTAGTCCGTGCTCTGAGCGACAACCTTGAAAGTCGGCGCTGGCGATACGGCGATTTAAAGGCGCGGTTCGACAGGCTCACCACGAACGGAAAAGTTACCTCATGCCCGGCAACATCCCCTTCATCCCCCGCATCATCTTCTGCATGCCCCCCTTGGAGAACTGCTTCATCATCTTCTGCGTCTGCTCGAACTGATTCAGCAGGCGATTGACTTCCTGCACCGACACCCCGGCGCCGGTGGCGATGCGGCGCTTGCGATTGGCCTTGATGATCTCGGGCTTGCTGCGTTCAGTCGGCGTCATCGAGTTGATGATGCCCTCGAGACGCCGGACCGTCTTGTCCTCCATGCCACCGCCGGCCTTCTGCGCCATGGCGCTGAACTGCGCGGGCAGCTTGTCGAGCATAGCGGCCATGCCGCCCATCTTCTTCATCTGGCCGATCTGGTCCTTGAAGTCGTTGAGGTCGAAGCCCTTGCCCGACTTCATCTTCCTTACGAATTCCTGCGCCTTGTCCTGATCGACGCCGCGCTGGGCCTCCTCGACCAGGCCGAGGATGTCGCCCATGCCGAGGATGCGCGACGCCATGCGCTCGGGATGGAACTCTTCGAGTCCCGTCAACTTTTCGCCGACGCCGGCGAACTTGATCGGCTTGCCGGTGACGTGGCGCACCGACAGCGCGGCGCCGCCGCGCGAATCACCGTCGAGCTTGGTCAGGATCACACCCGTCAGCGGCAGGGCCTCGTTGAAGGCTTTCGCCGTATTTACCGCATCCTGACCGAGCATGGCGTCGACGACAAACAGGGTTTCGATCGGCTTCAGCAGGGCGTGCAGATCCTTGATCTCGGCCATCATCGCTTCGTCGATGGCGAGACGCCCCGCGGTATCGACGAAGATCACATCGTAGTAATGCCGCTTGGCGTGGTCCAGCGCAGCCATCGCAATGTCCGCTGGCTTTTGCTCGCCGGAAGAAGGGAAGAAGTCGATCCCGGCCTGGGCCGACACGGCTTTCAACTGCTCGATGGCGGCGGGGCGATAGACGTCGCAGCTGACCGTCAGCACCTTCTTCTTCTGCCTCTCCTTCAGCCACTTGCCCAGCTTGGCCGTGGTCGTGGTTTTGCCCGCGCCCTGCAGGCCGGACATCAGGATCACTGCCGGCGGCTGCGTGGCGAGATTGAGGCCGACGCTGGCGCCGCCCATCAGATCGGTGAGCTCGCGGTGTACGACGCCGACCAGCGCCTGGCCGGGCGTCAGCGAGCCGATGACTTCCTGTCCGAGCGCCTTTTCCTTGACGCGGGCAATGAAGTCCTTGACTACCGGCAGGGCGACGTCGGCCTCGAGCAGCGCCATGCGCACTTCGCGCAGCATGTCTGAAATATTGTCGTCGGTCAGTCGCGCCTGTCCGCGCAGGTTTTTTACGACACGGCCAAGACGCTGGGTAAGGTTATCTAGCATGAGTGGAAGGGGGGTCGGATACGGAAAGAGATGAGAGGCTTGGTGTAGACTTCGCCGATGCCCGCAATCTTAATGCATCTGCTGGCCGCAGCCCTGTATGCCGGCCTCGCGGTACATCTTTGGCGCACCCGCTGGCGCGGACCGGCGCTCGACCAACCGGCGGGAGGACTCAAGCTCGCCGAGCGCATTCTCCTGCTGGTGGCGCTGGCGGCACACGCCGTCAGCCTGCGCATGGCGATATTCGACGCCGAGAGCATGCGTTTCGGCTTCGCCATTGCGCTATCGGTGATGCTCTGGCTGGCGATTGCGCTGTACTGGATCGAGAGTTTCTACGCCCGCATGGACGGTTTGCAGGTGCTTGGCCTGCCTGCGGCAGCCGTCGCGGCATTGCTGCCAGCCTTGTTTCCGGAGGCCCACGTGTTGACCAATGCCGGCTCCGCGGCGTTTCGCCTGCATTTCCTGATGGCCATGCTGGCCTACAGCCTGTTCACCCTGGCGGCCTTGCACGCCCTGCTGATGGCGACCGCCGAAAAGAGCTTGCATCGCGGCCGCATCTCGCCCTTCCTGGCTGGCCTGCCACCCTTGCTGACGATGGAGAAGCTGCTGTTCCGCCTGATCCATGTCGCCTTCGTCCTGCTCACATTCACGCTGATTTCCGGCGTGTTCTTCTCCGAAACCCTGTTCGGCAAGGCGCTGACATTCAATCACAAGACGGTGTTCGCCATTCTGTCCTGGCTGATTTTCGCGGCGCTGCTGGCCGGCCGTCACTTGCGCGGCTGGCGCGGCCGCGTGGCACTGCGCTGGACCCTGGCCGGCTTTGCCGCGCTGCTGCTGGCCTATGTCGGCAGCCGCTTCGTGCTTGAGGTAATCCTCGGCCGCTGATGGACGAAATTCCTTTATCCGCGCAGTTCCTTGCGCTGGCGGTGCTGCTGGGCTGTTCCGCCTTCTTTTCCGTAGCCGAAACCGCGATGATGGCGTCGAACCGCCATCGCCTGCGCCATCTCGCCAGCCACGGAGATCGAGGCGCGAAGCTGGCCCTCGATCTTCTGGCCCGCACCGACAAGATGCTGGGCGTGATCCTGCTTGGCAACAATCTGCTCAATGCCGCTACCGCAACGCTGGTATCGGTCATCACCATCGAGTTGTTCGGCGAGGAAAAGTGGGCCCTCAGCGTCGGCACCCTGCTCGTCACCTTTGCCATCCTGGTGTTCGCGGAAATCACCCCGAAAATTCTCGGCGCCGCCCACGCCGACCGCTTGGCGCGAGTGCTGGCCTTTCTGATCTGGCCCCTGTTGCGCGCTGCATACCCGGTCGTCTGGTTCGTCAACCTGTTCGTCGATGCCCTGCTCTGGGCCCTTCGCCTCAAACCCTCCGGAGGCGACGAGAATTCGAGGCTGAGCGCGGAGGAGTTGCGCTCCCTGGTGCTCGAATCAGGCAAGTTCATTCCGCAACAGCACCGCTCCATCCTGCTCAACCTGTTCGAACTCGAGCAGTTGACCGTCGCCGACATCATGACGCCGCGCGGGGAAATCGAGTCCATCGATATCGCCGCGCCGATCGAGAGCATCAAGGCCCAGCTCGCGACCAGTTTTCACACGCGGGTAGTGGTATTCGAAAACGATCCGGCCAATATCATCGGCGTCCTGCATCAACGACGACTCGTGGCCCAGGCCTTTGGCGGAGAGATCGATCAGGCCGCTCTGCACGAACAGATGTCCGAACCCTATTTCATTCCGGCAGCGACCCCGATCTACACCCAACTCCAGTTCTTTCGCGAAAACCGGCAACGCATGGGGCTCGTGGTCGACGAATACGGCGAGATCGAGGGGCTGGTGACGCTGGAAGACATCATCGAGGAACTGGTCGGCAAATTCACCACGCGGCAGTCGGATTTTGGCGGGTCGCTCTCCTGGAACGATGATGGCGTGGCGCTGGTGGATGGCGCGGCCAGTCTGCGGGAACTGAACCGAATGCTCGATCTGGACTTTCCCCTGGACGGGCCGCGGACGCTTAACGGACTGATTGTCGAGCACCTGCAGGACATCCCCGAGGTGGGCGTTGGCGTGCGAGTCGGCGGCGTACCGATGGAGATCGTGCAAACACAGGATCGAAAGGTCAAGATGGTACGTCTTCACCGCCCCGCCGGAGAGTGATACTCTCGGCATATCCAGGGCGTAGAATCGCAAAAAAGGGAGTTTCAGGGCCGACCGGCGACGCTTGTGTCAGCGTTGAGCAGCAGCTGGAACGTTCTCGGGGTGATGAAGGCTGAAGATGTTTGTCGGCGTTGAGCGCAGCGGCCGAAACTAAAAATCAAGCAGGAGAAGCCAATGGCCACAGCAGGCAAGGTAGAAAAGAAGGAGGGCGCAAAGGAACTCCACTTTTCCTGGGAAGGCAAGAACAAGCAAGGCAAGGTAATGCGCGGCGAAATCAAAGCTGCCAGCGAGGCAACGGCGCATGCCGCATTGCGACGTCAGGGCATCAACGTCACCAAGCTGAAGAAACTGAAAACCGGTTCGGGCGGCAAGGTTTCGGACAAGGACATCACCCTCTTTTCCCGGCAGCTCGCCACCATGGTCAAATCCGGCGTGCCCCTGCTTCAGTCCTTCGACATCGTCGGCAAGGGGACCAACAATCCGGCCCTGGCCAAGTTGCTGTTCGACATCAAGTCCGAGGTCGAAACCGGCGCCAACCTCGCCACCGCCTTCCGCAAATACCCGATGTACTTCGATGCCCTGTTCTGCAATCTGGTCGAGGCCGGGGAGCAGGCCGGTATTCTCGATACCCTGCTCGATCGTCTGGCGACCTACAAGGAGAAGATCCAGGCGATCAAATCCAAGATCAAGAGCGCCCTGACCTACCCGGTCGCCATCCTCATCATCGCCTTTATCATCACCGCAGTCATCATGATTTTCGTGGTGCCGGCGTTCAAGGGGGTGTTCGCCAGCTTCGGCGGCGAACTGCCGGCACCGACGTTGATCGTGATCGCAATTTCTGACTATTTCACAGCCAATTGGTACATCATCTTCGGTGGTATCTACGCCGTGTTTGTCGGCATTTCCCAGGCTTTCAAGAGGTCGGTGGCGTTACAGATCGCAAAGGACAAGTATTCGCTGAAGCTGCCGGTTTTCGGCGATATGCTCGTCAAATCGTCAATCGCGCGCTGGACTCGAACCCTGTCCACCATGTTTGCGGCCGGCGTGCCTCTGGTCGAAGCCCTCGATTCGGTCGGTGGTGCTGCCGGTAACTATGTTTACATGATGGGGACGAAGAAGATTCAGGCCGAGGTCAGCACGGGTTCCAGTCTCACGGTGTCCATGGAAAATTCCGGATTGTTCCCGCCTATGGTGACGCAGATGGTCGCCATCGGCGAAGAATCCGGCCAACTGGATTCAATGCTGGGCAAGACCGCGGACTTCTACGAAGCCGAGGTCGACGAGGCGGTCGAAGCACTCTCGAGCTTGATGGAGCCGATGATCATGGTGTTCCTTGGCGGCCTGATCGGTGGCCTCGTGGTGGCTATGTACCTGCCGATCTTCAAGCTCGGCTCGGTCGTAGGCTAAAACCGGGGAATGTTCGCCCAGTTCGCCGATCCGGCGGTGTTTGCGCTCGCCGCAGGAGTGCTCGGCCTGATCGTCGGCAGCTTCCTCAATGTCGTCATCCATCGCCTGCCGATCATGATGGAACGCGACTGGGCGGCGCAATGCGCCGAACTCAGGGGCGAAGCGCCACCCGTGTTCGAACCGCTTTCACTGGCCCGCCCTCGCTCGCGTTGTCCGCGCTGCGGCCATGCGATCACCGCCGTGGAGAACATTCCCGTCCTCAGCTGGCTTCTGCTGCGCGGGAGATGCAAGGGCTGCGCAGCGCCGATCTCATTTCGTTATCCGCTGGTCGAAGCGCTGACCGGGCTGTTGTTTGCCTTTGCGGCATGGCATTTCGGTTTTGCCGCAGCCGGCCTCGGGGCTCTGGTGTTTCTCGCGGCCCTGGTGGCCCTGACGGGCATCGATTTCGATACCCAGCTATTGCCCGACGACATCACCTTGCCCCTCCTCTGGCTCGGGTTGGCGCTCAATGCCATTGGTGTCTACACGGATCTGAAGAGCGCCGTGATCGGTGCCATGGCCGGTTACCTGTCGCTATGGGCCGTGTACTGGGCATTCAAGCTGATCACCGGCAAGGAAGGCATGGGCTATGGCGACTTCAAGCTCCTGGCGGCGCTCGGTGCCTGGCTCGGCTGGCAGATGCTGCCATTGACCGTCCTGCTTTCTTCCCTCGTCGGCGCAGTGGTCGGCATCGCTCTGATGGTCATTGCCCGTCACGGCCGCAACGTTCCCATTCCCTTCGGCCCCTACCTGGCTGCAGCGGGTGCAATTGCCCTGTTTTGGGGCAGACCCCTGACCCACGCCTACCTCGGGATCAACCTGTAGCCCTTGCAAACTCTGGCGTCAGGCCCCATTTTGGCCTGACCAGGGTAGCTTGGCCACGGCGGGTGCGCCAAGGCCTTCAGCTATAATCTCTTTCTTTACCAGAATGCCGGAGAATGTCATGCCAATCTACGCTTATCGCTGCACCCAATGCGGCTATGAGAAAGATGTCATGCGGAAAATCAGCGATCCGCTATTGACGACCTGTCCCGAATGCAAGACCGAGAACTTCGCCAAGCAACTGACCGCGCCGGGCTTTCAGCTCAAGGGCAACGGCTGGTATGCCACGGACTTCAAGGGAAGCGGGGCCGCCAAGCCCGCCGCTGCCAAGAGCGACAATCCGCCTCCTTGCCAGGGCGGAACGGGTAGTTGCGCCGCCAATAGCTGATCGCGCTTGTCTTGAAAAAGTATTTCATCACGGGACTGCTGATCTGGATCCCGCTGGCGATCACCGCATGGGTGTTGGCGTTGATCGTCCGCTCCATGGATCAGTCCCTGCTGCTGCTGCCGCAGGCGATTCAGCCGGAGCGCCTGCTGGGAGTCTATATTCCGGGCATCGGCGCGCTGATGACACTGTTGGTGGTGTTCCTCACGGGGCTGATCACGACGAACATCGTCGGCCAGAAGCTGGTGCGTTTCTGGGAGCGGGTACTCGCTCGCATTCCGGTGGTGAAATCGATTTACTACAGCGTCAAACAGGTTAGCGATACGCTGTTTTCGGGCAGCGGGGTCGCATTCCGCAAGGTCTTGCTGGTCCGCTACCCGCATCCGGAGGCGTGGTCGGTAGCGTTTCAGACCGGGCATCCGGCCCGTGATGTCGCCGACATGCTGCCGGAAGAACACGTCGGGGTCTTCATCCCGACCACCCCGAGCCCGGTCAATGGATTCTTCTTTTTCGTCAAGAAGAAGGATGTCATCGAACTCGACATGAACGTCGATGAAGCCCTCAAATACATCGTCTCCATGGGCGTCGTCGCCCCGCCCATGAGGAATCCTCTCGGGCGCGCCCAGAATCAGTAACCGCCCTTCGCGGGCATCACAACAGTCCGGAAATCCTATGCGTACCCATTACTGCGGCGAGGTGAATGCCTCCCATGTCGACCAGGTTGTCACTCTTTGCGGCTGGAACCACCGCCGGCGCGATCACGGCGGCGTGATTTTCATCGACCTGCGGGACCGCGAAGGATTGGCCCAGGTCGTCTGCGATCCGGACCGGCCCGAGATGTTCAAGATCGCCGAGGACGTGCGCAACGAATACGTGCTGAAGGTCACCGGCAAGGTGCGTCGCCGTCCGGCCGGGACCGAGAACCCCAATCTGGCTTCGGGTGAAATTGAAATTCTCTGTCATGAACTGGAAGTGCTCAATGCGGCGGTGACGCCACCCTTCCAGCTCGACGAGGAGAACCTCTCCGAGAACGTGCGACTGACCCATCGCGTCATCGACCTGCGCCGCCCGCAGATGCAGAAGAACCTGATGCTGCGCTACAAGGTGGCGATGGCCTTTCGCCGCTTCCTCGACGAAAAGGGCTTCATCGACATCGAAACGCCGATGCTGACCAAATCGACGCCCGAAGGTGCGCGCGACTACCTGGTGCCTTCGCGCGTTCATCCCGGACAGTTCTTCGCCCTGCCGCAGTCGCCGCAGCTGTTCAAGCAACTGCTGATGGTGGCCGGCTACGACCGTTACTACCAGATCACCAAGTGCTTCCGCGACGAGGACTTGCGTGCCGACCGTCAGCCGGAATTCACCCAGGTCGATATTGAGACGTCCTTCCTCGGCGAAGACCAGATCATGGCGCTGATGGAAGAAATGATCCGCAGCGTATTCAAGACGGCGCTGGACGTCGATCTGCCCAAGCCTTTCCCGCGCATCAGCCACGCCGAAGCCATGAGCCGCTATGGTTCCGACAAGCCCGACCTGCGCGTCACGCTGGAACTCACCGACGTCACCGATGCGGTGGCCGACGTCGCCTTCAAGGTGTTCAGCGGCCCGGCGACCTCGGGCGGCCGGGTTGCGGCGTTGCGCGTGCCTGGCGGCGCACAATTGACCCGCGGCGAGATCGACGGCTACACCGAGTTCGTCAAGATCTACGGCGCAAGAGGCCTGGCCTACATCAAGGTCAACGATGCGACCAAGCTGAACGAAGAAGGCCTGCAGTCGCCGATCGTCAAGAATCTGCACGCCGCAGCCCTGAAGACCATCATCGAGCGCACCGGTGCCCAGTCCGGCGACCTGATTTTCTTCGGCGCGGACAAGACCAAGATCGTCGATGACGCGCTCGGCGCGCTGCGCACCAAGCTCGGCCACGAGAAGGGCTATGTCGATGGTTCTGTCTGGCGCCCGCTTTGGGTGGTGGATTTCCCGATGTTCGAATTCGACGAGGACAACCAGCGCTGGTCGGCGTGCCACCATCCCTTCACCAGTCCGAAGGACGGTCACGAGGAATTGATGGCGACCGATCCCGGCAAGTGCCTCGCCAAGGCCTACGACCTGGCGCTGAACGGCTGGGAAATGGGTGGCGGCTCGGTGCGTATCCATCGCGCCGAAGTGCAGGCGAAGGTGTTCCATGCTCTTGGCATCAGCCCCGAGGAACAGCAGGCCAAGTTCGGCTTCCTGCTCGACGCACTGAAGTACGGCGCACCGCCCCACGGCGGCCTGGCCTTCGGCCTCGATCGCATCGTCACCATGATGGCCGGCGCCGAGTCGATTCGCGATGTGATCGCTTTCCCCAAGACGCAGCGCGCCCAGTGCCTGCTCACCGATGCGCCTTCCGATGTGGATGAAAAGCAGTTGCGCGAGCTGCACATCCGCTTGCGGCAGAAAGTCGAGACCCAGGTCGAGGTCGGCAAGGGCTGAGCATGCGGCGACTGCTCTGCGCGCTGCTCGGGGTCGCGCTATTCGGCGCCGCGCTGGCGCGGGAAAACTTCCCCGGTACGGTTGCGGCGGAACAGTTGCCGGCAGAGGCGCGGCAGACGCTCAGGCTGATCGATGCCGGCGGGCCGTTCCCCTACCGCCGCGACGGCGTCGTCTTCAAGAACCTCGAGCGGCGCCTGCCGCAACAGCCGCGCGGCTATTATCGCGAATACACGGTGCCGACGCCCGGCAGCCGCGACCGCGGCGCGCGGCGCATCGTCGCCGGCGAGCAGCCCCCCGTGGTGTTCTACTACACTGACGACCATTACCGCAGTTTCCGCCGAATCAAGCGCCAGGACCAAAGCAATGAGCGCCGTTGACCACTACCGGGCCCTGTTTGCCGATGCCGGAAGGGCAGGCGTCCATCATTTGCCGCATGGCGATCTGGAACCGCTGATTTCCGGCGCCGAAGCGGCCGGCTGCCTGGTGCAACGAGTAGATCTGGCGCAGGCGCGCAACAAGGACGAGATGCTCGACGCGATAGCGAAGACCCTCGGCTTTCCCGATTGGTTCGGCCACAACTGGGATGCACTGAACGATTGCCTGCTGGACATGGGCTGGCGGCCGGCCGAAGGCTACGTGACCCTCCTCGATCATTGCGACGGCATCCATGGCCGCGCCGAGTCCGATTTCATTGCGCTGATGCAGACCTTCCAGTCCGCCGCGGAAGAGTGGCGCGAACAGGGCGTGCCTTTCTGGTGCCTGGTCGACATGCAGGCAGACGGCATTGCCTGGTTACCTACCGTAGCCCAGCCGGGCTGATGAAATACAAGAAGCCGGTATCGGTGCTGGTGGTGATCCACACCGCCGGGTTGGACGTGCTGCTGCTGGAACGCGCCCTTCACCCGGGGTTCTGGCAATCGGTCACCGGCAGCCAGGAGGACGATGAGCCGCTGCTCGAGACGGCCCGACGCGAGGTGCTCGAGGAAACCGGCATCGTCGCGGCGGCGGCGGACTTCATCGACTGGCAACTGACCAACCGTTACGAGATTTTTGCCGAGTGGCGCTACCGCTACGCCCCGGGCGTCACGCACAACACCGAGCACGTCTTCAGCCTCCTGGTACCTGAACAGGCTGCCGTGACCATTGCGCCCGACGAGCATCTGGCCTATCGCTGGCTG
>Ga0208518_100452_pt1 | contig 11100 bp, 8 predicted proteins | sample LakWasM127_HOW14_2_FD_183937 | JGI IMG/M metagenome (GOLD analysis project Ga0208518, IMG submission 183937) | Freshwater sediment methanotrophic microbial communities from Lake Washington under simulated oxygen tension - Sediment Metagenome... | ecosystem: Environmental > Aquatic > Freshwater >...
AGAATATCAAGCGCCAGCAAGACTTGTATCGCGATGGCGCAACATCGAAACGCAACTTGCAAGTTCAGCAAGCGCAATGGCAAACCGACAAAGCCCAGGTTGATGCCAGCGGCGTTCAAGGCAAGGCCATCATTGATGAAGCCCGGTTCAACTGGGGTAACAAACTGACTGAATGGGCATTATCTAAGGACGCCGATCAACTGGACGGCTTTTTATCCGGACGGAAAACACTGCTGCAAATTACCTTGCCGGTTAATAAACAGCTGGCAAACGAGATTCAAAGCATTTACGTTGAAGCCTCGGGCAACCGCAGTGCGGCGACTAAAGCCGAGCTGGTTTCAGCGGCCCCGCAAACAGATACTACCGCGCAAGGCGAAAGTTATTTTTTCCAGACCGACGGTCGCCGTATCAGAACCGGCATGCGCGTTGCGGCGTGGATACCTGAACAAGGTGAAAATCGGTCCGGCGTCGTTATTCCGAAGTCCGCTTTAGTCTGGTACATGGATCAGGCTTTTGTTTATATTAAAACCGCAGCAGAGCAATTCAGTCGCCGCACTATAGACCAGTATTCAGCAACGAACGGCGGTTATTTCGTCGGTAGCGGCATCAGTGCCGGTGAGGAACTGGTTGTCACCGGAGGGCAAATGCTGCTGTCGGAAGAGTTCCGGGGACAAATTCCGAATGAAGATGATTAATCAGGAGAAGCGTTAGCGCGTAGGGCGTGCCGTGCGCGCCTCTTCGGGAATTAAGGCGCGCACGGCACGCCCTACTTGAGAGCCAACATTAATTCCAAGGCGGCGTATCGCCGTTATAGGCCACAAAATCTTTAACCGATGCATGGGTTTTGACCCCGGCGGCGGTCTTCCTGGATGAAGAACCGGTTTTTGCGGGTGAAGTCTTCAATCCAGACGATTGCACCGCGCCGGGTTCAGCTTGCCATCGGGCAAAAAGCGCAATGTCCTTGTCTGCCGGGACAAACCATTTTTTTGGGACTGCGTCCCATCTCGCGCCGAGCGCTTTTGCCTCATCCTTTTGAGCGAAAGGTACATTCAGATAAGTTTTCGATTCTGCCATTTTGTAATAGAGGGGTACGGGCTTGATGGGGTGAATTGCTGTATTATAAATCATTGTCAACGCAACAAATCGCATTAAGTGCGGAGAATTAGCGCCGGTTTTTCCGGTCATAAAAACCAAGTCAAACTTTTTAAGCAAAAACGCATGATCGAAGACATCAAAAAAACACTCTGGGCCACCGCCGATAAGCTGCGCGCCAACATGGACGCCGCCGAATACAAGCACATCGTGCTAGGCCTGATCTTCGTCAAATACATCTCCGACACCTTCCAGACCCGCCGCGCAGAACTCATGCGCAAGTTTGCCGACAGCCAGGACGACTATTATCTGGAAGACGCCGATCAAGAACTGATCGATGAAGAACTCGAAGACCGCGACTACTACAAGGAAGTCAACGTGTTCTGGGTACCCGAAGCCGCCCGCTGGGAAACCCTGCGCGCCCAGGCCAAACAAGCCGACATCGGCAAACGCATTGATGACGCGCTCTCGTTGATTGAAGCCGAAAACCCCAAGCTCAAAGGCATCCTCGACAAACGCTATGCCCGCGTGCAACTGCCCGACGGCAAGCTCGGCGAACTGGTCGATCTGGTCTCGAAAATCGGTTTCGGCGAATCCGGTAATGTAGAAGACCGCGCCAAAAATCACGCCCGCGACCTGCTCGGCCAAGTCTATGAATACTTCCTCGGCCAGTTCGCCAGCGCCGAAGGCAAACGCGGCGGTGACGATCATACGCCGAGAAGCGTTGATTGGTTGCTGGTGTCTGTACTTGGCCCACAACGTGGACAAGTTTACGATCCCTGCTGTGGGGTAGCTAGTACACTTGCGTTGGCTAATGAATACTCGAAGTCGCATGGCAACCAGTCGGGCGATGTCTCGATTTACGGACAGGAAGCCAACCCGACTACATGGCGGCTGGCCGTGATGAACCTCGCGATACGCGGCATCGATTTCAACCTGGGCAAGGAACCCGCCGACAGCTTCGTGCGCGACCAACACCCGGACCTGCGTGCCGATTATGCCGTGGCGGGGCCGCCGTTCAACATCTCCGACTGGTGGCACGGCAGCCTGGAAGGCGACCCGCGCTGGGTCTACGGCACGCCGCCGCAAGGCAACGCCAACTACGCCTGGCTGCAACACATGCTGTACCACTTAAAACCCACGGGCCGCGCCGGTATCGTGCTCGCCAACGGCTCCATGTCGTCCAGCCAGAACAGCGAGGGCGACATCCGCCGCGCGATGGTCGAGGCCGACAAAGTCGAAGTGATGATCGCGCTGCCCGGTCAACTGTTCTTCAACACCCAAATCCCCGCCTGCCTGTGGTTTCTGGTCAAGGAAAAGCGCGCCCGGCAAGGCGAAGTCCTGTTCATCGACGCCCGCAAACTCGGCAGCATGATCAGCCGCGTGCAATGCGAATTCACCGATGACGTTATCGAGCGCATCGCCGGAACTGTCGAAGCATGGCGCGATGCCCCCTCTCCCCTCGCGGGAGAGGGTCGGGGTGAGGGGGCAATCACTTACGCCAACATCCCAGGCTACTGCCGCAGCGTCACCCTGGCGGAAATCGCCGAACACGGCCACGTGCTCACGCCCGGCCGTTACGTTGGCGCAGAAGCCGTTGAAGATGATGACGAGAGCTTTGCCGAGAAAATGCAAAAGCTGACCGAAACTCTGGGTGAGCAAATGGCGAAAGGCGCGGAACTGGATCAACTGATACGCCAGAAGTTGGGAGGCTTGGGGTATGAATTTTAATGTACGCCGTGTTAGCTCATCAGGGGGAAACAAATGCTGTATTTGAATATCAATCAACTGAAAAGGTGCATGAAAACGTTGGATTCTTCGCTGGCGTTTTATCAAGCATCAGAAAGCGACAGCATCGAGCAGGAAGTCTTTCGTAACGCCATCATCAAGGGTTACGAACTAACCCAAGAAACCGCGTTTAAATTACTGAAAAAAGCGCTAAAAGCCTATGGTCACGGCGGCAAGAAATTAGAAGCCACACCTGTTAAAGACATTCTACGGCTTGCTGCCGTACATGATCTGATGACCTTGCCCGAAGTTGAGCGTTGGTTTTCTTATCGCGACAACCGTAATAACACCGCGCACGATTACGGCGAACAGTTTGCTAACGACACACTCATACTTATTCCCGCCTTTTTACAGGATATCGCCACATTAGCGGATGTTTTAGAACGTAAATTCGGTAAAGAGGCAGAAAATGCCAGTCGTTGAGACATCCAAATTACATTTGCCCGAACGATATTTGCAAATGGTTCAAGCCATTTTGCAGGCCTATTTACCGGACGCCGAAGTGTGGGCGTACGGCAGCAGGGTCAACGGCGATTATTACGAGGCCAGCGACCTTGATTTGGTGGTGCGTCAGCCTGAAGACTTGAGCCGCAAACAAAACAATCTTGGCGAGGTTATCGACGCGTTTTCGGAAAGTAATTTGCCCATCATTGTGCAATTGGTCGATTGGGCGAGTATTCCAAGCGATTTTCATGCCGAAATTGCAGAAAACTATGTGGTGGTGCAGCAAGCTAAGTCAGAAGTTGGGAGACCTGGGGTATGAGTTTTGATTGGCTGACTAAGCCGCTTGGCGAGATCGTAAGTTTTAGAACTGGTAAGCTCGATTCTAACGCGGCGGAAGATAATGGAAAATATCCGTTTTTCACATGCTCGCCGATTACGCTGAGAATCAATGATTTTGCATTTGATACTGAGGCAGTGATCCTTGCTGGCAACAATGCAAATGGTGTGTTTTCAACCAAACACTATTCTGGAAAATTCAATGCCTATCAACGCACTTACGTTATTGAACCACTTAATCTTAAAGAGGTTAGTTGTAGATACATTTACTTTGTAATTAGTCATATGGTTAGCCATTTACAAGAATTGGCAATTGGCACGTCTACAAAATTCCTGACAAAGACAATATTAAATGGATTAACAATACATCTCCCTCCTAAAATTGAGCAAGATCAAATTGCTGTATTACTGTCTTCACTTGACGACCGCATCGCCCTGCTACACGAAACCAACACCACCCTTGAAGCCATCGCCCAGGCCCTGTTCAAATCCTGGTTTGTGGACTTCGACCCCGTGCGCGCCAAACAGCAAGGCCGCGAGCCGGAGGGCATGGATGCCGAAACCGCCGCGCTCTTCCCCGACAGCTTCGAAGAATCAGAACTGGGCTTGGTGCCGAGCGGGTGGCAGGTTGGGACTTTGGCGAACTTAGCCACGCTCAACCCTGAATCGTGGACGGTCAAGAAACACCCGAGCACGGTGGTCTATATTGATTTAGCAAATGCCAAAAATAACGAAATTGCAGCTATCACGGACTATTCATTCGACGATGCCCCCAGTCGTGCGCGGCGAGTTCTACGTGATGGTGATACGATTGTTGGCACAGTACGACCTGGCAATCGTTCCTTTGCCTTCATCCATGAACCTGCTGAAAATCTGACTGCAAGTACCGGCTTTGCCGTGCTGCGACCAACGGTAATTGCACACACCGAGTTTGTTTATCTAGCAGCCACACAAGATTCAAGTATCGAACATCTTGCCCATGTAGCGGATGGGGGGGCTTATCCCGCTGTACGCTCTGAAGTTGTGGCAAACATCCAGTGTGTTTTACCCAGCAATGAAGTCATGCAAGCCTTTCACAATTTAACCGGTCCACTATTGGCAAGCATCGCAGAAAATCAACAACAAGCCCAAACCCTAGCCACCCTCCGCGACACCCTGCTTCCCCGCCTGATCTCCGGCCAGCTTCGCCTGCCGGAAGCCAATGCCTTGATTGAGGAAACTAGCGCATGATCACTCTCGAACAACTCAATCGCTGGTTGCTGGATGTACCTGAGAATGAACATCTGGAGTTCAAAGAAGCCAAAAAACAGTTCGACACAGGCAAACTACTGAAATATTGCGTGGCGCTTGCTAACGAGGGCGGCGGTTATCTGGTGCTGGGTGTCAGCGATAAGCCACCGCGTCGGGTTGTAGACACCAAGGCGTTCCAGAATACGAGCGATATTAAAGCGCGTATTCTTGAAGCACTGCGTTTTCGCGTAGATATAGACGAATTACAACATCCCGATGGCCGGGTTCTTGTGTTTGAAGTTCCGTCGCGTCCGATTGGTCAACCATTGCACTACGATGGAACCTACCTGATGCGTGCCGGAGAAGATTTGGTTCCCATGTCACCGGATCAGTTACGGCGCATTTTTTCAGAGGGGAAAGCGGATTTTCTCGCGTTGGATGCATCGGCAGCCATTGATGCTGATGCCGTTGTTGCGGCGCTGGATATTCAAACGTTTTTTGATTTGCTGAAATTGCCACTGCCCGCATCAAGAGACGGCATCCTTGCTCGTTTGGTCAGTGAAAAGCTGATTCGTGTCGAATCGGGGCAATACAAAATTACAAATTTAGGTGCCTTACTGCTGGCGAAGGACATGCGCCAGTTTGATTCTTTGATGCGTAAAACAGTGCGGATGGTCAAGTACAAGGGCAAGAACAAACTGCAAACCGAACGTGATTTGATCGGTCAGAAAGGCTACGCCGTGGGTTTTGAAGCGCTGATTTCTTATATCAACAGCCAATTGCCAGTTAACGAAGTCATCGGCCAGGCGCTACGGGAAGAGGTACGGATGTTTCCCGAGCTGGCGATTCGTGAGCTGGTTGCCAATGCGCTTGTGCATCAGGACTTTGAAGAGTCTGGCGGTTCAGTGATGGTGGAAATTTATGCAGACCGGATTGAGATTACTAACCCCGGTCAACCATTGATTCCGACTGAGCGCTTTGTGGATGAATACAAATCGCGTAACGAGAAACTGGCGGATCTGATGCGTCGCATGGGAATCTGTGAAGAAAAAGGCAGCGGTATCGACAAGGTAGTGTTTAGCACTGAGTATTATCAGTTGCCGGCGCCGGAATTTCGGGTGACACCCGTGCATACAACAGTTGCCCTTTTTGCGCATAAGGACTTCGCTGATATGGAGCCAAAGGAGCGGGTGAGCGCATGCTATATGCACTGTTGCCTAAAATACGTCAGTAATGAAAAGATGAGCAATCAGAGTCTGCGGGAACGTTTCAAGCTCGATGATACACGGGCGAAGACGTCGGCTGTTTCTCAGGTTATTGCTGCCGCAGTTGAACAGAACATGATTAAACTGGATGACCCTGAAAATGCTTCCAAACGCTACGCTAAGTATGTGCCGTTTTGGGCGTGACTTTATTTAATCGCAAATGTAATTTTTTGCATTTGTAGAATGTAAGTTATTTGAAAATGTAGGGTTTTTTATTAAATCGCTAATGTCGCTTCCGTGCGTGAAGGTAAGCGGTATTGCCGAAGGTGCAAGTGGGGGCAGTCTTTCCGCCCGCTGACATCATGTAAAGCTTTTTACAGTGGCAAACGTGACCAAAAACTAACTGGAAAGAGTTTTCTGCTTGCTTTGATGTATAAAAAACCGCATTTTCTATACTCAACAGCATTTAATATATTTGGCGAAATGGAAGTGAACAAATGACCGAAGACCAACTGGAACAAGAAACCCTAAGCTGGCTGACCGATGTCGGCTACAACTCAGCCTACGGCCCAGACATTGCGGTGGATGGCAATGCGCCCGAGCGCAGCAACTACACCCAGGTGGTTTTGGTCGAACGCTTGCGCAACGCGATTAACCGGCTCAATCCGCTGGTGCCGTTGGTCGCCCGCGAAGATGCGTTGCAGCAGGTGTTGAATCTGGATACGCCGGTATTGCTGGCGGCCAATCGCCATTTTCACCGCTTGCTGGTTAACGGTGTGCCGGTGGAATATCAAAAGGATGGAGAAACTCGGGGCGATTTTGTGCGCCTGATCGACTGGGACAGCTCATCGGATTTCCCCTCACCCCAACCCTCTCCCGGTGGGAGAGGGGGCTTTTTGAACGAATGGCTGGCGGTTAATCAGTTCTCGATCAAAGGCCCGAAATATACCCGCCGCCCCGATATTATCCTGTTCGTCAACGGCTTGCCGTTGGTGTTGCTGGAGCTGAAAAATCCGGCCGACCCGACTGCCGATGTTTGGAAAGCTTACGACCAGATCGATACTTACAAGGAGCAAATCCCTGATCTGTTCCAGTACAACGAAGTGCTGGTAATCTCGGACGGCACTGAAGCGCTGATGGGTTCGCTTTCTGCCGACAAGGAGCGTTTTATGGCGTGGCGCACCATTGACGGTGTAACGCTTGATCCGCTCGGCCAGTTTAATGAGCTGGAGACATTGGTTCGCGGCGTGTTGGCTCCGGCTTATCTGCTGGATTTTTTGCGCTTCTTTGTGCTGTTTGAGGATGACGGCGCGCTGGTCAAGAAAATTGCCGGTTATCACCAGTTCCATGCGGTGCGTTCGGCTATCACGCAGGTGGTTGACGCATCCCGACCCGGCGGCAGTCACAAGGGCGGCGTGGTCTGGCATACGCAGGGTTCCGGCAAGAGCATCACGATGACCTGCTTTGCCGCACGCGTGATGCGGGAAGTCGCGATGGAAAACCCGACCATCGTGGTGATTACCGACCGCAATGACCTGGACGGGCAGTTGTTCGGCGTGTTCTCGCTGTCTCAGGATTTATTGCGCGAGCAGCCGGTGCAAGGCGAAACCCGGCAGGATTTACGCGCCAAGCTGGCTAATCGTCCTTCCGGCGGCATCGTGTTTGCCACGATCCAGAAGTTCATGCCCGGTGAGGATGAAGATAGCTTCCCTGTGCTGTCGGATCGTCATAATATCGTGGTGATTGCCGATGAAGCGCACCGCACCCAGTACGGTTTCGAGGCTAAACTTAAAATCCGAAAGTCGCCTGCCGGTGTATCTTTGAACGCTGTCGCAGAAGCCTCCAGCCAATATCTGGAGCGCTATCAGGTCGGTTACGCCCAGCATTTGCGAGATGCATTGCCGAATGCGACTTTCGTCGCCTTTACCGGCACGCCGGTATCCTCCGAAGACCGCGATACTCGTGCGGTGTTCGGCGATTACATTCACATCTACGACATGCAGCAGGCGCGGGATGATGGGGCGACGGTGGAGATTTATTATGAATCGCGTCTTGCCAGACTGGGGCTAAAGGAAGAATTATTGTCGGACCTGGATGCCGAAGTGGACGAGCTGGCCGAGGACGAAGACGACGACGAGCAAGCTAAGCTCAAAAGCCGATGGACCGCCCTGGAAAAGGTGGTGGGCGCCGAGCCGCGAATCAAGCAAGTGGCGGCCGATTTGGTCGCACACTTTGAAGAACGTAACAAAGCGCAATCCGGCAAGGCCATGATTGTGGCGATGAGTCGCGACATCTGTGCGCACCTGTATAACGCGATCATTGAGCTGAGGTCGGACTGGCACGATGAAGATCCCGAAAAGGGCGTGATCAAGGTGGTAATGACCGGCTCAGCCAGCGACAAGGCGCTGCTGCGGCCGCATATCTATTCCAAGCAAGTCAAAAAACGGCTGGAGAAGCGTTTTAAAGATCCCGAAGATCCGATGCGTCTGGTGATCGTGCGCGATATGTGGCTGACCGGCTTTGATGCGCCGTGTGTGCATACGATGTATGTGGACAAGCCGATGAAAGGCCACAACCTGATGCAGGCGATTGCCAGGGTGAATCGCGTATTCCGCGATAAACAAGGCGGCCTGGTGGTCGATTACATCGGCATCGCCAATGACCTGAAACAAGCCTTGAAGGAATATACCGCCAGCAAAGGACGCGGACGTCCGACCGTCGATGCTCATGAAGCTTATGCCGTGCTGGAAGAAAAACTCGATGTGTTGCGCGCCATGCTGCACGGCTTCGATTACAGCGAATTTTTAACCGGCGGTCACCGCATGCTGGCGAAAACCGCCAACCATGTGCTCGGTATTAAAGATGGTAAGAAGCGCTTTTGCGATACTGCCTTGGCGATGTCCAAAGCCTTTACCTTGTGCTGCACATTGGATGAAGCTAAGGCAGTGCGTGAAGAAGTGGCCTTCTTGCAGGCCGTCAAAGTGTTGCTGACCAAGAAAGAAATCAGTGGCAAAAAGAAAACCGATGAAGAACGCGAGCTTGCGATTCGCCAGATCATCGGCTCGGCGGTGGTGTCCGAAGACGTCGTGGATATTTTCAACGCCGTGGGCCTGGATAAACCGAATATCGGCATCCTGGACGAAGGTTTCCTGAACGACGTGCGCAATCTGCCGGAACGCAACCTCGCCGTGGAATTGCTGGAGCGTTTGCTGGAAGGTGAAATTAAAAGCCGCTTCGCCGGCAATGTCGTCCAGCAAAATAAGTTTTCTGAGTTGCTCGCCAACGTCATCAAGCGTTACCAGAACCGCTCCATCGAAACCGCTCAGGTGATGGAAGAGTTGATCCAGATGGCGAAGAAATTCAAGGAGGCGATAGATCGCGGTGCCGATTTAGGCCTTAACAGTGACGAGTTGGCTTTCTACGATGCATTGGCAAACAATGAAGATTCCGTGCGCGAATTGGGCGATGAAACCCTCAAGAAAATCGCCCATGAACTGGCAGAAAATTTACGCAAAAGTGCCAGCGTGGACTGGTCGGTACGCGAAAGTGTCCGTGCCAGTCTCAGATTGATGGTGAAACGGATATTGCGTAAATACAAATACCCGCCTACCAAACAGGAAGAGGCTATTCAATTGGTGCTTGAGCAGGCGGAGAGTTTGAGCGCGGAATGGACTTAGGTCTTTAAGTTTATAGGCGGAGGCGTGTATTGGCCTCCCTGGAGCCCATGCGTAGTCACCCCGGTGTACCGAATGAGTATGACTAAGTCAGGATGAGCGTGAGCAATAGACGCGCCTCTTGCTCACGCTACCACCATTAACTTTTTCCAGGCAACATGCCGACCGAACCGGGTTTGATGCGTTTGCAGGTAACAACCACATCTTCCAGATGGCACTGGTTTTTACCTTGATTGGTGCCGGTGCAGGGTGTGCAGGCCGCTTTGCCTTCATCCTTTACTTTCTCAACATGCCAGCCGTAACCTTGGGACTGACAGAATGTTTTGCTGTATCGGGTGATGTTGTAGGGCTTTGACGCGGTTGCAATGGCTTCGGATTCCGCTTCACAGCCCGCCGAGGGCAGTGTGTTGGCCATAAGATCGCGGTATATATATTCTGTCGCCGACGCTGTCCCGGAAAACAAAGCTAACGCCGCGCAAAGGCATATCAAATTAAGTTTCATAGTTCTCTCCTGATGATTATATTAAGTGGTGCATGGTCACGCTAAGGTCGACAAGAACTGCGGTTTATCCATAGGCAAGTGCGCGAGCCAATCAAAATCCGATGTAGCGGTTAAATAAAAACAACGCCTTGTCATGAAAATAATGGCCGGTAAGTTCAGTTCAACACACGGATATTCATCTGGGCCGTCTCCTCTTCCATTTGCTGTTTGATAGGCGCAAATTTTTCGCTCTCGCTTTGTTTGACCATGCCGATGACGACCAATAAAGTAATTACTGTGCAGCCGACATACAGCCAGAATTTGTCTTTTACTTGTGTTTCTTCGTTCATTTTTTATACCTTCTGTTGTTTTTAAATCATCAATGGGTGCGGCAAGGTTGATATGAAAATCATGGCTTTCATCAACGCCGGGATTGATTCCTCCTGATAAACTACTTCACCTTGATATTTTTGAGCGATCAACAATCTCGTCTGCCGAGTTGCGGTGCATGTCGGTAGGCGCGTGACGCGTAAAATATTCTCTTTTGTGATAGTAGCGGATCAATACTATAAAAGAAGCTCAAGAATACTGTCAACTAAATATCGATTCGATACAAGCGGCGTATGTCAAACCGTTTCACCGTCTTTAAATTTAAAAAACAAGCTCAGCGCTAAGGCGGTGCATCCAGAACTGCATCCTGAGGCAAATTCTGCGATAATAAGCATAAGTTTTCTGCCTATTTGTGCCGGACCGATGTCGGCTATAACTATTTATTCAACAACGCATCTATGAACGAAAAAACAACATTTAAACCTTGTGACCTGGTTATCTTTGGCGCTTTGGGCGATTT
>Ga0208518_100453_pt1 | contig 11082 bp, 16 predicted proteins | sample LakWasM127_HOW14_2_FD_183937 | JGI IMG/M metagenome (GOLD analysis project Ga0208518, IMG submission 183937) | Freshwater sediment methanotrophic microbial communities from Lake Washington under simulated oxygen tension - Sediment Metagenome... | ecosystem: Environmental > Aquatic > Freshwater >...
AACTTGATGCTCGCCTCGGGAGGCTATCCGTGGACCATAATTCGGGTTGAGGATCGCGATCGATACATGGCGGCGCTGGAGTCTGCCAGTGTTGATCAGAATCTTGAACCGTTTGCCACGTTCGTGGCCGATTGCGTCCAGTCATGCCCATGGGATTTCTCTATGCTTGCTGAAGATTGACATCCTCGCCCTGATAAGACTTTACACACTTTTTAGCAGTTTTGAAGGGTTGCTGTCATCCCCATTACCGTTCTCGGCAGAATTCTTATCCATCTTGCTCGGTTTGTGTTGGATTTAGTGATTTCGCCCTTGAGTTTGGGTATTTCCTGCACCAGTTCCATCATAGGCCTTTCAAGGTATTCTTGCGCATCCTGAGATAAAAATCCTCCATGACCTCAATGAATGAGTTTTGCTTTTGCCAAAATCCGGGGAAATCTCCGCCTTTTTTAATTAACATAGCCGGAATAATTGCCGGTTGACTGGGTTCTATACTTTTCGGCAAAGGCTGCTGTCCTTGCCAAAATCCTTTTAGGCTGATTTCCTGGGGGAGCTCTGCGAGTACAGGACGAGTGTAAAAACTATCCACCGGCATGAGTTCAACAGTGGCGTTGCTTTTAGCATCACTTAACACTTTGCCTAACGGCGAGTTGGCTAATTCCCGTAACAACTTTTCGGGTGCCAGGCCGCCTGGTTTTCAACGGCAGGATTCCACCAGCGATCAAAATGAAATACATGGTTGGCCTGGGTTAGGGTGATACCCACGCCGCCCGCTTTGAGCGATAGAATAAAAACAGCGGGGCCTGTTTCCGGGTCTTGAAAATCACTGATCATTTGTTCACGTTTAATGCGGCTCGTGCCGCCGTGTAAATAATGGGTTTTATAATGCTTTTCCTTGGCCAGATAACGCTCCAGGTGTTCACCTATTTCGGTAAACTGGGTAAATACTAAAACACTATCACCTTGCTCCATCGCTTCTTCAAGCATTTCGCCGATGCGCTCAAGCTTATGCGAACGTTCCGGAGTAAACGCACTGCCATCTTGTAAAAATTGCATCGGATGATTACAGATTTGTTTCAACTTCATCAAGGTGGACAGCATTAAGCCTTGGCGCTGGATACCTTCTGCCTCCTCCAATTGCGCAACCACATCTTTTACTACGACTTCATACAAGGAGGCTTGTTCTTTGCTGAGATTGCAATAAATCTTGTTTTCAATTTTATCGGGTAAATCTTTTATGATGGCTTTATCGGTTTTCAAACGCCGCAAGATAAAGGGCTGGATGAGTTTTTTTAGGATAGCCGACTGTATCGGGTCATTATCACGCTGTACCGGCAACTCGTAGTTTTTGCGAAATTGTGCTTGTTTGCCCAAATAACCAGGGTTTAGAAAATTAAAAATAGACCATAAATCCATTAAGCGGTTTTCTACCGGCGTACCCGTTAACGCCAGACGGGAATCGCCATTGAGTTTTAAAATGGCTTTGGTTTGCGCGGCTTTCGGATTTTTAATGTTTTGCGCTTCATCCAGGACGATGCGTCGCCACTGCAATCCACCCAGTAATTTGCTGTCTTTACGCGCAAGCGTGTAAGAGGTAATCAACAAATCATGCTGCAAGCACAGTTGTTTGAAAGCTTTGACATCTTGTTCACGGTCACTGCCGTGATGAATCAACGTAGTCAAATGCGGAGCAAACTTTTCAATTTCTTTTTGCCAGTTGCCAATCACGGATGTCGGCGCAATAAGCAGCGTAGGGCCGGTCTGGGTTTGCTCGCGTTCCAACACCAACATGCTAATGACTTGCATGGTTTTACCCAAGCCCATGTCATCAGCTAAACAACCGTTTAAGCCTAAACTTTCCAAATAACGCAACCAAGACACACCACGCTTTTGATAATCACGCAGTTCCGCGTTAAGTTTTTCAGGATTGGCTATGGGTTCTAATTGGCTGCTGTCGGATAATTTTGCCAGCATCTGTGCCAAGCTATCGTGAACATCCAGTTCAAAACCATCCTCTTCTTCGGCTAATTTCCTTAATAATTCCTGCACCGACATTTCCGGCACAGTGTCATTTTGCTGTTGTATAAAGGCCAGCATTTCCTGCATTTTATCGCGATATCGCCTGGCCGTTGTGCTGCTGCAACAGCTCATGAAAGTGATTTTTATTCGCCCAAAAATCAGCCAAATCCAATTTAAGCGATGGGTCTTTGTGTGAAGACAGAAAGAAAACCAAACGCCACTGGTCAATAGCCTCGGCCTCGGCTTCCAGTAATTGCAAGCCTAAGTGCAGGGTACTTTGCGCCTCAACTCCCAACAGCTTTTGCTGCCAGTGCTGCCAGTGTCTAAATTCATCGGGTAGTTGCTGGCTGGTTCTAAGCGGCTCAGCTGTTTGTTTTTCCAACAAGATTGTTTCTAAAAAATCGTACTGAACTTTTTTAGTAAAAATCTGCGGCATCTCAAGTACTGCTGTGCTTAGCAGTTCATCAATGACCACTTCGGCAAAATGCCTTAACAACGATTCGGGTTGATACTGTTGACTGCAAGCGACCGGCATTTGCGCAACAGCCGCTTGTATCAAGCCTTCATAGTGACTGGATACCGCTTGCCAACGCCGATACAGCTCAATGTTCTTCCCAGTTTTTCTGCTCAATAGCAGCGGAATATACTGATCCTTGGCGATAATTTGTTTTAACGATTGACTAAAGTAATACCAAAACAGAAAGTCGCTACCAATACGGCTATTATTGCCAGCCTGAAAACAACACAAAAAATGGATGTTGTTAATCGCTTTTATAGGCGTTTGCAACGGATAGGCATAGACCTGCCAGTTTTGCAGAGTCACCACCTCATTAGGTTCTACACGCTGTAGCTCAGGCGATGGCAGCGGCTTATCCTCAAAGGTAGGAAAAAGTAGCGGTAACAATGCACCCTGCCCTGCACTAATGGGGCTGACAGGATGTCACTTGTCAAAAATTCTAAACAGGGCTTTTCGGGTAAGTGCTGCGGATGTAGCGCATTTTTTACCTGATTCTGAACCTCGTCGCTTTCTACCCACAGGTAAAAATCCCCCGATTGAATGAAGTCTTGTGTGTTTTTGGGAATCCAAGCTCCATGTATTACGTCCATAAAAACTATCGATGTCTACTATGGTTAATAAAAAGAATACGTTATAACTGAGCCACAAAGAACCAGAGGACTCATTCCAATCGGACTTATTGTCCAACAAATAATCATTCCATGATGCCGCATTTTTCACGCGCGGCATTCACCCTATCCCGCATTTCTTTGCCCGGCTTAAAGTGAACCACCACTGTAGCCGCCAAATTAACCGCGCCCCCGGTTTTTGGGTTACGCCCCAGCTTGGCCAGTCGACGCCGCAAATCAAAACTGCCAAAGCCTCTGATTTCAATGCGCTCGCCCAGGGCCAGGGCATCCGCCATCTGTTTCAGCAGGCAATTGAGCGCCGTTTCCACGTCCCGCGCCTGAAGTTCAGGTAACTTGGCACTAAGCGCCTGCAGCAGTTCTGATTTGACCATCGTTTAACTCCCTTATATAGAGGGTTTATTTTAGCAGGTTATGTCACTGTCGTTAGTGGCGGCCTGAAAATTTGCGTTGCTGCCCTTATTCCCGTTGACTTGGGCGGCCTCGGCGCTCACCTCATCCCGTTAACACCCTAACCCCCTGCCCTGCCATTCTGTTTTAGCACCGCCCGGTTTAACCTTGCTTTTCCGAGCAAACAAGCTATTTTATGAAAATTTTTTTTCAGTCTATCAATTCATTCTATCAATAAGTCAGCTCCCAATCCCTGTGAACGGAATTATTTACACCCTCCAAATACCATCAAGAAAAAACTCCGACACTAAATCTTTAACGCCCTACCTGGTGTATATGAATAGATTATGAATTTAATGTATCCAATTAGGAAACAATCCATATATTCCTAGCGCCATTATCAACAATAGGAATCGTCACTATTATTAAGTTGTCGTATGAAAAAATCATTCAACTTTATATGAGGACTTACGCATGAACGACTTTCAAAAAGATATTTTAACCGGAACGGTATTTATAATCGGCCTGCTTGGCTTTATTTCTGGTGAATTCATCATCTCATCCACGCTGTTCGCATCAGCGGCCATTGCCAGTAACGTTAACCTGAACCGTAAAAGAGGAAAAGCTGGTCAATTATCATGCGATTGATTCATCTACCTGAACCGCTTAACCAAGTGACTTGAAGACTTTCAGGGCTTAACGGCCTTGGAAGTCTTTTTGTTTTGCTTCTACTTCACTACTCACTTAAAACCACTGGTGCTAGTGCTACTACTTTTGCCAAAACTGCACTACTACCTCGCCCCGAATCGTCTTTAAATTCAGATGCTCGCGTAAGCATTCGGTCGTCATCAGCTCTTGATGGTAATAATCGCACCACCTCAACCAGATCGCTTGACCTGCTCAATGTCTTTGTATGCTCCAGGTTGTAAAATTCTGCTGCCGACAATAACGCAGAAATGTTTTTGCTATGTTAACAATACAGTCCCCGCAATTGTATTTTTTGGGTTTTCACTTGCCCTGGGTTAGAACATGTCTGATACTCTGCCGTCTATACGCTGATTAAGTACCTCAATGATTCAGGAGAACTCACCATGTCGATTTCCATGTATGTTGCATCTGTTCCACTTATTATTCGCAGCCTGACCAATTTGCGGGCTATCCTCGAAAAAGCTGCCGCTCATGCCGAGGCAAAGAAAATTGATCCATCCGTTCTGATCAATGCGCGTTTGTACCCGGATATGTATCCGCTTTCACGGCAAGTCCAGATTGCAACCGATGTTGCCAAAGGTGCAGTTTCACGTCTTGCGGGTTTGGAGCCACCGAAGTACGAGGACAATGAATCCACCTTTCCTGAACTGTTAGCACGACTCGATAAGACCATTGCACTACTTGAATCTTACAATCCCGAACAGATAGACGGTTCCGAAGATAGAACTATCGCACTGCCGATGCACGACAGAACGGTCACCTTCACAGGTTTGTCCTACCTGCACGATTTTGTTTTACCCAACGTCTATTTCCACGTAACCACCGTATACGCGATTCTGCGACATAACGGCGTGGAGATCGGCAAGAAGGATTTCTTGGGCAACATTTACTAACATTCAGCATGACCGCCTACAAATGGCAGTTCGCTCCACGGTTTCGTTACCACGCATTCGGTTGGAAATCCGATAAACCGATTCAACGCATCAAAGAAGCGTTAACTGAAATCAAACAAGTGGCCAAGAAGGAGCCGGCGCTGGCTGCTGCCAAGGTGCGGTTCTTTTTTTGGAGAAAATATCGCCTGCCATTGAAGAAGTTGATAGCTCATCCGGCGCCATAGGTAGCATGGTCAATCAGGCTATTGAAACCTTGGTGCCGATTATTGCCAAAGCCAAGGTTGAACAAGTAGTTCGAGATCGTTGGCTGGAACGCTTATGGGATGCCATTCAGGATGACCAGATGACTTACATCGAATCATTAGGCGAAGACTGGGGTGATCTGTGCTGCACACCGGAAACCGCATACCGTTGGGCTGATGAGTTTGTGCCGGTGATTGAACGCATTTGGTCACCTCAGTCTTCCGGTCACGGTCATTTCCGTGGCATGACTGCCTGTTTTTCTGCACTGTATACAGCAGGCCGTCACCAAGACTTACTGACACTTTTGGATAAAGCCACCGTTCAAATGGTGGTGGGAACGACGTTGGGGCGTGAAGGCGTTAATCGCCATGGGTAAAAAAGCCGAAGCGATTAGCTACGCTGAAGACTGTAAAGGCATCAATGACCCGGTCTCGGAGATTGCACGCACGTGTGAAGAAATCCTACTGTCTTCGGGACTATACGAAGAAGCCTACAACCGCTACGCGTTGTCCGCCAACCAGGGCACCACCCACTTGGCTACTTTCCGCGCTATCGTCAAAAAATACCCCCATAAACCGGCCGCAGAGATTTTACGCGACCTTGTTGCCTGTCAACCCGGCTCTGAAGGCAAATGGTTTGCTGCTGCCAAAGACGCGGGCTTGTTTGACTTAGCCATTGAGTTAGTCAGCCAATCGCCGACTGATCCGCGAACACTGGTGCGGGCAACTCGCGACTATGCTGAACAACGACCAGACTTTGCTTTGTCTGCTGGACTCACAGCACTCTACTGGATGTCACGTGGTTATGGCTACCAAATCACAGCAACCGATGTATTGGATGCCTATAAATCGCTAATACTGGCTGCCAATCATGCAGGGATTGCCGAGACCCAGATTAAAGCCCAAATCCAAGAAACGATCGGAGCTCAAACGCCTGGCAATGCATTCATGCTCTCGACTCTAAATTATCTTTTGAAGAATTAACTGATCAACGAGTTTTAATATTTTGCTTGAACCTGATGAAGATCGCTGGAAGTACAATCCTTAACATTATTCATCTAACTGAACTGTTTAACCAAGCGACTTGAAGACTTCATAAATGCTCAACACGCTGCAGGTGATCGTATTTCTTCGCTTCTTGCTCTTCAACGTGCATTTGACCTTAGATTCAAAGAGTCAGCCTTCTAAACGCCAAATCCGCGTTGAAAGTTGTCGGTGCGCGGTAGCAGCCTGGGCCACGGTCAACACGGGTTGCAGCCGGGTTTTGATCTAACCTGCTACCGGTGCTTTGCATAAGATCAACAGCACGCTGTCGGGAAACAGATAGATCATGGCTTACTACCGTGCAAATACCGGACTGGCAGCACCAGCACGTTCAAAGTCGCCAAACCGAAATTGATCGGCCAGCCCTGGAGACAGTAGATCCTTAAGCTGCGTCTAGGGTGGAACAACCTCCAAGCCACAATCAACAACAAAATACCGAAAATATACACCGAAACGGACAACGGCTTCCATCAAGGTCTCCGGTAATAGCGGGCCACAAGATCGCTAGGATCGGTGCCGAAAAAATATCTGAGTCGCAGCCACCACATCAGCAAGATGGTTTTGACGATCCCATGTTGCTGCCAGCGCCGTGCCGAGGTGACGATCTTGGCTGTCAGGCAACACGGTTTGCCCAGCTTTTTCAGACTTGCACTGACAGCAATATCTTCCATCAGCGCGATGTCGGGAAAACCGGCAACAGCCTGAAAAGCCTGGCTGGTCATGAACAATGCCTGATCACCGGGGCGATGCCGGTTAGCCGCGAACGCTGGTTCATCATAAAGGCGATCAACCTGAAAACAGGCTGCGGACTATCGAAGCTGACATCGAATCGCCCCCATTGGTAACCATCTGCAACCGCCTGCAATATCAGATTTAGAGCGTTATCCGGTAAACGAGTGTCGGCGTGTAAAAACAACAGCATATCGGCTTGCGCTTGAGCCGCGCCGCAATTCATTTGCCGGGCTCGGCCGCGAGGACTGTGTAAGATTTGATCGACCAGCGGTTTGGCGATTTTTGCACTATCGTCATTGCTGCCGCCATCGACCAGCAGCAAATGACAACGGTTCCGTAGCGTTTGCAAGGCTTGTAGCCTAGCGGCAAGTTGTCCGGCCTCATTGACGACAGGGATGATAATGCTTAGTTGGGGTTTCATCTATAAAGCGCCGCCGTAGCAATTGCAGCGCCGCTCAAGACTTCCAGGATTAAATCGGCGATATGCACACGTGGCTTGGCCATCGCTCCCAGCGGCATGGATAGCATCTGGTTGAAGTCGCAATCGTAAACAGTGCCCTGCCAATCGATGCTCAGCGTATTCAGACACATCAACTGGGTAAGATTATTCTCGCGATAACTGCTGCGCAATAAGTTTAGGTACTCGTCAAACCGTCCCTGACTGACCAGCATGCTGCCGAAACGCTGGATCGGCATATTGACGATATGCATAGAGTTGATTAAAAACGATGCCGTAATGCTCTAGCAAATGCTTTTTGTAGGCCTGTTCCAGGCTTTGTTGATCTGGCGGTAATACAGCATCTTGCGGATTGAAAACCAGATTAAGCTGCAACAGGCTGTCTGGCTGACCGTAACCCAATCGGTTCAGACGCTGTAAAGCGGCCAGACTGTCCTTGAATACGCCTTTGCCGCGCTGTTTATCGACATTTTCTTCCAGATAACAGGGCAGCGAGGCGCTGATTTCCACCTGCTGCTCAGCCAGAAATTCTGCCAAGCCAGCATAACTCTGATCTTCGAGGATGGTCAGATTACAGCGATCAATAACCTTAATTCCCTGATCGCGTGCTGCCTTCACCAGATAGTGAAAATGCGGGTGCATTTCAGGAGCCCCGCCAGTCAAGTCCAGTGTATGAATATTAGCTGCCTGAGCCAACGCCAACACCTGATCTAGCGTTTCCAAACTCATCATTTCGGTGCGCTTAGGCCCTGCATTCACATGACAATGTACACAGCTAAGGTTGCATAAATAGCCCAGATTAACTTGCAGTATTTCCAGCGGTTTACGGAAAATAGCCGGAAAGTCACTATTGGCTAGGAGTGGTCGAGTGTCGTGCATTATTAATCCTTGGAAAACCAAATGTCGCCGTAAAAGGCGGAAACTTGTTGGTTGCTGTTATCAGTATCGGTCATCAGCGCCACGGCATCGATAGTTCGCAAATCTTCGCCAAACAGCTTTTTTAAGTCGGCCTGCACATTACGCTTTTCACTGTACCAGACGTTCAATGGCGCTTCAGGGCCACGCAGTGCCAGCATCATCGCGTGATCACCAGCAAAGGCATTGGGCCAGACACTGCCTTTTGCAGTATTGCTTGCCCAGACATAATTCATCGCCTTGGTCTGCCAAACGCCAGACCGCCCTTAAGCACCACATAAATACGGGCAGCGTAATCGTCAACCGGACTTGCTTTGTTCATTTAGCCCTTCCAAGTGGTTGGTAATGCGCCAAGACCAATTCAGAAACGGCATTTGTTCCAAATCAATGCGCTGCTCTTTAAACAAGCCGGAAGCTGCGCTTTGGCTGTCGGCTTTCAACACCATGACGCCATCCAGGGTTTGCAATTGATAACGGGTTTTGCCTTTAAAACTTTTATGCTCCCAACCGTCGAGGCGGTTGCGGCTGAATTCACCCAGCATAAGCATGGATTCAGCAAGCAGATCCTGTGTTGTAAAAACCGTCAATAACGCGATAAACAGTCTTCTCATTATGATTATCCGCTCACCCGCCGTTTGGTATCCATGTCTTTTAACCATGCAGGACATATTGAATTTACACGTAACGTGATTGTTAAGGGTTATGTTAGCGATGGACAGGCTGTCGTTGTGATTTAAGCCAGGCATCTACGCTTAACCGGCCGCTGCCGCTCAACACCAGCGAACACAACAGCAGCAAATACATCAAAGGTAGTTTGTAATTACCGTAGCCCTCGTCGGTAATGGCATAGCCTTTCCACAGCTCGGCGAGGCTGTGCCATTCGGCGGGAGAGTGCACGGTGGCAATCGCCACCACGGTCAATAACATTAACGCCAGACTGAAAAACCGGGTTGCCAGACCTAAGATCAGCGCCACTGGCGCAATAATTTCCAGGCCGGTAGCCAATGTCCAACTGACGTCGGCAGGCAACAAATTTACCGGGAATGGAAACGTCAGATCGGTAAACCAGTTTTCGCCGTTGAGCTTTTCCAGCCCGGCTTCGCCGAATTCATAAGCCAGCAGCAACCTCGGAAATAGCGGCGCCAATCCTTGTGCATTGCTATCGAACCACCGGGACAATTCACCAGGCAAAGCGCAGACGCGACTGATCGTCGAAGAAACAGTGCAGATAGCACAGTCATGGTCAGGTAAAGAATGATCGTTCATAGAGTATGTACTTTATAAAATGGTTAATTGGCGTTGATATCGATAATCGCACCCTGGCGATATAAATCGGCCAGAATGTCTTTACCAAACAGCATCAGGTTTGATAGTTCTGAAGGATTTAAGTCTTTACCCAACTCTTGCAATACCTGCGTTGCCGTATGCCCATTTTGTAAGTGCATTAACAGGCTGGCGGTCGCCGGATTGAGGGAGATAAACTGCACTTGGTCGGCGGCATCGCGAAATCCAAGAATCTGCGTGGCGACCAATGGAGGTTCATCAGGTTGATACGCCTGGTTGATTTGTTGCACCGGCCAAACGTAATACAACAGCTTCATAACCGGCGCAAACACCAACACGGTATCCAATATGTGTGTATCAGTCAGTGTTTCAGACACGACAGGCTCTGCCTCTGCAATCGATAGCACCAGCTCTATCCATTCAAAATGCGCCAGTTCGGGCAAGAATGGCAGATCGTCTATAACCTGACGTTCATTTTGCAGATACAACATAAACTCATCAGGAATTTGCCGATAATAAGGCGACAGGCAACGATGCTCGGCGATAAAATCTCTGAGCAATCGCTGCCAAGCTGTTTCACCTAAAATCGCATAGGTGACGGGGAAACACGTTGTTAGACTTTCGTTGAATTTGTTGTACAGTAGATCAACATACACGCCGACGCCTCGCTGATCAAAACCTGTAGGTAAAGACTGTAGCTCGGGGTTGCGCAAATGCGCTAAAAATTGCCGTTGTAAATCTTGAAAAGCCATCATGAGCTTTCTCCGAAACGATGTTGCAATGCGGAAATATGCTCGACTTCCACAAGCAAATCAGCTAACGGCGGGATATTAAAATCCCGTTCCAATAAAGTCGGAAACACGCCGAACGTCTGATAAGCAAGTTCCAATAATTGCCAAACGGGGTCGCAAGCCGCTTGTCCATGCGTATCAATAATCATTCCCGACTTATCCAAATCATGACCTGCAACATGCCCGTAAACAATCCGTTCACCCTTCAAACCTTTTAAAAAAGCGGCGGCATCGTAGTTGTGATTAAGGCTATTGACGTAAATATTGTTCACGTCCAAATGAAAAGGGCAATCGGCTTCAGTCAATACCGCGTTGATAAAAGTTAATTCGTCCATTTCCGCTAACGGCGGCTTGACGTAATAAGAGGCGTTTTCCAACGCAATCGGGCGTTCAAGAATGTCTTGAGCAAGACGCATCCTGTCAGCAACATGGCGCACCGATTCCTCTGTAAACGGGATAGGATAAAG
>Ga0208518_100455_pt1 | contig 11077 bp, 11 predicted proteins | sample LakWasM127_HOW14_2_FD_183937 | JGI IMG/M metagenome (GOLD analysis project Ga0208518, IMG submission 183937) | Freshwater sediment methanotrophic microbial communities from Lake Washington under simulated oxygen tension - Sediment Metagenome... | ecosystem: Environmental > Aquatic > Freshwater >...
CGGCGACTTGCCGCCCAGTTCCAGCGTGACCGGCGTCAGGTTGTCCGCCGCCATGCGCATGATGTCGTGTCCGACCTTGGTCGAGCCGGTGAACAGCAGATGGTCGAAAGGCAGCCGCGCGAAATCGGCGCCGACCGCCGCATCGCCGAGCACCACCGCGACGTCGTCCGCAGCGAAGTATTTCGCCACCAGTTCGGCCAGCAGCTCGCCGGTGCGCGGGGTGAATTCCGACATCTTGATCATCACGCGGTTGCCGGCCGCCAGCGCCGCCGCCAGCGGCGAAACGGCGAGGAACAGCGGGTAGTTCCACGGCACGATGATGCCCACCACGCCCAGCGGCTGCGGGATGATGCGCGCCCGCCCCGGGCGGAACCAGATCGACGCCGACTTGCGCTGCGGCTTCATCCAGCCGCCGAAGTGCGAGCGGGTGTGGCGGATCGACTCGAGGCTGGGAAAGAGTTCCAGCAGCCGGGTTTCATGCGCGGAGCGATGGCCGAAGTCGGCCGAGATCGCCGTGACGAAACGTTCGGCGTTGTCATGCACCAGCGCCGCCAGCGCGTCCAGCCGCGCCTGCCGGGTGGCCCGCTCCACCAGCGCACTGCGCCGCGTCGCCGCGCGCATGGTCTCGAACACGCGCTTGAATCCTTCTGCGTCTGCCGCTTTATGCGCTGCCTGTTGAATAGCGTTCATTCCAAGGCTCCTCCTGGATGGGCACAACGTATTTTGGCAGTTTATGCGCCACGGGACTCGCTAATTAGGCAAGGCACTCTAACGGCCCGGCGCCGGCACGGCGGATAATCCGCCCCATGGATGACGATCTGGAGCATCTCGACAAGGAAGCCATCGGCCACGAACTCGCCGCCTGCATCGCCGAGGCGCGCGAACTGCGCGCCGCGCGGGCCAGCGACGCAGCACCCGAAGACTTCCCGCGGCTCAAGGAATGGCAGGCGGCGCGACTCGCCCGCAGCTATGCCGATCTGTTGGCCAGCGAGCGCTACAACCCGGCGGCGGAATTCTTCCTCACCGACCTTTACGGCCCCAAGGACTTCCGCACCCGCGACGAGGAACTGGCGCGCGTCGTTCCGATCATGGTCCGCATGCTGCCGGCCAAAGCGCTGCTGACACTGCTCGAAGCGGTGAAGATGGACACGCTCTCCGAGTCGCTCGACAGCGCCATGGTGTTGGCCCTGCGCACGTCCGGCAGGATCCGAAAAATCGACTGGCCCGCCTACGTCGCCGCCTATCGCACCTGCGGACGCAAGAAGGACCGCGAACTGCAAATCGCCCTGATCGACAAGATCGGCAAGACCCTGGACCGCCTGACGCGCATGCCGCTGATCCGCTACTCGCTCAAGCTCATGAACGGCCCCGCGCATCTGGCCGGGCTCGGCGCCCTGCACTCCTTCCTGCAACGGGGATACGACGCCTTCAGCTACATGAAGGGCGCCGACGAATTCCTGGCGATCGTCACCGAGCGCGAGACCGCGCTGATGAAGGAGTTGTTCGCCAATCCGAACGCGAGGTTTCCCGGGTAATCACCGCGCCGCTTCGCGGGTCCAACGCAATATCTCGTCAAGCGAAGCGGACGGCGCGCCGAGGTGCGTCGATTCCGGCTCGTAAAGTTTTGTCAGCGGATGCGGCGGCAAGGCGTCGAACATGGACTGCTTGATTTTGAGAAGACCAGGGTAGTCGCCCTTCGGCGCAATGAACAGGACCGGAACTTTCGGATTCACGTTTTTCATGGCGCGTGCCTGGTTCATTGCTCCGTCGGGATCGAACCAGCTCAGGTAGTTGGCAGCCGTGGCAACGACGGGGTAGGTGCCTTTGGAGCTCTCGAAGTCGAGAAACCGGGCTTTGTCGTCTCCCTTGCCGTCGGCGACAAGCTGGCGGGCCTGGGCCACCGCAGCGCCGAGCTTCTCGCGGAAGACGGGACTGCCGGCGCTGCCGCCCGGGGCAATTGCCACAATGCCATCGACCGCGTGTTTGCCGGCGAAATAGAGTGCGAACAGCCCGCCCTGGCTGTGGCCGGCGACAAACAGTTTCGCCGCCCCCTTGGCGCGCAGGCCGTCAAGCGCCGACTCGACCTGCTTTTCTGCCGCCGCGACGTTTGCATCGTAATCACGCTGCCCGGACCATGGCATATCGAGGTTGGCGACAAGATATCCCTTGTTCTCGAGAGATGAAGCCAGGTCTGCAACGTGCTTCGTCGGCGAGCCTCCCTTGCCGTGCATGATGACAATGCCGATTCCTGGCGACGGCGATTGGGCCGCTGCCGGTTGGACGACGCTTGCGACAACCATGGCAATTACGAATGCCATTTGCTTGCATAAGGTTTTAGCCATTTGCCTCATCTCCTGAACTTTCCTGTCAAACGCCCGATATATTCCCGCGACGGACCTCACCCGCCCTTGAGTTCCAGCGGCAGCCCCGCCGCGACGAAGCTGACGCGCTGCGCGATGCGGGCGACGGACTGGTTCAGGCGGCCGGCGTCATCGACGTAGAGGCGCGTCGCGGCGCCCAGCGGCACGATGCCCAAGCCCACTTCGTTGCTGACCAGGATCACGCGACCGGGCAGTTGCGGCAGGCAGTCGAGCAGCGCCGAGGTCTCGAAGGCCAGCAGCGGGCAATTCACTTCCTGCCCGGCCTCGGCCTGCTTCGCGGCGGCGCCGGCATGCAGCAGATTGCTCAGCCACAGGGTCAGGCACTCGACCAGCAGGCAGCGGTCGGGCGCAGCATGGTCTACCAGCGCCGCGGCGAGGTGCAGCGGCTCCTCGACCAGCGCCCAGTGTTCCGCGCGGCGCGACTGGTGGTGGGCGATGCGCCGCGCCATTTCGTCGTCGCCGGCCTGCGCCGTGGCGATGTAGGTGACGGCCAGCCCGGATTCCGCCGCGCGCAGTTCCGCCAGTGCGCTCTTGCCCGAGCGGGCGCCGCCGAGTATGAGTTCGATCATGGACGGATTATTGCAGAAGCCGGCGCCAGGCCGCATAATCCGCGGCGATTCGGTGGAGGCTCGGCAGCAATGAGCCTCCAGGGAACACGGTGACAGATAGGCACTATCTCATTCCGTGGCGGGCCCGCCGCTGTAACCGGGGACGACGTTTGCACGATGCCACTGAGCCGCATTTGTTTATGGCTTGGGAAGGCGCAAGCCGAGGGCGAACCGGGAGCCAGAAGACCGACCGATGATTTTCTTCAAGCCCGTGGCGCGGGCTTTGTTTCGCGTTTGGACGCGCGGAGCAAGGCCTCGCTGCTGATGAAAACGGAGTTTCAGTGCAGGCTAACGCCGGATCTATCGGCGTTAAGCGTAGCGGCCGAAACTAAAAGGATGAATCGGATGCATTCCCCTGCAACAGTTTCCCGCGCATTTCCCGACGTCTCGATCAGCCCGCCGGATCGCGCCATGACAGGCGATCTGCAGCACAAGATCGACCAGAAGACCAAACCCCGCGGCGCACTCGGCCGCCTCGAAAGCCTCGCCCTGCAACTCGGCCTGATCCAGCAGAACCTTTCGCCGCAAGTCGTCAATCCGCACGTGCTGGTCTGTGCCGGCGACCACGGCGCGGCGAAGTCCGGCGTCTCGGCCTTCCCCCAGGAAGTCACCTGGCAGATGGTTGAGAACTTTCTCGCCGGCGGCGCCGCGATCAACGTGCTGGCGAAGCAGGCCGGGATGAAGCTGGTGGTGGCCGATGCCGGTGTCGCGCACGACTTCGGCCGGCGTGAAAACCTCGTGGATGCAAAAGTCGGCGCTGGCGGTACGGCGAATTATCTCGAGGGCGCCGCCATGAGCGAGGCCCAGTGTGCCGAGGCGATGAGCCACGGCGCGCGACTCGCGCGCGAGTTCGCCGGCGCCGGCTGCAACGTGCTGGGCTTTGGCGAAATGGGCATCGGCAACAGCGCGGCGGCCTCGCTGATCACCCATTGCATCACCGGCCTGCCGCTGGCCGGTTGCGTCGGGCGCGGCACCGGGCTCGACGACGCCGGCCTCGAACGCAAGCGCGTGCTGCTGGCGCAGGCGCTGTCCATCTGGCCGGAACGGCCCGCCGCCGGCGAGGCGTCTGCCGACGATGCCCTGCGAGTGATGGCGCGCTATGGTGGCTATGAAATCGCGATGCTGGCCGGCGCGATGCTGGCCGCGGCGGAAGCACGCATGACGCTGCTGATCGACGGCTTCATCGTCACCAGCGCGCTGCTGGTCGCCGCGCAGGTGTCGCCCGCGGTGCTTGATTACTGCGTCTATGCGCACTGCTCGCACGAGGCGGGCCACCGCCTGCAGCTCGCCTGGCTCAAGGGCGAGCCGCTGCTCGACCTCGGCCTGCGCCTGGGCGAAGGCACCGGCGCGGCGCTGGCGCTGCCCCTGCTGAATGCCGCCTGCGCCTTCATCAACGAGATGGCCAGCTTCGAGTCGGCCGGCGTCAGCGAGGAGGCCTGATGAAGCGCGAGCTGGAATATTTCTTCGCCGCACTGCGCTTCTTCACGCGCCTGCCGGTGCCGGCCTGGGTCGGGCACACGCAGGACCAGCTCGACCACGCGACGCGCTACTTCCCGCTGATCGGCATCATCATCGGCGCGATCGGCGCCGGCGTGACCGAACTCGCGGCGCTGGCGCTGCCGGTCAACGTGGCGATCCTGCTCGGCATGGCGGCGACGATTCTCGCCACCGGCGCGTTTCACGAGGACGGCTTCGCCGATTCCTGCGACGGCTTCGGCGGCGGCTGGGACAAGGCGCAGGTGCTGGCGATCATGAAGGACTCGCGCGTCGGCAGCTACGCGACACTGGGCGTCGGCCTGATGCTGCTGACCAAGTGGAGCGCGCTGAGCGGACTCGACACGGCATTCGGCCCGCCTTTCCTCGCCGTCGCGCTGATCGCCGGGCATGCCGTCTCGCGCCTGGCTCCAACCGTGCTGATCCACTTCCTCGACTACGTGCGCGACGACGACAGTGCCAGGTCGAAGCCGCTGGGGCAGCGCATGGCGGGACAGGAACTGGCCATCGCCGCGGTGATCGGCCTCGCCCCCTGCCTGCTGCTGCCGCCGGTCGATGCGCTGGCGGGGCTCGCCGCCGTGGCGCTGACCACGCTGCTCGCCGCGCGCTATTTCGTGCGCCGCATCGGCGGCTATACGGGCGACGCCCTCGGCGCCACGCAGCAGCTCAGCGAGCTGGCGTTCTATCTGGGGCTGCTGTGCAGCTTTACCTGATCCGCCACCCGGCGCCGCAGGTGGCCGCCGGCGTGTGCTACGGCCGCACCGACCTGCCGCTGGCGGAGGACGTCGCGGCCGCGGCGGCGCGCATCGTGGCGCAGCTGCCGCCGCATTTGCCGGTTTTCACCAGCCCGCTGCAACGCTGCCGGCAACTGGCTGATGCATTGCATCCGGCGCCGCGCAGCGATCCGCGCCTGCAGGAAATGAACTTCGGTGACTGGGAAATGATGCCGTGGGACCTGATACAGCGCGAGGCGCTCGACGGCTGGGCGGCCGATCCCTTGGGCTACGCCCCGCCGCAAGGCGAATCCGTCGGCCAGATGCAGGAGCGGGTGCAAAGCTTCGTCACGGAAACGCGGCGGCAGGGCCTGGAGCGCGCCGCGCTGGTGATCCACGCCGGGGTAATGAAAGTCATCGTCGGCCACGCACAGGGGCTGCCTGCGCGCAAATGGATGGCGCTCAAATTCGACTATGAAAGCGTGGTCAGCGTAAGCGTCTGACCTTCCGACTATTGCAAACCAGAAAACAAGGACGGGTGCCTGATATCAGGCACCCGTTCTTGTTTGATGCTGGCGACCCCACCGGGATTCGAACCCGGGTTCATACCGTGAAAGGGTATTGTCCTAGGCCTCTAGACGATAGGGTCAATACTGTTACTTGGTGGAGGTACGCGGGATCGAACCGCGGACCTCTTGCATGCCATGCAAGCGCTCTCCCAGCTGAGCTATACCCCCACAAGAGAGCGCGCATTATAGGTAGGCAGGGACTGCATGTAAAGCCCCTGCCCGAATATTTTAAAGCAGTTTTCCGGGATTCATCAGGCCGCGCGGGTCGAGGGCCTGTTTGACCGCGCGCATCATGTCCATTTCGGTCGCGCTCTTGTAGCGCAGCACTTCCTCCCGCTTCAACTGCCCCAGCCCGTGTTCGGCCGAAATCGAGCCGCCGAGTTCATGGACCAGATCGTGCACGATGCGATTGACCGCCCCGGTCTGCGCAATGAACTCGTTGTTGGATTGGGCATCGGGCCGCGACTGGTTGTAGTGCAAATTGCCGTCGCCGATGTGGCCGAAGCAGACGATGCGCACGTGCGGAAACGCCGCCAGCAGGGCGGCGTCGGCGCGGGCGATGAACTCGGCGATGCGCGAGACGGGCACGGCGATGTCGTGCTTGATCGACACGCCCTCGATCTTCTGCGCCTCGGAGACGTTCTCGCGCAGCGCCCACAGCGCGGCCGTCTGCGCTCCGCTGGCGGCCAGCACGGCATCGTCGACGATGCCGTCTTCGGCGGCCGCTTCCAGCGCCTGCTCGAGCGTGGCGGACAGGTCGTCGCGCGATCCACTGAGTTCGATCAGCACCTGCCATGCGGGCTTGCCGGGAAGCGGGTCGCGCGCATTCGGTATGCGTTTGAGGACCAGTTCGAGGGCCGGGCGGCCGACGATCTCGAAGGCCGTCACGTTGTCGCCGGCCGCGTCGCGCAGGCGCCCGAGCAGGCGCACGGCAGCCGCGGGGTCGGGCAGCGCCACCCAGGCCGTGGCGTGCATGCGCGGCCGCGGAAACAGTTTCAGCGTCGCCGCGGTGATCAGGCCCAGGGTGCCTTCGGCGCCGATGAACAGGTGCTTGAGGTCGTAGCCGGTGTTGTCCTTGCGCAAGGCGCGCAGGCCGTCCCAGATGCGGCCGTCGGCGAGCACCACCTCGAGGCCCAGGGTCAGCTCGCGGGCGTTGCCGTAGCGCAGCACCTGCACGCCGCCGGCATTGGTGGACAGATTGCCGCCGATCGTGGCGCTGCCCTCGGCGGCCAGCGACAGCGGGAACAGGCGATCCGCCCCGGCCGCGGCTTCCTGCACGGCCTGCAGCGTGCAGCCGGTCTCGACGGTCAGCGAATTGTTGTCGGCATCGACGGCGCGGATGCGGTTCATGCGCCGCAGGTTGATCACCACTTCGCCGCCCGTCGGCGTCGCCCCGCCGCACAGGCCGGTATTGCCGCCCTGCGGCACCATGGCGGCGCCCGCGGCGGCGCAGGCGCGCACCACGGCGGCGGTTTCTTCGGTGCTGCCCGGCAGTGCCACGCACTGCGCGCTGCCCGTGTAGCGGCCGCGCCAGTCGGTGCAGTAGGGGGCGAGATCGTCGGCCGCGGTCAGCACATGGCGCTCACCGAGCAGGCGGCGCAATTCGTCGATCAGCTCGTTCATGCCGACAGGGCGTGTTCAATCGACGGCAACATGCGGATCACGGCGGCGCGTCCTTCCTCGATGGCTTCGTTGCCGCGATGGTAATCCATCAGCGCCAGATGGCCGAGGCGCGGCGTCAGCAGGACGTCGGCCGGCTCGCCGGCCAGGCGGCTCCTGGCAATGTGCATCTGCATGATGTGAATGCTGGTCGACAGCACGCCGGCCATCGACGGCAGCAAGTCGCCGTTGCTCAGGCGCGGCCGGCTGAAAGTCTTGCGCAGCAGCGTCGCCCAGGCCGGCTCCTGCGCGTCCGTGACGCCCTCCGCGGCCGGCTTCGGCTTGTTGCGCATGCTGCCCACCCGGTCCGAGCCCAGATCCACGGCGATCACGATGTCGGCGCCCATGGCGCGGCAAAGCGACACCGGCACCGGGTTGACCAGGCCGCCGTCGACCAACAGGCGCTCATCGCGCACGACGGGAGTGAACAGCCCCGGCAGGGCGATCGAAGCGCGCACGGCACTGGCCACGGAACCCTCGCGCAGCCATCTCTCGCGCCCGGTGCCCAGTTCGGTGGCGACGCAGGCGAAGGGCATCGGCAGGCTGGAAAATTCCTTGTCGACGAAGTGCCGCTGGAAGAATGCGACGAGCTTCTCGCCCTTGAACAGGCCGCCCGAAAAACTGACGTCGAGCAGGCCGAGCACCTCTTTCCACTCGAGGCCGCGGACCCAGTCCTCCAGCTTGTCGATGTCGCCGTCGGCATAGGCGGCGCCGATGAAGGCGCCGATGGAACACCCGGCGACGATATCCGGCACGTAGCCCGCTTCCGCCAGCGCTCGAAGCACGCCGATGTGCGCCCAGCCGCGCGCCGAACCGCTACCGAGGACGAGACCCAGCTTCGGCTTCATGGCTGCGCCGGATTACTCGGGGACCGCGAGCGTTGCGTAGAGGTCGTGCACGTCGCAGTCGATGACGCTGACCTCGGCAAATTCGCCGATCTCGAGGTCGTGGCCATCGGTGACGTATACCAGGCCATCGACATCCGGCGCGTCGCCTTCCGAGCGGGCGATGGCGCCCTCTTCGTCGATGTCGTCGACCAGCACCTTGATGCGGCGGCCGATCTTGCGTTCGAGGCGCTGCGTGGAAATGTCTTCCTGGTGCCGCAGCAGGCGCGCCTTGCGCTCTTCGCGCACCTCCTCCGGCAGGGCGCCGGGCAGTTCGTTGGCGGCGGCGCCTTCGACGGGCGAATAGGAGAAGGCGCCGACACGGTCGAGCTGGGCCTCGTCGAGAAAATCCAGCAGCTCGTTGAACTCGGCCTCGGTCTCGCCGGGAAAGCCGGTGATGAAGGTGCTGCGTATCGTCAGATCGGGGACTTCACGACGCCAGGCGGCGATGCGGTCGAGCACCTTTTCCGCCGAAGCGGGGCGCTTCATCAGTTTGAGAATGCGCGAGCTGGCATGCTGGAAGGGGGCGTCGAGGTAAGGCAGTATCCTGCCTTCGGCCATCAGCGGAATCAGGTCATCGACGCTGGGATAGGGATAGACGTAGTGCAGGCGCACCCACAAGCCGAGCTTGCCGAGTTCCTTGCACAAGTCGTAGAGCCGCGTCTTCACCGGCTTGCCGCCCCAGAAGCCGGTACGGTATTTCACGTCGACGCCATAGGCGCTGGTGTCCTGCGAGATCACCAGCAGTTCCTTGACGCCGGCCTCGGCCAGGACTTCGGCTTCGCGCAGCACCTCGCCGATCGGACGCGAGACGAGGTCGCCGCGCAGCGAGGGAATGATGCAGAAGGTGCAGCGATGGTTGCAGCCTTCGGAGATTTTCAGATAGGCGTAGTGATCCGGCGTCAGGCGTATGCCTTGCGGCGGCACCAGATCGACGAAGGGATCATGCAGCGGAGGCAGATGCTGATGCACGGCCGTCATGACTTCCTGCATGGCATGCGGCCCGGTGACCGCCAGCACCTTGGGATGCACGGCACGCACGATGTCGTTGCCGGCCGCATCCTTCTTGGCGCCGAGGCAGCCGGTGACGATCACCTTGCCGTTCTCGGCCAGAGCCTCGCCGATGGCGTCGAGCGATTCCTCGACGGCCGCATCGATGAAGCCGCAGGTATTGACCACCACCAGATCGGCGCCGTCATAGCTGCCGGAGATTTCGTAACCCTCGGCACGCAGCCGGGTGAGGATCTGTTCCGCGTCGGACGCCGCCTTGGGACACCCCAGCGACACGAAGCCGACGGTCGGCGCCCTGGTCTTGCGTCGCGTTGCCAAAACTATTTCTTCTCGGTTTCTTCGGGCTTGGTGTAGATGCCGGGGAATATCTTGCGCGTCTGTTCCTGCATCGTGTCCTGCATCTGCTGGAACATCTTCTGGCTCTGCTCGACGTAGGTGCCCATCATGTGCTGCATGGCCGGCCCCTGGAACTTGAGGAACTGCGCCCACAGATCCTGGCTGTCGCCCGGTGCTTCACCGTAGAGCGCCTTGGCCTGCTCCTTGAGCTTGGCCTGCACCTCGGTGAAGGACTTGATGTTGTTCTCGATGTAGTTGCCCATCATGCCCTGCATGGCATTGCCGTAGAAGCGGATCATCTGCGACAGCAGGTCCGACGAGAACATCGGCGCGCCGCCGGCCTCCTCCTCGAGAATGATCTGCAACAGGATGGCGCGCGTGAGATCGTTGCCGGACTTCGCATCGACGACCTGAAAGGGCTCGTGAGCAAGCACCAACTCCTTGACATCGGCCAGCGTGATGTAGGTGCTGGTGCGCGTGTCATACAGGCGGCGATTCGGATATTTCTTTATCAGTCGGCTCTGTGCGGCCATTGTTTTTCCCTCCATCGAATCATTCTACTACCAAGGTAGTAAGAACGACCTCCCCGCCGCGGCGGGGGGTCGATCTGACCAAATCGGGCAGGTTCAGCAGTAGTGCAAGCCACCATTGATGTTCAGCGTGGCGCCGGTCATGTAGCCGGCGAGGTCCGACACCAGATAGGCGCACAGCGCCCCGATTTCTTCCGGCTTGCCCAGGCGGCCCACCGGAATCGTGGCCACGATCGAGTCGCGCACTTCCTGCTTGATCGCCATGACCATCTCGGTGCCGATATAGCCGGGGGCGATTGCATTCACGGTGACGCCCTTCTTGGCCACTTCGGCGGCGATGGCGCGGGTGAAGCCGAGGATGCCGGCCTTGGCCGCGGAATAGTTGGCCTGGCCGAACTGGCCCTTGATGCCGTTCACCGAAGACATGTTGATGACGCGGCCCCACCCGCGATCGGCCATGCCGGTCAGCACCTGGTGGGTCACGTTGAACACGGAGTCGAGGTTGGTGGACAACACCGCATCCCACTGGCCCTTGTCCATCTTCTTGAACACGGCGTCGCGCGTGATGCCGGCGTTGTTCACCAGCACGTCGATGGGACCGACTTCAGCTTCGATCTTCCTGACCATCGCGGCGCAGCCGTCGTAGTCGGTGACGTCGGCTTCGGCGACATGGAAATTGAAACCGTCGCCCTTCATTTTTGCCAGCCACTCGTCCCTGGGCGGGAAGTTGGGCAGACAGTTCGCCACCACCGTGAATCCGCTTTGCGACAGCGCCTTGCAGATCGCTGTGCCCAGGCCTCCCATTGCGCCCGTTACCAATGCAATTCGTTTTGCCATTTCTGCTACTTCCTATAACGACTAAAAAACCTTTGCGGGCGGAAGGCGCGCTGCA
>Ga0208518_100456_pt1 | contig 11066 bp, 10 predicted proteins | sample LakWasM127_HOW14_2_FD_183937 | JGI IMG/M metagenome (GOLD analysis project Ga0208518, IMG submission 183937) | Freshwater sediment methanotrophic microbial communities from Lake Washington under simulated oxygen tension - Sediment Metagenome... | ecosystem: Environmental > Aquatic > Freshwater >...
GCCGCCGCCATGCGCGACGAAAGCAGGCTCATTTCTTCGTAGAGTTCGATTTGGGAAGGCATCCGGAGCATCCTAGCCATCCTGCGCCGGGCTTGTTGCGGCAAGCTGCGGCAGGATCATCGGCTATTTCTGTCCGGGCGCCCCGGGGCTCGGCAGGGCGGGCGGGCCGTGTTTCGAATTGCGGCCAAATCACCCCGCAGATCGGCGCGGTGGAGGCGGTCCGGAAGGTTTAGCGTGAAATTGCTCGTTCGGAGCGCCGGCTGATAGCCGAGCGAAGCGAGCCGAAAAGAAGCCTCCCCGAGAGGGGAGGATGGGAGGGGCGGGCCATCAATTCGCCTTTCGCGTTTTTCATCCTCTGCGGGCGGTCTCAAGTGAGCATGAGCGTTAGGCGGCCGGCGCCAGGCGCCGCGATTCCAGGCTGCGTTCGTCGATCGGCAGGTGGATCAGGGCCGACAGCACCCCGAGCAGGATACAGATGCCCCATACCGTGTCGTAGGCGCCGGTGGCGTCGAACAGCTTGCCGCCGAGCCAGACGCCGAGGAAGCTGCCGACCTGGTGGCTGAAGAACACCAGCCCGGACAGCATGCCCAGAAAGCGCACCCCGAACACCTGGGCCACGATCGCGTTGGTCAGCGGCACCGTGGACAGCCACAGCAGGCCCATGGCCGCCGAGAACAGATAGACGCTGGCGGGCGAGAGCGGCGCCCAGAGGAAGAGGCTGATGACCACGCTGCGCGCGGCGTAGATGCCGGCCAGCACGTGGCGCTTGGGCCAGCGGCCGCCCAGGTGGCCCGCAGTGTAGCTGCCGAACACGTTGAACAGGCCGATCAGGGCCAGCGCCGTCATGCCGACGCTGGCGCCCATGCCCTTGTCGATCAGGTAGGTCGGGAAATGCACGCCGATGAACACCACCTGGAAGCCGCAGACGAAATAGCCGGCGATCAGCAGTACGAAGCTTTTCTCGCTCATCGCCTCGCCCAGCGCTTCGCGCGCAGTCTGGCCGTGGCCGGAGGCGCCGGCGACCAGCCCCTTGGTCAGCGCGCCGCCCAGCGGAATGATCAGGAAGGCGGCGGCGGCGAACACCAGCAGCGTGCCGAACCAGCCCAGCCCGCCGATCAGGCCGGAGGCGACCGGGATCATCAGGAACTGGCCGAAGGAACCCGCCGCGGCCACCACGCCCATCGCCCAGCCGCGCTTGGCGTCCGGTACCAGCTTGCCCATGGCGGCGAAGACCACGCTGTAGGTACAGCCGCTTTGCGCCGCGCCGATCATCAGGCCGGCCGTGGCGGCGAGCCCGGTGCCGGTGGCGGCGTAGGCCATGCCGAGCAGGCCGAGCGCATAGAGCAGGCTGGCGCTCCAGAGCACGCGGCGTGCGCCGTAGCGGTCGGCGAGCCAGCCGGCGAAGGGTTGCGAGGCGCCCCACATCAGGTTCTGCAGCGCGAGGGCGAAGGAGAAGACTTCGCGGCTCCACTGGTGCTCCATGCTCATCGGCGTCAGGAACAGGCCGAAGGTATGGCGGATGCCCATCGCCACGCAGACGATCAGCGCCGCGTAGACGAGGACGGTGGCGAGCGGGCGCTGCGGCAGCGGCGGGGCGGGATTTGTCATGCTTTGAATGTTAACATTTAATTTTGTCGGCTATTTCCACCACGTGAACAAGGCTTTTGTCAAAGAACCGGATGACGGGGACGAGGAAGAAGCGCCCGAGTCGCAGATTCCCGCCGGTACCAAGAACTACATGACGGTGCGTGGTCATGCCCAGATTCGCGCGGAATTCGAGCATCTGGTCAAGGTCGAGCGTCCCGCCATGGTGCAGGTGGTTTCATGGGCGGCCGGCAACGGCGACCGCTCGGAAAACGGCGATTACATCTACGGCAAGAAACGGCTGCGCGAGATAGACCGGCGCATCCGCTTCCTGAGCAAGCGGTTGGAGTCGGCGGTGATCGTCGATCCGGCGCAGCAGGAGAATGTCGAGCAGGTTTTCTTTGCCGCCACCGTCACCGTCTGCGACGCCGACGGCGCCGAAGCGACCTACCAGATCGTCGGCATCGACGAGGCCAATGCGATGGAAGGCCGCATCAGCTGGATTTCGCCGCTGGCGCGTGCGCTGCTCAAGGCGCGCGAAGGCGACACGGTGCGCTTCGACAGCCCCGGCGGCGTGCGCGAAATCGACATCATCGAAATTCGCTACGAGTGAATCAGGCGCGTCTTATCGCGTGATTGGCCCAAAGGATCAGCCCGAACAGCACCATCGCTCCGGCCTGATGCAAGGCGGCGAGCGCCACCGGGACCTGCAGCAGCAGCGTGGCGATGCCGAGGCTCACCTGCACCGCCAGCCAGAGTGTGAGCAGCACGGCGGCCGGCCGGGCGTCCGGCGTCTCCTTCCAGATGCGCCATGAGAACCAGGGAATCAGCGCCATCAGGGCCCAGGCGATCATGCGGTGGTCGAACTGCACGGTGGCCATGTTGGTGAAGAAGTTCAGCCACAGCGGATCGACCATGAAGATCTCGGGCGGAACGAAGGCTCCGTTCATCAGCGGGAAGGTGTTGTAGGCCAGTCCGGCGTGGATGCCGGCCACCAGCGCGCCCGAGAGCACCATGACGAACACCAGCGCCACCAGCCAGGTGCCGAGGCGTTGCGTAGCAGTCGGCGCCGGTGCTGCGCCGACTCTTGCCTTCCTCGGCTGCAGCATGCCCAGCCCGGTCCAGCCCATCAGGCCGAACAGCAGGAAGGCCAGACCGAGGTGCGCCGCCAGCCGGTATTGCGACACGCGCGGATCGTCGACCAGCCCGCTCTTGACCATGTACCAGCCCATCGCGCCCTGCAGGCCGCCGAGGATGAAGAAGCCGAACACCTTGGCGGCCAGCGCACCGCGCAGCTTGCCGCGGACGAGGAACCAGGCATAGGGCAGGAAGAACACGACGCCGATGCTCCGCCCCAGCAGCCGGTGCGCCCATTCCCACCAGAAGATGAACTGGAAACCGTCGAGCGTCATGTCGTGATTGCGCTTGATGAACTCCGGCGTCTGCTGGTACTTGGCGAAGAGTTCGAGCCAGTCGGCGTGGGTCAGCGGCGGCAGGGCGCCGATCAGCGGCTTCCATTCGACGATGGAAAGGCCGGAATGCGTCAGGCGCGTCACGCCGCCGACCACCATCGTCAGGAACACCATGGCGCAGCAGGCGAACAGCCACCAGGCTACGGCGCGTTGTGAGTTATTTGTGTTCATTTGCGTTCCGCATCTGCCAGCCAGTGTCCGGATTTGCCGCCGGCCTTTTCCAGCAGGCGGATGTCTTCGATGATCATGCCGCGATCGGCGGCCTTGCACATGTCGTAGATGGTCAGCAGGCCGACCGAGACGGCGGTCAGCGCCTCCATCTCGACGCCGGTGCGGCCGAAGGTCTCCGCCGTAACCTCGATCGTCACGCGATGGCGGGCGGAGTCCAGCGTCAGCTCGGCGGCGACGCGGGTCAGCGCGATCGGATGGCACAGCGGGATCAGGTCGGACGTGCGCTTGGCTCCCTGGATCGCGGCGATGCGCGCAATGCCGAGCACGTCGCCCTTTTTCGCCGAGCCGCTCTGGATCAGGGCGAAGGTCGCGGGCGCCATGCGGATGTGGCCGCGCGCGCGCGCCACGCGGCTGGTTTCCGCCTTGGCGCCGACATCGACCATGTGCGCCTGGCCGGCCGCATCGAAGTGCGTCAGCGAGGCAGGGGACGGCTTGAGGGATGACTTCGGAGGTGGCTTCATGAAATACGCTGTCACAACTCGATTTGGTGAAGCCGCTATCATAGCGGTATGAAATTTTATCCGCTTGCCAGCGCGGCCGTTCTTGGCTTCGGCATCCTCTGTGCGCCGCTTTCGGTGGCCGAGGGCCTGCCCGATCTGGGCGAAGCGGCGCAAACCGAATTTTCGCCGGCGATGGAGCGCCGCATCGGCGAATCGATCATGCTCGAGATCCGCCGCGACCCCGCCTGGCTGGACGATCCCGAGGTCGTCAGCTATCTCAACCGGATCGGCAACCGGCTCTCCTCGCAGAGCGAGGAGGGCCGGCAGGAATTCGAGTTCTTCGCGCTGAAGGACCCCACGCTCAACGCCTTCGCCATGCCCGGCGGCTTCGTCGGCGTGCATACCGGGCTGATCCTCGCCGCCGCCAACGAATCGGAGCTTGCCTCGGTGCTGGCGCACGAAATTTCGCACGTCACGCAGCATCACCTGGCGCGCCTCATCAGCAAGTCGGGGCAGGGCCAGGTGTCGAGCATCCTGGCGATGGCGGTGGCGATTCTTGCCGCGCGTAGCAGCCCCGATCTCGCCGTGGGGGCGCTGATGGCCGGACAGGGCGCCGCGATCCAGAACCAGCTGAACTACTCGCGCGACTTCGAACGCGAGGCGGACCGCATCGGCCTGCGCCTGCTCGAAAAATCCAACTTCGACATTCGCGCCATGAGCAGCTTCTTCGAGCGCCTGCAGAAGTCCGGCCGGCTGTATGAAAACAATGCGCCCGGCTATCTGCGCACCCACCCGCTGACCACCGAACGTCTGGCCGACATGGGCAACCGCATCCAGTCGCGGCCCTACAAGCAGGTGCCCGATTCGCTCGAGTTCCAGCTGGTGCGCGCCAAGCTGCGCGCGCAGGAAGGCAGCTCGCGCGATGCGGTGACCGAATTCCAGACCCGGCTCAAGGATCGCAGCTTTGCCGGCAGCGAGGCGGCCATGCATTACGGGCTGGCGCAGGCGCTGCTGCGCGACGGCAACCTGGTCGCCGCCGAAAGTGAGATGGGCGAGTTGCGCCGCCTCAAGACCCAGTCGCCGATGATCGAGACGCTCGCGGCCCAACTGCGCCTCAAGCAGGGCGACGCGGCGACGGCGGTGAGCGTCCTTCGTGCCGCGCAGCCGCGCTACCCGCAGGAACGCGCGATCGCCTACGGCCTGGTCGAGGCGCTGCTGGAAGCCCGCCAGCCGGCGGAGGCGATCAAGGTCACCCAGGACGAACTGCTGAATTACCCGGCGGATGCGAAGATGCACGCGCTGCAGGCGAGGACCTATTCCGTGCTGGGCAAGCGCCTGCAGCAGCATCGCGCCCAGGCGGAAGCGTATGCCCTGCAGGGCCAGGTGCCCGATGCGGTGGAACAGCTGGAGCTGGCGCAAAAGGCCGGCGACGGAAATTTCTACGAGCATTCGCAGGTGGATTCGCGCCTGCGCGAGATGAAGAAGCGCATGGCCGACGAAGCCAAACAAGCCAAGGAAGCGAAGAAATAGCCTCATGAAAACCGACAAGCCAGCCAGCCGAACTGATGTCCGTGGCGATGCCCGCGCACCCTCCACGCCGCTCGTGCACCTCGCCGGCGAGCCCTACTACCATGCCACCGGCGACGAGCTCGACGTCTTCGCCGCCGCCGCCAAGAGCGGCCTGCCGGTGATGCTGAAAGGTCCCACCGGCTGCGGCAAGACGCGCTTCGTCGAGCACATGGCCTGGCGCCTGAAGCGGCCGCTGGTCACCGTGGCCTGCCACGACGACCTGACCACCGCCGACCTTGTCGGCCGCTACCTGATCGTCGGCGACGAAACCGTCTGGATGGACGGCCCGCTCACCGCCGCGGTGCGCGCCGGCGCCATCTGCTATCTCGACGAGATCGTCGAGGCGCGCAAGGACACCACGGTGGTGATCCATCCGCTGACCGATTCGCGCCGCGCGCTGCCGGTCGAAAAGCGCGGCGAGTACATCACCGCGCCGCCCGAGTTCATGCTGGTGATCTCCTACAACCCCGGCTACCAGAGCGTGCTGAAGGAAATGAAGCCGAGCACGCGGCAGCGCTTCGTCGCGCTGGATTTCGACTATCCCGAAGCCGCGACCGAAGCGCGCATCGTCGCCCACGAAGGCGGCGTCGATGCCGATACCGCGCAGAAGCTGGTCAAGCTCGGCGGGCTCACGCGCAAGCTCAAGGGCGCCGGACTCGACGAAGGCGCCGGTACCCGTCTGCTGGTGCATGCCGCGCAACTGATCGCCAGCGGCATGGCGCCGGCGATCGCCTGCACCGCCGCGATCGCCCGCCCGCTGGCCGACGAGACCGACACGCGCGATGCGCTGGACGACCTGATCCGCGCCGTGTTTTAGCGTGAAACGCCGGGCCGATCGTGAAACAACGACCGTTCGCCCTGAGCCTGTCGAAGGGCCGATCGCATCCCGCCCTTCGACCGTTCGACAAGCTCACGGCTCAGGGCGAACGTTTCCTCGGCGGGGCGTCGAAGTTTGCGATGATCGCTAATTCGGAATGAGCGAACGCAAGCTCTTCGCCCACGAACTCGAGGAGCGGCTCGACGAACTGCTGCTGCTGTCCCTGCGCCAGCGTTCCGCAGCCGAGCCGGCCGCGCTGCTCGAAGCCCTGCCGCGCGAGCTGCAGGAGCGCGTGCTGCACTGGGCCGGCGTCGCCGCGCAGACCTCGGACGACCTCGGCTGGCTGATCGCCTCGCTGGCCGCGACTCAGGCCGCCGGGCTCGGTGCGCAACTCGACGACTGGGCGCGCGCCGGGCTCGATGCCTACGACCGCAGCGGCCTCGCCGCCACGCGCAAGGCCCTGAACGAATTCACCGCAGCGAGTCAGGCCAGCGCCCTGCGTTCGCAGGACAGCGTTGCCTTCGGCGCCATCGAGGGACGCCTGTCGCGCTTCCTGCAGGCGCTCGACGGCCGCCCGCTGCGGCTGGTGAGCGGCCCCAGGGCCTGGACCGATACCGAAACCCTGTGGCTGCCGGAGCGGCTCGACGCGGCGACCGATGCCGCAGGCAACCGCCGCCTCTACAAGGCCATCGCGGCGCTGCTCTGGGCGCAGACGCGCTTCGGCACCTTCAGCCTCGACCCCGAACCCGAGCTGGAACAGTGGCCCGACCGTGAGCGCGCACTGGCCTGGTTCGCCGTGTTCGAAGCCATGCGCCTCGAAGCCTGCATCGCCGTCGAGCTGCCCGGCCTGGCACTGGAAATCGCCGGCCTGCGCGGGCCGTGGCCGGCCGGGCTGGCTGCAGCGGCGACAAGGCTGGCGCGCCCCGAGGCGACGGTCGCCGACAGCCTCGCCTGCATGGCGGAGCGGAGAACAGTCGGCGCCGGCGATACGCCGATGCTTCCGCACGTCGGCGCGCTCGATCCGGCGGCCGCGCGGCGCGTGCGCGCGGCGCGCATCGCGCGCGAGCTGGCCGTCGTGCGCCGCGCCCTCAATGTGATCGCGGCCACCGATACCAAGGCCGGCGCTGCGGAAAATTCCGACTACCCGCCGCTCGCGGCGGAAGGCGAGCTGCAGGTGCCCGACGCGCAGGCCGATCTGCTCGCGCTGCCGCCCGCGGCGCGCGAGGCGGCCAAGTCGCTGATGCAGGATCTCGGCGAGATTCCGCCCGAAGCCCTGCACCCGGCCGGGCCGGGCGCCTGGCAGCCGGTCGATGGCGTCGATGAGTCGATCGTGCCCGGCGTCACCACCCAGCCCGACGCCGTCTATGATGAATGGGACTACCGGCGCGCCTCCTGGCGGCGCGGCTGGTGCCACCTGTACGAGATGGAGGCGCGGGCCGGCGACCCCGAATGGGTCGAGGAAGTGCGCACGCGCCACGCCCACCTGATCCGCAGCATCCGCCGTCGCTTCGAGGCCCTGCGCGGCGAGGACAAGCCGCAGAAGCGCCAGTTCGACGGCGAGGAAATCGACCTCGATGCGCAGGTCGAGGCCCGCGCCGACCGCAAGAGCGGCAGCGAACCTTCGCCGCGACTGTTCATCCACCGCCGCCGCATCGAGCGTTCGCTGGCCGTGATGTTCATGGTCGACATGAGCGGCTCGACCAAGGGCTGGGTCAATGACGCCGAGCGCGAATCGCTGGTGCTGCTGTGCGAGGCCATCGAGGCGCTGGGCGACAGCTACGCCATCTACGGTTTCTCCGGCTGGACGCGCACGCACTGCGACATCTACCGCGTCAAGCGCTTCGGCGACCGCTACGACGCCGAAACGCGCCGGCGCATCGCCGGCATCGAGGCCAAGGACTACACGCGCATGGGCGTCGCGGTACGCCACCTCTGCGGCCTGCTAATGCGGCAGAACACCCGCCACAAACTGCTGGTGACGCTCTCCGACGGCCGCCCCGACGACTACGGCGACGAATACCGCGGCCGCTACGGCATCGAGGACACCCGCCGCGCCCTGCTCGAAGCGCGCGAAAAGGGCATCCGCAGCTACTGCGTCACCATCGACCGCCACGGCGCCGATTACCTGCCGCAGCTCTATGGCCCCGCGCACTATTCCGTGATCGACGACGCGAAGAAGCTGCCGCAGAAAATTGCGGAGATCTACCGCAAGCTGACCGGCTGAGCCGGCATCAACCACAACCCAAGGAGAGAAAATGAGCGAATCTACAGGCGAGCTTGCCGACAAAGTGGCCCTCGTCACGGGATCGAGCAGCGGCATCGGCGAGGCCATCGCGCGGCGCCTGTCGTCGCTCGGCGCCTCGGTGGTGATCAACTCGGCAAGCTCGGTGGAAGCCGGCCGGCGCATCGCCGCGGAGCTCGGCCCCGATGCGCTCTACGTCCAGGCCGACATCGCCGACAAGGCCGCCGGCGAGCGGCTGCTGGCGGCGACCATCGAACGCTTCGGCAAGCTCGACATCCTGGTGAACAATGCCGGCTGGACCACGGTCGTGCCGCACACCGACCTGGCGGGGCTGACCGACGAGATCTTCGCCAAAACCTTCGACATCAACGTCACCGGCACCTGGATGCTGACCAAGGCGGCGATGCCGTATCTGATGCAAAGCGTCGACGGCAACGTCATCAACATCACCTCGATCGCCGGCGTGCGCCCGGTCGGCAGCTCGATCGCCTATTCGATGGCGAAGGCCGCGCTCAACCAGATGACACTCCTGCTGGCCAAGTCCTGCGCGCCGGTGCGCGTCAACGCCGTCGCCCCCGGCCTGGTCGAAACGCCCTGGACCAAAGACTGGCAGGCGCAACACGAAGCCGTCAAGGCGCGGGCCCCGCTGCAGCGCTCCGCCGTGCCGGCCGACTGCGTCGAGGCGGCCCTGGGCCTGCTGCGCACCCGCTATGCCACCGGCCAGATTCTCGTGGTCGACGGCGGCCTGACCCTGGTAGTGTAGGCAGTGCGTTCGACGGCCATGGCGTCCGAATCGCCGTTGCCTGCGGGACACGAGGCGGCATCCCGGATACGCGGGGCGCCGCCAGCGCGGACTTTTAGAGCCGATCGGCGCTAAACTGATCCGAAGCCGACCGCCGCCAGAAGACCAGCACCCATACGTCAACCAGAGGAGAAGCCATCATGACCCGCACAAGAATCGCACTTGCACTGACATCATTTCTTCTGGCGGGCAGCGCGCTGGCCGCCGAGCAATTCACCACGCAGGCGGCGAGCCTGACCACGGCCGCGGCGAGCAAAGTCGCGCAGGCGGCGCTGAGCGAATGCCAGAAGGGCGGCTATGTGGTCGCCGTTGCCGTTGTCGACCGCAGCGGCGTACCGCTGGCGGTGCTGCGCGACAACCTCGCCGGTCCGCATACGCCGCAGACCGCGATCGGCAAGGCCTGGACCGCCGTGAGTTTTCGCAACAACACCAGCAACCTGGTGGAGTTGAGTGGTCCGGGCAAGCCTTCGGCCGGCATTCGTGACATTCCGGGTGTAGTGGCGCTCGGTGGCGGTTTGACAATCAGCGCACGCGGCATATTGCTGGGCGCCGTCGGCGTATCCGGCGCACCCGGCGGGCATCTCGACGACATTTGCGGCAACGCCGGCATCAAGGCGATTCAGGCTTCGCTCGAACTCGAGTAGGAGCCCGGCTGCACGGGCGCGGCTGGCGTGAGCGCCAGCTCGCGAGCCGCGCCTCCACCAATTCCCTGCGAAAGGGCGAACATGCAGCTCACCCTGATTCTCGGCATCATCGTCGCCATCGTGGCGGTGGTCTTCGCCCTGCAGAACAACCTCCCGGTGGTGGTGGCGATCGCGCTCTGGCGATTCGAAGGCTCGCTGGCGCTGGTGCTGCTGGTGTCCGTCGGGCTGGGCGCGCTGATCGCGGGTCTGCTGTCTTCGCCGGCGGTGATCCGCGGGCAATGGACGACGGGCCGGCTGCGCAAGCAGGTCGCCGATCTCGAGCGGCAATTGGCCGCGCAGCAGCAGCGCAATCGCGAACTCGACGCCGAGGTCGCGCGCATCTCTCCCGCGCCGGCGAACACGACGCCGGTGGCGGAAAAGCCCTACGTGGGATTGAAGACGCTGATTGCGGGGGGCGACACGGAAAGGAAGGCGCCGTAATCCAGCGCAAAGCCTGCGCTTCGCAAAGCCCCGGAGGCCGTGCGCCGCGCTCGTCGCGGGTGCTTCCCGCCATGACGCAAGCGGCGACCCGCGACGCCCTGAATCGCCGTCGTGCCGGCGCCGACTTTCGGCATTTCAATGCTATAAAGCCAAAGCGATGCCGATCCCCCATTACTCCGTCCCCGCCCCGAATTTCTGCGGGCATGGACAGCCGGACGCTTGATGAATACACGTATCGATACCCCGTGGCTGGTGCGCATCCACTATCGCATGCGGGCCATTTCGTTTGCCATGACATTCGTGGCGGCAGGCCTGCATATCCTCGGCAAGGGTTACGGCCCGGGGGCCTGGGCCTTCCTCGCCCTGCTGTTGCTGGTTTATCCTCATGTGCTGTACTGGCAGGCATGCCGGGCGAAAAATCCCGTCAAGGCCGCGCTGGCGCACCTGCTGGTCGATTCGGTGCTGCTGGGCATGTTCGCCGCCGCGGTGCAGTTCTCGTTTTGGCTGAGCTTCGCGGTAATCCTCGGGACCCTGAACAACAGCGCCGTCAATAAGGGCTGGCGCGGCATCCTCGAATCGATCCTGGGCGTGCTCGGCGGGGCGTTGATCGGGATCGGCGTCTTCGGCTTCAGCCTGTCGCCGCAGACCGAGTTGCCCGCAACCATCCTGTGCATGCTCGGCGTGACCGGCTATGTTCTTGCCATCGGCAAGCTGGTATTCACCCGGAATATCCAGTTGCGCAACACCAGGACGCGCCTGCGCGCCGTGCTGGACGGCGTCGAAAG
>Ga0208518_100457_pt1 | contig 11048 bp, 8 predicted proteins | sample LakWasM127_HOW14_2_FD_183937 | JGI IMG/M metagenome (GOLD analysis project Ga0208518, IMG submission 183937) | Freshwater sediment methanotrophic microbial communities from Lake Washington under simulated oxygen tension - Sediment Metagenome... | ecosystem: Environmental > Aquatic > Freshwater >...
TTGCCCATCACCCGCACCACGTTGTCGTTGAGGCTCACCTCGAACAGGCGCACGCCGACCAGTTCGGAGACGCGCAGACCGGTGGCATAGAGCAGCTCGAACATGGCGCGGTCGCGCAGGCCGAGCGGGGTGTTCGCATCCGGCGCGTTTAGCAGGTCTTCCACCTGTTTTTCGGAGAGCGTCTTGGGAAAGCGCTGGATCGTCGGCGGCTTGTCGATATTGAGCAGCGGATCGGCCTGCAGCCGGCCCTGATCGAGCAGCCAACGGTAGCAGCGCCGCAGCGTCGCCATCAGCCGCCGCTGGCTGGTGGACTTGATGCCGCCGGGGCGCGCATTCAGATGAGAGAGATAGGCGTTGATCGCCGTCTCGCCGGCGCCGACTATCGCCGACGGCTCCGTTCGTGGTGAGCCGGTCGAACCACGCCCGCTTCCGGCACGAGGGCCTTCGACAAGCTCAGGCCGAACGGGAGTGGCGCTCAGCCAGTTGGCGAACAGCGCCAGATCGCTGCGGTAGCTCGCCAGCGTGTTCTTCGAGAGTCCGTCAGCGAGCCACAGCGCGTCGATGAATTCGTCGATCAGCGCGGCGTCAGACGCGAGCATGTTCGTGCTGCAGCAGCCACTTCTTGATGTCGAGCAGGAAGCCGCCGCGCTGGCGCGCGAAACCGCCGAGGCCCTGGTTCGCGCCGACCACGCGATGGCAGGGCACGACGATCGGATAGGGGTTGGCGCCGCAGGCATTGCCCACCGCGCGCGGGCCGCTGTGAATGGCGGCGGCGACCTCGCCGTAGCTCTTCGTTTGGCCGGCCGGGATTGCGCAAATCTGCTCCCAGACGCGACGCTGGAAATGCGTGCCGGCGGGCGCCAGCGGCAATCCGAATTCGAAGCCCGGGTCCTTCAGCCAGGCGCGCAACTGGCGCACGGCTTCCCTCGCCAGCGGAGCCTTCGGCGCGACCTCCATCTGCGGTTCCAGATAGTCGATCGCGGTGATTTCGTCGTCGCTGCAGCGGATGCCGATGGAAAAGCCGGGCGCGGACAGGACGGCGGAATAGGGCTTCATGGCGGACACTCCCGAAGTTCGATCACGGCATTATTGTCGATCCCCGGCAGGTGATCCGCAAGAGGGCGGCAACGGCCCCCGATGCACAGTTCGTAGCCGCTGGTATAGGGCGAATGGGCGAGTTGCACGACCCTTTGTGGCGGCACCGTCGGCCGGTAATGCCAGACCCCTCCCGTCAGTACGCTGCCTTCCGGAGGTTCCATGCCGGCTCCGGTGCCGCGGATGCGCGCTTCGGTGACGACCAGCGCACCGGCCTCGATGCGCCAGTCTTCCTCCCAGCGGATTTTCTCGATGGAATGCATCCAGGCCAGCGTGAATCCCTCGACAGCGAGCACGGCGCTCACCGCGCCCGCCGTGAGGCAGAGCATCAGGCGTCGGCGCTGGCGGGACGGCGCCGCGCCGCGCGACGGGTGCGCAGCAGATGCCAGACGACAAAGACCGCGCTCATGACGAAACCGATCTCGTCGGTCAGCGGGACCGCTGCGACCAGCAGGAAAGCCGCCGCCGCCGCGAAGATGCGCTCAAACATGTTGAGCGAGGCGAACAGGAAGCCGATGGCGGCCGCGCCCCACAACATGATCGACACCACCGCCTTGAACACGATATAGGCGACGGCGGCGACGGTCCAGTCGCCCTGCAGCATCAGCGCCGGTTCATACACGGCCATGTAGGGGATGACGAAGCCGGCAATGGCGATCTGCACCGCCTTGAAGCCGATCTTCATCGCCGACTCCTTGGCGATCGAGGCCGCGGCGAAGGCGGCCAGCGCCACCGGCGGCGTCAGGTCGGCCATGATGCCGAAGTAGAAGACGAACATGTGGCTGACGATCAGCGGCACGCCTAGCTTGAGCAGGGCCGGCGCCGCGATGGAACTGGTGATGATGTAGTTGGGAATGGTCGGGATGCCCATGCCCAGCACCAGACAGACCAGCATGGTCAGCACCAGCGACAGGAACAGGCTCTTCTCCCCGACGCTGAGGATGAAGCCGGCGAAGCTCGATGCAGCGCCTGTCAGCGTCAGCACGCCGATGATGACGCCGACGATGGCGCAGGCCACGCCGACCGGCAACGCCTGCTGCGCGCCTTCGACCAGGCTCATCTTGAGCAGGTGCAGGGTCTTCATGCCGCCCTTGAGGGCAAGCGTCTGCGCCACCAGCGCGGCGATCAGCGCCAGCAGCGGGAAGATGCCCCAGGTTTCCATGTTCTTGACGAACACGGCCGCGGCGAGTCCCAGCGCAAACCAGAACACGTAGCGGAAGGCCGTGCTGGAGACGCGCGCGGCGATGGCCGCGCCGAGGATCAGGACGGCAGTCAGCACCAGTCCGATCATGCCCGCGAACATCGGCGTGAAGCCGTTGAACAGGGTCCATACCAGCACCACCAGCGGCAGCAGCAGATACCAGTTGTCGCGCATGGCGTGCCAGGGGTTGGGGCACTGGTCCTTGGGCAAGCCGACCAGATTCTTGCGCCCGGCTTCCAGGTGCACCATCCAGAACGCCGTGACGTAATAGAGGATGGCCGGGATCGCCGCCGCCTGTACGATGTCGGCGTAAGGCACGTTGATGTTCTCGGCCATGATGAAGGCCACCGCGCCCATCACCGGCGGCATGATCTGGCCACCCATCGACGAGGTCGCCTCGACCGCGCCGGCGAAGATGCCCGAGTAGCCGAACTTCTTCATCAGCGGAATCGTAAACTGCCCGGTGGTCAGTACGTTGGCGACGCCCGAGCCGGAGATGGTGCCCATCAGGCCCGAGGAGATCACCGAGACCTTGGCCGGGCCGCCCTTTGTATGGCCGACGAAACCAAGCGCCAGCGAGTTGAACAGGTTGATCATGCCGGCGTGCTCGAGGAAGGAGCCAAACAGGATGAACAGGAAAATGTAGGTGGCCGAGACCAGGGTCGGGATGCCGAAGATGCCTTCGGTGCCGAGCGCCAGTTGATTGATGATCTGGTCGAAGCCGTACTGGCGATGGCCGAGATCGCCCGGCAACAAGTGGCCGAACATCCCGTAGAGCAGGAACACGCCGCAAACGATGGGCAGCGCAAGGCCGAGCATGCGTCGCGTCGCCTCGAAACACATGATGACCAGGGTCGTGCCGACGATCAGGTCGAGGTTGCTCGGATCGCCCGAGCGTTGCACCAGGTCCGCCTCGAATACCCACTGATAGGTCGATAGCGTCAGCGCAGCGAAAGCCAGTACCGCGTCGCCGGCGCTGACTTTCGACAGCCGGCCGGAGCTCTTGAAGGCCGGGTAGAGAATGAAGGTGATGCAGAGCAGGAAGCCGACGTGCAGGCTGCGGATCACCAGGCTGGACAGCGGATGGAATGCGGCGACGATCAACTGATAGGTGGAAAAGGCCAGGGCCAGTCCGGTAAGAACCGTCAGCCAGCCGCCTCCGAGCCGGCGCTGCACGCCGTGCTCGGAAAACTCTTCCTGGCCGTGGTCGGGGGCGACGCTGTGTGTGGTCACGGCGCGCCGCTTACTTGATCAGCCCGACTTCCTTGTAGTACTTGACGGCGCCAGCATGTAGCGGGGCCGGTGGGTTCTTCGCCGCGTTTTCGCGGGTGATCGACTTCGCGGCGGCATGAGCGGCCTGCAAGTCGGGCAGGTGTTCGAAGATCGCCTTGGTCATCTTGTAGGCCGCATCTGCCGATACGCCTTCGTGGCTGACGAGGAAGTTCTGGATCGCCACGGTGGGCACCGCCTCGGTCTGGCCGTTATAGGTGTTGGCCGGTATGGTGTTGGCCTGATAGGCGGCTTCGCCGATCTTCGCCACCACGTCCGCCGGCACCGGCACGATGACGATCTTGACTGCCGTCGCGAGGTCGCGAATGGCAGCGACGCCGAGGCCGGCGGAAATCAGCGTGGCGTCGAGCTGGCGGTTCTTCATCAGTTCCACCGATTCGCCGAAGGGCAGGTACTCGACCTTGGCGAAATCCTTGTAGCTCATGCCGGCGCCCTTGAAGATGGCGCGTGCGTTGAGTTCGGTGCCGGATTTCGGTGCGCCGACTGCGATGCGCTTGCCCTTGAGGTCGGCCAGCGTCTTGATGCCGGAATCGGCGGCGGCGACGATCTGGATGAAGTTGGGATAGATCGCGGCAATGGTCCGCAGCTTGTTCAGCGGCGTCTTGAAACCGGCCTCGGCATCGCCCTTCCAGGCGTCGCCTAGCGCGTCGCCCAGGGTGAAGGCGATTTCGCCGCGGCCGGCCTGCAGCAGGTTCAGGTTTTCGGCGCTGGCCTTGGTCACCTGGGCGGAGGTCTTGGATCCGGGCATGGCCTTGCTGTAGACCTGCGAGAGGGCGACGCCCATCGGGTAATACACACCAGACGTGCCGCCGGTGAGGACCGTGACGAATTCCTGGGCGTGGGCGGTAGCGGCGAGGGCCAAAGCGGCCGCGGCGACCAGCAGGGTGCGCACTTGCTTCATGGGTAATTCCTCCGGATATGGTTTTATTGAGGGGTGAAGCTTACAACACTCCGGCCCTGCGAGTCATATCGGGAATCGTGGCGCGGGACGTTCGTATCGCTTCGGGATCATCGGGCGACGCAGTCATCGGGAACGCGCTAGACTTCGAACAAGGTCTCACAACGAATGGCGCTTCGTGACAGAATCGAAATCGACGGACCTTACGCAGGATAGTCAATGAAACTGCCAAAGCTGGAAAACCCTGCCGGTGATTTTTGGGGCGGCTTCGCTGCGATGCTGGTGGCCTTGCCCTCGGCGATTGCCTATGGCGTGACGATTTATTCCGTGCTCGGCGGCGCTCACGCCGCGATGGGGGCGCTGGCCGGCATTCTGGGCGCCACGGCGATCGGGCTCGTGGCGTCCTCCTTCGGCGGCACCAGCCGGCTCATCTCGGCGCCCTGCGCGCCGGCGGCGGCGGTGGTCTCGGCCTTTGCCATCGAGGCCATGGCCAGCGGCACATCGATCGACACGACGCTGCTGCTGTTGACCCTGCTTGGCCTGCTTGCCGGCCTGATGCAGGTGCTGTTCGGCGTTCTGCGCCTGGGCCGCCTGATCAAGTACATGCCCTACACCGTGGTCAGCGGCTACCTGTCCGGGGTCGGCCTGATCATCATCGGCAGCCAGGTGCCCAAGCTGCTCGGCACGCCCAAGGACCTGCACTTCTGGGCGGCGCTGGGCACGCCGGGCGCGTGGCGCTGGCAGGGCATCGCCGTCGGCATCGTGACGATCGTCGTGATGGTGGGCGCACCGCGCGTGATCAAGGCGGTGCCGGGCGCCGTGCTCGGCCTGGTCGCGGGCGTCGCCGTCTACTTCGGCCTGGCCCTGCTCGACCCGGCGCTGCTGAGCCTGCAGGCCAACACGCTGGTGGTGGGCGCGCTGGACAGCGGCGGCGGCGGCAGCTTCTTCACCGGGCTGGCCGAACGCTGGACGGCGTTTTCGGATGTCAGCCTGCAGCAGATGAAGATGCTGGCGATACCGGCGCTGACACTCGCGGTACTGCTGTCGATCGACACACTGAAAACCTGCGTGGTGCTCGATGCGCTGACGCGCTCGCGCCATGATTCGAACCGCGAACTGATCGGGCAGGGCCTGGGCAACCTTGCTTCGGGCGCGATCGGCGGGATTCCCGGCGCCGGCACCATGGGCGCAACCCTGGTGAATATTTCGGGCGGCGCCGCCAGCCGCTTCTCCGGCATGGTCGAGGGCGTGCTTGCGCTGCTCGCTTTCCTGCTGCTGGCGAACTTCATCTCGTGGGTGCCGGTGGCCGGCCTGGCCGGCATCCTGATCGTGATCGGCGTGCGCATGATCGACCGCAACAGCCTCAACTATCTGAAATCGCGCTCGACCATGCTCGATTTCGCGGTGATCGCCGCGGTGATCGGCACGGCGCTGACGGTGAGCCTGATCGCGGCGTCCGGCGTCGGCATCGTGCTCGCCGTCATGCTCTTCATCCGCGAACAGATCGGCGGCTCCATCATCCGCCGCAAGCTGCTCGGCAACGAGACCTTCTCCAAGCGCATCCGCACCCACGAGGAAATGGAGATCCTCACCACCCACGGCAGTCGCGCCGCGATCATCGAATTGCAGGGCAGTCTGTTCTTCGGCACCGCCGACCAGCTTTACCTGAGCCTGGAGCCGGAGCTGAAAACGCGCGATTTCCTGATTCTCGACATGCGCCGGATCCAGACCGTGGACGTCACCGCGGCGCATCTGCTGGAGCAGGTGAAGGACATGCTGGCCGAGCGTCACGGCTTCCTGATCTTCAGCGCCATTCCGCTGACCCTGCCGTCGGGACGCGACATGCAGCAGTACTTCGACCAAGTCGGCCTGATCCGCCCGGACAGTCCGGTGCGCGTCTTCCCGGCACTGGACGATGCGCTGGAGTGGGTCGAGGATCGCATCATCCACGAGGCGGCGCTGCAGCGCGACGAGGAAGTCGCGCTGGAACTGCATGAGGTCGAATTGTTTGCAGGACGCAAGGAGCAGACGCTGGCCGCCCTCGAGCAATGCATGGAGAAGCGCAGCGTGGCTGCCGGCGAGACCATCTTTTCGCGCGGCGATGCCGGCGACGAACTGTTCCTGATCCGGCGCGGCGCGGTGCGCATCGTGCTGCCACTGTCCGACCGCCAGGCGCACCACCTCGGCACTTTCGGCCGCGGCGCCTTCTTCGGTGAAATGGCCTTTCTCGACGGCGAGGTGCGTTCGGCGGACGCCGTGGCTTTCGTCGACACCGAACTCTATGTGTTGTCGCGCCGCGCCTTCGAGAAGTTCGCCGAGGAGCACAAGAAGCTGGGCCTCAAGCTGATGGAAGGCATCGCCAGCGTGCTCGCCAGCCGGCTGCGCTATACCAACGCCGAACTGCGCGTGCTGGAATCCTGAGTCCGGCACTCCGGGCTGCCCGCCGGTACAAAAAATACCCGAGTCGCGGTATATGCGGGGTGCGAGACAGGGGATATGTTCCAAGTGTTTCCTCCGCCTTCACCGGATCATGAAGATCACCGCCCGCTGGCCTTGCCTCCTGCTCGTCCATCTGCTGCTCGCTGGCGCCCCCGCTGCGGCCGTCGCGGATGAAGTGCGCTGGACATCCGCAGCGCGCCTGGTGGATAGCTTTATCGAGGTGGCACTGCGCAGCGCCTACTCGACGCGGCAGAACCTGGTGCGCAAATGGGCGGTTCCGGTGAGCTATTTCATCGTGCATCGCGTCGGCGACGAGAATCTGCACAGGCAGCTGATAGATACTCATTTCGAGCATCTTGCCGAGATCACGGGCCTCAGCATCAAGCCGGTGGAGAGCTCGGACAGAGCGAACTTTCTGGTCGTGCTGACCAGGGAAGAATGGCTGGAGGCCGATCTGCTCCAGTACTACGGCACCGATTCGAGGCTGCAGAACGAGGCTCTGTTCCGGCACAGCATCTGCATGGTGGTGTTCGCCACCGAGCATAAGGGGCCGATCGTGCGCGCCGTGGCGATGATACCGGTCGACCGGGCCCGGGCGCGTGGGGATCTGGTGGCCTGCCTGGCCGAGGAGCTCACCCACGCCATGGGTCTGTCCAACGATTCGCTCAAGACATTTCCCTCGATCTTCAGCCGCAAGGCCCGTCGCCCCTATCTCACCGGACTCGACATTCTGCTGCTGCGGATGCTCTACGATCCTCGCGTCAAGGCCGGCATGGATGAAAAGACCTTGCGGTCGGTCCTGCCAAGGATCGCCGGGGAATTGGAGCGCAGCAATCAGCTCGCCGGCGCGGATGATCTCGCAGAGGAGAAGGGCCTCCCGGCCTTCAGGCCCTGAAAGCCCGGTTTCGCGCAGCGCCCGGCTGCCGGCTCCGGCGTCCGCAATGGCAGGGTCCAGCGGTCGTTCCTGCGACAAGTCGCCGGTGTGATTGCGCTTGCGAGCGAGCCGGCGTAGCATGAATTCGAGACATGTGTTGGTCATATCGCTTTAGGTATAGGACAACCGGCAGAGTGGCCATATGAAAAACATGATTCGCGAGTTCATGGCATCCGAAAGGGACGCGGCGGACGAGTTTCCGGAGCTGCTGGTCGGCGGACGCGGCCCGTACTTGAGTGTTGCCCTCTGGGCGATTCTTGCCGGAGCGGCGGTCTTCCTGCTGCTCGTGCTGGATACGCCGATGCAAACCCCGGGGCGCTTGTACATCACTTTCGGCGTGGCGATTCTCGCCGTCGGCGCACAAATTGTGTATCGCTACCGCGGGGTGATTCCGGCGCTGCGGCTGCTGGCCATCGGCGGCTGGTTGCTCGTTACCGTGGCGGGTTTCGTCACCGAAGGTATTCGCTCGTCGATCCTGGTGGCCTATCCGCTCATATTGATCGTCGCCGGATGGATGCTCGGACCCCGGTACTGCCTCGGCCTGCTCGGCGCCAGTTGTGTCGCCTTGGTGCTTCTCGCCGTGAGCCAGCAGACCGGTCTGACAGACGTCAGCTTGTCCTTGTCCCCGATCATGGTGGCGCTCGTGCAGGTGATGGTGCTGGTCATCAGCGCCATATTGACCGTGTATCTGCTGATATTGTTCCGCGAGCGCTACGCTGAAATGCATCGCTTGAACAGCGAGATCGCGGTGCACCTCAAGGCCGTCGAAAAGCGCGAAGGATTCCTGCGGTCGCTGCTGGACAACTTTCCGTTCATGGTCTGGCTCAAGGATGAAGAGGGCCGCTATCTTGCCGTGAATCAGGCCTTTCTCGACGGCTTCGGCTGGCCCTCCGCCGAAACCGTGGTGGGCAAGACCGATCTGGACATCGCCGTCTCGAACCTGGCGGGCCGGTACCGCTCGAACGGCCTTGCGGTATTCAGCAGCAGCACCAGCAAGCCCGTCGAGGAGCTGATCGAAATGGGCGGGCGGTGGCGCTGGTGCGAGACCAGCAAGTCGCCGGTGCTGGTTGATGGCAAAGTCATCGGCATGGTCGGTTATGCTCGCGACATCACCGACCGCAAGGCGGCGGAAGAAGAAATTGCCGAATCGCGGAATCTCTTCCGGGCCGTCGTCGACACCGTACCGGTGAGGGTTTTCTGGAAGGATCGCAACCTGTGCTATCTCGGCTGCAATGAGGCTTTCGCCAGGGATGCCGGGATTGCCCATCCGAAGGACGTGATCGGCAAGGACGATTATCAGCTGGCCTGGGCTGATCAGGCGCCGTCCTATCGTTCTGTCGACCTGGCCGTCATGGACTCCGGCCTCCCCAGGCTGTCCTTCGAAGTAGCGCAGACGACGCCGAAGCGCGAGCAGAGAGTGCTGCGCATGTCGATAGTTCCGCTCAGGAATCAGGAAGACGACATCATCGGAGTGCTGGGCATGTACGAGGACATCACCGAAGAGAAACTGGCCGGCGCGGACGCCAAGCGGCCAGGCCGGGCTTCCTGACAAGGCCCGGACCCTGCGCGCTCCCCGGTTGCGCTAAACCACTCCGGCTGCGCGCAGCGCCGCGATGTCTTCCGCGCTGCGGCCCAGTTCGCGCAACACGGCGTCGGTATCCTGCCCCAGCAGCGGCGGCGCCAGACGATAGTCGATCGGCGTCGCGGAGAAGCGGATCGGGTTGGCCACCTGCGCTGCGCTGCCGCCTGCGGCGTGCGGCATTTCGACCCGCAGGCCGCGATGCAGCACCTGGGGATCGGCAAAGACGCCGGCCAGATCGTTGATCGGGCCGCAAGGTACCGCGGCATTTTCCAGCAGGGCGATCCATTCGGCGGTGGTCTTCAACACCGTGGCCTGGCGCAGCAGCGGCAGCAGCACGGCGCGATGCCTGACCCGCGCCGCGTTGGTGGCGAAGCGCTCGTCGCTGGCCCATTCGGCATGGCCGGCGAGTTCGCAGAAGCGCGCGAACTGGCCGTCGTTGCCGATGGCCAGGATCATGTCGCCGTCCGCCGTGGGGAAATCCTGGTAAGGCACGATGTTGGGATGGCCGTTGCCCATGCGGCGCGGCGCCGTGCCCGAGACCAGGTAGTTCATCGCCTGGTTGGCCAGGCAGGCCACCTGCACGTCGAGCAGCGCGAGGTCGATGTGCTGACCCTCACCGGTCTTCCCGCGATGCGCCAGCGCGGCCTGGATGGCGACCGTGGCGTAGAGGCCGGTGAGGATGTCGGTCAGCGCGACGCCGACCTTCTGCGGGCCGGCGCCTTCCTCGTCATCGGCGCGGCCGGTCACGCTCATCAGGCCGCCCATGCCCTGGATCAGGAAATCGTAGCCGGCGCGCGCGGCGTAGGGCCCGTCCTGGCCGAAGCCGGTGATCGAGCAATACACCAGCTTCGGGTTGATCTTCGACAGGCTCGCGTAGTCGAGGCCGTAGGCCTTGAGCCCACCGACCTTGAAGTTCTCCAGCACCACGTCGGACTGCGCGGCGAGGTCCTTCACAATCGCCTGCCCTGCCGGCTGCGTGATGTCGATCGAGAGCGAGCGCTTGTTGCGATTGGTGCACAGGAAATAGGCGGCGTCGGTGGTCGGCCGGCCTTCGCCGTCGGCCAGCCAGGGCGGGCCCCAGCCGCGCGTGTCGTCGCCGCCCTTGCCGTTCCCGCCGGGGCGCTCGATCTTGATCACGTCGGCGCCGAGGTCGCCCAGCAGCTGCGAGGCCCAGGGGCCGGCAAGCACGCGCGAGAGGTCGAGTACCCGCAATCCGGCGAGCGCCCCGCCGGCCATTACGAGGCCTTGCCGAGCAGCTTGTCCTTGAGGTCGTCCTGCGCCGGCTTGTCGCCGATCCAGATCCTCAGCAGGGCGCGGTAGAAGTCCTCGCCGGCGATGTCGCTGCCCTTCTGCGTGCCGTTGAAGCTCAGCCGCGTGCCCGAGTCGGGCAGCCAGTCGAGGTTGACCACCGACTTTTCCGGCGCGGTGCCGATCGACAGCATGGTGCTGCGGAACTGGTCGATCCTGGGTTGCAAGGTCGCCAGCGTCGCCTCGTCGTGGTTCTTCTTCAAGGCTTCGATCAGGGCGTCGACGAACTGCTCGGCGGTAAGCTCGCGCAGGGTCACGATGGTGATGCGCTTGGCGCCCTTGGCGGCGAGCACGTCGGCCG
>Ga0208518_100461_pt1 | contig 10935 bp, 11 predicted proteins | sample LakWasM127_HOW14_2_FD_183937 | JGI IMG/M metagenome (GOLD analysis project Ga0208518, IMG submission 183937) | Freshwater sediment methanotrophic microbial communities from Lake Washington under simulated oxygen tension - Sediment Metagenome... | ecosystem: Environmental > Aquatic > Freshwater >...
CGTGAAACGCACGCCGCTGCTGGTGCAGGGCGCGGAATTCGATCACCTGATTCCCGCTTCGCTGGTGGAAATGACGGCGCGCACCTACGGCGTGGACGCGCATGTGTTTCCCGGCATGGGCCATGGCCTGATGCTGGAGCGCGACTGGAAGAAGCCGGCGCAGCAGATTCTCGACTGGGTCAAGGAATTGAACACATGATCGTCACTTTCCAATCCCCCGCCTCCGGCGACGTGATCATGTTCGGCGACGTCGCGCAGCGCATGATGAAGCTCATGGGCAAGGATGCAACCGACAAGGGCATCGTCACCGTCGAGCAGTTGCCCGACGCGATCGCCCGGCTCAAGGCCGCGATCGAGGAAGACAAGCGGCAGCGCGCCGGCCTCGACGAGGAAGACCTGCCGCGCACCGAGCCGGACAAGAGCCGGCCCAACGCGCAGGGTTCGCGACCCTTCGTCACCCTGACGCAACGCGCCGTGCCGCTGCTGGAACTGCTGGAGTGGTCGCTGAAGAAGAAGAAGCCCGTGGTCTGGGGCGTCGACCTTTGACCGGATTGCTGCGAAGCACGCTGCCGAAGCGACGACCAGCGGCCGCGTGACTGGGAGGCGAAGATGGCGTGGAATCCCGATCAATATCTGAAGTTTTCCGAGCCGCGGCTGCGGCCCGCGGTCGATCTGCTGGGCAGGGTCGACCTGACGGCGCCGAAGCGCGTCTACGACCTCGGCTGCGGCGCCGGCAACGTCACGCGGCTGCTGGCCGGGCGCTGGCCCGCCGCCGCGATCACCGGCGTCGATGATTCGGCCGAAATGCTCGCGCAGGCAGCGCGCGAATTGCCGGCGGCGAAATGGATCAGGCAAAGCGTGGCCGACTGGGTGCCGGCAGAGCCTGCAGACCTGATCTTCTCCAACGCCGCGCTGCACTGGCTGCCGCAGCACGGTGAGCTCTTTCCGCGGCTGCTGGGCCAGGTCGCTCCGGGCGGCGTGCTCGCCGTGCAGATGCCGCGGAATTTCTCGGCGCCGTCGCACACCCTGATTGCCGAGACCGTGCGCGCAGGCGCATGGCGAAGCAGGCTGGAAGCCCTGTTGCGCCCCGCGCCGGTCGCCGCGCCCCGTGAGTACTACGCGATGCTCGCGCCGCTGGCCGCGAGCATCGATATCTGGGAAACGGAATACCTGCAGCTTCTGCAGGGCGCCGATCCGGTCAAGGAATGGACCAAGGGAACCTGGCTCAAGCAGTTCCTCGATGCGCTGGAGCCGCCCGAGCGCGCCGAATTCGAGGCGGACTATGCGCGCCGGCTGCGCAGCGCCTACCCGCCGCTGGCCGACGGCACGACGCTGTTCCCGTTCCGCCGGCTGTTCATCGTTGCGCGCCGGGCCTAGTGTGGCCGGTGCCGTTCAGAGCGGCTTGTTGAGGCCGATGAAGGAGACCGGGAAAACCACATCGGCCGCTGCCTTGGCTGCCGGCGCATTGTAGTCGGGCATCTGCTCGCCGATACCTGCGGCTTGCGTCAGCTTCGCCAAAAGCACCTGCAGCTGGTCGGTCAGCCAGTCCTCCTCGCAGCGTGTCGGTACGAACAGCAGTTCGCGCACGCGATCGGGAATTTCGTCGTTGGGTATGACGTCGTTGGCGGCGAAGGCGGCGGAAAAGAACGGTCCGGCGATGAAGCGCAGAATCCAGCCCTCATCCTCGTCGGGCAGCAGGATGAAAATGCGCGCGCCTTCGGCGGTTGCGTTTTCGTCGCCCTCGTCGTCGCCGAATACCGGCATCGCGGCGAACGCCGCCCGTTTGCGCTGTTTGACCAACACGACAGCTTCGTTGAAGCTCAGGCGATTCAGATTTGCTTCTGACATTGGTTTCTCCGGGGGATTACAACAGTGGGGCGAGCCATTTTTCGGCTTCTGAAATAGTATAGTTGGCGCGCTTCGCCCAATCTTCAAGCTGGTCGCGACCGATTTTTGTAACGGCAAAGTAGTGTGCTTCGGGGTGGGCCAGATAGAAGCCGGCCACCGAGGCGGCCGGCGTCATCGCATAGCTTTCGGTTAGCTGCATGGCGGCATTGTGTGGCGCATCCAGCAGTGCGAACAATCCGCCCTTTGCGGTGTGGTCGGGGCAGGCCGGGTAGCCCGGCGCGGGACGGATGCCCCGGTACTTCTCGTTGATCAGCGCCGCGCTGTCGAGTGACTCGCCGCAGGCATAGCCCCAGTAGTTAGTGCGTACTTCGCGATGGAGCCATTCGGCGGCGGCTTCGGCCAGCCGGTCGGCCAGCGACTTGAGCATGATGGCGCGGTAGTCGTCGTGCTGCGCCTCGAACTCGGCGAGCTTCTTCTCGATGCCGATGCCGGCCGTGACGGCGAAGGCGCCGGCGTAGTCCGGCGTAGCGCCAGCGCCGACTCCCGGCGCGACGAAATCGGACAGACACTGTTGCGGCTTGCCGGCGGGGCGCTCCTGCTGCTGGCGCAGGCCGTGCCAGGTCATCGCCGCCTTGTCGCGTGACTCGTCGGCGTAGAACACGATGTCGTCGCCCACGGAGTTGGCCGGGAAGAGGCCGAACACCGCGTTGGCGGTGATCCACTTTTCCGCGATCAGTTGCTGCAGCATGGCCTTGCCGTCGGCAAACACGTTGCGCGCGGCTTCGCCGACGATGGCATCGTCGAGGATCTTCGGATAGCTGCCGGCGAGATCCCAGGTCTGGAAGAAGGGGCCCCAGTCGATGTACTCGGCCAGCACCGCAAGATCGAGGTCGCGCAGGACGGTGACGCCGAGCTGCCTGGGCTTGACCGGCGCCGCATTTCCCTCGAATGCCAGTCGGGCGCGATTGGCGCGCGCCGCTTCCAGCGTCACCAGCGCAATGCCCTTCTTGTTCGCATGCTGGCCGCGCACCTTGTCGTAGTCGGCGGCGATTTCGGCGACGAAGGAAGCGCGCATGTCGAGCGACAGCAGCCTGGTCACCACGCCCACGGCGCGCGACGCATCGGGCACATACACCACCGGCCCGGCGTAGTTCGGCGCGATCTTGATCGCGGTGTGGGCGCGCGAGGTCGTCGCGCCGCCGATCAGCAGCGGCAGGGTGAAGCCCTGACGCTGCATCTCGCCCGCGATGTGGCCCATCTCCTCCAGCGAGGGCGTTATCAGGCCGGAGAGGCCGATCGCCTGCGCCCCGTGTTCCCTCGCCGCATGCAGGATCTTGTCGACCGGCACCATGACGCCGAGGTCGATGATCTCGTAGCCGTTGCAGCCGAGCACGACGCCGACGATGTTCTTGCCGATGTCATGGACGTCGCCCTTGACCGTGGCGATCACGATCCGGCCTTTCGAGGTCGAGCCGGTGCGGAGCTTCTCCGCCTCGACGTAGGGGATCAGGTGGGCCACGGCCTGCTTCATCACGCGCGCCGACTTGACTACCTGCGGCAGGAACATCTTGCCGGCGCCGAACAGGTCGCCGACCACGTTCATGCCGCTCATCAGCGGACCCTCGATCACCGACAGCGGCGGCTTGCCTTCCGCAAACAGCGCGGCGCGGCATTCCTCGGTGTCGGCCACGACGTATTCGGTGATGCCCTTGACCATCGCGTGCTCAAGGCGTTTGTCCACCGGCCACTGGCGCCAAGCCAGGTCGACCACCTGCTCCTTGGCGGCGCCCTTGACCCGCGTCGCCAGCTCGGTCAGCGTGTCGCCAGCGCCGACTTTCCGATTGAGCACCACGTCTTCCACCGCCTCGCGCAGCTCGGGCGCCAGGTCGTCATAGACGCCGAGCTGGCCGGCATTGACGATGCCCATGGTGAGACCGGCCTTGACCGCGTGATAGAGGAACACGGTATGTATCGCTTCGCGCACCGCATCGTTGCCGCGAAACGAAAAGGACACGTTGGAGACGCCGCCCGAGGTCCGCGCGAAGGGCAGGTTGGCCTTGATCCAGGCCAGCGCGTTGATGAAATCCACCGCGTAGTTGTCGTGCTCGGGAATGCCCGTGGCGATGGCGAAAATATTCGGGTCGAAGATGATGTCCTCGGCCGGGAAGCCGTCCGCCAGCAACACGTCGTAGGCGCGCTTGCAGATGCCGATCTTGCGCTCGTAGGTGTCGGCCTGGCCCTGCTCGTCAAAAGCCATCACGATCACGGCCGCGCCGTAGCGCCGCGCCAGACGCGCCTGTTCGAGGAACTTCGCTTCGCCCTCCTTCATCGAGATGGAATTGACGATGCCCTTGCCCTGGATGCACTTGAGGCCGGCTTCGATCACGTCCCACTTGGAGCTGTCGAGCATCAGCGGAACCTTGCAGATGTCCGGCTCGGAGCCGACCAGGTGCAGGAAGCGCACCATCGCCGCCTGCGAATCGAGCATGGCCTCGTCCATGTTGATGTCGACCACCTGCGCGCCGTTCTCCACCTGCTGGCGGGCCACCACCAGCGCATCGTCGAAGCGGCCTTCGAGGATCATGCGGGCGAAGGCCTTCGAGCCGGTGACATTGGTGCGCTCGCCGACGTTCACGAACAGGCTGTCGTCGCCGATGTTGAAGGCTTCGAGGCCGGACAGGCGCAGCTTCTTCTCGATCTGCGGGATCGCGCGCGGCTTCATTCCGGAGAGTGCCTGCGCGATGGCGCGGATGTGGTCGGGCGTGGTGCCGCAGCAGCCGCCGGCGATGTTGATGATGCCGGTGGCGCCCCATTCGCGGATCTCGTCGGCCAGCGCCTGCGGCGTCTCGTCGTAGCCGCCGAAGGCATTGGGCAGGCCGGCGTTGGGATGGGCCGAGATGAAGCAGTCGCAGAGCCGGGACAATTCCTCGACGTGCTGGCGCAGTTCCCTGGCGCCGAGCGCGCAGTTGAGGCCGAATGAAAGCGGCCGCGCATGCCGCAACGAGTTCCAGAAGGCCTCCGCCGTCTGGCCCGACAGCGTGCGCCCCGAAGCGTCGGTGATGGTGCCGGAAATCATCACCGGCCAGCGCCGGCCGGCTTCGTCGAAGAACTTCTCGATGGCGAACAGCGCGGCCTTGGCGTTGAGCGTGTCGAACACCGTTTCGACCAGCAGGATGTCGGCACCGCCCTCGGTCAGGCCGCGTGCGGCTTCGACATAGTCGGCTACCAGCAAGTCGAAAGTGATGTTGCGTGCGCCCGGATCATTGACGTCGGGCGAGAGCGAGGCGGTACGCGAGGTCGGCCCCAGCACGCCGGCGACGAAGCGCGGCTTCTCGGCGGTGGAGTAGCGGTCGGCGGTTTCGCGCGCCAGCCGCGCGGCGGCCACGTTCAGTTCGAAGGCGAGGTCGGCCAGCGCGTACTCGGCCTGGGAAACCCGCGTCGCGTTGAAACTGTTGGTTTCGATGATGTCGGCGCCGGCTTCGAGGTATTCGGCGTGGATGCCGCCGATCACGTCGGGCCGCGTGATGCTGAGCAGATCGTTGTTGCCCTTGAGGTCCCTGCCGTGCGCGGCAAAGCGCGAGCCGCGGTAATCGGCCTCGACGAGGCCGTGACGCTGCACCATGGTGCCCATGGCGCCATCGAGAATGAGGATGCGCTGCGCGAGCAGCTCGCGCAGTTCGGTGCTGCGGTCGGGTTGCGGCCGTGCAGCAGGGGCAGTGGAATTCAGGCGACGGGTGGTCATGCGTCTCTCCAATCCATGACCGGGGCGGGGAGCCTTGCTGCATGACGGCTCACCTTGTGCCCCGGCGGAATGCTTCTGGGGTGGGTGAGCGCGGTTGTGATCAGGTTCCGAGCCTAGGGTTGCGGCCCATACCTTGCGGGCCGTCTACCTTGCAGCGCTCCTCGGAAGCGAACGCGCATTATACCGCCGTCCCGCCGGCGCAGGCGTTGCAGTAGGGTGCGGCGGGAAGCCATGACGCCCGTGGGGCCTTGGCTAGCCCCGCAGTTCCTCGCGCCGCGAGGTGCCGGTGACGTATCCGTCCCGCGTGAAATGCACCTCGAACCAGGTGTGGGCGCCCGGCGCCGTCGCAGCGATGCGCCATTCCCAGACGATCTCCGGCTTCAACGGAAACCCGGCCTCGCTGGCCGGCTTGCCCAGCAGCCGGCGCACCTGCGCGGCGCTCCAGTCCCTTTCGATGCGGGCAAAGTTCTCCTCGGTCAGGACCTGCTCGATCTTCTGCAGCACGCCGCGATGGTCCAGCGTCAACATCCAGCACTGCGTGCCTGCCGGGCCGCGCGGGTACTCCCAGGTCGCGCCGCCGTCGCTGTTCGGCCATTCCGCCGCCGCCGCGCCGAACCGCTCGCGGACATCCCGCGTCGTGGCTCGCCCCGGTTTCAGGGCGGCGAGGTGGATGCCGTCGAAGCCGTAGAAGCCCACGGCGGACGCGAGCGCCGCGAGAGCGCGGGACAGGGGATTCATGTTTCGACTATACCGGAGGAGCCGGGCGCGGCCGAGGTGCTGCGCTAGAATGCGGCAAACAAGCACAGGAGTCATTTCATGAAGCACCTGACCCCCAAGGAAGCGGCCAAGTTTCTGCACGACAATCCGAGCGCGCTGTTCGTCGATTGCCGCAGCGAAATGGAATTCTTTTTCGTCGGGCACCCGGCCGGCGTCAGCCATGTCTCGTGGAACGACGGTCCCGACTGGGAAGTCAATCCCCACTTCGTCGGCGAAGTGAAGAAGCTCGCCGGGCATTCGGGAGATCGTCCGGTGGTGCTGATCTGCCGCAGCGGCAATCGCTCGGTCGATGCCGGCCATGCGCTCGAAGCCGCCGGCTTCACGCGGGTGTACAACGTCCTGCACGGCTTCGAGGGCGAGCTCGACGACACCCATCATCGCGGCTCGATGAACGGCTGGCGCTTCGAAGGCCTGCCGTGGGAGCAATGCTGACGCCGTCCCGCGAAGCGGAAAATCAGGCGCGCAAGGCGCAGGCTTTGAGGGATCGTCTGCGGCGTGTGTTCAGGCCGCGACATGTGCTCGAAGCCGCCCTGATACTCGCTGTCATTCTCGGTGCCCAGTACTGGCAGACGCGCGGCCTGCCCGAAGGCGCGGCGCCGCCGCTCGCGGGCGTGCTCACCGACGGTAGTCCCGCAAGAGTCGGCGCTGGCGCTGCGGCGAACGGCGCGCCGACGCTGGTGGCTTTCTGGTCGACCTGGTGTCCGGTGTGCAAGGCGGAGGAGGGCAACATCGTTTCGGTGGCGCAGGATCATCGCGTCATCCCGGTGGCGATGCAGTCGGGCGACGCAGCGACGGTGCTGAAGCATCTGAGGGAGCGCGGCATCGACCTGCCGCAACTGATCGATGCCGACGGCCGCCACGCGATCGACTGGGGCGTGCGCGGGGTGCCGACGCATTTTGTGGTCGATGCACAGGGCAATGTGCGCTTCCGCGTGGTCGGCTATGCGACGACTTGGGGGCTGAAAGCGCGGCTGTGGTGGGCGGAGAATTTCAAGGCATGAGCGGGGGGCAGAAGAGCTTTGCCCCTGCGGCGCTCGCCTGGTCGGTCTGGGGCCTGGGTGCGCTGCTCTACCTGATCGGCTTCTACCAGCGGGTGGCGCCGGCCGTGATCACCGACCGGTTGATGACCGAATTCGCCATCGGCGGCGCGGCGCTGGGCAATCTCTCGGCCTTCTACTTCTATTCCTACGTCGCGATGCAGATTCCGACCGGGATGATCGCCGACCGCTGGGGTCCGCGCCGCCTGCTCACCGTCGGGGCCGGCGTGGCGGCGCTCGGCACGGCACTGTTTGCGTTTGCGCCGGACATTTATTGGGCCGGCATCGGCCGGCTGCTGATCGGCGCTTCGGTGGCGGTCGCCTTCGTCTCCATGCTCAAGCTCGCCAGCCACTGGTTTTCGCCGCAGCAATATGCGCTGGCCTCGGGCATGGCGCTGCTGATGGGCGTCGTCGGCGGCGTGGTGGCGGGCGTGCCGCTGCGGCTGCTGGTCGAATCCTTCGGCTGGCGTCCGGTGATGGGCGTCTCCGCCGCACTGACGGCGCTCCTCTGCGTCGCCACCTGGCTGCGCGTGCGCGACGATCCTGTCGAGCGCGGCTACGCCAGCCACTTTCAGGGCGCGCATGACGCGCACCAATCGAGTTCCGTGCTGCGCGGGCTGGTCGAAGTCCTGTCTTATCGCAACGTCTGGATTCTGACCGCGGTGCCGATCGGCTTCACCGGCGCGGTGCTGACCTTCGCCGGCCTCTGGGGCGTGCCCTTCCTGCGGCAGGTACACGGGCTGGACCCCAAGGCCGCGGCCGCGATCACCTCGACCCTGCTGGTCTCCTGGGCGCTCGGCGGTCCCCTGCTGGGCAGCTGGTCGGAGCGCATGGGCAGGCGCAAGCCCCTGTACCTGATCGCGGCGGGCGTGGGCCTGCTCGGCTGGGCGGCGATCATCTTCGTGCCGCTGCCGCTGTGGGCGCTGGTGCTCCTCCTTGTGCCCACCGGCTTCGCCTCGGGCAACATCATCATCGGTTTCGCCTGGGCCAAGGAGTCGGTGCCGCTGCGGCTGGTGGGCACTGCATCGGGCGTGGTCAACATGGGGCCGCTGATGGGCGGCATGTTCCTCCAGCCCGCGGTGGGCTGGATGCTCGACCGGCGCTGGAACGGCACGATCGAGTCCGGCGCGCGGGTCTACGACGCAGCGGCATATCAGGCCGGTTTCTCGCTGATCTTCGGCACCTTGATCGCCGCCGCGATCATCTTGACCTTTGCCCGCGAGAGTCATTGCCGACAGATGCACGAATGATCCGAGCCTTGCCGCCATGAAGCCCGACATTCTCTGCCAGCGTGACGATGGCATCGCGACGGTCACGCTGTTCAATCCGGACAAACTCAATGCGCTGAACGCGGCCATGTGGCAGCGGCTGCGCGAAACCATGAACGAGCTGAACGCCGACGGTTCCTTGCGCTGCATCATCGTGCGCGGCGAGGGCCTGGTCTTCGCCGCCGGCGGCGACCTCGAGGAATTCCGCACCGCGCGCGCCAACGTCGACCTCGCGCTGGCCTACCACGAGGCGGTGGGCGAGGCGCTGGCCGCGATCGAGTCCTGTCCGCATCCCACTATCGCGGCGATCCTCGGCCCCTGCGTCGGCGGCGGGCTGGAAATTGCCTGCGCCTGCGATTTGCGCATTGCCGGCGAAACGGCGCGCTTCGGCGCACCGATCATGAAGCTCGGCTTCTCGATGTACCCAGGCGAGTTGGCGGGCCTGCTCAGGCTGGCCGGTCCGGCGGTGGCCAAGGAAATCCTGCTCGAAGGGCGGCTGCTGAACGCGGCCGAGGCCTATGCCAAGGGCTTGTTGACGCGCGTCGTGGCCGACGCAGATGTGGAACGGGAGGCGCAGGCGACCGCGGCGCGCATCGCCGCCGGAGCGCCGTTGGTTGCGCGCTGGCACAAGCAGTGGATCGCGCGGCTGATGGAAGGTCGTCCGCTGAGCGAAGAGGAAAAGCGCGCGTCTTTCGCCTTTCTCGACACCGAGGATTATGCGGAAGGGTTGGCGGCTTTTCTGGAAAAACGGCCGCCGCGCTTCAGGGGCCGCTGAGCGGCCGCGCTGCCTGCGTCAGGACCGGCTTGACGGAATCCTGCACTCTAAGACCGGCGGCGGACGGCGGATTGAAAGTCGGCGCCGGCAGTACGGCGGGAAACTCGACGCTGGCGAGCCGGGTGGTGCCGGTGTATTGGCCCATCGCGAAATGCCGTTCGATCATGGCCACACGCCGGCCGGCGACGATCCGGTAGTCCTCATAGCCGGTGGCGAATTCCATCGAGGCGTTGTTGATCGTCAGTATCCCGAGCGAGCGCAGGATCAGCCGGGAATCGGCATCGATTTCGACGATCAGTCTGACGCCTTCCTGCACCGTCCATTCGAGCACCCTGAGCGGTTTTCCGTCACTGCTCTTGCCGTTGCCGAGATCGACGACGCGGCGCGCGTTTTCCTGCAGGCGCCAGGGCAGCGCCATGTGTGCCGCCTGCAGCACCAGCGAGCCGTGAAACGCGGCCGTCGCCGGTTCGCCCTGCTGCCATGCCTCATTGCCGCGCAGCAGGCGCGATTCCGTGTCGGCGGGATACCCGATTTCGATGCGGAATCGATCGGGCGCCTGCCACCAGCGCTCCACCACTCCGTTGCCGCGGCGCAGGGTTTCGATCACGCCGCGTTCGTGGATCGCCGTCGGCGCCGCCCCGCCGCCATGGGCGGCGAGCACCTCTGCAAGCAGTCCGCGGACATCGGCCAGCGCCGGCGTGGCCAGCGCCAGCCATAACACGCAGGCCATGACCGTCTTGTTTGCGAATCCGCCCATGATTGCTCCTGTTGTCGTGCCCGTCATGGCAGGGAACCGTTGCGCTTCAGGAATCCACTTTGCCCTTGCTCTCCGGCCGCGGATTGTGCGGCGGCAGCGGCGGCGTCTTCGGCGCCAGATTGACCTTGGCGCCGCCGAGGCTCTGGGTGATCTCGACCACGCCCGACAGTATCCGGTCCTCGGGTTTCTTCTGGCAATAGCTGTCCAGCAGCGGAATCAGCACGCTGGCATTGGCGATGACCGGGCTCGCCATTTCAGTTCCCGCGCGCGCATAGACGTTGTGGCCGGAGATGAATCCCTGCGCCCATTCCAGCACCATGGCGCGTGCCTCGGTATTGCGCGATTCCTTCCATTGCAGCCACTCGCCGCATTTGCGAATGCCCATGCCGGACAGCTTGACGTCCCTGGTCTGTGCCTGGGTGGCCTCCGACGCAACGGCGAGCAGCAGCAGGGCGAGGACGGAAACCATCGTGGCGGCGCGAAGCGGGTGGTTGGGCATCGTGTGGGCAGGACGAATTTTAGGGGCAGGGGATATCCTAGCAGTTTGCCGGCGCTGCTTCGTTCAGCAGGAAAGCCGGCCGGCAACGTGGTCGGCGAGGGCGAGGCAGGCGGTCAGGCCCGGCGATTCGATGCCGTACAGGCAGACGAGGCCGGGCACGCCGTGCTGCGCCGGGGCGGAGACCAGAAAATCGCAGGCGGGTGCGCCCGGCGAGTGGGGCTTCGGCCGGATG
>Ga0208518_100477_pt1 | contig 10546 bp, 10 predicted proteins | sample LakWasM127_HOW14_2_FD_183937 | JGI IMG/M metagenome (GOLD analysis project Ga0208518, IMG submission 183937) | Freshwater sediment methanotrophic microbial communities from Lake Washington under simulated oxygen tension - Sediment Metagenome... | ecosystem: Environmental > Aquatic > Freshwater >...
AGGCGCGCTCGTTCGCCTTGAAGCGGGCGCGGCTCTCCGCCTTCATCAGCGACATGCAGAACTGGTTGAGGTGATAGCCCAGGCGCGACTGCTCGGCGTCGAAGATGGTGGTGCCGGGGACGTCCTGGTAGGGTTTGTCGAGTGCCATGTCAGGCCTTTCGCGAATGTCCGTCAAGAACGCGCGCCAACTGTTGTTCGTCGAGCGCACCTTCCCATCTTGAAACCACGATGGTCGCCACCGCATTGCCGATCAGGTTCGTCGGCACCAGACCCTCCGCCAGCAGACGATGGACGCCCAGGATCAGTGCGACGCTGGTGACCGGAATCGTGCCGACGGTGGACAGCGTCGCGGCGAGCACCACGAAGGCGGCGCCCGCGACCCCTGCCGCACCCTTCGACGTCAGCAGCAGCACGGCAAGCAATCCGAGCTGTTGATAGAGGTCGAGCGGCGTGTTGGTCGCCTGCGCCAGGAAGACAGTCACCGCGGCGAGATAAAGACAGGTGCCGTCGAGGTTGAACGAATAGCCTGTGGGGATGACCAGGCCGACGACACTCGGCTTGCATCCGCAGTCTTCGAGTTTCTGGAGCATTCGCGGCAGGACGACTTCCGACGACGTCGTCGCCAGGCAGATCAGGATTTCTTCCCAGATGTAGCGTATCAGCTTGAGCAGGCTGAAGCCGCAGATCCGGCAGATCGGACCCAGTATGAAGAAGATGAAGATAAGGCAGGTGACGTAGAAACAGACGAGCAGGTTTCCCAGCGAGACGAGCGTGCCGGCACCATACTTGCCGACGGTAAACGCAATCGCGCCGAAGGCGCCGAGGGGTGCGGCCCACATCACGATCGCCACGGCGCCGAACAGCATCTTCGAGACGGTATCGAGGATGTCGGTCAGGGGCTTGGCGGCCTCTCCGAGCATGGTCAACACCGCGCCGAACAGCACGGAGAGAAACAGTACCTGCAGGATATTGCCTTCGGCCAGCGAGCCGACCACCGTTCCCGGAATGATGTTCATCAGGAATGGCACCACGCCCTGGGTCTGCGTCTGGGCGATGTAGCCCTTCACCGAACCGGCGTCGAGCGACGCGGCGCTGATATTCATCCCGCTGCCCGGCTGCCAGAGATTGACCATGACCAGGCCGAGGATCAGCGCGATGGTCGTCAGCACCTCGAAGTAGATCAGGGCCTTGATCGCGACCCGGCCGACCCGCGTCATGTCGTTCATCTTGGCGATGCCGAGCACGACGGTGCAGAAGATGATCGGCGCGATCAGCATGCGGATCATCTTGATGAACGCATCGCCCAGGGGCTGCATGGCCGTGCCGGTCTGCGGCGCGAAATGCCCGACGAGGATGCCGATCACCATCGCGATCAGCACCTGGATCCAGAGCGTGAGATACCAGGGGCGGCGCTTTGTGGCGGGCGGCGACAGTGTCGCGGTGGAGGCGCTCATCGGGCTGTCCCTGTGCTCAGGCTTCGAACTGATAGAGGCGCATCGGGTTGTCGACCAGAATCTGTTTCTGAGTCTGGGCGTCCGGCGCGAACATCGGGATCAGATCGACGAGATCGCCGTCGTTGGGCATGGCCTTCACGTTCGGATGGGGCCAATCGCTTCCCCATACCAGCCGGTCTGCCGCCGTCTCGACCAGCCGGCGGGCAAAGGGCACGGCATCGTGGAAGGGCGTTCCGGTGGACGAGACGCGGTCGGCGCCGCTGAGCTTGACGTAGCATTTCTTGTCGCGCTGGAGCAGGTCAACCAGGATCTTGAACGGCTTCTGCTCCAGGCCGTCCTTGGCCGGCACCCGTCCCATGTGGTCGATGATGTAGGGCAGCGGCAGGCCGTCCAGCAGCGGGTAGAAGTCGGGCAGGTCCTTGGCATCGAAATGCAGGACGACGTGCCAGCCGAGACGGGCCGCGCGCTTTACGCTGCGGTCGAAGACGGCCATGTCCGGGAAGCCGCCCAGGTGCTTGACGAAGTTGAAGCGGCAGCCGCGGATGCCGGCCTTGTGCAGCGCATTCAGTTCCGCGTCGGAAACCCGGTCGTCGATGTTGACGACGCCGCGATAGCGTCCGCCGCTGGCGGCGATTGCATCCACCGCGACCCGGGCGTCGATGTCGTAGAGGCTAGGATTGACGATGACCGCACGCTCGATGCCCATCCTGGCATGAACTTCCCGGAAATCGTCCAGCCCCGCATCGAAGGGCGTATAGCTGCGCTTCGGCGAATAGGGGTAACGTGCCGCGGGGCCGAAGATGTGGCAATGCGTGTCGATTGATCCGGGTGGCGCCTTGAAACCGGGCGTCTTGGTATTGCGGTCGGGGGCAAGGCCCGACGGAGTCAATTTTTTTGCGTCGTCCGCGCCGTCTGCGGCACGGACGCCCGTGGCGGCCGCGAGAGTCGCACCTACCGCCCCGGCCATCCGGGTCAAAGCTTCTCTTCTTTTCATTTTCTCTCCTCCGGCCAGTAAAGGCGCATTGGGTTGTCGACCAGCAGTTTGTGCTGCAATTCCGCTGTGGTCGCGATATGCGGAATGAAGTCGACCAGCAGGCCGTCGTCGGGCATGTGGTCCTTGAGGTTGGGATGCGGCCAGTCGGTGCCCCACAGCACGCGGTCGGGAAAGGTTTCGACGATGCGCCTGGCGAACGGCACCACGTCGCGGTAGGCACCATGTTCCAAACCCGGTTCGCCGTTCAGCGCCTTCGGCCCGGTGAGCGAAAGTCGCTCGGGGCAACTGACCTTGCTCCAGACGTTCGGATAGTCGCGCATGAACTTGACGAAAAGCTCGAACTCGGGCCCGTCGACCGGCTTGCTGACATCGGGGCGGCCCATGTGGTCGACCACGATGGTGGTCGGCAGCGCGGTGAAGAAGTCCCACAGCTCGGGCAGGTCCACCGCCTCGAAGTAGATCACCACGTGCCAGCCCAGCGGCGCGATGCGCGCGGCAATTTCCATCAGCTCGTCCTTCGGCGTGAAGTCGACGAGGCGCTTGACGAAGTTGAAGCGAACGCCGCGCACGCCGGCCGCGTGCATGGCTTGCAGCTCGCTGTCGGTCACCGTGCGCCGCACCGTGGCGATGCCGCGTGCCTTGCCGTTCGAATGAACCAGCGCATCGACCATGGCGCGGTTGTCGGCGCCGTGGCAGGTGGCCTGCACCACCACGTTGCGGGCGAAGCCGAGGTGGTCGCGCAGCGCATAGAGCTGCTGCTTCGAGGCGTCGCAGGGCGTGTACTTGCGCTCCGGCGCGTAGGGAAACTCGGCGCCGGGACCGAACACGTGGCAGTGCGCGTCGACGGCTCCTGCCGGCAACTTGAAAGTCGGCGCTGACGGACCGGCGAACCAGTCGAGCCAGCCGGGAGTTTTCTGGAATTCCATCGTCAGTCCTTTGCCTTGGCGAGGATGCGGTCCGCCTCGACGCGCCAGTCGGCGCTGCGGGCGAACTCCTTGCTGCCCTTCTTGCCGAACAACCCCTCGTCGGCGAGGTCGGCGATCCATGCCTGGCGCTCCGCCGTGCCCTGCGCCGACCACGGCACGAGGCCGATTTCGCGCACCGTCTCGGCCACCTCGCGCACTTCCTCGCTGCGGCGGCGGCCGTGTTCGATGACGCGCTGGAAGAAATAGCTGGCCTGCTTTTCCCAGTCGATGCCGGGAAAGGTTTCGTATAGCGAGGCGACTACCGCGTCCTCGACGCCATAGGCGCGCGCCGCGGTGAAGCTCTCGATGACCATGGCTTCGAGGCCCTTGATCATCACGCTGCGGCACATCTTGGTGGCCGAGGCGACGCCAAGTTTTTCGCTGGCGACCTTCGCCGCGAAGCCGAGCTCCTTGAGCCGCGGCGCCAGTTCGGCGGCGGCAGGGCCGCCGAGCAGCAGCGGCACGCGGATGCGATGGGGCGGGATCGAGGTCATCACGGCGCCCTCGACGTAACGCCCGCCGGCCGCGTCGACGATGCCGGCGGCCCTGATCTTGGCGCCCGGCGAAGCCGAATTGAAATCGAGGAACCAGGTATCCGGCCTGAGAGTCGGCGCTGAGGACACGGCGACCGGCACGGCCTGGCTGGCGGTGACGGCGGAAATCACCAGGTCGGCGCCGGCGGCGAGTTCGGCATGGGAGGCCGCGAGGCGCACGCCGTACTGCGTCGCGTGCGCGCGCAGCGGCGCTTCGTCGGCGCCGCCGAGCTTGATGTCACAGGCGAGGAGGTTCGCCACGCCGCGCGCGCGCAGGTCCTCGGCGAGGATGCGGCCGACTTCGCCGTAGCCGACCAGGCCGATGGACCACTGCAGGGGGTTGGCCGGGACGCTCATTGCGTCAGTCCACATACCTCAGCCCGGCCTTGGCCAGGGGTTCGCGCATGCTGTACATGTCGAGGCCCAGCACGCCGGCGGCAAGCTTCTCGCGCTTGGCGCCCTCGTTGGCCTCGCGCTTCGTTGCGGCATCGAGGGTCACCGCGGCCATCGCGCGCGGCACGCAGACCACGCCGTCGTCGTCGGCGACGATGACGTCGCCGGGATGGACCAGGGCTCCGGCGCAGACCACGGGGATGTTCACCGAGCCGAGCGTGGCCTTGATGGTGCCCTTGGCGCTGATCGCCTTGCTCCACACCGGGAAGTTCATCTCGGTGAGCGTCTTCACGTCGCGCACGCCGGCGTCGATGACCAGGGCGCGCGCCCCGCGGGACTGGAAGGAGGTGCCCAGCAGGTCGCCGAAATAGCCGTCGGTGCATCCGGCGCTGATTGCGGCGACGACGATGTCGCCCGGGCGGATCTGCTCGGCGACGACATGCATCATCCAGTTGTCGCCCGGGTGCAGCAGCACGGTGACCGCAGTGCCCGACACCTGCGCGCCGGCGTAGATCGGCCGCATGTAGGGTTGCATCAGGCCGACGCGGCCCATGGCCTCATGCACCGTCGCGCTGCCGAAGCGCGCGAGACCGTCGGCGACGCCCGCCTCGGTGCGCTGGATGTTGCGATAGACGACGCCCAGTTCGTACATGTCATTTCCCCTTGTTCTTCAGCGCGGCGTCGAGCCGCGGATAGACGCGCCGCGCATTGCCTTCATAGACCTTGTAGCGGTCTTCTGCCGAAAGATTCAGCGTGGCCTCGATGTAGCGCTTGGTGTCGTCGAAATTGTGGCCGGTCTCGGGATCGATGCCCTTCACCGCGCCGATCATTTCCGAGGCGAACAGGATGTTGTCCACCGGGATCACCTTGGTCAGCAGGTCGATGCCGGGCTGGTGATAGACGCAGGTGTCGAAGAAGACGTTGTTGAGGAGATGATCCTTCAGCAGCGGCTTCTTCAGTTCCTGCGCCAGGCCGCGGTAGCGCCCCCAGTGGTAGGGCGCCGCGCCGCCGCCGTGCGGAATGACGAACTTCAGCGTCGGGAAATCCTTGAACAGGTCGCCCTGGATCAGTTGCATGAAGGCCGTGGTGTCGGCGTTGATGTAGTGCGCGCCGGTGGTGTGGAAGCAGGCGTTGCAGGAGGTCGAGACATGGATCATGGCCGGGATGCCGTACTCGACCATCTTTTCGTAGATCGGGTACCAGTGGCGGTCATACAGCGGCGGCGAAGTCCAGTGGCCGCCGGAAGGGTCGGGATTGAGGTTGATGCCGACGAAGCCGTATTCCCTGACACATTTCTCCAGCTCGGGGATGCAGCTGCGGGGATCGACACCGGGCGACTGCGGCAGCATCGCCGCGCCGATGAAGTTGTCGGGAAAGAGATGCGCCACGCGATGGCAGAGCTCGTTGCAGATCGCCGCCCAGGTGCTGCTGACATTGAAGTCGCCGATGTGGTGGGCCATGAAGCTGGCGCGCGGCGAGAAGATCGTGAGGTCCGAGCCGCGTTCCTTCATCTTCTTCAGCTGGTTGGTCTCGATCGTCTCGCGCAGCTCGTCGTCGCTGATCTTCAGCTCCGAAACCTTCGGCATCGCTGCCGGATCCTTGATGCCGGCAATCTGCCGGTTGCGCCAGTCCTCCAGCGCCTTGGGCGCGGTGGTGTAGTGGCCGTGGATGTCGATGATCATTGCTGGGCTCCTGGGGTTCTGCATTGAGTGGTCACGCCGGCTCCATGCCGTGGCGCCGCTTGATGTCGGCCGCGGCGGGCGATCGCATGAAGGCGAGCAGGGCGCGCACGGCCTCGGGCTCGCTCGAGGCGGCGCACAGGCCGGCCGTGAAGGTGCTGATGATCTCGCAGCCGGGCGGCATGGTCCCGAGCACGGCTATGCCGGGCTGGCTCGCCATTTCGCTGAACTGCTGGAAGCCGAGCTCAACCTTGCCCGCGGCGACCAGCTGGCCCACCGGCACGCCCGGCGGCGCCTGCACGACGCGGTCGCGGACCGCGTCGGCGATGCCCCAGCGATCGAACAGCTTCAGCAGTTCGACGCCGCTCGGCCCGGTGGAATAGCCCAGCGTCTTCGCGGCCAGCACGGCGCGCCGCAGCGCGTCTTCCGAGCCGACATCCGGCCTTGGCGCACCGGCGCGCACCGCGATGGCCACCACCGAGCGCACCAGGTCGGCCTTGCTGTCGGCAACCACGCGCCCAGTGGAGATCAGCTTGTCGATCGCATCGGCGGCGAGCACCACCAGATCGAAGGCCTCGCCGGCCTGCACCCGCTTGGCCGCGTCGACGCCGCCGACCGACTCGAACGCGACTTCGGTGGCAACGTCGGTGCCGCTCAGCACTCGATAGGCGGCGGCCAGTTCGGCCAGCACCTGCCGCGTCGCCATCGAGGAGATACCGGTGAGCCGCCTGCTCACGGCACGTTCCCGCGGCGCGGGGAGATGCTGCCGTGCATCAACAGGCGAGAAATGGAGATCTGCATCTTGGCGCCCCTGTTTCGGATGCTGGCATTCTGACAATTTCGCCCGGGCGGACCAAGCCGCCGCGCGCACTACTAGCTATCGCGTTTTGTTATGGCGCTGCCATCTTCGACGCCGGCCGCCAGCAGGTCCTGCAGCAGGCGCATGGCCCGCCGTCCGAGCGGCGTGGCCGGCTTGTGCGCCGACACGGCGAGGAACAGCGTGCTGGTCAGCCCCGGTTTGACCAGCGGCCGCAGGCTGAAGGCCTCGGGCCGCCCCGAGGCGGCCAGCGCGGTCTGGCTCAGCACGGCATAGCCGTGGCCGGCCGCCACCAGGTCGAGGATCGACTGGACGCTGGAAACTTCCAGAATCACGTTGAGCTTGAGATCGAGGAAGGCCGCCTGGGTCTCCAGCAGCTTGCGCATGGCGTGGGTGCGCTCGGGCAGGATCAGCGGGAAATTCACCAGTTCGGCCAGCGGCAGCGGCGATGCCTTGCCCTGCTTGCCGGCTTTGCCCCCGGCGGGGCCGACCAGGCCGAGCACCTCGTCCAGCACCGGCGTTACTTCGATCGCCGGATTCGGTTCGGGATTGTGGATCAGGCCGAGATCGACGCGGCCGGTGGCGATCCACTCGGTCAGGTGTGTCGACAGGCCCTCGACGATGGCCAGCCGGGCCTTGGGCAGGTTGCGGCGAAAATCCTCCACCAGCGGCAGCGTCAGCCGTCGCCCGATGCTCGGCGGCAGGCCGATGACGATGCGGCCCGTGGGTTCGTCGCGGGTGGCGTCGATGTCCTCGGTGGCGCGCGCGACCAGTTGCAGGATGCCGACGCTGTGGTCGAACAGCCGCTTGCCGGCCTCGGTCAGCACCACGCCGCGGCCGTTGCGCGTCAGCAGGGTCACGTGCAGGTCGGTCTCGAGCAGCCGCACTTGTCGCGACAAAGCGGGCTGGGCGATGTTGAGGACCAGCGCCGCCTTGCTGAAGCTGCCCAGCTCGGCCACGCTGACGAAGTATTCGAGTTGCTTGAGGTTCATACGGGGCGGTGGGACTGCCATAACAAAATGAGATAGCTAATAGTACCCACATTGCCTTTGCGAGGTATGTTCATGCTGACATAATGGCCGATCCCGATAGAGGTACCGCATGCAGGAACCGAAACCACCTACCCCGTTCGCGCTCAAGGACAGCTTCGGTCCCGGAGGCAAGTTTCTGCTCGCGGTGGCCCGGCTGATGGCAATCGTCGGCGGGCTGGTGTTCGTCGGCCTGGTGGTCATGTCGGTCATTTCCATCGTCGGCCGCAAGACGGTCGGCTTCGTCGTTCCCGGCGACGTCGAGGTGCTGCAGATGCTGGCGGCATGCGCGTCCGCCTCCTTCTTTCCCTATTGCCACCTGATCCACGGCGACGTCAAGGTCGACTTCTTCACCCATAACCTGTCGCAGAAGACCTTGTGGCTCATGGACGCCGTCGGCTCATTGCTGATCGGCCTGGTCGGCGCCCTGATCGCCTGGCGCGCGTGGGCGGGGGCGATGATGGTGATGGACAACGGCGAAACCTCGATGATCCTGCAATGGCCGGTGTGGATACCGCAGGCGCTGATGGTGCCCGGCTTCGTGATGCTCGCCGTCTCCGGCGCCTACATGTCGGTGCATCAGGTGCGCATGGCGCTCAGGGGGCAGCCATGAGCGGCACCGGGATCGGCTTCATCATGTTCGGCATCCTCATGGTGCTGCTGGTGGTGCGCATTCCGATCGGCATCGCGATGTTCATTGTCGGCGCCGGCGGCTACGTCTATCTGGTCGGCGACACGCTGCCGCTGCTCAACTCGCTGAAGAACCTGGCCTACGCACGGCTCTCGAATTACGACCTGGTGGTGATTCCGCTGTTCCTGCTGATGGGCCAGTTCGCCACCCACGGCGGCCTGTCGAGGGCGCTGTTCCGCTTCGTCTCGGCCTTCCTCGGTCACTTCAAGGGGGGCGTCGCGATCGCCTCGATCGGCGCCTGCGCCGGCTTCGGTGCGATCTGCGGCTCCTCGCTGGCGACGGCGGCGACCATGGGCCAGGTGGCCCTGCCCGAGCTGCGCCGCTACGGCTATTCCGGTGCGCTGTCCACCGGCGCGCTGGCCGCCGGCGGCACGCTGGGCATCATGATCCCGCCCTCGGTGCCGCTGGTGATCTACGCCATCCTGACCCAGGAATCGATCGGCAAGCTGTTCATGGCCGCCATCATGCCCGGCATCATCGCCATGCTGGGCTACATGCTGGTGGTGCGCATCATCGTCACGCTGAACCCTGCCGCGGGTCCGGCCGGCCCGGCGACGAGCTGGGCGGAAAAACTCAAGAGCTTCATCACCGTGCTGCCGGTGCTGCTGGTGTTCGTCGTCGTCATCGTCGGCATCTACGGCGGCTGGGCCAACCCGACCGAGGCTGCCGCGATCGGCGCCGCGGCCTGCGGCATCCTTGCCGTCGTCACCGGCGGCATGCGCTACGAGGGACTGATGGAAAGCCTGGTCGGCACCGCCCAGGCCACCGCGATGATCTTCCTCGTCCTGCTCGGCGCCGACATGCTCAACACGGCGCTGGCGCTGTCGCAGATGCCGGCGGAGCTCGCCGCCTGGGTCAGGGACAGCGGCTTCTCGCCGCTGCTGGTGATGGTGATGATCCTGCTCATCTACATCCTGCTCGGCTGCGTGATGGATTCGCTGGCCATGATCCTGCTCACCATCCCGATTTTCTACCCGGTGGTGATGGGGCTCGACTACTGGGGCATGTCGCAGGTCGACAAGTCCGTCTGGTTCGGCATCCTCGCCCTGATGGTGGTGGAAATCGGACTGGTGCACCCGCCGGTAGGCATGAACGTGTATATCATCAACCGTCTGGCCAAGGACGTGCCGCTGGTGGAAACCTTCAAGGGCGTCATGCCCTTCCTGTTCTCCGACTTCCTGCGCATCGGCCTGCTGCTGTTCTTTCCGATCATCTCGCTGTACCTGGTGCATACGTTCAAACAATAGTTCTGTCCAAACAATAGTTTTCCACGGAGGAGACCCAAAGATGAAAACACGCAAAATCACCGGACTCATCGCTGCTGCGGCGCTTGCCGCCGCCGCCGGCACGGCCATGGCGCAGGAGGTCACCCTCAAGGTGCACCATTTCCTGCCGCCCAGCAGCAATGCGCACGCCAACCTGATCGTGCCCTGGTGCGACAAGATCGCCAAGGAATCCAACAACAAACTGAAGTGCCAGATCTACCCGGCCATGCAGCTCGGCGGCACGCCGCCGCAGCTGTTCGATCAGGCCAAGGACGGCGTCGCCGACATCGTATGGACCCTGCCGACCTACCAGGCCGGCCGCTTCACCAAGGCGGAAGTTTTCGAACTGCCCTTCCTGACCAAGAACGCCACCACCGCCAGCCCGGCCTTGTGGGAATACGTGCAGAAGAATGCGCTCGACGAGTTCAAGGGCACCAAGCTCATATTCATGCACATGCACGACGGCGCCGTGTTCCATTTCGGCAAGGTCGGCCCGAAGACCCTGGAAGAGCTCAAGGGACTCAAGGTTCGTGCGCCTAGCCGCCTCGGTTCGAAGATGATCGAGGCGCTGGGCATGATCCCGGTGCAGATGCCGGCACCCGCGGTGTCCGAGGCCATCTCGAAGGGCGTGGTCGACGGCGCCAACATCCCATGGGAAGTGGTGACGCCGTTCAAGCTGCAGGAGATCACCAAGTTCCACGTCGAGGTGCCGCAGGGCATGGCCAAG
>Ga0208518_100478_pt1 | contig 10511 bp, 9 predicted proteins | sample LakWasM127_HOW14_2_FD_183937 | JGI IMG/M metagenome (GOLD analysis project Ga0208518, IMG submission 183937) | Freshwater sediment methanotrophic microbial communities from Lake Washington under simulated oxygen tension - Sediment Metagenome... | ecosystem: Environmental > Aquatic > Freshwater >...
TGCCATATTTGAAACCGGTCGCCTTCGAGCTGCGCGTCACCAGCCCCGAAATGCTGTAGTCCTTGAGCGCGACGGTCAGCACGCTGTTCGCCAGCTGGCTGTTCGGATCATCCGGCGCCGGCCCCCCGGTCTGGGCCGCCGCCGGGCGCAGGCCCGCGATCGCGATCGCGGCGAGGAATGGCGCCAGACGGCAGAGGCGACGAATGTCCATGGATGCTCCCGACGCTGCCGGCCCCGTCCGCGACCGGCCTAGGTGTTCTTGCCGAAAAAGCCCGCGACCGAACGGCTCAGCCAGTCGCCCTGCTGCGAGTCCCTGGAGATGCGGTCGATGCCGCCCTTCACGTCCGCCACGTAAGCCATGTCATCGCGCTTGATGTGGTGCACCAGCCAGGTCGTGAGCATGTCGTGAAGTTGCCTGGCGACATCTTCTCCGGCCTTGTACCGCGCCTGGTACTTCGCCAGGCGTTTGGCGAACATCTCGTGGGTGGCCTTGTGCTCCGCGGCCAGCTTGTACCCGGCCTGCCCCTGCAGGTGTTCCTCGAAGGCAAAGTGCGACAGGCAGTAATCCTCGAGCTCGCCCAGGACCCGCCCCACCGCGTGCTTGTCCGGGCGGTCGACCGCCTCCTCCAGACGGTTGATGTAATCGACAATTCTCATGTGCTGCTTGTCGATCACCTCGATTCCCGTTTCCAGGTAGCCCGACCATGCCATTGCCATGTTCTGTCCTTCGGAAAACTGTCAGGATCGCCCGCGCCCGCCGCGGCGACAGGAAAGCTGATTCACGCGCGCACTCTGCGATAGCGGCATTCGAATGACAAGCCTGCGGCCGGGAGTGGTGCTGCCGGACCGCCCGGCGCGATTCAGCCCTCGACTTCCTTGGGCAATTGATACTTGAGGCATTCCCCGAGACCGGCAACGCTCAGCCGGGAATCGCCGCGGGGCGTCAGCCTGACCGCCAGCGCATCCCCGTCGCCGCTGGTTTCCATGCCGGCGATCTTCATGCACTCGCCCGAGGGGCAGGCCCACGCGCTTTGCCGGCAGCGGCCCATGGCGGCGACAACCGTCTCGGCCTGATTGCCCAGCTTCTCGAAACGGATGACGACTTCATTGCCCTGCTGCTCGATGTGATATTTCATGGCGCCTCCTCGCAAGCCCGGAAAAAGATTGTACGCCCCGCTTCGCGAGGCTGAATTCCTAGGCCGAAATTGCGACACCGTGGTCCGGATCGCTGGTCAGGATCTCGAACGCGGCGCGGCCTTTCGTTTCCAGGATCTCTGTGCTGCCGGTCCGCTTGTCGCGCAGACGCAAGCTGCACGCGGCGATCTTGCTGTTGAGGCAGTGTTTCACGCCCCCCGGCGGGTTGCGATAGGCCAGTCCGACAAAGGCCTGGCGCGGTGCCGATATCACGCCCTCGATCTCGACCTCCGGCGTTGCCGACCGGAACTCCCAATTGAAGTAGCCGAACGAGCCCCGGGCGCGGAGCCCCTGTACCAGCCCGGTGAGGGCGTATTCCCTTTGCCCGTGGCGCAGCACCAGCGGCGTCAGCGGCGGCGTCCACAACGGACCGACGCGCAGCTTCGCCGTTGCCACCTCGAGAAAACTCTCCGGGTGGGTATCGAAGCCCGCCACTTGGCCCCATGCGTAGAGATCGGTGTGGCGGCTGCCCCAATTGTGGTTCTGGCTGCCCACCCAGCCCGCAACGTCGATGGCTGCGCCATTCACCGACAGGCCGCCGCTGAAGCGCGCCAGCGGCAGGCTCACCAGGCTTTTCGCCGCGGGAAAGCCGCCCTGGTACAAGTTGAAAGGCAACAGCAGGATGGGCGCGGACTCGCCCGCGAATGCCAGGTCCCAGGCCAAGGCCTGCCCCCCGCTCGCGACGGCGCCTTCCAGCCGGCCCGGGCCGAGCGTCGCCGTGCCGACCCGCACGGCGAAGGCCGCCGTATCGAACAGACACTCGGCCAACGGGTATTCCTGCTTGGCGACCACGTGCCGGTTGTTTTCGCCATCGAAGAACACCGCCCAGAGCTCGCCCACCGCATCTGCGGGAGCGCCCCGCGGGCTGAAGATCGTGTAGCGGATCCAGAACGCCAGGGGGCGCGTCGGATGATTGGCCCGCAGAAAGAAACTCTCGTAGTGCCCTTGCGCCTGGCCACGGAAGCGGGCGTGATTGACGCTTTGCAGAAAGGTCTCGGGATCGTTTGGCATGGCAAGTCCGCAGGATGTCGGCAAGGCAGCGGATCAAGAGTCGGCGCTGGCGGGTCGGCGATTCACGCGTCGCCTGCATCGATGCGGACCTCGACCACGATCTCCGACTGCTCGCGCCGCACTCTTTCCGAATAACGATCAAAGATGCAGTAGGCAAGCACGTCCAACAGCACCACGGCCGAAAGAGCCAGCAAAGACTGCGCAAGGAAAACCCACGCAAGGATATAGAAGATGCCAAAAACTGCATCCGTGCCGATTGCCAGGCGCTTTGTCCGCCACCGGGGTCCGGCGGCAACTTCGGCAAGTTCCCAAAGCACCGCCGCAACCTTGGTCACCACCAACCAGGCGACCGGAGGCAATCCCCACGACATCGAGTTCGAGTCCATCGCCCCTCTCACCGCGAAGAACAGGCAAAGAACGATCACCGCATCCAGCCAGAAGTGCCACCAGGAATAGTCGGCCGGACGATGGGTGATGGTGTACACATAGTCCATGAGGTAATGCAGCAGCAGGAGAACAATCAGCAGGCCTTCGAGCGACAACGTCAATCCGTTCGCCGGCTCGATCTTCTTTGCGCCGTCGTAGATCAGCGCCCCCAGAAATGCCGGGTAGAGCAGCTCGGCCATCACCTTGTGCTTGCGATCGACATTCATGCTCGCTCCCTCGGCTTCCGTGACTGACGAAGCTTGCTATGGCCGTGGTGCAGGCGGGCCCTGGCCCTGGTCGGAATCGGAACGCTTCATCAGCATCGAAACGCCGATGATGATGAGAATGACGGGCCACCACTCCGCGATCAGCGGGCCGAGATTGGGCATCCAGCCGAGTTTCGTCAAAAGAAAGTAGGTGCCCAGGCCGATGAGGATATAAGGACCGATATTGGAGCGGGATCGCATGTTTGGTCTCCTTGGCGGATGCAGCGATTGGAAATTACGGTGGGTTCTGTTCGGCCGGCATCGCCTTCCCCGGAGTCGGCGCCGGCAGGACGGCGGCAATTGCGGCCGTTCGAATCAATGGGCAACCGGCCGGCAATCGCCGACACGAGCGGCCGGGGCTGTCCGGCGGCGCAAGCGGCGCCCTGGACGGGCTAGGCTCCCCCATTTCCAGGCTTCAGGCCGAAATAGGCATAGGCCGCAGAAACCGCCAGTCCAAGCCACGATTGGCCAAGAGTCGTAAGTGGCGGCACCTCCTTCGGATGATATAGACCGACCAGAAATGCTGTCAGACCTGCGCCGATCCAAACCAGGACGTAGATCGTGGAGACAATGGAAACGGTCCGAATCGCAAGGGCTGAGGCGTCTTGGGCCAGGGCGCGCCTAGCCGGCGCCTCACCCGGCTTGGCAATCGCGAGTTCCGCGATGACCAGTGCCGACACCAGGCCGCCGATCACCGCCAGCGCTTGGGCCATGCCTTCATTGAAGTAGCTCGCGGGGTACTGGGAGCATCCGGTGGTCGACACGCAATTGACCACATTCACCGCAACGCGGACCAGATGAACGTAAACCCCCAACAGAACAACCGAGATCAAACCGCCGAAGAGTCGTTGCATTGATGGCACTCCTTCATGTGGTGGCGGAGAACCAAGCGAACCTGATGCCTCTGCTGCAGAAAGGCCCGCTTCCCTGTTGCATCGTGCCCCAAACCCAATGGAATAACAATACTCGAAGCGGGAGCGATCGTGGGTCGAATTCGGCTTCGTTTGCCCAGCATCGGTCGTTTCCAGGAGTCGGCGCTGGCGGGACGGCGATTTACTACGTCTTGCGACCGCGCCGAGCCTTTGTGGCCCTCACGGGCAGAAGGCTGGTGAGCTGCTGGTAGAGGCCGAACAGGAAGGCCACACGTGCGGCGTCGGTGGCGGCACCCTTGTAGCCGTAGGCGGCGTCGACCGTCTTGTCCAGCGTGTGATGCGCCTTGACCAGATCGGGCGGCATGGTGAGCGGATCGTAGAGGTCGGCCAGGCTCGCGCCCGAATGCGCGGCGCGGGCATCGAGCACGCCTTGCGCGGCGGCTTCGATGGCGGCGCGTTGCTTGTCGGTGGGCTCGGGCCAGGGGAAATTGTTGTAGACGATGTTGGCGGAGTAGCGAAAACGGCTTTCCAGGCGGCCACAAACAGCGCGCACCCAAGCGTTGTGCAATGTCGAAGTTAAGACACCGAAATGAAACGTCGATGCGTCGGGAATCGCAAAGTTCGCGTTTCCGCAAATTACATCAGCAGGGATGTAGCCGATGGGAACATACGATCTATTCTCGGATGTATGCGCAGGCACCAGCAGATAGCAAGCAGCTGGCTGGCGAATCTCGGCAAATAGCGCCGGGGTCGCCGCCTTGTCGCGTGTTGGTGCTTTCGTGCTTGCCATTCGCATGCCGCGAACTGCTTCGACGCGTTGCAGCACAAGCGGCATCCGACGCAATGTCTCAGGGGGACAATCTACAAGCCAAAGACAGTAACGCGGTATCCCATACAGAAACTCGTCGGCGTTCAAAAATGGCTTGACCCATTGCGCAGCCCCCGGCTCTGCGCTTAGCAGAGCGTCACGGTCCTCGAGCGAAAGCAGAAGATGTCCACCATCAGTTGGCTTGCTCCCATACAACAACGCGGGAACATCGCAGACAGGCGAGTGTCGGCTAGGCAACACAATGTCTGGTGCATCCACCAAATACGGATTGATATTCGCCACTCTCACGGCATGCGCTTCGCTCTTGATGTCCTCGTACTCAAAAATAGTCTTCTCGGCCACGTCTTGCAGGCCGAACCCGATGATCACGCAATGCACCGCCGCCTTACCGCGCGCCTCGTTGTTCCAAGAAAATGTGCGATGGGCAAAATGTATTTTCACGCCTCGCGCCAAGAGCCAGCCCCACAGTGCTCCTACCTGCTCGCCCTGGGTGATGCTGCTGGTGGAGACGAAAGCAGCACGAATCGCCGGCTGTGCCGCCATGTAACGGGTGGCCTTCACATACCAAGCCGCTACATAGTCAAGAACTCCCGCTGCTGGTAGCTGTCCGACGACTAAGTCCATGTCCGCCTTTTGCGATGCAGCTTGCAGCGACTTGCCGACAAACGGCGGATTGCCCAGCACGTAGGCACAGCGTTCCGCCGGCAGCACGTCGTTCCAGTCGATTTGCAGCGCGTTGCCATGCGCGATGCTGGCGGCGTGCTTGAGCGGGATGCGCACGAAGTAGGCGCCGAACTCCTCGCTCACCTTGAGGTTCATCTGGTGGTCGACCAGCCACAGCGCGACCTGGGCTATCTGCGCCGGGAATTCCTCGATCTCGATGCCGTAGAACTGGTCGACGTCGACGGCTACCAAGTGATGAATGTCGAGCATCTGTTGCCCGTCAAGATGGGCGGCACGCAGCACGTCCAGTTCCAGCAGGCGCAGTTCGCGGTAGGTGATCGCAAGAAAATTTCCGCAACCGCAGGCCGGATCGAAGAATGTCAGGCCGCGCAGCTTCTTGTGGAACTCGAACAGTTTGTTGCGGTTCTTCCTGATCTTCTCGAACTCGGCGCGCAGGGCGTCGAGGAACAGCGGCTTGATGAGCTTCTGGATGTTTTCTTCGGAGGTGTAGTGCGCGCCGAGATTGCGCCGCGCCTTGTCGTCCATGATGCTCTGGAACAGGCTGCCGAAGATGGCCGGCGAGATCAGGCTCCAGTCCAGCCCGCACAGATCGAGCAGCGCCTCGCGCATGGCGCTGTCGAAGCCGGCGGGCGGCAGCGTTTCGGCGAACAGCAGGCCATTGATGTAGGGGAAGGCCGCAAGCTGCTCGTCGAGATTGGAAAGTCGCTTGTCGGGCGGCGTGTTGAGGACGTGAAACAGCGTCGCCAGCCGGTCGGCCAGATCGCTGCCGTCCTCGGCGGTGCGCTGTTCGAGGTAGTCCTGGAACTGGCGCTTCTCGCAAATGCCGGTGTCTTCGGAAAACAAACAGAACAGCAGCCGGACCAGATAGATTTCCAGGGGCCGGCCGACGTAGCCGACGGCCTTCATCTGGTCGTGCAGCCGGCCCATGCGCTCGGCGGCATGGATGTTGATCGGGTCCTGCGGCTTGATGACCTGCGTCTGGTAGCCGGCGATGAAGCCGAACAGGCGCACCTTCTTGTAGAAATCGGCGAGAGCGAATTCGGTGGTGGTACCTTCGCTCAAATCATGCAAGCGAAAGCGCGCAAAATCGCACACCAGCACGTAGCGCGGCAGATCGCGCTCCTTGATACCCGGAAAGTAGTCGATGGCCTGCGTATAGGCGCGGTCGAGATTCTTGCCGCGCGATTTCATCTCGATCAGCAGGATGCCGGGCCAGAACGCATCGACATAGCCCTGGCCGCCGCCGTATTTCTTTACCGCGTGCTCGAAACTCGCGAAACGCTTGTCGGTGATGCCGAAGACTTCGAAAAACGCGATCAGAAACGGCTTGGCCTGCGCATCCTCGCAGCCGGCATCGGCCCAATGCCGGGAAAATGCCAGCGCACGGGATTTGATCTCGTTCCAGGAGAGGGTCATGGGCGGCGCTTATCTCGGCGTGTTGTTGTGTGGCGATGCTACCAGAGCGACGCCCCGGCCGAGACTATCGGGGTGACGTATGTCTCCCGCGCCACCGGTTGTTCTAAATCCGGTGGCCCCGGCTCAAGAGTCGGCGCTGGCGGGACGGCGATTCATGCGGTCGGGAAAGCCGGTCTACCTTAGGTCGACCTCATATCGTTACCAATTTTGGTCGCGGCTTCGGAGAAGGTTGTGGGTTTGGGGGAGACCTTCGTTGTTTGCCTTCTACATAACAAATCATTGCTTTTCTCCGCTAGGTTTCAATTTCGCTTGCCAAGCTAATATTTAGTTCTCCTTGAGCTTGGTTCTCAAGGCTCGAGGTTAAGAGAAAATCGTGTGGCTCACGCGCCTTACCCTCAGCGTACCGCTTACGGCACGCCATCAGATCATCGGTAAGGTGCGTAGTGTCAAATTGTGTATCCAACCGCATACGTTCGCGCAGCGTTTCCAAGTCAATCCGTAAGCTCAAAAAGTGGCTCCCAGTCTCTGCCCAGTCTTTAAGCCGCCTCGGAACAGATAGCGCAGCATGAGTTAGTGAAAGCACAGCACCCAATCCTGCTATCAATGTCCAGGCAATTTTGAAATCGGGCTGTTGCCATAGCGCCCAACCCGCAACAGCAGACGTTGACGCGGTAACAGCGACGAGAACTTTTGTTATGTCATCTACAATTTGCCATCTAGCAATCAACTTGTTTGCAACTAGCTCACTGTAGTACACATCGTAATAGGCTCGGAAGGTCGCTTCCCATAAAGCATCGCGTGGATCTATTGACATGCCCCCTCCCGCAAGAATATGAATCCAACGTCAATTCACTAGCAATTGGAGCTTCATCAAGTCGCGTTGCCGAAACTTAGCGACTCGCGACGCCATTACTCGCAGTTCGCCTTGATCCGATAGATCGGAAATCCGTCCATAGCAGCAAATCATACGGATCAATCAAATTTCCACCGTTACAAAAGGCTCATAGCAAGTGGTTCAAACACACATTACGAGCGCATTCCAATGCCACGTCAATATGCACCGCAACACCTCTAGCGCATATTTATGTCCTTGGTACTAACGGCAAAATCGCGGAACGAGTCGGCGCTGGCAATACGGCGATTTGCTGTCAGCGCACCTTGATCTCGGTCCACATCCGCGACAGGGTCCGCCGCAGCTTCGGGTCGAAGTCGCGCAGCATCTCCAGCCGCTGCAACTCGGCTGGCGGCGGGAAGATGCCGGGGTTGGCGGCGATCTCGGGGCGGATGTGGGCGGTCGCGGCGGCATTGGGGTTGCCGGCGCCGATCAGGTTGGAGACGTCGGCGGCGTTGCTGCCTTCGAGCATGAAGTCGATGAACTGGTGCGCGAGGTCCGGCCGGCGGCCGGACTTGTGCAGCACGAAATTGTCCACCGCCAGCACCGCGCCTTCCTTCGGCGTGGCGAAGCCGATGGTGAAGGGCCGCTTCGCCGCGGCGGCGTCCTGCTGCGCCCGCCACATGTCGTTCGAATAGCCGTGGGCGACCCAGATGGTGCCGATGGCCAGGTCCTTGATGTAGGTGCTGTTGGAAAACGCCGCCCAGTAGGGCTTGGCGCGCAGGATCAGCCGCTTGGCTTCCTCCCACTTGGCGGGGTCGTGCTCCTGCACGGAGTAGCCGAGGTATTTCATCGCCGCCGCCATGAGTTCGCGCTGGCTATTGAGCACCGTGACGCGGCCCTTGAGCTTCTTCAGGTGCTGCGGCTCGAAGATCAGCGCCCAGCTGTCGGTGGGCAAGTCCAGCTCCTTCATCTTGTCGGCATTGAAGCCGATCAGCGTGACGGATGTGGCGTAGGGCACCGAGTAGCGATTGCCCGGATCGAACCAGGTGTCGAGGAATTCGCGCTTGATGTTGCGCAGGTTGGGCAGGCGCGCCCGATCGATCTCGCGCAGGGCGTTGCGCCGCACCAGCGATTCGACGGCATTGCCGGTGGGCACCAGCACGTCGTAACCGACGGCGCCGGCCTCCAGCTTGGCCAGCATTTCCTCGTTGTCGGAGTAGTAGTCCTGCTTGAGCCGGCATTTGCAGTGCGCCTCGAAGCGCTGCACCGTGTCCTCGGAGATGTAGTTGTTCCAGTTGTAGAGGTAGAGCGTGTCGATCGCGCGGGCCGGCAGGCCCGCCAGCAGGAGCGCGGCGGACAGGCCGAGGACCAGCAGTCGGCGCTTGCCAGCCCGCGAAGCGGAATTCCTGGCAGACAGAGTCCGATGCGGCGATTTCACTGGCGCGCCGCCTTCAGCACGTCGGGCGCGAGGCGCGACGCGACCAGGATCAGGGTCAGGGTCAGCGCCATCAGCAGCGTGGAGATGGCATTGACCTCGGGCGTCACGGCCACCTTGATCATCGAGTAGATCTGCAGCGGCAGGGTGTTCACGCCGACGCCGGCGACGAAGAAGGTGATGACGAAATCGTCGATCGAGAGCGTGAAGGCCATCAGGAAGCCGGCCACCAGCGCCGGCATGATCAGCGGCAGGGTGATGCGGCGGAAGGTGGCCCAGGGCGTGGCGCCGAGGTCGCGCGCCGCCTCGAAGATGCTTTCGTCCATGCCGGCCAGGCGCGCGCGCACGATCACGGCGACGAAGCCGATGCTGAAGGTGATGTGCGCGGCGAGGATGGAGAACAGGCCGAGCGACAGGTCGAGCACCTGGCGGAAGAACAGCAGCAGCGAAACGCCGAGCAGGATTTCCGGCATCGCCACGGGTGTGAGCACCAGGAAGGGCAGCCAGCGCGGGCGGTAGCGGTGCATCGCGAGCCCAGCCATGGCGCCGAGCACGGTGGACACGCTGCTCGAGACCAGCGCAATCAGCAGCGAGTTGGCCGCGGCGCGCAGCATGTCGTCGTCGTGCAGCAGCTTGACGTACCAGCGCGTGGTGAAGCCGACCCACTCGGCGTTGAGCACCGAGTCGTTGAAGGAGAACAGCACCACCACCGCCAGCGGAATGTAGAGGAAGGCGTAGGTGGCCAGCGAGGCGGTCCATAGCCAGAACTGGGTCCTCTTCACGATTGCAGCCTCATGAACCCTTCGACACGCCTGCTGCGCAGGCTGCTCAGGGCGAACGGCAGCACAGGCAAAGACGTTCGTCCTGAGCCGTGAGCCGTGAGCTTGTCGAACGGTCGAACGGTCGAAGGATGGGCGGCCTTTCGCCTCACGTCACCGCCTCCGTGCCGTGCAGCCCGCGCTTCGAGGCCCATGCGGTCAAACCCGCCAGCGCCAGCACCAGGACCGTGAGCATGATCGACAGCGCCGAGCCGAGCGGCCAGTCGCGGTTGTCGAGGAACTGCTCCTTGATCAGGTTGCCGATCAGGATGTCGCCGGTGCCGCCGAGCAGCTCGGGCACGGCGAACATGCCGAGCACGGGGATGAAGACCAGCGCCGAACCGGAGAAGATGCCGGGCAGCGAGAGCGGGAAGGTCACGCGCCAGAAGCGCGTCCAGCCGTTGGCGCCGAGATCCTGCGCGGCCTCGAGCAGGGCCGGGTCGTGCTTTTCGAGGTTGGTGTAGAGCGGCAGCACCATGAAGGGCAGGTGCGCGTAGACCATGCCGACGATCACCGCGAACGGCGTGTAGAGCAGGTTGGCCGGGCCCAGCAGCATGATCCAGGCATAGATGCGCACCAGGAAGTTGCTGGCGAAGGGCAGGATCACCAGCAGCACCAGGAAGTCGCGCCGCTGCTTGGGGCTGCGGGCGATCAGCCAGGCCAGCGGATAGGCGAGCACGATGCAGATCAGCGTGGTCAGCGTGGCGACCAGGAAGGAACGGGCG
>Ga0208518_100481_pt1 | contig 10501 bp, 10 predicted proteins | sample LakWasM127_HOW14_2_FD_183937 | JGI IMG/M metagenome (GOLD analysis project Ga0208518, IMG submission 183937) | Freshwater sediment methanotrophic microbial communities from Lake Washington under simulated oxygen tension - Sediment Metagenome... | ecosystem: Environmental > Aquatic > Freshwater >...
GATCGGCCAGAAGGCTTCGTCGATCAAGAACGTGGTGCGCGCACTGGAGCAGGCCGGCGCAATGGAATACACCATCGTCGTGGCTGCCTCCGCTTCCGAATCTGCTGCCATGCAGTACGTGTCGGCCTACTCCGGCTGCACCATGGGTGAGTACTTCCGCGACCGCGGCCAGGACGCTCTGATCGTGTACGACGATCTGTCCAAGCAAGCTGTGGCCTACCGCCAAGTGTCCTTGTTGCTGCGCCGTCCACCAGGCCGCGAAGCCTACCCCGGCGATGTGTTCTATCTCCACAGCCGTCTGCTGGAGCGCGCAGCGCGCGTGAACGACAAATACGTCGAAGATTTCACCAAGGGTGCTGTGAAAGGCAAGACCGGTTCGCTGACGGCGCTGCCTATCATCGAGACGCAGGCTGGCGACGTGTCCGCTTTCGTGCCGACCAACGTGATCTCGATCACCGATGGCCAGATCTTCCTGGAAACCTCGCTGTTCAACGCGGGCGTTCGCCCTGCCATCAACGCCGGTATTTCGGTCTCGCGCGTGGGTTCTTCGGCCCAGACGAAGATCATCAAAGGCCAGTCCGGTGGTATTCGTACCGACTTGGCCCAGTACCGTGAGCTGGCTGCGTTTGCGCAGTTCGCCTCCGATCTGGACGAGTCCACCCGCAAGCAGCTCGACCGGGGCGCCCGTGTGACCGAACTGCTCAAGCAAGCGCAATACAGCCCGCTGCCCATCAGCCTGATGGGTGCTTCGCTGTTCGCCGTGAACAAGGGTTTCATGGACGACATCGAAGTCAAACAGGTTCTGCCGTTCGAGCATGGCTTGCATGGCTGGCTGAAGGACAAGCATGCTGCCCTGTTGGCCAAGCTCGAAGAGAGCAAGGCCCTGGACAAGGATGCTGAGGCCGAACTGACTGCTGCTGTGAGCGCATTCAAGAAGACCTTCGCCTGATTGTTTTCCACCTGACGAACTAGGAGCCATCGATGGCAGCAGGCAAGGAACTACGCACCAAGATCAAATCGGTGGAAAACACCAAGAAGATCACCAAGGCCATGGAGATGATCTCCGTGTCCAAGATGCGCAAGGCGCAGGAGCGTATGCGCGCCGCCCGTCCGTACAGCGAGAAAATCCGCAACATCGCCAGCCATCTGGGCCAGGCCAACCCCGAGTATGTGCACACCTTCATGAAGGCCAACGACGGCAAGTCGGTGGGCTTCATCGTGGTGACCACCGACAAGGGGTTGTGTGGTGGCCTCAACACCAATCTGTTGCGAGCCTTGACGGTTAAGCTGCGCGAGACGCAAGCCGCCGGCAAGACCGTTCAGGCGGTGGCTATTGGCAGCAAGGGACTGGGTTTTCTCAACCGTGTGGGTGCCAAGGTGGTGGCGCATGCGACGCAGCTTGGCGACAAGCCGCATCTGGACCGGCTGATCGGGCCGGTCAAGGTCTTGCTTGATGCCTACGTCAAGGGCGAAGTAAGCGCGGTCTACCTGTGCTACAACGATTTTGTCAGCACCATGAAGCAAGAGCCCACGGTGCGACCTTTGCTTCCGTTGTCGGCAGCGGCGATGCACGAGGAAAGCAAGGCCAGCGGGACGCAGCATGGCTGGGACTACATCTACGAGCCTGATGCACAGAGCGTTATCGATGAGTTGCTGGTGCGCTATGTCGAGGCACTGGTCTACCAGGCCGTGGCAGAAAACATGGCTTCCGAACACGCGGCGCGCATGGTAGCCATGAAGGCCGCCACTGACAACGCTGGCAACGTGATCGGCGAACTCAAGCTGGTCTACAACAAGACCCGCCAGGCCGCGATCACCAAAGAGTTGTCTGAAATCGTGTCCGGCGCGGCCGCGATCAGCGGCTGATCACCGTGCCCACAGCACCGCAAGATTCAAATTTACTGGAGCAAAAAATGGCTCAAGCCCAAGGAAAAATTGTTCAATGTATCGGCGCCGTGGTGGACGTAGAGTTCCCCCGGGACCGCATGCCGCATATTTACGACGCGCTCAAGCTCGAAGGCACGGCGCTCACGCTCGAAGTGCAGCAGCAGCTCGGCGACGGCATCGTGCGCACCATTGCGCTCGGCTCATCCGACGGCCTGCGTCGCGGCCTGATGGTGTCCAACACCGGCAATCCGATCACGGTGCCCGTGGGCAAGGCCACGCTGGGCCGCATCATGGACGTGCTGGGAACGCCCATCGACGAGCGCGGCCCGGTGAGCGACGAGCTGACGGCCTCCATCCACCGCAAGGCGCCCACGTACGACGAACTGAGCCCTTCGCAGGAACTGCTGGAAACCGGCATCAAGGTTATCGACCTGATCTGCCCGTTTGCCAAGGGCGGCAAGGTGGGTCTGTTCGGCGGTGCTGGTGTGGGCAAGACCGTGAACATGATGGAACTCATCAACAACATCGCCAAGGCGCACAGCGGTCTGTCGGTGTTCGCCGGTGTGGGGGAGCGTACCCGCGAAGGCAACGACTTCTACCATGAGATGGCCGACTCCAAAGTGGTGGACCTCGACGATCTGTCGAACTCCAAGGTGGCCATGGTGTACGGCCAGATGAACGAGCCCCCGGGCAACCGTCTGCGCGTGGCATTGACAGGTCTGACCATCGCCGAGTCGTTCCGTGACGAAGGCCGCGATGTGCTGTTCTTCGTGGACAACATCTACCGCTACACGCTGGCCGGTACCGAAGTGTCCGCACTGCTGGGCCGTATGCCTTCCGCTGTGGGCTACCAGCCGACGCTGGCCGAGGAAATGGGCCGCCTGCAAGAGCGTATCACCTCCACCAAGGTGGGCTCGATCACCTCGATTCAGGCCGTGTACGTGCCTGCGGACGACTTGACCGACCCCTCGCCTGCCACCACGTTCGCGCACTTGGACTCGACCGTGGTGCTCTCGCGCGATATCGCTTCGCTCGGTATTTACCCCGCCGTGGACCCGCTGGACTCCACCAGCCGCCAGCTCGATCCGCTGGTCGTGGGCCAGGACCACTACGACACCGCGCGCGCCGTGCAAGGCACGCTGCAGCGCTACCGCGAGCTGCGCGACATCATCGCCATCATGGGCATGGACGATCTGGCGCCTGAGGACAAGCTGGCCGTGGCCCGCGCCCGGAAAATTCAGCGCTTCCTCTCGCAGCCTTTCCACGTGGCCGAAGTGTTCACGGGTTCGCCGGGCAAGTACGTTCCGCTGTCCGAAACTATTCGTGGTTTCAAGATGATTGTGAATGGCGAGTGCGACCACCTGCCTGAACAAGCCTTCTACATGGTGGGCGGCATCGACGAAGCCATCGAAAAAGGCAAGAAGATGGCGTAAGAGAGGGCAGGGCCGACCTTCCTCCGGAGGGCCGCCCGTCTTTCTTGCTTCCGCTTTTTGACGATTTCCAAAGGAATTCAGATGGCCAACACCCTACATGTCGACGTTGTGAGTGCCGAAGAGTCCATCTTTTCCGGTGAGGCGCGGTTTGTGGCCTTGCCCGGCGAAGCGGGCGAGTTGGGCGTTTACCCACGCCACACGCCGCTGATTACCCGCATCAAGCCGGGCTCGGTGCGTATTGAAATGGCCGATGGCAGCGAAGAATTCGTTTTTGTCGCCGGTGGCATTCTTGAGATTCAACCCGATTGCGTTACCGTCCTGTCCGACACGGCTGTGCGCGGCAAGGATCTTGATGACGAGAAGGCCAACAAGGCCAAGGCCGCTGCCGAAGAGGCGGTGAAGAATGCCAAGAGCGAGCTCGATCTGGCACGCGCACAGTCTGAACTGGCCATCATGGCCGCACAGATTGCCGCTTTGCGCAAGTTCCGCCAGAAGCGCTGAGCAACGCCGGAGCGAACCCCCGCCACACAAAAGAAAACCGCCCTTGGGCGGTTTTCTTTTGTGTGGCAATAAATGCGTAAAAACAGGCATTGACGCTTACCCCATATGCCTGAAAAGCTATCCTTTTTATAGCGCATCAGAGGCAATGACGGGCGTATCCGGTAGCTCGTTGTCGGTACGTGCCAAGCCTGCACAGTGCGTCTCCAGCAACTCGGACACCTCGTCGATCGCCTGGTTGAGCGCCTCTTCAAAGCGTTCCGACCGAAGCGTCTCGGCCATGCGCGCGATCAGCGCACTCCATACCGGCATCGGCACCTGGCGTGCCAAGGCGCGGTCCGCCACGATCTCGATGGAGCGTTCGGCGAGCAGCAGGTAAATTAAAACGCCGTTGTTGTGCTCGGTGTCCCAGACCCGAAGGGAGCCGAACAAGCTGATGGCCCGTTCCCGGGCGCGCGCATCGCGCCACACATAACGCCAGGGAAGCGATGCCTCCAGACAAATGCGAATTTGGCCGCTGTGGCGTGTTTCACTCTGCGCCACGCGGGCCGCGAGCCGCTGCATGGCGCCACCACGCAGGCTTCGTGGCAACCGGCCGCTGCCAAGCCACTGGTGCTTGAGAAGTCTTGCCAGGCGATCGAATAAGCTGCCCATGCTCACCAGTCCCCTGACGCGCCGCCGCCGCCGAAATCACCGCCACCGCCCGAAGAAAATCCACCGCCAGACGAGGAGCCGCCGCCACCCCAATGGGAGCCGCCTCCTCCGCCAACCCATGGCGATCTGCTTGCGCCGGTGACAAGCAGGACGAACAGCGCGGCACCGATCGCTGCCAGCAGCGAGACCAGGAGGCTCGCCCCAAACACAAAAATAGCCAAACCCGTGCCTGCACCCAGCAGCAGTGCCCCGAGGCGCTTGCCAAACAGGGCGCTCACTATTTGGCTTGCACCCAGTACGGCAAAAAGCACGATGCCACCTATGTCCAGCCAACTCGACTGCGCGGCCGGGGCCGATCCGCCAGGCGCTGGCTCGGGCAGAGGCTCGCCCGCAATACGCGCGGCAAGCTGGTCAATTGCAGCATTGAGACCGCCAGCAAAATCGTTATCGCGAAACTTGGGCTTCATGGCCTGGTCGATGATGCGGGCCGCAGCCAGGTCGGGAATCGCGCCCTCAAGAGCCTTGGCCACCTCGATGCGCATCTTCCGGTCCCGCTTGGCGACGACGATGATCAAGCCGTCGCCCACGTCAGGCCGGCCAATTTTCCAGGTGTTGCCGACCCGATTGGCAAACGAAGCGATGTCTTCTGGTGCCGTGCTGTCCACCATCAGCACGACCAGTTGCGTGCCTTCGCGCATTTCAAGCTCGGTGAGCCGAGCTTCCAGGCTGCCAGTCTGCGCCGCGTCCAGGGTGTTTGTCTGATCGAGCACATGGGCTGTGAGAGCGGGGACGGGCAGCAGTGCCTGCGCCCAACCAGAAAGCGGTGAAAATGCTATTAAAAAAATAGCTGCTAGCGCATACCTTATAAGCGCTAGAGGCATATTTTCTTTAGATTTCGTAGCCAAGCCGCGGACTTACTTCTTCGGCGCTGAGAAATCCACGACAGGCGGCTGCGAGATCTGCGCTTCGTTCTGTACAGCGAAAGTCGGCTTTGCCTCGTAGCTGAACACCTTCGCTGTAAGGTTGGTGGGGAAGCTGCGCGCCAGCACGTTGTACTGCTGCACGGTCTGGATGTAGCGGTTGCGGGCGATAGTGATACGGTTTTCCGTACCCTCCAGTGTCACGCGCAGATCGCGAAAGGCCTGGTTCGCCTGCAAGGTCGGGTAGCGCTCGGAGACCGCCATCAACCGCGACAAAGCGCCAGAGAGTTCGCCCTGTGCCTGCTGGAATTTGGCGAATGCTTCGGGGTTGTTGAGTGTTTCGGGTGTGACTTGAATGGAAGTGGCCTTGGCACGCGCTTCAATTACCTTGGTGAGCGTGTCCTGCTCGAAGTTCGCTTCGCCCTTCACGCTGGCAACGATGTTGGGCACCAGGTCGGCCCGGCGTTGGTACTGGTTGAGAACCTCGCTCCAGGCGGCCTTGGACTGCTCATCCAGTCGCTGGAAGTCGTTGTAGCCGCAGCCGCTGAGCGCGACCACCGTGAACATCAGAATCAAAAAACGCTTCATGGGTATGCGCGCCGGCCCAAGAAGGCGGAAATGCCACAGCTGCGGCGCTGCGAAATTGTGCAGCAACACAGGCGTGCAGCGAGGGAAATATTTCAGCGGGTGTCTCCGTGCGGATCGCCCGCGACCTGCAGTGCAAAATCGTGGCATGGACACCATCGTGCGACAGGCCATGGCAAAGTGGCCCAACGTCCCAGCGTGCTACGGCTGGCTTGGGCTCGATGCGCGCGGACACTGGTACCTGCGCGATGACGAGGTGCAGGCCAAAGGCAACTTTGCACAAAGCAAAGGTTCATGGCTGCGCCATGAGAAGCTGCTGGCGTTCATTGGCCGCAATTACCAGGCCGATGCGTGTGGCCTGTGGTACTTCCAAAACGGCCCCCAGCGCGTGTACGTAGAACTCGAGTGCGCTCCCTGGGTTTGGCGCGTGCTGCCAGACCTGCAGTTGCAGTCGCAGATTGGTAGCCACTTACTCGGCACGAAATGCGTGCTGGATACAGAAGGCCGGGTGTATCTGGAGACTGCCGTCGGGCTGGGCCTCGTCCACAGCCTGGATACCGGGCTGGTTGCCGATGCGCTCGAACGTGGCGCGTGGGAGGTGGAAGAAGTCCCCACCGAGAGCTTGCCAGACCGCTATGGTTTTGTGCTCAGCCCGGAACAGGCGCAGCGCCGTTGAGAACGCCTGGCGGCGTGGGGCCGAGGCGCCCATGCGGACAGGCGAAAAAAAGCCGATCACTGATGGATCGGCTTTCTTTGGGTGCCGTAAAGCAAGCGTCTATTTCGCTGCCGCGGTCATGAAGTCCACGGCAGCATGAACATCCGCGTCCGATGCACTGGAGCCGCCGCGCGGGGGCATGGCCCCTTTGCCGTTGATCGCACTGTGATAGAGCGCCTCAATGCCGGTCTGCAAGCGGGGCGCCCAGGCGGCCTTGTCACCAAACTTGGGAGAACCTGCCGCACCCGTCGCGTGGCAGGCCTGGCAGGTTTGCTTGTAAAGCGCTTCCCCTGCACCACTTGCAGAAGCGACGACGGGCTTGGCGGCAGCCGCGTTTGAATCTGCGGTCGCAGGAGGTGTGCCGGCAGTGTCTGCCTGTGGCGTGGCAGCAGCGGGCGCCGCTGCGCCTGCACTGCTGGCGGGTGCGGCACCCTTGGCGTCCGCAGGCTCGGCAAACTTCGCACCCGCAGCATTGGCCATGTACACCACAGCTCTGCCAACTTCCGTATCGCTGAAATTGCCACCACCTTGCGGCGACATGGCGCCTTTACCAGTAAGCGCCGAATGCAACAGCGCTTCATAGCCAGTCTTGATGCGTGGCGCCCAGGCGGCGGCATCCTGGAACTTCGGAGAGCCCGCAGCACCCGTTGCGTGGCAGGCGGAGCACTGTGCCTTGAATACCTCTTCGCCCGTTTTCAACGGGCGATTGGCATCGCGAATTTCGACCGACCCCACCTTTTGGATGCGCAATGCGATGGCCCGCTCCGGATTGGCGGATCCTGCCGAAGGAACATCTGCCGAGCTGACGAACATCGCGAGTGCAATGATCGTGAACACAGGGGCGACAAAGCCGAGCAGCACGGCGACCAGCAACTGCTTGGGATTCTTGATGGGCCCCGTGTGGGCTTGTGTGGAGTGTTGCTCGCTCATTTCTTCCTCAAAGTGGCCAAACGGGTCTTGATCTAGATCGTCCAATTATAGGTGCGTGATGCCTTGCACGCTGGCATGCACGTCACGCGAGCCAGGCTGTGTGATAATCATTGGCTGCGCCCAGGCGGGTGCAGCGAGCGCGGCTGTAGCTCAGTGGATAGAGTATTGGCCTCCGAAGCCAAGGGTCGTGGGTTCGATCCCCGCCAGCCGCACCAGCGTTTTCTAGCGCTTGCCAGAGTGGCGTATCTCGTTGACGCCGTCTTCGCAGAGAGGCGTTTTTCCTGAACCATTTTTTTCATCAAATGGGCATGCTTGATCGGGAGCTCGAAAAAAGGCTATAATTTAAGACTGCGTGGAGGAGTGCCCGAGTGGCTAAAGGGGGCAGACTGTAAATCTGTTGGCGTACGCCTACGCTGGTTCGAATCCAGCCTCCTCCACCAACTGTGATCATGAAGCAGGGTCCTGTCTTCGGTTGCTGTCTTGCCGGATGGTCAGGGTTGCTATCGCGGGAGTAGTTCAATGGTAGAACCCTAGCCTTCCAAGCTAATGACGCGGGTTCGATTCCCGTCTCCCGCTCCATGATCTTTGGTTAGGTATTTGTTTTAGTTGCCCATGTGGCTCAGTGGTAGAGCACTCCCTTGGTAAGGGAGAGGTCGCGGGTCCGATTCCCGCCATGGGCACCACTTAATTTCTGGATGCGGCTGCGGTTGGTGCGCCGATGTCCTCTTGTTTTGTTGTAGATTTTTTTCGGAGTCGGAAAAATGGCAAAAGGAAAATTCGAACGTACCAAGCCGCACGTCAACGTCGGCACGATCGGCCACGTGGACCACGGCAAGACGACGCTGACGGCAGCAATTGCCACCGTGCTGTCCGCCAAGTTCGGCGGTGAAGCCAAGGCCTACGACCAGATCGACGCGGCTCCGGAAGAAAAGGCCCGCGGCATCACGATCAACACGGCTCACGTGGAATACGAAACGCAGAATCGCCACTACGCCCACGTGGACTGCCCTGGCCACGCCGACTATGTGAAGAACATGATCACCGGTGCTGCCCAGATGGACGGCGCCATCCTCGTGTGCTCGGCCGCTGACGGCCCAATGCCCCAGACGCGCGAGCACATCCTGCTGGCCCGCCAGGTCGGCGTGCCCTACATCATCGTGTTCCTGAACAAGTGCGACATGGTCGACGACGAGGAGCTCCTCGAACTCGTCGAAATGGAAGTGCGCGAACTCCTCGACAAATACGATTTCCCTGGCGACGACACCCCGATCATTCGCGGCTCCGCCAAGCTCGCCCTGGAAGGCGACAAGGGCCCTCTGGGCGAGCAAGCCATCATGAAGCTCGCTGAAGCCCTGGACACCTACATCCCCACGCCTGAGCGTGCCGTGGACGGCGCCTTCCTGATGCCCGTGGAAGACGTGTTCTCCATCTCCGGTCGTGGCACCGTGGTCACGGGCCGTATCGAGCGCGGCGTCATCAAGGTCGGCGAAGAAATCGAAATCGTCGGCATCAAGGACACCGCCAAGACCACCTGCACCGGCGTGGAAATGTTCCGCAAGTTGCTCGACCAAGGCCAAGCTGGCGACAACGTCGGCCTGCTGCTGCGCGGCACCAAGCGCGAAGACGTCGAACGCGGCCAAGTGCTGTGCAAACCCGGCTCGATCAAGCCGCACACGCACTTCACCGCTGAGGTGTACGTCCTGTCCAAGGACGAAGGCGGCCGCCACACGCCGTTCTTCAACAACTACCGCCCCCAGTTTTACTTCCGCACGACGGACGTGACGGGCGCGATCGAGTTGCCTGCCGACAAGGAAATGGTCATGCCTGGCGACAACGTGTCGATCACGGTCAAGCTGATCAACCCCATCGCCATGGAAGAAGGTCTGCGCTTTGCTATCCGCGAAGGCGGCCGCACCGTCGGCGCGGGCGTTGTTGCCAAGATCATTGCTTAAACCCTAAGCACACACAGGAACTTGCCATGTCCAAGCAAAAAATCCGCATCCGTCTCAAGGCGTTCGATTACAAGCTGATCGACCAGTCTGCTGCCGAGATCGTCGACACCGCCAAGCGCACCGGCGCCATCGTCAAGGGCCCCGTGCCCCTGCCGACGCGCATGAAGCGTTTTGACATTCTGCGTTCGCCGCACGTCAACAAGACCAGCCGCGACCAGCTCGAAATCCGCACGCACCAGCGTCTGATGGACATCGTCGACCCGACCGACAAGACGGTGGACGCACTGATGAAGCTCGACCTGCCCGCAGGCGTGGACGTCGAAATCAAGCTGCAGTAAGCCCTGCCCCGTGCAACGGGGCCTGCACATACAACGCGAACTTGCCGAAAAAGGAAGTTCGCGTTATACTTTGTGGCTTCGCCTTTTTTGCGTGCGTTTTTTATGTGCGCAGTGATTTTTAGGGCGGAGTTTTATCAACCGTCTTTCATGTGCGCGGGAATGCCCGGGCACAACGCCGCGGCCAATTGCAGTCGCGGCGGTGAGAGTTTTGGAGAAACAAATGAGTCTGAGCAACTCCCTCGGGTTGCTGGGCCGCAAGGTTGGCATGATGCGCTTGTTCACCGATGAAGGGGATGCAATCCCTGTCACGGTGGTCGACGTATCCAACAACCGCGTCACCCAGGTCAAAACCCAAGAGAACGATGGCTACGTGGCCCTGCAGGTCACGTTCGGTGCGCGCCGGGCCTCCCGCGTCACCAAGCCCGCCGCGGGTCACCTTGCCAAGGCAGGTGTTGAAGCCGGCGAAATCATCCAGGAATTCCGCGTTACCGCAGACGTCGCCGGCAAATATGCCGCCGGTGCCACGGTGCCCGTGGCCGACCTGTTCACCGTGGGCCAAAAGGTCGACGTGCAAGGTACTTCGATTGGT
>Ga0208518_100488_pt1 | contig 10436 bp, 9 predicted proteins | sample LakWasM127_HOW14_2_FD_183937 | JGI IMG/M metagenome (GOLD analysis project Ga0208518, IMG submission 183937) | Freshwater sediment methanotrophic microbial communities from Lake Washington under simulated oxygen tension - Sediment Metagenome... | ecosystem: Environmental > Aquatic > Freshwater >...
GATGATCGGGAAAGTGATCGCTTACGGCGACACGCGCGAGCAGGCGATTCGCCGCATGCGGATCGCGCTGTCGGAAATGATGGTCGATGGCATCAAGACCAACATCCCGCTGCATCAGGACCTGATGCTGGACGAGCGCTTCATCAAGGGCGGCGCCAGCATCCACTACCTCGAAGAAAAGCTCGCCGCCAAGAGCGAAGCGATGAAGGGCAAGTAGGCAGCATGTGGGTCAGCGTCTCTCTGGAGACCGATGCCGCGCACGCGGATACGCTCTCCGACGCACTGATGGCGGCCGGCGCGATTTCCGTCAGCGTCGAGGATGCGCAGGCGGGAACCGACGAAGAGACGCCGCAATTTGGTGAACCGGGAGGGGCAAACGACCAGCCCATCGTTCCCTTGTGGAACATCAGCCGCGTGGTGGCGCTGTTCGACCCGAGCGATGACCTGATCGGCCGCATCGCCGCCGCCACGGTAGCGGCAGGCATCGACGACCTGCCCGGGATCGAACTGGAAGAGGTCGCCGAGCAGGACTGGGTGCGTCTGACCCAATCGCAATTCGATCCGATCCGGGTCAATGACCGCCTGTGGATCGTTCCTTCGTGGCACGCGGCGCCCGATCCCGGCGCCATCAACCTGGTGCTCGATCCCGGGCTTGCCTTCGGTACAGGCTCGCATCCGACGACCTTTCTCTGCCTGCAATGGCTGACCGAAACCCTGGGCGGCGGAGAGACCGTGCTCGACTATGGCTGCGGCTCCGGAATCCTCGGCATCGCGGCGGCCAAGCTCGGCGCCGCGTCGGTGCTGGGCGTGGATATCGACGACAATGCCCTGATCGCCGCACGCGACAACGCTGCCAACAACGACGTGACGCTGGAATTGCGCCACTCGCGGGAAGCGCTGGAAGAGCGCTTCGACATCGTGGTTGCCAACATCCTGACCAACCCGCTCTGCGTTCTGGCGCCGCTGCTGGTCGGCCGCCTCGCCCCGGGCGGGCGCATCGCGCTGTCCGGTGTGCTGGCTGCCCAGGCGGAGCTGGTGATCGCCGCGTACGCGCCCCTGATCGCCCTGCGGGTGGGCGCTGAACGGGATGGATGGGTGCGATTGGAAGGACGGCGCATTGCGTGCCCGGAATCCCCCGTCGAGGGCAGGCAATGCTGACCCGCTGTCCCGCCTGCGCAACCCACTTTCGCATCACGCCGGCGCAGCTCAAGGTGCGCGCCGGCAGCGTGCGGTGCGGCGCATGCCAGCACGTCTTCAACGCTCTCGACAGCCTGGTCGAGGAACCGTTCGTCGTGGCCGCACCACCGATTCCCGACGCGACGCCGCAGAGCGTTGCGGCATCCTTGGCCGACATCGACATCGACGCCGACGCCGCCGCGCCTGCCGAAACCGGAAGCGATGAAATCGCCGTATCGCCGGCGCCGACTCCCGGGTTGGCGGACGAAGTGCCGGATGAAGTCGCGACACCGAACCCTGACGCCCAGGAACCTTCGATCCCGGAACTCGCCGAGGAAACGGAGCCCGAAGTGGCCAAGCCCGACCTGGCAGCGCCCGAAGCCGCGGAAAGCGACGCAGCGGGCGACACAGATACCCTTCAAAGCGACTGGAGCGAAACCTTTCCCGAGCCGCCTCCGCCGCCGCGCCGCTGGCCCTGGGTCATTGGCAGCGTCGTTGCGCTCACGGCGATCGGCCTGCAGGCGGCGCTCGCCTTCCGCGCCGAACTGGCAGTGGTGTGGCCGAATGCGAGGCCGGCACTGGTCACCCTGTGCAACGCCGCCGGTTGCGAAGTCGGCCTGCCAGCCAAGGTCGCCCTGGTGGGCATCGAGGCTTCCGACCTGCATCCCGACGGCGAAAACAAGAGCCGCCTGGTCTTGACGGCGACCCTGAAGAATCGTGCGCCTTTCGCCCAGACCTATCCCCACCTCGAGCTCACGCTCACCGACACCGAGGACAAGTCCGTCGCGCGCAAAGTGCTGGCGCCCGCCGATTACCTGCCGACGGCTACCCCCATTCCCCAAGGCATGCAGCCCGGTGCCGACATCGCAGTCGCCGTCGGCATCGACTCCGGCGAACTCGCGGCCAGCGGTTACCGGCTTTACCTTTTCTATCCCTGATCTTTTCAGAAAGCTTGCATGAAGACACTTATCTGCGGATCGATCGCCTACGACACCATCATGGTATTCGGCGATCGCTTCAAGAACCACATCCTGCCCGAGCAGATCCACATCCTCAATGTGGCGTTTCTGGTGCCCGACATGCGGCGCGAGTTCGGCGGCTGCGCCGGCAACATCGCCTACAACCTCAAGCTGCTGGGCGGCGAGCCGCTGATCATGGCTACCGTCGGCGACGACAGCGGCCCCTACATGTATCGCCTTGAGCATCTCGGCCTCGAGGCCACCCATGTCAAGGACGTACCCGGCACGTTTACCGCGCAGGCGTTCATCACCACCGACCTCGACGACAACCAGATCACCGCCTTCCATCCCGGCGCGATGACACAGTCGCATCAGAACAAGGTCACGGATGCGCGCGACGTGAGCCTCGGCATCATCTCGCCCGACGGCCGCGACGGCATGCTGCAGCATGCCCGCGAGTTCCGCGACGCCCACATCCCGTTCATTTTCGACCCGGGCCAGGGGCTGCCGATGTTCGATGGCGAAGAACTCATGGGCTTCCTGAAACTTGCCGACTACTGCACGGTCAACGATTACGAAGCGCAGTTGCTGATGGAACGTACCGGGCGCACTCTGGAACAACTGTCCGGCGCCGTCGAAGCGCTGATCGTGACTCTGGGCGGCAACGGATCTCAGATTTACAGCAACGGGCGCCGCATCGATATCCCGGCGGCTGAGCCCGAAGCAGTGATCGATCCGACGGGTTGCGGCGATGCCTACCGTGCCGGCCTGCTTTACGGCATCGGCAATGGTTGGGAGTGGGAAAAGACCGGGCGTCTGGCTTCGCTGATGGGTTCGATCAAGATCGGCCATCGCGGCGGGCAGAATCACAAGCTGACGCGCGACGAGATTGCGGTGCGCTACAAGGCGGCGTTTGGCGACAACCTTTGGTAAGGGAGTACACGATGTCTTCTCGTTTGCTTGTTCTCGCATTTGCCGCCGCGCTGACTGTAGCGCTGGGCGGTTGTGCCGGAAGCCAGTCGGGCGCGGCCTACTCGCGCTCGCAGACCCGCGGTGAGATGCATGTTCGCATGGGCGTGATCGAGTCGGTGCGCACGGTAATGATCGAAGGCACGCAGTCCGGCGTCGGTGCCGCAGCAGGAGCCGTGGTCGGCGGAGTCGCCGGCAGCGACATCGGGCACGGCAAAGGCTCGACCGTAGGCTCGGTGCTCGGCGCCGTGCTCGGCGGCGTGGCAGGTCAGGCCATCGAAGAAAGGACGACCAAGAAGGACGGCCTGGAAATCACGGTAAAGCTCGATAGTGGCCAGATCATCGCCGTGACGCAGGAGGCCGATGAAGCCTTCCGTGCCGGGGAGCGGGTGCGGGTCTTGTCGGGCAGCGGGGCGACCCGGGTATCGCATTGAAGCAATCGCCTCGTCGGACGATTGCCGTCTGACGAATGCCAGCGTCAATCCCAGCCTGAGGGTTTGGCCTGCTGCGGGCAGGGTTGGCGGAATACGCGGCGGTCGGCCAGCCGCACCGCCGTAAGGCAGCCTCCCCACAGGCAGCCAGTATCGAGAGCGAGGATATTGGCCTCGTCTCGAAAGCCGAGAGCGGACCAGTGGCCGCAGACAATCGCATGGTCCGCACTGGCGCGCGCCGGCGCAGCAAACCAGGGCATGCACCCCGGCGGTCCCTTGTCGGGCGGCGACTTGGCGCCCGCGGCGCGAAACTCCATGGCGCCTTCCGCTGTGACGTAGCGCATGCGCGTCATCGCATTCACCACGACGCGCAGCCGGTCCCAGCCGGCCAGATCGTCGCTCCAGGCTGCCGGCTCCGAGCCCCACATGTTGGCGAGAAACTCGCGGTAGTCGGCTGTCGTCAGCGCGGCCGAGGCTTCGTCGGACAGGGCCTGCGCCTGTGCCACCGTCCAGGTCGGCAGCAGGCCTGCATGCACCATCGCCCAGTCGCCTTCGACGTGAAACAGGGGCTGCGCCCGCAACCAGGCCATCAATTCGTCCCGGTCGGCGGCGGCCAGCACTTCTTCGAGGGTGTCTTCCCTGTTGGCCTTGCCGTAGCCTTCGGCCTGCATCACCAGGTGCAGATCGTGATTGCCGAGGACCGTCGTCGCTGCGGCGCCAAGCGACTTTACGAAGCGCAGCACCTCGAGCGAAGCGGGTCCGCGATTGACGAGGTCGCCGACGAACCAGACGCGGTCAATCGCCGGATCGAAACTGATATAGTCGAGAAGCCTGCGCAGCGGGTCGTAACAGCCCTGCAGGTCGCCGATTGCGTAAGTAGCCATAACGTACAAGTCTACCTTGAGCATTCATTCCGCCCCCAAGATTCTGATCATCCGTCGCGACAACATCGGTGACCTGGTCTGTACCACGCCCCTGATCGCTGCCTTGCGCCGGCGCTTTCCCGATGCGTGGCTGGGTGCGCTGGTGAATAGCTACAACGCGCCGGTGCTGGACGGCAATCCGGATCTCGACGAAACGTTTGTCTACACCAAGGCCAAGCACCGCGGCGCGGGCGAATCGCTGCCGGGCATCCTCTGGCGGCGCATGGTGATGATGCGGCGGCTGCGCCGGATGCAGATCGACGACGCGATCATCGCCACCACCTCGCCGCAGCCGCGGGTCGTCGCGCTGACACGGTGGCTGCGGCCGAAGCGGATTCTCGGCTTCGGCGATGTGGGGGGACTCGATGTCGCGCTGCCGCTCGACAGCGCCGGTCGTCACGAAGTCGAGGACGTGTTTCGCGTCGCGGCGATTTACGGCATCGATGGGCCGCCGCCGGGCTGTCGCGTCGTCGCGCCAATTGCCGTTACCGCCCGGCGAAGCGGAATCCCTGCCACGCAGAGCGAGCCGGCGCCGACTCTTACGATCGGCATCCACATCAGCGCGCGCAAACCTTCGCAACGCTGGCCGGCAGAGCGCTTTGCCGACACCATCAAGACGCTTGCCGCGCAAGGTCCCGTTCGCTTCATGCTGCTCTGGTCGCCCGGTGCCGAAGACAACCCATTGCATCCGGGCGACGATGCGAAAGCGCAAGACGTACTCAAGAAAGTCGGCGCTGGCGCTACGGTGTTGGTACGGTCTACACAGACCCTGCCCGAACTAATCGCTGCGCTGGCCGAATGCGATGCCCTGATCTGCGCCGATGGCGGCGCCATGCACCTCGGTGCAGGCTTGGGCCTGCCCATCGTCTGCCTGTTCGGCAACTCGGGTGCCGCCCGCTGGCGGCCCTGGGGCGTGCCCTACGGCTTGCTGCAGAAGCCTTCGCGCAACGTACTGGACATCAGCGTCGACGAGGTGATCGCCGCCTTCAATGGTTTGCGGGCCGATATTCCGGCACCCACCGCCTGAGTCCTGCCTTCACCTCCGCCTCGTCGCGCCAAGACGCCGCAAGCCAGCCTTCCAGTTCGGCCAGCCACGCCGCATCCAGCACCGCCGTCGGCCGGGCAATCCGCAGCTTGGGGTGTGGCGTCTGCAAAGTCGCCTCGCCGTCGGCGAGCAATTCTTCGTAGAGCTTCTCGCCGGGTCGCAGGCCGGTGAATTCGATCCTGACCTCGTCTTCGGTAAACCCGGACAGCCGGATCATGTCGCGCGCAAGATCGACGATCTTGATCGGCTCGCCCATGTCGAGCACGAATATCCGGCCGCCTTCGGCTTCCCTGGCCGCCATCAGGCCGGCCTGCAGGACAAGCTGCGCCGCTTCGGGAATCAGCATGAAGTAGCGGATGATCTCCGGGTGGGTCACGGTGACCGGCCCGCCTTTCGCGATCTGTTCGCGGAAGCGGGGGATCACGCTACCCGACGAACCCAGCACGTTGCCGAAGCGAACCATGACGAAGCGCGTGCCGCTGCCCTGCGCCTGAATCACCTGGCATGCCACTTCGGCCAGGCGCTTGCTGGCGCCCATGACATTGGTCGGATTGACCGCCTTGTCGGTCGAAATCAGCACGAACTCCCGGGCGCCACTGGCGAGGGCGGCGCGCGCCACGTTCAGCGTTCCCTGCACATTGTTCCTCACCGCCTCCCATGCGTTGGCGGACTCCATCAAGGGCACATGCTTGTAGGCGGCCGCGTGAAACACCACATCCGGCCGATACCGGGCAAACACGGCAGTCATTCGCGCGGGATCCTTCACATCGCCGATCACGCAATCTACCGGCCGCCCGGCAAATTCCTGCTCGATGCTGTAGAGCGCAAACTCCGACTGCTCCAGAAACACCAGCTTCTGCGGCCCGAAGCGCGCGATCTGGCGGCACAACTCGGAGCCGATGGAACCTCCGGCTCCTGTCACCAATACGGTCTTGTTCTCCAGCAGTCCCTGCAAACCCGCTTCATCGAGCTCGATACGGTCACGGCCGAGAAGGTCTTCCAACTCGACCTTGCGGATGGCCGATATCGCCACACGGCCGGTCAGCAGGTCATCGAGCGACGGCACGGTCATGACGGACAGGCCCGCTGCCGCGGTCAGTTCCGTCGCATGGCGCCGCTCCGCCACCGAGGCTGATGGCATGGCGATGATTGCATGGTGAGCATCCGAGCGTCGTGCATGTTCCCCGATGGCCTCGATCCCGCCCAGAATCGGCACCCCACCCAACTGGCGGCCCGTCTGCGCCGATCCTGCGTCGACGAAACCGACGACACGCCAAACGCGGCTGGTTTCCAGCTCCTTGATCAGGCGGATCGCCGTCTCGCCAGCGCCGACTATCAAGACCGGCGCGCCCACCCCCGTGCGCCGAAGAAAGAAATGTCCGTCCTTCCATGCCCGGTAGGCAAAACGCACGCCTCCCATCAACATCACGAGCAGCAGCGGATCGAGAACGAATACCGAGCGCGGCACCATGTTCAATTGCTGCGCCATGACCAGCGCGGCGGGCGATGCCAGGGCAGCCACGCCACACGCGATCAGGATGCGCTTCAAGTCGGAAACGCTGGCGAAGCGCCACAGTCCGCGATACAAGCCGAACGCATAGAACACGATTCCCTGCACCGGGATCACCACCACCAGCGCGGACCACATTGCGTGAGTAAACTCCGCCGGAATGTCGAGATTGAAGCGCAGCCAGTAGGCGCCCAGCCAGGCGAGTACCACCATCGTGAGATCGTGAAAGAAAATCATCGCGCTACGCTTCATGCCTGACCTCCGCGGCTTGCCGCGCCTTTCGCCCAACGACTATCGATGAACAGCATCACGCCTGAATAGGCCGCGATCCATAGCGACAGCCCCAGCATCTGCAACTCAAGACCCACGTGCAGCATGATCAGGGCCGAAGCACCGCAAGCCGCCATCAGAACATACTCCGCCAGCGCCAATTTGCGATGCGACCACCCCATGCGCACCAGGCGCTGATAGTAATGATCCCGATGCGCCTGCCAGAATTTTTCCTTGCGGAGCACGCGCTTCATCAGGGTCACCGATGCATCCGCCACGAAGGGTGAAAACACCAGCAACGGAAACCAGACCGGCCATGCATTCTGCAGCCAACCGGTCAAGCCGATGCCTCCGGCCAGAAAGCCCAGCGGAACGGATCCCGCATCGCCCATGAACACGCGCGCCGGCGAGATATTAAGCATCAGGAATCCCGCCGCCGCCGCGGCAAGGGAAAAAGCCAGATACGCCATCTCCGGCATGGCATCCAGCATCGTCCAGCCGAATGCCGAAAACCCGAACAGCGCCATGCCCCCTGCCAGCCCGTCGGTTCCATCCATGAAGTTGAACAGGTTGATGCTCCATATCAAGGTGACGGCCGCCAGTGCGAATGTCCAGGTCGATAGCGAAGGCTCGAAACTCCGGCACAACACAATCACCGCCAAGGCGTGGGCGATGAGCCTGAGGAAGACCGGCAATCCCCACCGGTCATCGATGAACGACACGGCGCACAGTCCTGCGGCAAGCGCCAGGACCAGCCGGGGCGGCTGCGCAAATACCAGCGAACTCGCCAGTGCCACCGGAATCATGACCAGGCCGCCCACGCGGGGAATCGGGCTTGCATGCAATGATCGTACATTGGGCGTGTCGATCGCAAGGTATCCGGCCCAGCCACGGCCGAGCATAAGACGGAGCGCTGCGAACGTCAGACCGTACGCGACCAGCAGCGTCCAGAGCAATCCGGTCATGGCAGATCACCCGGCATGCGATTGTTCCGCGAACAGGCGTTGCAGAAAATCCGCCATCGCCGTCGTCACCAGTTCGGCACTGAACATCTGGATTGCCCTGCGCCGTCCGGCCTCGCCGAGCGCCCGGTGCAGCACCGCATCCCTGATCAGGGTTTCCAGCTTGCCGACCAGATCGGCGACATCGCCCGGCCGATGCAGAAGGCCGGTCTCCCCTTCGATCACGGCATCGGTGATGCCGTAGATCCGCGATGCGACAACCGGCAGACCGGCGGCCCCCGCCTCGATCAAGACCAGGCCGAACCCTTCCCGGTAGCTCGGCAGGCAGAACACATCAGCTGCCGCCATGTATTCCTCCACCGCCTGCGTGTAACCCACGCGATGAATTTGCGGGACATCGCGGACCAGGAAATCAAATCCCTCCTCATCAGGCCCGACTAGCAACAGATGCAATTTAGGGAAGCGCGAACGCAATCTGCTGAAGGCCTCGATCAGATCCGGAATTCCCTTATCCCGCTTCAGACGTCCGACGTACAACAGGCAACATGCGCCCTGCTCGATGCCAAGCCGCGTGCGAACTTGCCTCCTGGCATCTGCGTCCGGGCGAAAACGCTCCACATCCACACCCGCCATCGATCCGTTCGCCAGCACTTCTATTTTCTCCGGGGCGACTATTCCTTCCTCAATCAGGTACTGTCGTTGCGAAGCACTGTCGGCCAGCAAACGAGTCGCGCATGCGGCAAGCAATCGGTCCATACCTTTCAGAAGCCAGCGCCCTGGACCTCGCCGGGTGGCCCATACCTGCCCGGTGAAGCAATGGACTCGCCGCGGCACTCGTGTAATGAAAGCCGCAAGCATCGCGAGCAAACCGCTCTTGGGGTTCATGCTGAAAACCAAGTCGAAGGATTCGCGCCGCAGGATTCGCCACAGGCGCAGCAAAGTCGCGAGATCGGCAGACGGGCTGATGTTCCGCCGCAAGGGAAGATGTACGACCTTTATTTCCGGCGGCACGTCAGGGGCGACTCCCATATCGCCAGTGTTGACGTAGACCGTGATCTCGAAATCGCGCCGAAGACGCTCCAGATGAGGACGGAGAAAGGCGTTGAGCGGAAACGCACTGGTGATGACGACAGCCATCCGTCTCATGGTCACACTGGCTCCCCGGGGACCGGACGACAACTAGTCTGACTCAGGGGCGCCATCCTATTCCCCGAGCAGGCCCTGTTCCCTTGACTGGTCACCGACAATCAATTTGACCAGCACGTCTGGAGCAACCAATTCCAAGGGCTTCTCCCCTACCCCGAGAAACCTCTTTACAGCTCTGGCAATCGACAATGGCGACTCGGGATCGAAAGTCTCAATCGGGTTCAAGATCTCCCGAACATAGTCCCGCTCGCTGGCAATCACCGGAATGCCATTTTCCCTTGCTTCAAGCAGCGGCAATCCGAGAGACTCGCACAATGATGGAAAAATCATTGCCTGTGACATCACCAATTGCGCCAGGACTTGCTGGTGTGAAATCAATCCCAAATTCACTGCCAATATCTTGCTGCCCACCTTTGCCTGCTCCAGATACCTCAGTAGCTGATCGAATCTTGGATCTATGGTGAGCAAGAGCAACGGAAACAGTCCCTGTTTCGCCAACAGCACCCACGCGTCAATCAACAATTCGTGGTTCTTGTGGGGTGTGCCAAGCGCGGGATAAAAGAAACCATTTCTGGTGGAAGCGTCATCCGGAGCCTGAGGCGATTTCAGATTCTCCAGATCTGCAAATGGCAGAATCCTTACCGTACTTCCGTCCACCGCAAATTCTTCAAATAAAAGATCCTTGACGAGGGCGGATTGAACAAGGACATGATCAACCCGCTTGATTCTGGACCTGATCCATCGCGCTTCAATCGAAAGTTTGATTCTCGATTTGAGCCCGCCGATGTACTTCCTGAATTTCGCGAAATACAAGACGGTCTGGAAATAGAGGACTACATTTGCATCGCAGGAGAAGAAGGGGGGAATGCTTCCCAGGCACAAGAGCGTTGCGCCCCTGTTGCGCGCGGCAAGCCTCGAGATGGCCAACTCCGACCACAAGCGAGAAACCACAGTCGAATCGACGGTCCTTATGGTCACTTTCCGGTCGTCGATCACGCCCCTCAACAGGGTCTGATCAAACCGTTTGTCCAGAAACACCGTGACT
>Ga0208518_100492_pt1 | contig 10390 bp, 8 predicted proteins | sample LakWasM127_HOW14_2_FD_183937 | JGI IMG/M metagenome (GOLD analysis project Ga0208518, IMG submission 183937) | Freshwater sediment methanotrophic microbial communities from Lake Washington under simulated oxygen tension - Sediment Metagenome... | ecosystem: Environmental > Aquatic > Freshwater >...
ATTTGATGCAGACAAAACATCGCTAGTACTTGTTACCCTGCCTGCCGTTCCGGTTGTTTTACTGGGGGTATTATTTTCCTACATGCCTTACCGTGAGGTGGCAATAATCAACAATTAAATCATGAGCATAAAGCCTTATCATAACGAATCGCTGAATGTGTTATACAATAGTTTGTTTTGTGATATGCCCGCTGTTTATCAAACGGATGCATCTCAACAGCAATTGTACCCCTGGGATGTTTTACTGCATAATAACAATAGCGATGAAGCATTACGGAGTGTTATTGCGGATGATGCCCTGGAATCAAGAATGAAGTTGCTGGCATATCATCAGCTTAGAACAAAAGGATACACTGCAGGTAATAAAGAGTTGCTGGGGGTGATCATTGAAGTGCCATTGGAAAACGGACTGGATGTGCTGGCTGCATTTAAAGATGGCACGGCAAGGTATATTAACCAGTCTGAAAAACTAATTGTTTGGGAAACCCAAACAGCAGCATCTGAAAGACTGATGGATGAACTGTTTGCAGCAGCTATGAGTGTGGTGAACAGGATTGGTGTATGGGATGGAGCAAGGTTGCCTCCGCCGAACAGGGGAGAAGTGCGGTTGAATTTTTTGGTGAGTGATGGTTTATATTTTGGGCAGGGGCCTTTTAATGTACTGGCGGCTGACGCAATGGGGGCCCCGGTAATTAATGCAGCCACTGAACTGATGATGTTTTTGACGGGTAAAGTGCCTGCATAAGAAACTGGATTTTGTACAGGGTTTTGATAATAAGGGCAGCATTTATTGCTGCTTTTATTTTGTTCTCTGTAAGGGTAATAAAAAAGCCCGTTGTAACAACGGGCCGCCAGTAAGGTAATGGATTGTTTGCTGGCTACACTGAAACGGAGAAAACGAAATATTGTATGCTGTATGTTTAATTGCTTTTATAGTGCTGTAGTATAGATGCCTGAACATGTAAGTAGTGATTTTTTACCGGCGATTCTATCCTGCTAATCATCAGGCGGCATTCCTCAACACCTTCATTACGCCGCTTTTCATTCTTCTGGATATCTCTGCAGTAGAAGCGTCTTTCATTACAATATTACCATCGTTGCTTACAAAGGCAATGTGCTGTTTGTTTACCAGGTGTGTACGGTGTGTTCTTACAAAACCCATGGGTTCCAGCATTGCTGCAAATTCTTTCAGCACTTTGCAGGTGAGCATTTTCTTTTGATTGGTAAAGTAGATGTTGGTGTAATTACTGCATGCTTCCAGGCGCACAATTTCTGCTGCACTAAAAAAGAAATGACCTGCAGTAGTGGCGATTGCGATAGTAGTGTTGTTGCTATACATAAAAGTAATTTTATAACACAAAAATGCAGTCCACAGGTTGGCTGTAAAAATCTTTTGCCATGAGTTGTATAAAAATGATGTTGAAGTGTGGTAAATGAAGAGGCGAAGGGAGAATGGTGAATGGTGAATGGTGAATGGTGAATCGTGAATGAAGTAAGTTTTTTGTGAAAGTGTTTGGGAATTATAAAGAATAAGTTTAGATGCATTCTTGTATGCTTTTTTTTCAATTGATAATCTTACTATACTTTTCTTGAATAGCGTAAAACGCCTGCAACAACATACTCCCTATTGACATTGAATCGTCAATCGTGAATGGTGAATCGTGAATGGTGAATGAGAGGGTTTTTTGTGTAAGTGTTAGCGAAAATGGATAAGCGTTGTGTTTTCTTGTATGATTTTTTTTCAATGAATACTTCTGCTATAATATTCTTGAATAGTGTAAAACGCCTGCAACAGCATACTCCCTATTGACGATTGACCATTCACGATTCACCACCTCCCTTCATTTCAACCCACTTTTACCACACTTCAGTATTATTTATTTCAGCAGCGTGTAATAATGTTCGAGTTTTGCAGGTAATTAAATACGATGGTCCTATGACGCAAGAACAAATCAAATTGGTAAAACATAGCTGGCGGGTATTCAGAGATATGGATCCTGCGCTGATAGGCGACTTGTTTTACAGTAAATTATTTGTTGACAATCCTGCTATTAAAAAAATGTTTCCAAAGGATATGGGGCAGCAGTATGTTAAACTGATTGACATGTTGAATTCAATTGTCAGCAGGCTTAACCAGCTGGAGGTATTGACGGATGATATAGCAGCAATGGCGCAACGGCATGTACAATATGGTGTAAGACCTGCCCATTATAAATTGGTTGGCAGCGCTTTGTTGTGGACGCTTGAAAAAGGGCTGGGAAAAGACTGGACGCCTGATGTAAAACTGGCCTGGGAAACCTGCTATACTGTTTTGGCCGGTACAATGATGGAAGCTGCTTCTCAAAAGCCTGCGGCATAAAAATAAACCCACCTGCTGTGAGCAGATGGGTTTATTGCAAAAATATAGTGATGGTTGTTAAGCCGCTCTCATATCAACTTTAAAGGCGAGGCTAAAATAAGAGAATGATTCTCCTTTTGTTTTAGCTTTTGTAAACTGCCATTCCTGTCCTGTTACAAAGGGAGGTTTGGTATAGCAGCCCGCTGCTTCACCCACACCAATAAAGGTATCAGGACTTTCTAATTTAAAGCCATAGCTTTTCCCTTTATCTAAGTGCATGCCGTTCATACTAAAGGCCAGCCACTTGCCTGCTTCTGTATTATTTATATCAACGCTTGAAGAACCCAATGCAGGTCCCCAGCTTTTTTGTTGTGAGTCAAAACTGTGCAATGTCATAATTACTTTGCCTGGTTTGGTTACAATGCTCGAAAAAACTTCAATGGCATCCAGGTCGCCTTCAGTTGGTGCTACAAAGGTTTGTCCGCTTACAATGTCTTCACTATCACGTGAACGTTTGCCCAGCCAACTGGTGGTGTTGTTGGTAACTTGCTGTACTACGGGATGAAGTGGGTGATTTTTGATTTCGGTTTTCATAGTTAAGTTTTATATTATTATGGATCCAGGCGGGGGAGCCCGGGGTTTTTGATACAGGATTACAGTACTTATAACTCCCTTTCAAATCAAATATTGTGTTAAAGAGAAATTATTTTTAAAGCTTTTTTTACCGCCTGTTAAAGGCCTTTTCAATAGCTTTAATGGAGGCTTTTTTTGTCGATAGTTAACAGGTTGTTTGCCAGTTATTGCTTTGATATACAGAGGTATTCAAACTAGTTACCCTATTCTGCCCAATTATGACTATTTTTAGCTTTATATTCAAAGTCCAATATTAAAACTTAATCACAGTACATATTTTGAAATTTACAGCATTTAATTTCGACAGCCGCTTACAGGAAGGCATCGAAGCATCAGGTTACGAAGACGCAACACCCGTACAGGAACAGGTAATCCCATTGGTATTGGAAGGCAAAGATGTAATTGCATCTGCACAAACAGGCACCGGCAAAACGGCGGCTTTTTTACTGCCGCTGATCAATAACATACTGGCTGCACCATTTGATCATAGCAGTATAACGGCGTTGGTAATTGTACCCACCAGGGAGCTTGCCATACAAATAGCCCAGCACATGGAAGGGCTTTCTTATTTTACTTCCGTGAGTTCTATTGCAGTATATGGTGGTGGCGATGGCAATGCATTTATACAGGAGAAAAAAGCATTGAGTGCAGGCGCAGATGTGGTGATTTGTACACCCGGTAAAATGATCGCCCATATCAACATGGGTTATGTAAAATTACAGGGCCTTAAATATCTGATACTGGATGAAGCGGATCGTATGCTCGACATGGGCTTTTACGACGATATCATGCGTATTATAGGAGCGTTACCTGCAAAAAGACAAAACCTGCTTTTCTCGGCTACCATGCCGCATAAGATCAGGGAGATGGCAAGAAAGATCCTGCATCATCCTGCAGAAATAAATATCTCCATCAGCAAGCCCAACGAAAAAATTCTTCAGCTGGCTTACGTGGTATATGAAGCACAAAAAATTCCACTGGTAAAATACATCCTGCATCAAAAAACATTTGATTCTGTACTCGTTTTTTGCAGCAGTAAACTAAGTGTAAAACAACTTACCCGTGAGTTGAAAAGAACCAATCTTCCGGTAGAAGAGATTCACAGCGATCTTGAACAGGAGAAGAGAGAAGAAGTGCTGATGTATTTTAAAAGCGGCCGGGTAAAGATACTGGTGGCAACAGATATCCTTAGCCGTGGTATCGATATTGATAATATTGGCCTGGTGCTTAACTATGATGTGCCGCATGACGGTGAAGACTATGTGCATCGCATTGGGCGAACAGCAAGGGCTGCAGCAGAAGGTACCGCCATTACTTTTATCAGCGAAAAAGAACAACGCAAGTTTGAAAGAATAGAAAAACTCCTTGGCAAAACGGTTCAGAAAGAAAAAGTACCAGAACAGTTTGGCGAAGCCCCGGAGTACAAGCCATCTTCTCATGGCAGTAAAACAGGTGGTGGCAGAAATGATAAACGTCCACAGCGTTTTAACAGGCGCCCGCCTCAGCAAAAGCAAGGTTAGGCAGCTGCACAATTGATGTTATTGTAAAAACTCCCGGTTGATATTTTACAGTATTAGGTTTAAATTGAGCCATGCGGAAAATATATTTATCTGCTTTGTGGATGCTGTTGCTTATCAATGCCGGAGCACAGCAATTATACTTCAATCACCTTTCCGTAAACAACGGACTTACACAGGGGGTAAACAATTGTATTTTTAAAGATTCCAAAGGTTTTGTATGGATCAGTTCATTCGACGGGATTAACCGCTTTGATGGAATGGACTGTAAGAAGTTCTATGCTTCACCTAACGAGCAAACCGGCATCAGGGGTACATTGTTTTTAAATATACTGGAAGATAAATTCAATGATCTCTGGATCGGCAGTAACGAAGGGCTGAATTTTTATAACCGCAAGACCGATAGTTTTTATTGTTACCGTATTGAAAATTTAAACAACAGGCAACAGTTCTGTTCTCCATTTTATATTGATGACCGTAACAGGATATGGGTACAGTCGGGATTTGAGCTGTTTATATTTGATCCTCTTGTAAAGAAATTTACCAGTCTCGGCAGCAATACCTTCAATGGTAATTTAACCATCAAAACATTTCCTCAGCAACTGTACAAGCCTTTACAAAAGATATTTATAACGGGTAATGGTTCGCCGGAGTTTCATACAGGTGATGTTTCATCTGATGCTGTTGCCTGGCATAGCACCATGCTGCCACTGCAGGGCGTTACAATTAATACCATGTTATTATTGGGGGCCAATGATTGTTTGCTTGGTACCAGCAATGGATTGTACCGGTTAAACCCGGCCAGTTCATCGCTGACCTTTAATAAAATTAACCCTGCCCTGCAGTCAAACATATCTTCTCTTCATCTTGATAAAACAGGCGTATTGTGGGCAGGCACTTTTACTGAAGGAGTTTTAAAAACTGATACTGCCGGCAACATATTGCAGCGCTACACCAGCAACGCAGATAACAGCTATTCACTTTCGGGCAACCAGGTAATTTTTACCTACACAGATGATAACAGAAACCTTTGGATATCGGTATGGGGCAAAGGTGTTGATTATACCAGTCTTGATAAATTTCATTTTAACCAGTATATAACCAAAGCCGAGGCTGCTGAGTTTAAAACAGATAATTTTCTTCGCTCTCTTACAGCGGTGAAAGATGAAGTATGGTGTGCCACACAATCAGGAGGCATTGCAGTGCTGGATGCACATAAAAAAATTAAACAGGTACTGAGGTTTTCTTTGCCATCATCAGTAGAATATTTGCTGGCAGATAATGATCAGGTTTGGGCAGCTACTTTTAAGGGTTTGTTCAGCATCAATGCTATTAGCAAACAGGTTACTGAAATGAAGTTTGATCAACAGCCTGTAGCCAATGTAGCATCAACTCAGTATAACTTTATCAGCAGGCTGGCCAGTGGCGATCTGTTATTATCTTCCAATGCCGGTCTGTACATCGCAAAAAATGAACAGGGTAAATTAAGGTTGGTTACAGTGAAAGGAATCAATGCTGCCGACGTTTATCTAACTACTTATGCAGATGCAACAGGGCAATTATATATATCAAAAGCCTTCAAAGGATTTGGTGTGTACAAATTGCAGGGTGATTCATTGATTGGTATTAAGCAGTTTCCCCTGCAGGCCAGTATTAAAAGTTTTACCGATACACCCGATAGTTTATTGTGGATTGGCAGCACGGTAGGGCTGATCAAATTCAATAAAACCACTAAAGAGTTGTCAAGAATATTTACAACCCGTGATGGATTGAGCAATCAGTATGTATATGCTGCCGTAAAAGACGGGCATTACCTGTGGCTGAGTACCAATGCCGGTATCAACCGTTTTGATTTATCAACTTTCAGCATCAAAAATTTTTCTGCGGCTGATGGATTGCAGAGTAATGAGTACAATACCTACTCATTTTGTAAAACAGCAAGCGGTGAAATTTTATTTGGAGGTGTAAATGGATTGAATGGCTTTTACCCAGCTCAGCTTACTGCTTTTAAAATGCCGCCCAGGCTGGTGCTCAGCAGCGTGCATGTGAACGATAGTTTGTACACGTCGGCTGTTAACTATGCGGAATTGAATGAACTCAAGCTGGTTTATGAACAGAATACCATTGCCTTTCAATTTACAGTAATCGATTATGTAAATGCACCTGCCGCACATATTGCATACATGCTGGAAGGCTATGACAGGGGATGGGTGAATGCAGTCAATAAATCGTATATACGGTATGTAAACCTGCCCCCCGGAAAGTACAGCTTAAAAGTCAGGGCGTTTAATGCAGATGATGTGCCCGCTGAAAAAATGTACAGGCTTTTGTTAATTGTGCAGGCACCCTGGTGGCAACAATGGTGGTTCAGGTTATTGCTTACAGTTGTTATTTTGTCGGCAGTGCTGTTGCTGATAAAAACTTACCTCCGCCGCAAGCTGCAAAAGCAACGGGTTTTGCTGGAGAAGGAACTGGCAGTAGAGCAGGAACGAATCCGGATGGCGAGGGAACTGCACGATGGCCTGGGTAGTATGCTCAGTGGTATCAAGCATTCATTCAGTGCCATCAAAAATGATCTTACACTCAATAACCAGCAGCAAGATCAATTTGATTATACCATCGATAAGCTGGATGATTCCATTAAAGATTTGAGGGCAGTATCTCATACCATGTTCTCTGCCGAATTACTGGAGCAAGGGCTGGAAGCTGCTATTAAAAACTATTGCAATGCAGTAACGGTTACCTCCAGGATAAAAATTTCTTTTGAAAGTATTTTTCAGCAGCCGGCAGGCTTAAGTGGCGAACAGGCCTTTCATATTTTTCGGGTGGTGCAGGAGCTGCTGCAGAATGTGATCAAACATTCAAAGGCAACAGAAGCAATTGTACAGCTTAGTTACGATAACAAAATACTGGCAGTAACGGTAGAGGATAATGGTATTGGATTTACCATAGCTTCCCTGCAGGGCAAAACAGGCATTGGGTTAAAAAATGTAGAAAGCAGAATAAAAATGCTGCATGGTAAAACTGATATTCAATCAAAACCTGGCAACGGAACGTCGGTATTTATTGAAGTGCCTGTCCGGTAATTAAAGCAACTGCAGCTGCATCGCTGTTTTAATAAGTGATGCAGTGTTCTTTGTTTGAAATTTGATGAGTAAGTTTTTTCGGTGCGTATCAACAGTAGCATTGCTGATAAATAATTTTTCAGCGATCTCTCCATTCGTTAATCCTTCTGCAATCAGTTCCAGTACTTCTTTTTCACGCCTGGTGATCAATGGTATGGAGGATGTTTCTACTTTTCTGAGTGCAGCAGCAGCTTCATCACTTAAATAAGTTTTGCCTTTTGCCACAGTTGTAATGGCTTCCATCAGCTCAAACTGGGTAGCATTTTTCAACACATAACCACTGGCGCCGTTCTCCATCATTTTATGAATAAAGCTTTGCTGGTTAAAAGTGCTTAATCCAATTATAAATGTGCTGCTGTGTTTTTCTTTTACTTCTTTGCAAAGATCGATACCACTTTTGCCGGGCATATTGATGTCCATTAAAATGATATCAGGCTGATGGTGCTGGAGGTAAGCAAGGCAGGACTCTGCATTGGAAGCATGGCCCATCCATTCAATGGCAGGCTCATGCTGCAGCAGCGAACGGATGCCTTCAATTACCATGTAATGATCGTCGGTGATAAATACTTTTATTTTCATGCTATTCTTCCATTGTGTTATAAATAATCTAAACCTGCTAAACTCTTTCCTATCCTGCCGTAGCAAACTCAATCAATACAGATGTGCCTTTGCCGGGTTGTGCATTTACATCCAGTTTACCTTTTAAAAACTCTACCCGGTGCAGGATATTTGACCAGCCAATTCCGGTGGCTGTTTTTAGTACAGCAGTGTCAAACCCTTTGCCATCATCCTCTACCGTTAGTGTAATGTTATTGGCAGACTTGCTCAGTTGTATGATCGCATTTTTAGCTCCTGCATGTTTTAAGGTATTGTTGATGAGCTCCTGTATGATGCGGTAAATACCAATAGCGGTGGTTTGGTCAATGCTGTCATTTTCCAGGCCTATCGACTGGTAAGATACCTGTAATGCGCCGGTTTGGTTAATGTCGCTGCAAAAATCTTTTAATGCAGTATCCAGTCCAAATTTAACCAGTGCTTCGGGCATCAGGTTATGTGCTACACGGCGCATTTCTTTGATAGAACTGTCGAGCATATCAATGCTGCGTTCAAAAGCCTGTGCGTTATCAGGCGTCATTATTAAGTTGCTCTTCATATTTTGAAATGAAAATTTTATTCCGGATAACATGCCGCCCAGTCCATCGTGCAGGTCTTTAGCCAGCCTTGTTCTTTCCTGTTCTTCCCCTTTTAGCACCGCTTCGGTGGCGGTTAATTTTTTTTCTGCTTCCAGTTCGTTGATCTTTTGCTGCTGCAGTTTTTGTTTGTGTGTATAGTTTCTAAAACTAAGCAACAGTATCAGCGATAGTAACAACGCACTGCCCAGTAATATATAATTAAACGTGTTTTTTTGCCGTATGCTTAATGCCTGTATCTGTTTGTCGGCTTGCAGTTTTTTTATCTGTGATTCTTTACTGGCCGTTTCATATTTTTTTTCCAGCTCCTGAGTGTTTTTTTGAATGGTTTCATTCAGGAGGCTGTCGCCCAATGCTTCACTCGATGTTGCATACGCTTCTCCCAGCTTAATGTCCTGCATGGCATAAGCAAGGTTCGATAGTTGTCCAAATACCTTGGCTCTTTGTATTTTAAAATCATGCTGGTACGATAAAGCCAATGCATCTTCAGCATATTGTTTGGCCAGAGGATAGTTTTTTTTATGGGTGTGGTAATACGATAACCCTTTTAATGCGATCAATACTGTTTCAGGGATGTCAAGTTCTTTGCCCAATACCAGTGCCCTGTCCATATAGGGTTTTACTTTTTCCAGTTCACCCAGCTGCAGGTAATTATTGCCCAGATTTAAGCAGGCGCTTTGCTCCATGTTCTTATCTTCCTCACTGATGGCAATTTTTAACTGTTCACTAAAAAGAGGGGTTGATTTTTCGAATTTACCGAGCGATGAATAACTCATTCCAAGATTATTCAGCGCTGTTCCCAGCATGATAGGGTTGTTTAATGTTCTTGATAAGGATACCGATCTTTCCCCATACTGTATTGCTTTTTCATACTGGTGCATATCAGAATAAAGCACCTGCAGTATATCGCTGCTTTGCGCTTCTATCGATTCATTGCCAAAGCGCTGAAATATTTTTTTTGCCTCCTCATAGTAGGTTATTGCCTTTTCATAGTTGGTCAGCATTCTGTAAGAAGTGCCTGTGTTGAATAATGTTTTGGCAAGGTAAAGCGAGTCTTTCATTTTTCTTGAAAGCTCCACCGATTGCAGGTTTAATATAAGTGAAGAGTCGTACTGCCCCTGCATGTTGAGCAGGTAAGTATAGTTAGTAATGTATTTAATAATGCCCAGCGGAAAATTTATTTTTTTGCTCAGGTTGCCAGCCATGCGGTAGTAGTGCTTTGCTTTTTCCGGTTCATTGCCTTCATATTGCTGGCCCAGGTCAATGTATAAAAAAACAGCATTGCTGTCTTCTTTTGCAGAAGGCAGTAATTTAAGCAGGCTGTCTTTATTCATAGGTGTCTGTGCCTTTGCAGCAGCAAATAGCAGCAAAAAAACCGGTAGTATCAGTATGTGTCTTTTCATCAATAAAACTATCTCATCAAGTTAGTACAAATAACAGCACAATTACTTCAGCTTGTTATCCCCTTTTTACATGATTTTTTTTAAATAAAAATATCCCGTTTTTCGGGGATGGCATAAATTATATATAGATGGCATATTTGATAAATTTTTTTATATGCGTACATGTTTATTTTTAATGATGCTG
>Ga0208518_100493_pt1 | contig 10370 bp, 10 predicted proteins | sample LakWasM127_HOW14_2_FD_183937 | JGI IMG/M metagenome (GOLD analysis project Ga0208518, IMG submission 183937) | Freshwater sediment methanotrophic microbial communities from Lake Washington under simulated oxygen tension - Sediment Metagenome... | ecosystem: Environmental > Aquatic > Freshwater >...
GGCCTACGAGCCCGACCACAAGGTGCTGATGAATGGCGGGCCGGTGATCAAGACCAACGCCAGCCACCGCTACGCCACGCAGGCGGAAACGGCTGCCCGCTTCATGGGCCTGTGCGGGCAGGCCGGAGTGCCCTGCCAGCAGTACGCCCATCGCACCGACCTGGGCTGCGGCAGCACCATCGGCCCGATCGTCGCCGCGCGGCTGGGGATAGCCAGCGTGGATGTCGGCTCGCCGATGTGGGCGATGCACAGCGCGCGCGAGAGCGCCGGCGCGCATGACCAAGCGCACATGATCGCGGCGCTGACGGCCGGGTTCGCGAGCTGAAGGGAAGCGGAACCGGAGGGGAGCGAAGCAAAGGCGGCGTATCCGCAGGGAGATGGAAGGGATATCATGCTTGCATCAGCAGCCGTCCCCTTTTGTTCGATTCACCCCAAGCATGTCCGGACTGCACCACCTGAAGCGGAGTTCCCTTGCCACCCAGTGGCTGATCCTCGGTGTTGCGCTGCTGATCCTCGGAGGAGCCACCGGCTTCAATCTCTACGTCGAGCGAGGCCGCACGGAGATCCGCGAGCAGGGCCGGCTACTGACCCAGGCGCGAGTGATCCAGGAGAACCTCGAACAGAACCTGATTGCGATCAGCGCAACGCTGGCGGATCTGCGAAGGGAGTCCGTCCTGCGCAAGGGGGGCCCGGGCCTCGACGATCGTCTCAGTATCCTGGCCGACGCCATGCCCGGCATCCGTACCTTGCTGGTGCTGGACCGCGACGGCACGGCGCTGGCATCGAGCCGGGCGGAATTGGTGGGCGCCAATTTCGCGTCCCGTGACTACTTCAAGACCGCCCGCCAGAACCACGACCCCGAGAAGCTCTTCGTTTCGGCGCCCTTCAAGACCACGCTCGGCGTGTATGGCATCAACGTGGTGCGGAACATCCCGGGACCGCGGCGCGAGTTTGCCGGGCTCATCGCCGCCACCCTGGACCCGGACTATTTCAAGACTCTGATGGCATCCGTGCTCTATGCACCGGACATGTGGACCGCCATCGCCCACGGCGACGGCGTTCAATTCCTGATGGTGCCCGAGCGGGAAAGCCAGGCCGGCAAGAACCTGGCGCAGCCCGGATCCTTCTTCACCCGGCACCGGGACAGCGGCAAGGAAACCAGCCTCCTGACCGGCATCGTCTACGCGACCGGCGAGGAACGCATGATGGCCCTGCGCTCGATACAGCCGGCAAGGCTGAGACAGGACAGACCCCTGGTGGTCGCCGTGGGACGCGACCTCAACAGCGTTTATGCCGCATGGAGCCGCGATCTGCAGATACAGGGAGGGCTGTTCGGCTTGATCGTGCTGGGCTCGACGCTGGGGCTTTCGGTCTATCAGCGCCGGCAGGTGGAGTTTGCGAAGCGGGAGACCGAGGCCGCCGAGGCGCTGGCCGCCAGCGAGCGTTTCATGAAAACCCTGACCGACAACATACCCGGAATGGTGGCCTACTGGACCCGCGACTTGCGCTGCGGTTTCGCCAACGCCGCCTATCTCGAATGGTTCGGCAGGACGCCGGAGCAAATGCGGGGCATCCGCATCCAGGACCTGATGGGCGATGAACTGTTCGGGAAGAATGAACCCTTCATCAGTGCCGTCCTGCGCGGCGAGCCCCAGCGCTTCGAGCGCACCCTGACCAAGGCCGACGGCAGTCTCGGTTATACCTGGGCGCATTACATCCCGGACCAGGACGGCAACGAGGTGCGCGGCTTTTTCGTCCTGGTCTCGGACATCACGGAACTCAAGCGCATCCAGCTTGCGCTGGCGGAAAGCGAATGGACGCTGAAGACCATCATCGAGACCGAGCCCGAATGCGTGAAAGTGCTGGCGCCCGACGGCACGCTGCTGCAGATGAACCGCGCCGGACTCGACATGATCGAGGCGGAGTCGGAAAGCCAGGTCATCGGGCGCAAGATGACGGACATCGTGACTCCGCAATACCGCAAGGCTTTCGACGACTTGAACGAGCGGGTCAATCGCGGCGAGTCCGGAACGCTGGAGTTCGAGGTCGTCGGCCTCAAGGGAGGGCATCGCTGGTTGGATACCCACGCGGTACCGATGCGCGACGTGAGCGGGCAGATCACCGGCCTGCTCGGCGTAACCCGCGATATCACCGCGCGCAAGCAAGTCGAGCAGGACCTCGAGGAACTCGCGCAAACCGACTTTCTGACCGATCTTGCCAACCGTCGCCATTTCATGACGCTGGCGGAACAGGAACTGTCGCGCACGCTCAGGTACGGCGGCCCCCTGTCGGTGCTGATGATGGACATCGATCATTTCAAGAGGGTCAACGACACCTACGGTCACAAGACCGGCGACCTCGTCTTGCGAAGCTTTGCCGACTTGAGCCGGCATGCCTTGCGCGAAGTGGATGCCATAGGCCGCATCGGCGGCGAGGAATTCGCCGTCGTCTTGCCGCAAACGGACGCCCGGGAGGCCCTGGACGCGGCCCAGCGCCTGCGCAAGTTGACCGAGGATGCAGAGATCGCCCTGGAGCAGGGTTTGCCGCTCCACTTCACGGTGTCGATCGGTGTGGCCACCTTGGCCGGTACCAGCACCAACATCGATACGCTGCTCAGCCAGGCCGACCAGGCGCTCTACAACGCCAAGAAGAGCGGCCGCAACAAGGTCTGCGTCTACGATTCCCGGGATGTCGCCGCCTTGAAATGGCACGAAGAGTGAACGGCGCATCACGAGCTTCGCCGAATCGGCGACCGGTGAGCGGAAGAACCTCGACAACCCGGGCCGGCGGCCGCTCTCTGACGGGCGCTCGAGGGTTTGTGCAGGGCACCACAGGGAGCGGACCTTCAGGTTTTTCCTGAATAGTGTTGATCAAGGATTGACCAAGGGCGACAATCGCTTCAGAGGTCAAACTTCTCGCCACTTTTCCACATACTTATCCACAGATTCTGTGAGTTACGCGGCGGGATTCCGGTGGTGGGTTGTTGCGATGCCGGGTTGCTGCACGGCCGGAATTGACCGCCGGGCAACGGCATGTCCGGACGGGCAGTCACGGCACCAAGGGGGCACGTAGTGGAAATTGCGGAACAACTGCTCGATGGACTTCGCCGTGCGCGCCATGTGCTTGTCTTCACGGGCGCAGGCGTTTCTGCCGAAAGCGGGATCCCGACCTTTCGCGATGCGCTGACCGGCCTGTGGGAGAACTTCGATGCCGAGGCCCTTGCTACTCCCGAAGCCTTCGAGCGCGATCCGGCCATGGTGTGGGGGTGGTACGAGTGGCGGCGGGCGAATGTGCTGCGCGCACAGCCCAATCCGGCGCACCGTGCGATTGCCGCCCTGGCCGCCAGGGTGCCCCGCGTGACCGTGGTCACCCAGAACGTGGATGACTTGCACGAGCGGGCCGGCAGCCGTGACGTGATTCATTTGCACGGCCGCCTGGATAGACCCTTCTGCTTTGCCTGCCGGCGGCCGGGCGAGTATCCGCCGGGAATCCCGGACGAGCCGGAAGGCGGCCGTCACCTGGAGCCGCCCCGGTGCATCCATTGCGGCGGACGCCTGCGTCCCGGCGTGGTGTGGTTCGGCGAGATGCTTCCCGAGGCGGAGTGGGATGCGGCGATTGCCGCCGTCGAGGCCTGCGACGCATTTCTGTGCATCGGAACGTCGTCGGTGGTGCAACCGGCCGCGAGTCTGACGAGCCTGGCGATCCGGCGCGGCGCACTCACGATTCAGGTCAATCCGAACCCGACCGACCTCGACGAGAGGGTGAGCCTCAACCTGTCGGGGCCGGCAGGAGTCGTCATGCCTGCGCTGGTCGAGAGGGTTTGGGGAACAATCTAGGCAGATGAGCAGGCAGATGAGTAGGCGATCGAGCGATGCCCGCCCAGCAGGGCCTCGCGCGTGACCGGGCTTTTCAGCTGCTCCAGCCACCATTGCAGGGCCCGCCCTTCGCCGGGCTTGCCGCCCTTGCGCCAGGCGTAACTGACCTGGATCTGCCGCTCCGACCGCTCCACGCGCCGGGCCACCAGCCGACCCGAGTCGAGATAGGGCTGCGCCAGGCAGCCCGGCAGGAAACCGACGCCCAGGCCCCGGATCTGGGCATCCAGCTTGGCCGGCATGCCCGACACGGTGAACACGTCCTGGCCGGGCAGCAGTCCGATGCTGAGGCCGCTGCCGCGCTGCACGGTATCGGCCACCGCCACGGCGCGGTGCCGGCGAATGACTTCGTCGCTCAGCGGCTCGGGCATTTTCGCGAGCGGGTGATGGGGCGCCATGGCAAAGACAAATTGCACGCTGCCGAGCGATTCATGATGCAGGCCGGCCAGGGTGGTCGCGCCCACCATCACGCCGAGCGCGAGATCGGCCTGGCCGGAGGTCAGCGCCTCCAGCGTGCCGGAAAGGGTTTCGTCGCGCAGCTTGAGCCGCGTCGGCGGGCTCAGGTGGAAGAACGCCTCGCAGAGTTCCATCAGCGTGGCCCGGTTGACGATGCTGTCCACCGCGATGGTGAACTGCGATTCCCAGCCGGTGGCGACGCGCCTGACGCGGTTGGCCACGGCGTCGATGTCCGCCAGCAGGCGCGCACCCTCGCGCAGCAGTTCGGCGCCGGCTTCGGTGAGGCGGGCCTGGCGCGAACTGCGGTCGAACAGCAGCACGTCGAGCGCGTCTTCCATCTGCCGCACGCGGTAGGTGAGGGCGCTGGGTACCATGCCGCCGGCGCGGGCCGCCGCGGCGAAGCTGCCGCTCGCGGCAATGGTCTGCAGCATGGCCAGGGCATCGGGCGTCAATACATCGCGCGCAGCGGTCATAGGAAGCTCTTAAATTCAATTAATTTGAATGATGACATCAAACCGGCTGGCTCTCAAGGGCAGCAGGCTTTCCTACAATTCATCCTGTCGTCATCTACTGGGAGTTCAACCATGCTTACCCTTCGCAAAGCGCAAGACCGCGGCTACGCAGACCATGGCTGGCTCAAGAGCTACCACTCGTTCTCGTTTGCCGGCTATTACGATCCGGCCCACATGGGCTGGGGCAACCTGCGCGTGATCAACGAAGACCGCATCGCGCCGGGCACCGGGTTCGGCAAGCATAGCCACCGCGACATGGAAATCATCAGTTACGTGCTGTCGGGCGAACTGGCCCACCAGGACAGCATGGGCAACGTCGTGGCCATTCCACCCGGCGACGTGCAGCGCATGAGCGCCGGCAGGGGCGTGACGCACAGCGAGTTCAACCACGCCAGGGACCAGACCACGCATTTCCTGCAGATCTGGATCGAGCCGAAGGTAACCGGCATAGCGCCCGGCTACGAGCAGAAGACCGTTGCGGCCGAACAGAAACGCGGTGCCTTGCGCCTGGTGGCCTCGGCCGACGGAGCGTCGGGTTCGGTCACCATCCATGCCGATGCGTCGCTCTACGCCGGACTGTTCGATGGCGGAGAGCGCGCCGAACTGGCGCTGGACCCGGCACGCAAGGCCTACGTGCATCTGGTGCGCGGCGCCCTCGAGGTCAATGGACAGCGCATCGACGCCGGCGATGCCGTGCTGCTGGAAAACGAAAACCGGATCGAGCTGGGCCACGGCAAGGATGCCGAGGTGCTGGTATTCGATCTCGCTCCCTGAACTACCGTACCCAACCGCAAACACTCGAGGAATATGAAAATGGCAACAGTCGCAGTCGTCTATCACTCCGGTTATGGTCACACCGGACGCATGGCGCAGTCGGTCGCGGAAGGCGCGGGCGCTACGCTCGTTGCCATCGATGCCGAAGGCAACCTGCCCGAGGGCGGCTGGGAAACCCTGAAGGCGGCGGACGCCATCATCATGGGCAGCCCGACCTACATGGGCATGGTGAGCTGGCAGTTCAAAAAGTTTGCCGATGCGTCATCCAAGCCCTGGTTCGGCCAGCAGTGGAAGGACAAGGTGTTCGCCGGCTTCACCAACAGCGCCACCATGAACGGCGACAAACTGTCCACCCTGCACTACCTGTTCACGCTGGCCATGCAGCACAGCGGCATCTGGGTCGGCACCGGCATGCTGCCGAGCAACGCCAAGGCGGCGCAGCGCAACGACATCAACTATGTCGGTTCCTTCAGCGGCGCCATGGCGCAATCGCCATCGGACAGCAGCCCCGACGAAATGTTTCCGGGCGATCTCGAAACGGCCAGGCTGTTCGGCAAGCGCGTGGCCGAAACGGCGGCCGGATTCAAGGGCTGATCCGCGTTCCATGCTTCATCGCCGAGAGAAGCCGGCCGGGTTTCGGTCGGGTTGCGGCCGGCTTCTCTCGGCCTTTTTGGGTCTATCCGGCCAGCCCGTCGTAGATCAGCTTCGCTCCCGCCGCCAGCAGCGTCCATGCCGTGACGAGGTTGAAGCCGCGCATGTCGACGGCATGGAGCAGGCGGTAGCCGGCGAAGTAGCCGATCGGGATCGCCGGCGCCAGCAGGAGCGAAACGCCGAGGTTGGACAGGTCGAGCAGGCCGAGCTGGGCATAGGGGCCGAGCTTGGAGAAATTCACCACCGAAAAGTAGATCACCGTGGTGCCGACCAGGCGCATCTTGTCCATGTTCTGCGGCATCAGGTATTGCATGATCGGCGGGCCGCCGGCATGCGAGACGAAGCTGGTGAAGCCGGACAGCGCGCTCCAGAAAATGCCCGGCCCGAAAGTCGGCGCTGACGGTACGGCGTTGAGACTGCTGCGCGCGGCGCGAAAGCGGTCGAAGGCGAACAGCAGCGCCTCGATGCCGATCAGGAGGCGGATCCAGCGTGCGTCGACGTGGCCGAAGGTGAGCCAGCCCAGCGCGATGCCGATCATGGCGCCGGGCACGATGATGCGCAGGTTGGCGGCGTCGGCGCGGCCGCGAAACACCACCAGGCCGATGGCGTCGATGGTCAGCAGGATCGGCAGCATCACGGCGGCGGCGAAGGGCGGCGCCACCACCAGCGCCATCAGCGGCACGCCGAGGCTGCCCGCCGCGCCGCCGAAGCCGGCCTTGGACATGCCGACCAGCACGGTGGCGGAAATCGCCAACAGCCAGAAGGCGAGGGGCAGCGTGGTGGCGTGCTCGAACATGCGTGGCCTGGGCGCCGCGCAGGCGGCTCAGCGGAAGGTGATGCGGCGAAGGATACCGGTGCCCGCCTTGAGGTGCAGAAAATAAGTCGTGCTGGCCGTGGCGTCGAAGGCGACGGTCTTCGCCGTGTCGCCGCAGAGCCGCTCGTCGGCGACGGTTTCCATGCGGTTGTCGTCGATGCGGGCGTCGCCGTCGGCCGCGCCGTCGAACTCCAGGCGCAGTTGCCGGCGGCCCGCGGCCAGCCGGCCGAGGGGGATGAAGTAGGCGCCGGCCTGCGCATTGCGCCAGGGCGCCAGTTCCGCGGCCTCCCATGCCCCCGTTGCGGGCCGGATCGGCACCGAGGGGTAATGCGCGCAGGTTTCCTTGACGTGTTGCAGCATGGCGAACAGTGCCGCGACGTGAACCTCGCTCGCCTTGCCGATGTATCGCTCGACGTGCGAATGCGCCGCCACGGCTCCGGAATCGAAGCTCAGGCGGCCGCTGCACTGACCTTCGTGACAGTTGCTGCAGACGGTATTGAACTGAACGATGGTCTCGATAGTGGCCGGCGTCGATGCGTCCGCCGCAGCAGCCGGAAAGGCGGTTGTCAGCAGTGCGAGGCAGGCGGCAACCAGCCATGCCAGGCGCGGGTGGATGCGATCAGGGGCAAAAGTCAATTGAGTATCGGCCAGGTTGCGAAATCAGGGCCGTCATTCCGGTGCGCCCGAATGACGAATTTCGCCATCATGCACCTGCCCTGACCGAAGCGGGTAGATAGGCTACCGGTGTTGCGCCTCACCGGCCGAAAGCAGCTCGACCACCCATTTCGTCACCGTGCCGGTGGCATGGGCGCACTTGTTGCCGCGCGCGTCGTCGAAGGCCTTGTATTCGCCGGCGTCCCACATGTCGTAGGTGCGGCCGGTGAATTGCCGTTGCAGTTCCTGGCAGGTGACGCCGCCGAATTCGGCGCGGAAGCGTTCGGTGAGTTCCTTCGCCTTCTTGAAGTTGTTGATGTAGCGGCCGCGGTCGAGCTTGTCGCGGTCGCGGCCGTACTTGGCGCTCAAGGCCAGCAGGCCGCCGCTGAGCGCGCCGCAGACGCCTTCGCCGAGCAGGCCGCCGCCGCCGGAGAGGCCGTGACTGGCCTTGACCGTCTGGTCGTCGACGATGCCGACGGTTTCCTGTACGGTGGCCAGTACGCATTGCGGGCAGCAACCGTAGTCGAGTTCGTACTTCACGGCTTTGTCGTAGGCTTGTTCGCCGAGTGCCTGCGGCTCCTTGCTCATGGCTATCTCCGGTACATTAGTTAGAGCTAATATACTCCGGTCGCGCCCGTCAATCCAGCGCGATCATTGATGTTTTTCCGCCAGGAACAAGGAGCTTGCCGATGGATCAGGAAGCCCGCTGGAACATGCGTTACCGGGATGCCGGCGACGACTATCTGTTCGGCACCGAACCCAATCGCTTTCTCGCGCATCGGGCCGGGCTGCTGCGCAACGGGCGCACGGCGGTCTCCGTCGCCGACGGCGAGGGGCGCAACTCGGTCTGGCTGGCCGAGCAGGGCCTGGAGGTGACGGCCGTCGAAATCTCTCCGGTGGCCGTCGAGAAGGCGCGGCGCCTGGCCACCGGGCGCAAGTTGCCGATCCGCTTTCTGGTGGCCGACATGCTGGCGCCGGACTGGCCCCCCGCGGAAATGCACGACGCCTTCGACTGGGTGGTCGGCGTCTTCATCCAGTTCGTCGGCGCCGCCGATCGCGCGCGGCAGTTCGCCGCCATGAAGCAACTGGCGCGGCCGGGCGGACGCATCCTGCTGCAGGGTTACACGCCGAAGCAGCTCGAGTACCGCACCGGCGGACCCGGCGATCTCGAAAATCTCTACACCCGCCAAATCCTGCTCGATGCGTTTGCCGGCTGGGAGATCGAGGAACTGGTCGACTACGAGGACGAGATTGCCGAAGGCATGGGACACAAGGGACGCTCGGCGCTGATCGGCATGGTGGCGCGCAAGCCCGGATAAGCCCTGAGGGTCGGGTCACTTGTCGCCGCCCACGCCGAGGCTGACCCGAACCAGCTGCGGAATGCTTTCCGCCTCCAGCTTCGCCATCATGCGCGCCTTGTGCACTTCGACCGTACGCACGCTGATGCCGAGCTCCTCGGCGATCTCCCGGTTGTGGTGGCCGGCGATGACAAGGTGCATGACTTCCCGTTCGCGCGGCGTCAGTTCCTCGATGCGGCGCAGGAATCCTTCCCGCCGGCGCTGGCTCGTGAGGTCGGCGGTTTGCCGGGCATAGGCTTCATCGATGGCCTGAACCAGGCGATCCTCGTCGAGCGGCTTCTCGAGAAAGTCGACCGCGGCCGCGCGAAAGGCCTCCCGCGCGGAGCTGACGTCGCCGTGGCCGGTGATGACGACCACGGGTATGGCGCAGCCTCGTGCCTGCAGTTCGCGCTGCAGCGTCAGGCCGTCCATGCCGGCCATGCGGATGTCGATGATCAGGCAGCCGTGCCAGTCGGGCCGCAGTGCGCCGAGGAAGCTCGCCGCGTCGGCGAAGACCGAGGTCCGGTAGCCGCGCAAGCCGAGCAGCAGGCCGAGGGCGTCGCGCACCGAAGCGTCGTCGTCGATGATGAAAACGGTGTTATCCATGAGTTCGCATGCTCTGCTTGTCCAGTGGGAGGATCAGCCGGAAGCAGCCGCGCCCGCCGATATCGGCGGTCAGGCTGCCGCCGTGCGCTTCGGCGATGGCACGGCTGATGGCGAGGCCGAGGCCGAGGCCGCTCGATTTGGTCGAGGCAAAGGGCTCGAAGATCTGCTCGGCCAGCGCGGTCGATATGCCGGGCCCGTTGTCGGCCACTTCGATGGCGAGATCCCCACCCCGGCCGGCATCCGCGCTGAGGATCACGCTGGCCCGCGTGTTGGGCGCCTCCGCGACGGCTTCGAAGGCATTCGCCAGCAGGTTGCGCAACACCACCTCGATCTGCAGGCGGTCGGCGTTGATGACCACCGCCGGCACGTCGCGCACGATGAAGTCGATCCCGGCCTCGATGGCCTTGGCGCGGAACGGCGCCGCCGCGCCTTCGACGAGTTCGGGCAGGGAAATCCGTTCGAGGCGCGTTGCGCCGGTGCGGAAGAAATCCCGCAGGCGCCGCACGACCTCGGCGGCCCGGCCGGCTTCGTCGATCATGCGCTGAATGACGTCGCGCAGCTGGTCCGCGTCGGCGCCGCGCGCCAGCAGGTGCTTGCTGGCCGAGCCGTAAGCCGCCAGCGCGGCCAGCGGCTGATTCAGTTCATGGGCCAGGGCGCCCGCCATTTCGCCGGCCGCGGCCAGTCGCAGTGAAAG
>Ga0208518_100506_pt1 | contig 10181 bp, 7 predicted proteins | sample LakWasM127_HOW14_2_FD_183937 | JGI IMG/M metagenome (GOLD analysis project Ga0208518, IMG submission 183937) | Freshwater sediment methanotrophic microbial communities from Lake Washington under simulated oxygen tension - Sediment Metagenome... | ecosystem: Environmental > Aquatic > Freshwater >...
GCGGCGCCACGCACCACCACCCAATGCTCGGCGCGATGGTGATGCATCTGCAGCGACAGCGCAGCACCGGGGCGAACGACAATGCGCTTGACCTGGAACCGCTCGCCGCGATCAATGCCATCGTACCAGCCCCACGGCCGATGCACCTTGCGATGCAGTTCCACTTCGCTGCGGCCGGCCGCCTTGAGCCGGCCGACGAAGCGCTTCACGTCCTGACTGCGGGATCTTGGCGCGATCAGCACGGCGTCTGCGGTCCCCACCACAACCATGTCCTCGCAGCCGATGCAGGCGACGAGGCCGTGTTCGGCGATCACCAGGTTGCCGTGCGAATCCTCCAGCCAGACATCGCCCTTCACGGCATTGCCATCGTCATCGCGATCGCTCGCCAGCCAAAAGGCATCCCAGGCACCGACATCAGACCAGCCCGCATCGAGGGGAATGACGCGACCCGGAATGCCCAGTTCCGCTGCGGCGGGAAGTTTTTCCATCACCGCATAATCGATCGAATCGACGGGCGATGCGGCGAAGGCCGCCGGATCGAGGCGCACGAAATCGCCGTCGTACTGCGCACCATCCACCGCCTTGCGGCAGGCGGCAAGAATCTCTGGTGCAAAGTGGCCGATGGCCCTGAGCCAAACCGAAGCGCGCAGCATGAAAATGCCGCTGTTCCACAGGTGCTGCCCGCCGGCCAGGTAGCCTTTTACCGTTGCCAGGTCGGGCTTTTCGGCGAATGCGACGAGCGCACGGACTCCGGACCCGGCGGCATCGGTGCCGGCCTCGACATAGCCGTAGCCGGTTTCGGGGCGGTCGGGCGCAATGCCGAAAGTCACCATGGCACCACGCTCCGCCTCCGGCAGTCCGCGCCGGACCGCGTCCCTGAACGCATCGGCATCTCGCACATAATGATCCGCCGGGATGGCCAGCAGCACCGGATCGGCTCCGTCGCGTGTGGCATAGAGCGCGGCGGCCGTCAGCGCGGGGGCGGTATTGCGGCCGACGGGTTCCAGCAACAGAGTCCAGTCCGCCAGCCCGAGCTGGCGCAATTGCTCTGCGGTGAGGAAGCGGTATTCATGATTGCCGACGATGATCGGCGCCCCCAGCGGCAGGCCCTCGAGGCGGCGCAGCGTATGTTGCAGCAAACTCTCGCCGCCCAGGAGGGGCTGTAGCTGCTTCGGATGCTGCTCGCGCGACATGGGCCAAAGCCGCGTGCCGGAACCGCCGCTGAGAACGACGGCGAGCAGCGCCGGGTCAGACACCCATGTAGCTCCGGTACCAATCCACAAAGCGACGCACGCCGTCAACCACGGGCGTCTCGGGCGAAAAGCCGGTGACGCGCGTGAGTTCGGAGGTGTCGGCGTGAGTGGCCGGCACATCGCCATCCTGCAGCGGCAGGAAATTCTTCGTCGCCTGCTTGCCCAAGGCCTGTTCCAGCGCCTCGATGTAGGCCATCAGCTCGACCGGCTGGTGGTTGCCGATGTTGAACACGCGATACGGCGCCCAGCTCGTTGCAGGATCGGGAACCTGCTTGTCGAAGTCCGAATTGGCCTGCGGTGGACGATCGAGGACGCGGATCACGCCTTCGGCAATGTCGTCGATGTAGGTAAAGTCGCGGCGCATTCTGCCGTGGTTGAAGACGTCGATCGGCCGGCCTTCCAGGATGGCCTTGGTAAAGAGGAACAGCGCCATGTCGGGACGGCCCCACGGCCCATATACGGTAAAGAAGCGCAGACCGGTGGTAGGCAGCGCGAACAGATGGCTGTAGGTGTGCGCCATCAACTCGTTGGCCTTCTTGGTCGCAGCATAGAGGCTGACCGGATGATCGACGTTGTCGTGTTCCGAGAAGGGCATGCGCTCGTTGCCGCCATAGATGCTGGAACTGCTGGCGTAAACAAAGTGCTCGACGCCGCTATGGCGACAGCCTTCCAGGATATTCACGAAACCGACCACGTTGCTATCGACATAGGCATGCGGATTCTGCAGCGAGTAGCGAACTCCGGCCTGCGCCGCCAGGTTGATGACGCGCTGCGGGCGCTCCCTGTCGAACAGGTCGGCGATGCCGTCGCGATCGGCAATGTCGAGCCGGGAAAGACTGAAGCGCGGATTGGGCGCCAGCCGCGCCAGCCGCGCCTCCTTCAGGCCGACGTCGTAGTAGTCATTGAGGTTGTCTACACCCACCACCTCGTCGCCGCGTGCCAGCAGGCGCTCGCAGACGTGCATGCCGATGAATCCGGCAGCGCCGGTAAGCAGAACTTTCATTGATCGCGTCTCTGAAATTGAATCATTTTCGCATACTTGGCGAAGCTGGCCGTGCAGCCGACAAGGATGTGCACCAGGCCCGGAAGCCCGTCCAGCAGGCCCAGGCGAAGAAAGTAGAACTTGATGAAACGCAGCGATGGCGACAGCAGCAGATGCATTGCCGTCGCCCTCTCCCCGCGCGCCAGCGCCGCGTCGGCAGCCAGCGTACTGTAGCGGTTCTGCTTGGCGAGATAGGCGTCCAGCGACTCCGCCGACTCGTGCAACAGATCGCCTTGCAGCGTGCCGATGCCCCCCGCGGCCAGCACTTTCTCGTGCACCGCGTCGTCCGACCAGCGCGCGCGACGGCGGTCGAAGAGGCGCAGGCTCCAGTCGGGATAGCCCTCGCCATGCTTCAGGTAGCGCCCCATGAAACGATTGCAGCGGGCAAAACGATAGCCCGCGCGAGTTTCCGATGGGACGCACTGCGCCGGCACCGACAGTGCGGCAAGGATGCTCTCGCGCAGTTGCGCCGTCACCCGCTCGTCGGCATCGATGCAGAGCACCCAGTCATGGCTTGCCTGCTCGACGGCGAACTGCTTCTGCGGTCCGAAGCCTCGCCATTCAACCTGGATGACCCGCGCGCCATGGCGTCCGGCAATCTCCGCCGTGGCGTCTTCGCTGCCCGAGTCAACGACGATGACTTCGTCGCAGAAGGCCACGCTCGCAAGGCACTCCGCGAGCTGGCTGGCGGCGTTCCTGGTGATCAGGACGGCGGAAAGGGGCTGGCGGTCGGCAGAGGTCATGGGCAGCTATAATTGCGTTTGGGATGCATTTTACGGCGCAAGGCGTCATCCCGCCCCTACCGATGCGCATTCTTCTCATCAAAACATCCTCCCTCGGCGACGTGGTTCACAACCTGCCGGTCGTCAGCGACCTGCGCCGCAGATATCCCGAAGCGGAAATTGACTGGGTGGTGGAGGAAGGCTTCATCGACATTCCGCGCCTGCACCCGGCGCTCAGGCGCGTTATTCCGGTGGCACTCAGGCGCTGGCGAAGATCTTTGCTGAGTCCTGCGACCTGGAGTGAAATCCGCTCTTTCCGAGCGACGCTGCACGAGCAAACCTACGATCTGGCAATCGACACCCAAGGCCTGCTGAAAAGTGCGCTGATCACCCGCATGGCGCGCGGCAAACGCTGCGGCTATGCCGCCGCGTCGGCGCGCGAACCGCTGGCAGCCCGCTTCTACGATGCGACTTTCGACGTGGCGAACAATCTTCATGCCGTCGAGCGCAATCGGCGGCTTGTCGCGCTCGCCGCCGATTGCGCAGCGTCGTCTGCACCCGACTATGGCATCGCCGCATCGCTCGCCCGCGAAGCGGAATCCCGAACGTCCAAAGGCCCGGCGCCGACGCCTGCAGGGGCGAACGCGATACTGCTCACCGCTACCTCGCGCGACGACAAGTTGTGGCCGCAAGAGCGCTGGATTGCGGTGGGCCAGGCCTTGCAGAAGCGCGGCCTCAACTGTCTTTTGCCTGCCGGCAGCCCGACCGAGCGAGAGCGCGCCGCACAGATCGCGCGAGCCATTCCGGGCGCCGGCGTCTTGCCGGCCATGAGCCTGGCGGAACTCGCCGGGCAGCTCGCCGCGGCGCGCATCGTCATCGGCGTCGATACCGGGCTGGTCCATCTTGCCGCAGCTCTCGGGCGACCGACCCTGGCGCTGTTCTGCGCCTCCGATCCGACGCTGACCGGTGTTCTTGCCGCCACACCGGCCATCAATCTGGGCTCCCGGGGCCGGCCCCCGACAGTCGGCGACGTGCTCGCCGCCGCGTTGCCGCTGCTCTGATGGCGCGCTTCATCTACAGCCTCGCCGTGCTCGCCCTCCTGCCCTGGGCCGTCCTGCATCTGCTGTGGCGCGCCCGCAGGCAGCCTGAGTATCTTCGGCACTGGAGAGAGCGGTTCGGATATTTCGACGCCGTTACCTGCCCGCGAAGCGGAATCCCAGGTACGCAGAGCGAGCCAGCGCCGACCATCTGGCTGCATGCCGTTTCGGTGGGCGAAACCCGCGCCGCGCAGCCGCTGGTTGCCGCTCTGCGCGAACGCTTTCCGGGTCACCGCATCCTGTTCACCCACATGACTCCCACCGGGCGCGCGACATCCGAGGCGCTGTTCGGCGACTCCGTCGAGCGCATCTACCTGCCCTACGACACGCCTTGGGCGATGCGGCGCTTTCTGCGCCACTTTCGGCCCGAGTTCGGCCTCATCATGGAAACCGAGTTGTGGCCGAACCTGATCGCTGCATGCCGGATGGAAGGGGTTCCGCTACGCCTGGTCAATGCCCGCTTGTCGGAACGCTCCGCGCGGCGTTACGCCAAATTCCCCGCGCTGATACGGGTGGCACTGCGGGGCCTGACGGCCGTCGGCGTTCAATCGAGCGCCGATGCCGCGCGCCTCGAGGCCCTTGGCGCGCAGCGCATCACGATCACCGGCAACATCAAGTTCGACGTGGCGGCACCTCCGCAACAGATCGAACTCGGCCGTGCGTTTCGGTCGGGCTGGGGCGACCGCCCCGCATGGCTGGCAGCCAGCACGCGCGAGGGTGAAGAAGCGCTGATCCTGGATGCGTGGCGAAAGTCGGGAGGGGCGAAGGTCATGCGCAGCGGTAGCCCCTTGCGGGACGGCGCTGGTGCACTCCGCGTTCCTGATATCCCGCTTGACGCGCAGGTAACGCCGCTGCTGGTTCTGGTTCCCCGCCATCCGCAGCGCTTCGACGAAGTGGCGCGACTCGCGACCGAGCGTGGCTTCAGCATGCAGCGACGCAGCGAGAAATCGGTGATTCACGCACGCACCGGGGTGCTGATCGGCGACAGCATGGGCGAGATGTTCGCCTGGTACGCGTCGGCCGACGTCGCCTTCATCGGCGGCAGCCTGCTCGATTTCGGCAGCCAGAACCTGATCGAAGCGGCGGCCTGCGGCACCCCGATCCTGATCGGCCCTTCGACGCGAAACTTTGCCGAGGCGGCGCGCGAGGCCATCGCCTGCGGAGCCGCGCGGTCGGTGCGCGATGCCGATGATCTGGTGCGTCAGGTCAATGCTCTGCTGGCAAATGCCGAAATGCGGCAAGCCATGAGCGCAGCCGGGCGGGCATTTGCCGAACGACATCGCGGCGCGACAGCGCGCACGCTGGAGATGATTACTCCAGCAGGGCGTTGACCGCGGCCACGTCGTCTTCGCCGAGGGTGCCCGCGGCAGCCTTCAACTTGAGCAGGGCGGCCAGCGTATCCAGTCTGGCCTTGGCCAGCTTCTGGCGGGTATCGAAGAGCTGGCTCTGCGCATTCAGGACGTCGATGTTGATTCGCACCCCGACTTCATAGCCGAGCTTGTTCGAATCGAGGGCCGACTGCGAAGAGGTCAGAGCCGCCTGGTAGGCCTGCACCTGCGCCAGCCCCGAACTCACCCCCAGATAGGCCTGGCGCGCATTGAGCGCTGCAGTGCGCCGGGCATTCTCGAGATCGGAGGCGGCTTTTTCCTTCAAGGCGACGGCTTCGCGATCCCTGGATACGGTCGCGCCGCCGGCAAAGATCGGCAGCGAGAGCTGCAGGCCGATGGCATGTACGTCGGTATCGCTGCCCGGACGCACGGCGCCGAGGGCGTAGGAACCCGTGTTCGAGCTGCGGCTGCGGCTGGCGACCAGGTCCAGCGTCGGATAGTGGCCGGCACGCTGCTTCTCGATCTCGCGCTGGGCGATTTCATACAAGGCGGTATAGATCTGCACCGAGGCGCTCGCCGACTCGGCCATCTCGACCCATTTGTTGATGTCGTCCGGCTGCGGGCGGCTCAGTTGCACGCCGGGCTTCAGATTCTTCAGTCCTTCCGGTTCCTTGCCGATAACGGAACGCAAGACCTGTCGCTTGACGCTCAGGTCATTCATTGCCGCGATTTCCTGCGCGCTGGTCAGGTCGTAGCGCGCCTGGGCTTCGTGGGTGTCGGTAATCGTCGCGGTGCCGACTTCGAAATTGCGCTTGGCCGATTCGAGCTGTTCCGCAATCGCGACCTTCTGCGCCTGTGCCACCGCCAGCGTGTCCTGCGCCAGCAGCACGTCGAAGTAGGCCTGCGCCGCGCGCACGATCAATTCCTGCCGCGCCAGCCCGAACTGGGCTTCGGCCTGCGCCACCGCGAGCTCCGACTGGTTGTAGGCGACCCAGTTCTGCCAGCGGAACAAGGGCTGCGAGAGGCTGACCGACCAGCCGTTGCTGTTGTACTCCGTGTTGCTGCTCGTCGGCGGCTCGCTGCGCACACCGGTGGCCTGCCGGTTCCAGCCGGTGTTCGCCGACAGGCCGGCGGTCGGCAACAAGCCGGCGCGGCCCTGCGGCAGCTTTTCGCGGCCGGCATCGAGCGCGGCGCGCGCCGAGGCGAACTGCGCATCGTAGGCCAGCGCATCGCGATAGACCGCCATCAGGTCGGCGCCGTGGGCGAAATTGACCAGCCCGCCGGCGGACAGGCAGCCGGCGATCATCAGGGGAAGGACTTTGTTCATGCGAACTCCGCGTTCTTTTCGAGTTTAGTACGTTGGCATTGTCGGATCGACGTCCCGCGCCCAGGCGGCGACGCCGCCTTGGAGGTTGACGATGCTGGTGAAGCCCATCTGTTCCAGAAACATTCCAGCCTGAAAGCTGCGCGCGCCATGATGACAGATCATTACGATGTCATCATCGCGCTTGAGTTCATGATAGCGTGCGGGAATGCCGCGCATCGGCATCGATTGCGAACCGGCGATGCGGCAGGTCTCGAATTCCCAGGGTTCGCGGACGTCGAGCAGCACCGGCTTGGACCGTTCTGCATCGGCGAGCCACTCCTTGAGCTGCGGGGCGGAAAGCTGGCGCATCGGCTCAGAATACGAACGCCGGCGCCGGCTCGCCGTCGCGCAGGGGCGCCACCACGGTTTCGAACACGGCCAGGCGGCGGAATTCGCTGCCCACCCGCGTGTACAGCACGGCTTCCATGGCCGGTGCCTTGCCTTCGATGGCGAACAGGCGGCCGCCGGGCTTGAGCTGGTCGAGCAGGGCCCGGGGCGTTGCAGCCACGGCGCCGGAGACCATGATGACATCGAAGGGTGCGTGGGCGGGGAGGCCGGCGAGACCGTTGCCGACTTCAACCGTAACATTGGTCACGCCGGCGCGGCGCAGGTTTTCGCGCGCGGTGTCGGCCAGTCGCGGGTCGATCTCGATCGACCATACATGGTCGGCGTGGACGCCCAGCAGGGCCGCCATGTAACCGGAACCGGTGCCGACTTCGAGCACGTTTTCGTGTTTCTTCATGGCCACCGCCTGCAGGGCATGGGCCTCGACCCGCGGCGACAGCATGCAGGCACCGGCATCGCCTCCCAGCGGGATCTGCGTGTCGGCAAATGCCAAGCGACGATGGGCGGGCGGAACGAACTCTTCGCGCTTGACCACGAACAGCACTTCTAGGACGTCAGGGTCCAGCACCTTGCCGGGGCGCAATTGCTGCTCGACCATATTGAAGCGGGCTTGTTCGAAATTCATCATATCTCCAAGAATTCTATATTAGCATAATCTAATATTACTTCAGCGCCGACAAGGGCAGGATTCTACGCCGCCATTGAGTCGTCGGTCGGTTCCTTGACCCGGAACCACGCCGCATACAAGGCGGGCAGGAACAGGCAGGTCAGCACCGTGGCGATGATCAGGCCGCCCATGATCGCCACTGCCATCGGGCCCCAGAATACCTGGCGGCTCAGCGGAATCATGGCCAGCACCGCCGCCGCGGCGGTCAGGGTGATCGGGCGGAAGCGGCGCACTGTCGAGCCCACGATCGCCTCCCATTCGCTCTTGCCGGCCTGCTCGTCCTGCTCGATCTGGTCGATCAGGATCACAGAGTTGCGCAGGATCATGCCCATCAGGGCGATCACGCCGAGGTTGGCGACGAAGCCGTAGGGCACCTGCAACACCAGCATCGCCAGCGTGACCCCGATCAGGCCCAGCGGCGCCGTGAGCAGCACGATCACCATGCGGCTTATGCTCTGCAGTTGCATCATGAGCAGTATGGTCACACCGACCACCATCAGGGGCACCACGGCCATTATCGGCTTCTCGCCCTTGGCCGACTCCTCGGTCGTGCCGCCGACTTCGATGCGGAAGCCCGGCGGCAGCTTCGCCTTCAAGTCGCCCAATTGCTGATCCACCTGCACCGAAGCCACCGGCGGCTGCACGCTGCCGACGATGTCGGCACGCACGGTGATGGTCGGCACGCGATTGCGCCGCCAGATCAGGCCTTCCTCGAGCACCGGTACCAGACGCGCCACCTGTGCCAGCGGAATGTGGCGTCCGCTGGCGGAAACGACATCGAGATCCGGCAGCCGCGTCAGCGTGCGCGGATCCGCGCCACCCTCGGCGCCGGCACGCCAGACCACGTCGATCAGCTGGTCGCTCTCGCGGAACTGGGTCACGGTGGCACCCACCAGCCAGCCCTGCAGGGTCAGCGCGACGTCCTGGCTGGAGACACCCAGCGCGCGGGCGCGATCCTGGTCGATCTCGACCCGCACCGACTTGATCCGCTCGTTCCAGTCGAAGTTGACGTTGCGCAGGTTGGGATGGGCCCGCATCACGGTGGCGATGCTTTCCGCGCCCTCGCGCAAGGCGGTCAGATCTTCGCCGGAAATGCGGAACTGCACCGGGTAGCCGACCGGCGGCCCGTTTTCCATGCGGACCACGCGCAGCCTCAAATGCGACCAGGAACCATCCGAATTGCCGAATGCCGCTTCGAGGCGGTTCTTCACTTCCTCCCGCTCCTTGAGCCCCTTGGTCATGATGACCATCTGCCCGAAATTGTCGGCAAACAACTGCTGATCGAGCGAAAGCACGAAGCGCGGCGCACCGTTGCCGATGTAGGACGACCACGAAGCGATACCCTCGTCCTTGTCGAGCAACGCCTCCACGCGTTTCACCTCGCGCTCGGTCGCCTTGAGCGAAGCGCCCTGCGGCAGCCAGATGTCGATCATGATCTCGGGCCGGCTGGCGGGCGGGAAGAACTGCTTCTGCACGCCCTTGTTGAAGGCCACCAGCGACAGCCCGAACATGGCCACCGTGGCGCCTATGACCAGCCAGCGGTGGCGCAGGCACCACACCACGAGCGCGCGGAAGCGCCGGTAGAAAGGCGACTCGTAGACGTCACCGCCATGCTTTTCCGCGGCTGCGCGCAGCTTGACGGGATCCAGCAACCTGTAACCCAGCCAGGGCGTGAACACCACCGCGACGATCCACGACACCAGCAGCGCGATGGTCACCACGGCGAAGATCGAGAAGGTGTATTCGCCGGCCGCCGACTTGGCGAAGCCGACCGGCGTAAAACCCGCCGCCGTGATCAGCGTCCCCGTCAGCATCGGAAATGCCGTCGAGGTGTAGGCGAAGGTGGCCGCCTTGAAGCGGTCCCAGCCCTGCTCCATCTTCACCACCATCATTTCCACCGCGATGATGGCATCGTCGACCAGCAGGCCCAGTGCGATGACCAGGGCGCCCAGGGAAATACGCTGCAGATCGATGCCGAAGGCCTTCATCAGGAGAAAGGTGATCGCCAGCACCAGCGGGATCGACAGCGCGACGACCGTGCCGGTGCGCCAGCCCAGGGACAGGAAGGACACGGCGAGGACGATGATCATCGCTTCGCCCAGGGTCTTGACGAACAGGTTGAGCGACACCTTGACGATCTGCGGCTGATCCGCCACCACGTGCACGTCCATGCCCACCGGCAGGTTCTGCTTGAGCCGGTCCATCGCCTTGGTGAGGTTCTCGCCCAAGTCGATCACGTTGCCGCCCCGGTCCATGACGATGCCGAGGCCGATCGCATCGCGTCCCGCCACGCGCATGCGCGGCTGCGGCGGATCGGCGAGGCCGCGCGTGACGTGCGCGATGTCGCCCAGCCGGAAAGCG
>Ga0208518_100512_pt1 | contig 10123 bp, 7 predicted proteins | sample LakWasM127_HOW14_2_FD_183937 | JGI IMG/M metagenome (GOLD analysis project Ga0208518, IMG submission 183937) | Freshwater sediment methanotrophic microbial communities from Lake Washington under simulated oxygen tension - Sediment Metagenome... | ecosystem: Environmental > Aquatic > Freshwater >...
CGCCAGCGCCTCAAGCACCCGCGTCTTGGCGCTGCCGGTGGGGCCGCAGACCACACGCATCTGCAACTGCGGCGAGAGCACCGCAATCTGCGCCATGACATGGCGCCGCCAGGTCTTGTAGCCGCCGGCAAGTTGCTGCGCGTCCCAGCCCACCATGCGCAGCCAGGTCACCATGGAGCCACTGCGCATGCCGCCGCGCCAGCAGTACACCAGCGGCTTCCAGCGCGCCGGCTGCTCGGCAAAACGCCCCTGCAAATGCCGCGCCAGGTTGGCCGCTACAAAAGCGCCGCCCACGCGCCGCGCCTCGAACGCGCCTTGCTGCTTGTACAGCGTGCCGACGATGCGGCGCTCGTCGTCGTCCAGCACCGGGCAGTTGATGGCGCCGGGAATGTGGTCAATGGCAAATTCCGCCGGTGAACGGGCGTCGATCACGGTGTCGAACGCATGGCGCTCGGAGACGGGGACGGGGCCGCGGTGGCTCATGAAGGCTCCTGCCAGAAGGGTGAAAGGTGAGGCGTGAATGGAGTGGCTGGCACAATCGGACGCACTATGCAAGCTGTAACCCCGCCTTCCTCCGAACCGGTAAAACTGACCCAATTCGCACATGGTGGGGGCTGCGGCTGCAAGATAGCGCCGGGCCTGCTGCGTGAGATTTTGGCACGCGCGCCACAAGGCATCGTGCCGCCAGAGCTGATGGTCGGCACCGAAACCAGCGACGACGCCGCCGTCTACCGCCTGAACGACCAGCAAGCGCTGGTGGCCACCACCGATTTCTTCACCCCCATCGTCGACGATCCGTTCGACTTCGGCCGCATTGCGGCGACCAATGCCCTCTCGGATATTTACGCCATGGGCGGGCGGCCGATTCTGGCGCTGGCCCTGGTCGGTATGCCGATCGCCAAGCTCCCGCCCGAAGTCATCGGCCGCATTCTGGAAGGGGGCGCCAGCATCTGCCGCGAGGCGGGCATTCCGATCGCCGGCGGGCATTCGATTGATGTGCTCGAACCCATTTATGGCCTGGTGGCGCTGGGCCTGGTCCACCCCGATCAGGTGCGCCGCAACGCCGATGCGCGCGCGGGCGATGTTCTGGTATTGGGCAAGCCGCTCGGCGTGGGAGTGCTCTCGGCCGCCCTGAAAAAGGGCCTTCTGGAGGTGGACGGCTACGCCGAGATGCTGCGCCATACCACGCAGCTCAACCGCGTGGGTGAGACCTTGGCGCACATCGACGGCCTGCACGCCATGACCGACGTCACCGGCTTCGGGCTGGCCGGCCATTTGCTGGAAATCTGCCGTGGCTCGGGCCTCTCGGCCCAACTGCGCCTGGGCGAGCTGCCCTTGATCGACGCAGCCCGTCAGTTGGCGCAGTCGGGCATCGCGACCGGTGCTTCGGCCCGCAACTGGGCGGCCTATAGTGAGGAAGTGCTCTGGCCCGAGGCGGCGCCCGAATGGCAGCGCACGCTGCTCACCGACCCGCAGACCAGCGGTGGCTTGCTGGTGAGTTGCGACGAAGCGGCCGTGCCCGTGGTGCTTGGCGCCTTCCGCGATGCGGGTTTTGCGCAGGCCGCAGCCATCGGCCGGATGCAGGCCAATTCGGCCGGGCAGGGCAGTCGGCTTGCGTGCGTGCTTTGAGCAGTGCTCGCCGCTATTGGTCGCGCGCAGGCGCAGGGGCATCCATCATCCGCGCCACGTAGCGAGCGATCAGATCGACTTCCAGGTTCACCGGCGAGCCCGCCACCAGCCGCCCCAGCGCGGTGTTTTCCACCGTGTGCGGAATCAGGTTGATGCTGGCTTCGCAGCCCTGCTCCAGGTCGCTGATGCGGTTCACGGTGAGGCTGACGCCGTTGACCGTGATCGAGCCCTTGTAGGCCAGGTAGCGCGCCAGTTCGCGTGGCGCCAGCACCCGCAGCTCCCAGCTCTCGCCCACCGGTGCAAAGTGGCTCACGGTGCCCACCGCATCGACATGGCCGGAGACCAGATGCCCGCCCAGGCGGTCGTTGGCGCGCAAGGCTTTTTCCAGGTTGACGGCGCCAGGCTCCGCCAGGCCCGCCGTCTTGTCGAGCGATTCGGCCGAAATGTCGATGGTGAAGCGGCCTGCGGCAGGCTCCAGGTGATTGACGGTCATGCAGGCGCCGTTGAGCGCAATGCTGTCGCCCAAGGCCACGTCTTCAAGAAAGGCGGGAGAGCATTCCAGCGTCAGGCGCTTGCCGTGGGCGCTGGTGGCGCCCAGCGCCTCGATTTGGGCGATACGGCCCACATGGGTGATGATTCCGGTGAACATGGGGCCGATTGTCGCAGGGGAACGTGGGGCCAGCGTGCCAGGAAGCCTCAGAACTGGTCGCGCCCCGCCACGCGGGCCAGCACGCGCAAGTCCGGCCCCACGCGCTGAAGGTCGCGCCATTCCAGCTCCACACCCTCGCTCAAGGCCGCAAGCGGCGCCATGTCGGCCATGCCGCGCCCTGGCCCGAGCAGCTTGGGCGCGAGGTACAGCAGCAGCTCATCCACCAGGCCTGCCTGCAACAGCGCGCCATTGAGGCGATGTCCTGCCTCCACATGCAGCTCATTGATGCCGCGCCGTGCCAGTGCGCGCAGCATGGCGGGCAGGTCCACCTTGCCATCCTGACCTGGCAGATGCAGCACCGTGGCACCGCGCGCTTCGAGGGCAGTCTGTCGGGCGGAAAAATCCGCATAGAAATCGCCATTTCCGCATATGGTCACTGCGCGATCAGCTATGAATAATGGAGCATCTGGCGGCGTGTGCAAGCGGCTGTCGAGCACCACCACCTGCGGCTGACGCGGTGTGGCAAGGTCGCGCACGTCCAAGCGCGGCTTGTCTGCCAGTACCGTGCCAATGCCGGTCATCACCGCGCAGGCGCGCGCTCGCCAGGCGTGGCCGTCTGCACGCGCCTCGGGCGAGGTAATCCACTGGCTGGCGCCATTTGGCAAGGCCGTGGTGCCATCGAGCGACGCCGCCACCTTCATGCGCACCCAGGGCGTGCCACGCAACATCCGGCTGAAAAACCCGATGTTGAGTTCACGCGATTCGGCGGCGCCAGGCCCCACTTCCACCTCCACCCCTGCGGCGCGCAGGCGGGCAAAGCCCTGGCCGGCGACCAGGGGGTTCGGGTCTTCCAGGCTGGCCACCACTTTGCCGATGCCTGCCGAAATGAGCGCATCGCAGCACGGCCCTGTGCGCCCGTGATGGGCGCAAGGCTCAAGCGTGACGTAGGCCGTGGCGCCGCGCACGTCGTGCCCGGCCGCCGCCGCAGCGCGTAGCGCCACCACCTCGGCGTGCGGGCCACCCGCTTGTTGGGTGAAGCCTTCGCCCAGCACCTGCCCATCGGGCGAGCCGATCACGCAGCCGACGCGGGGATTGGGGCTGGAAAGAAAAAGCGCCTGGGCGGCGAGCCCAAGCGCTTGGGAGATGAAGGCGGCGGTGCGGGTCATGGCACCGGGGATGGTAGCGCGGATACTACCGGCCCCAGCACTCTTCGGCGGTGGTCCCCGAAGCCAGGTTATTGGCGCTGCGAACACCTGTATTGGTCAAAGTGAAGTCGCCGCATCTATCCGCGGCCTGGGGGCCCGGAGTTTTGCGTGTGGCGACTAATGTGAAAGCGGCATTGGTATTGCCTGCTGCGAAACCGATGGTGTAGCGTTTAGTAGGATCTGGCGTGCCGCCGGAGTCTTTCCATTGAATGGCGTTAGGCAGGGTAGTGGGGTACACGCCTGTCGCCGTAGCGGCGCGCTCCAGCCACTGCTGCGCCTGCAGCAGTCCCGCTCGGGCATCTGCCCTGTGCCCGCGCCGGATGTACTCTGCATAACTGGGAACGGCGATGGCAGTCAGAATGCCCACTATGGCGACCACGATCATCAATTCGATGAGGGTGAAACCCCTTTGCATTTTTGGCATGCTTTGCGTCATAAAGGTTTCCTACTTCACCTGGCGCCAGCTCGGGCGCATGGATTGCTCTGGCATGCGGTTCAATTCCTCTGGCGGTTTGGTCCCATCGTTGCCCGTCATGTCCAGAATTCTCTTGCCTTTGGTAATCAACATCGGGGTGCCTGTATTCACTTCCCTGCGGGAAACCTTTTTATCGGCGGCGTTGTAGATATTGTCGCTATTCATGTCCACCAGTTGAACCGTGGGGATTTTTCCATCCATGATGTTGATTAGGGTGCGGTATTGTGCGCCCGGCGCCGTGGCGATGGTGGTGGGGGAGCAGCTTTCGTTAACAGCGCCGTCCCCACCTGCATCTTTGGTGCCAGACGGATTTTCGCTGTATACCGCCAGGATGTTGGCGCCGTCAAAAAATTGCATGGGCTTGAGCAGGCGTTCGCCAGTGGCAGGCAAGTCCAGATACCAGCCATTGAAATCTTTCCAATTCGATTTTTTCAGATCATCAGTGGCGTCAACGGTGGCGAAGCTGCCGCTGACCGTTGTAATGGTTTGCTTTGCCAACTTGGCCGTAACAACGCCAATACCCAATGCCGCTGGGGCTGGTACGCAATCACTCCCACCAGGGCAGGTGCCCCCACCCGGGTGCACTTCCAACGAAGTCTTATCTGCCTTCATGCGGTAACGTGTGTTGTCGAGCACTGAATACAGCGTTTGTACGTTCTGCGTGATATCGGTTTTGCGGTCGTTTTCCGTGAGGTTGCGGCCCGTGCCAAAGGCCACCATCATGCCGCCCACGGCCACGTCTTTTGCCGATGTGCCTGTACCCACAGTCATTTTTCGGTCGTTGGGCCGCACAATGGGCGGTGCGGTGATGGGCTGAATCTGGTCGCGTGTTCCGCCCATTGCCACTGGCCCCCTGGCAGTGAACAAGGGCTTGTTGATGCCAAAGGCTACTGCCCAATCGCTGTCAATTGCACTGGTCAGGTCAAACTTCCAAAGGTTGCCGAGGTTGTCGCCTGCGTAAACCACGTCGGTGCGCCCGTTACCATCCAAATCCACCAGGGCGGGGGCGGCGAGGCCGTTGTCTTTGGCATTGCCGCTGCCTGTGGTGTCTGCGGTGGCCCGGATTCGTTTGAGTTCCATGGCGCCGTCGAGGTATTGGACCAGAAGTACCGGGCGCTGGTTGGCGCTGTTGTAGCCATTGCCCATCACCACAGCCCACCGGTCGTTGTTCAGGCGGGTGATTTGGGTGCTGCGTTGCTGATTGCTGGCGTCACGGACTGGCGAGGCAACAATGTTGCCAATGTCTTGGTCTTCGTCCACCACCTGGGTGCAGGCAGCCTTCTCTGCAGTATCGGAAATTACGCTGCAGTCAGTGGCCATTTCACCATTGCCACGGGTGCGGTCAAGTTTCGCCAAATCTTTGGGTGCCGCGGTGCCAAAGTCAGCGGGCTTGGTCACATCCAGCACAAAATACCCTTTGCCCCCAGCGCCCAAACTACCCACCAGCATGGTGGCCCAGCCGCCAGCCTGCTTCACATCGCCTGTCATGGGCGATCCGTCCACAAAATACTGGTGGTTGTATTTGGGGTCAGCCAGATTTTTCAAATTGCTGATCACCCCGCGCGGCACATAGGCCATGACCTCATTGCCATCGAGGGTAGAAAAACCGTGCAGCATGCCGTCATTGCCGCCTGCATAAAGTATTGGGGTGCGGGACTTGTAGGTGTTGGCAAAGCTGCTATAGCCACTGAGGGAGTAATTGCTTATAGGGGCGCCGGTGTACCAAATTTCGGAGTTGACGATATCGCCTTGGCGGCTTTTGCGCTCGCGGAAGGGGTGGTCAGCAGGGTAACTCTCGGGGTCGGCGGTACCTTCGAGAGTGCGATCACCGCGGATATAGTTCAGCACATTGATGCCCGTGGTGTAAACGGTGGCCGTGACATCGTCGGTTTCTTTACCTAAGAGAGCCTTTTGTGCTGTGCTGAGATTGGTTTCGTCAGTGGCCCATTTAAATGGCACACCGCCCTTCGGGCCAGTGGTGGCCCATTTGTCGCTCCAGCTCAAAATCAGGCGGTTATCGACATTGGCCAATGCATCCAGGCGGTCTGCCGTGGTTTTTTTATCCCAACCTGCAGTGGGGTCAGCAAACTTGGTGCAGGTTTTTCCTGGGTCCGTGGGTGTGGGGCAAGGCACTTCAATGGGTGCTTCGACGGGCGCTGCCTGCACCCAGCCTTTCCAGGCTTGCTTGGGGCTGTAGACAGAATAGTAGGTCCCAACGTTGTTCTGCGAAACGTTGGAGCCACTGGAAGACGCCCCTCCGGTCACTTTGTCCGGCAATTGAGCTGCTTCGTCGTTGATCGTGCCTATAATTTCGCGGAATGCCTTCTCTAAATCTTCAGATTTTTGAACAGCATAGAAGCGACCCCGTCCATCCAGGGCAGAATGCCATAAATCAAGGGCGCGTTTATTTTCATTGTCCATGGCAGGCCATGTTTTTGTTCCAGTGACGAATTCTGGAAAACTGCCGTCGTAACCAAATGGTGTCATTTGGGAAGGACGTGTAATGGATACTGCATTAGTCCAAGTATAAGCGTCGCTACTAAAGCCAATGGTATAGGTGACCATGTGCGGCCAAGTGGCGGGGTCGTATTTTGGGTTCCAATATTTTTCGAGAGCAAGTGTTTTTCCTCCGCCGGTGAATGTTTCCGTGGCAGGGGCCTCGTCATACGTTTTTGGAGGTTTGAGCTTGTCAACATCCTGCAGTCCGGATGTTTTGAGTGGTTTTGCCCAGCTATAAAAAGCCCAATCGGCCAATGTGTTATGGTTGTTGTCATTGACGCTGGAGTCCCGGAAAAGCGCGGTTTGCTGTTGTCCGGCAGCACTGCCACCATATATCTTTCCATCATTTAAGGCTAAATTTGTGGAATTGTCACGATAAGACAAATCTGGAATTGGCGTTGCTGTGTAATCGTTCCAACGGCCATCGGTCATTACGATATGATAATTCCGGCGGCAACCTAAAAATGGTGCGCCTGTACTGCCAGGTATTGAAGCCCACGGGCTGTTATCATCAAGGGCTGTGTTGCGCATATAAGCGTCTGCTTGCCCGAGCATCGCGTGTAGTGGCGTTCCACCTTGCGGCAACAAATAGTCGACAAATGAAAGAAAATCGCTCCTATGGGTATCGTCCAATGAGCGAATGAAATTTTTCCGCCCGCTGGTGCCCGAGCCGACATCGTTAGCACCGGGGTCTTTTCCTTTTCCAGGATTCGTTCCCCTACCATACCAATAATCCAAATCTTGGTATCTGTTTATAGTATTTCCGTTGTTGTGCATCGCTTGCCAGCCAAGTCGGATCTTGTTCGGGGGTATTAAAACCGTGTCGCTAAAAACGGATTTCAATGCATATTTAAGCACGTTCATCCGGCGGCTTGTGTTAGGCCATACGCCGCCAGGGCCGGGGACGGTTTCATTGGTGGCGCCGGAGGTATCTCCTTGATTCACTCGAAAACCCATGCTTCCCGAATCATCGATCGAAATAATCACGTTGGGCGCAACATAGGAGGGTTTTGACGTGGGCAGTGGTGGCTCTTGCACCAAATCCAGTGCCCAGGCTCCCTGCGACGCCAGCGCGGCGCATACCGCCAGGGCAAGCAGATTTTTGCGGAAATTCGGGGTAGCGGTGCGGGGCATGGTGTGCTCCTTGGCGAAATTTACTGGATAGAAAAGGGGATGCTTCTTAAACTGGCACTGGAAGCGGCGTTTTTGCGGGGCAATTAATCTTTTTTCCGTTGGCGCGCATAAGTTTCTTGCAGCACGACCATGGTTCCGGGCTTGCGCCCATAGGCCAAGGCGGTAATGCGGTAAATCACATACACATCCAAACTAAGCGCGAGCTGGCTGGCGACGGTATCTACCACCAGATTTTTGGTCTTGGCTGCGTCGCTGTAGGGCATGATTTCTATCCAATACCAGCCACCCTGGTTGCCCGCGCTTTGGTCGGCCAAGATGGGGTTGGCGGGGTTGGTGCTGTCGCCCAGCTTGGCCCCGGTGAATTGACCATAGCGTGCGCCTATGCCGGTTTTGGTTAGCTCTTCGAGCGTCACTTCGCCTGGCTGCAGGCCTGTGGGGGCAGGGGTGGTGGCGCTGGTGTAGTTCCAGAAGTCTTGCCGTCCCGTACGCCGTATGCATAGGCCGTTGCGGCATTTGGTCGGCTGGGCGTCCAGCGTGTTGATCAGGGGGGTTATTTCTTGGGCCTCTAGCGGAAAACGGTCGGGCGTGAAGCTGCGGCATATGTCACCCCCGGCATTGCAGTCCAAACCATCCGAGGTTTTACCGGTAGCCACATCGTAGTCGGCGCTGCGGATATCAAGCTCTGCATCTTGCAGCAGCGTTTGGGCGGCCTCAAACGCGCGCTGGTAGTCGGCGTCGTTGCTAACCACCATTTCGTTGAACAGCGATGTGCGCGAAGCCCACAGCGCCAACAGCATGGACAGCATGATAAAAATGATGACAACAAACAGTGCCACGCCTTTTTGGCGCCGCGGTCGTTGTGTAAAGGCTAGGGTTCGGGGCATGGCAATCTCTAGATGTAAGCTGTTAAATCAGCCCTTGGCTGCGCAATTGGAAGGTACTACGAAAGACCATATGCATGCGCTTTTCGCGGGCAGCACCAATTTTGTTGCCATTCATGTCTTTGGAGTCTTTATTAGACATATCTACGACCGTGGTGCCGTCGCAATCGACGTAAGTGCTATTGACGGGCATGTCGATACGTTCGTTGCCGTAAAGCACCAAACAAACTTGGACACCTTGTACTGCGCGCCAATTGGTCACAGCGTCAGCCTTGACCGGTTTGATGGTGCTGCCTTTGGCAGCCAATGCTTGCTCTAAATAAATAGCTTGAAATTGGGCAACGTTTTGGACGATGGGTTGCGTAACGCCATTGCCGGTGCATTCCAATTGTGTGCCGTTGAGTTGAAATATATTTTCAATGGCTTCGTCTGTGCTAGGGCCATCGTCGGCCGGTCCACCCAGGCAGTTGCGCGCTAATGATTGGGGGGTGAGCGCGGCAAAAACCGCATCTTTGTACCGGCGGTAGGTAGAAGTGAGAGAACCTGTGACTGTGTCGCCTTTAATTGTGTTGTCCTGCGAAAAACTGATGCCGCCGCTGACAGTGGCATCGGTTTCAAAAGCAACGGCGGACAGCGGATCGGTGGCTACCGCGCCGGCAATAGGGGCTGGGTTGAGATAAAGCGAACCCGCCTGGCGCATTTGCATACCTATCACCCGCATAGCGTAGGCCGCTTGTTGTTGAATTCCACTGGCATCGCTGACGGTGCCCGATACACCGCGGGACATCATGAGCGCGCCCATGGCAACTGCGACCACCAAGAGCCCTATAGCGATCCCGATCAGTAATTCAATCAAGGTGACGCCACGCTGCGGTGGTTTGGCAAACCGGGTGCGATGTTGCATTTTTGCTTTTACCGCTAACGCATGTGGAGGGGTTTTGGTTACTGCCATGATGCCTTCCATTACGAACAGTAAAACGAGGGTATGCCGCTACCGTCATCGTAAGGCGCACAACGGGCGGACACGGGGATGTATTGCAAGTGGCAAATGCGGCCGGCGGGGCAAGTTGCGGCAGTGCCCGCTCCCCCGCTGGCCGTGCCTTTGGTGGCGTCGATAGCGTCGGTTTTGGTGCCAGCGCGTTCGTTCTCCCGCCAACTGATCATCACCCCAAGCTGGCGACGATTCGGGTCGCCGGCCGTAGTGCCTTCGCCCATGGCCCAAAAGATGCTGGCTTGACCAAGTGGCAGTGTGTCTTCAACAGATTTTTTCCACATGCCGACGTCATAAGCGGCCAATTCCGGTGCGCCACAGCCGGTGTCGCATGCGGTGGGCGTTGGTGTGACAGAAGCAAAGCCGGATTTAAAAGCGTCCGCAGTGGACGCGGCGTTAGGATTGACCTTCATGCGCTCGCTCAGGTCTTCAATTAAGCGTATGGCTTGTGCGCGGCGCACGGCGGTAGAGGTGTCGGTTAGCGTGCGCATTTGGACACCTAAAATGCCCAAAATACCCAAAGCCATCACGACCATGGCAATCAAGGATTCAATGAGCGCAAAGCCGTTTTGACGGCGCGGTTTTTGCGGAGTAAGCAGGATAGTCATGGTGTTTAGCCGCTGGTGCAGGGAATATCTGCGGGGGGAATAACGCGAATGC
>Ga0208518_100513_pt1 | contig 10109 bp, 9 predicted proteins | sample LakWasM127_HOW14_2_FD_183937 | JGI IMG/M metagenome (GOLD analysis project Ga0208518, IMG submission 183937) | Freshwater sediment methanotrophic microbial communities from Lake Washington under simulated oxygen tension - Sediment Metagenome... | ecosystem: Environmental > Aquatic > Freshwater >...
GATAATCGCGGCCTGACGCACGAAATTCCCAAGCTTCCCTGACACCCGTCCCCTGCTTTCCAACGGAGATAAAAGAACATGAAAAAGCTGCTCCTAGCAATGTTCGTTTTGTGCGCCGCCGTCCAGGCCCAGGCGCAAGACAAGGCCCAACTCGACAAGGCCAAGGCCGAAGGCAAGGCTTCGTTCTATGCCAACATCACCGCGGTCGAGCCGATCATCAAGGCGTTCACGACCGACACCGGCGTCACGGGTGAATACACGCGGATTTCGACATCGAAGTTCGTCGCCACGATGATCACCGAGTTCGAGGCCGGCAAGCTGATGGCCGACGTGGTGCAGGCGCCGCTGCCGGTGCTGGATCTGCTCAAAGAAAAAGGCGTGCTGGCGAGCTACCGCTCGCCCGCTGCCGGCGGATATCCCGACTGGACGAAGAAGGACGACAAGGTCCAGATCTTCGGCATCGAATATGTGGCCCTGATCTACAACAAGGAGAAGGTGAAGGCGGCCGATGCGCCCAAGCGCTACGAGGATCTTGCGCTGCCCAAGTGGAAGGACAAAATCGTCATGCCCAACCCGGCCAATCATGCCACCACCATTTCCTGGCTGATCGGGCTCAAGGAGAACATCTTCAAGACCGAAGCCGAGTGGCGGACCTTCCTGCAAGGCCTCGCCGCCAACAAGCCCATGTTCGTCGCCTCCTTCGGCCCGACCCCGGCGCCGATCGAAAGCGGCGAAAAACTGATCGCCATTTCGATGCCCAAGTACATCGTCACCAAGGCGCCGGCCCCGCTCGACTGGGCGCGGGTGTCGCAGCCGCTGATGGGCACGCCGCGCGCCATCGCCGTGGCATCGAAGGCACCGCATCCCGCCGCGGCGCGCGCCTTCGTCGATTACTGGCTGTCGAAGAAATCCATGGAAATGCTGGCAAAAGACGTCGGCGAGTACGTGCTGGCGCCCGGCATCTATCCGCCGATCGACGGCATCAAGGACGCCAAGGTGATCGCCATCCGCGAACTCTCGGACGCGGAGATCCAGAAATGGGGCGCCGAGTTCAAGAAGATCTTCGACGTGAAGTAGACCTTGCTGCACGCGCCGAACCCGCCGCCCGCCCCGTTTCGGCGGGCGGTTTTTTGTCGATTTTCGGGCGCGGCGGCGAATCGCTGCCCGCCCTGAAGGCCTTCCGGGACACGCACCATGGAAATCCGCATCCGCGGCGTCAGCAAGTATTACTACTCCGAAGGCAAGACCATCAAGGCGCTGGATGACGTCAACCTGACCATCCCGTCCAACAAGATTTTCACCCTGCTGGGTCCCAGCGGCAGCGGCAAGACCACACTGCTGCGCTGCATCGTCGGCCTCGAAACGCCGGATGCCGGGGAAATCTGCATCGGCGACGACGTCGTATGGTCGAGCGAGAAGAACATCTCGGTGCCGCCGGAAAAACGCGGCTTGGGCATGGTGTTCCAGACCTACGCCATCTGGCCGCACATGAACGTGTTCGACAACGTGGCCTATCCGCTGCAGGTGCGCAACATGCCGAGAGACCAAATCCGCGAGAGAGTGGCGGAGACGCTGCGCTTCGTGCAGATGGAGGGTTTCGAGCGGCGGCCGGCGACCAAGCTCTCCGGCGGCCAGCAGCAGCGCGTCGCGTTGGCGCGGGCGCTGGTGGCCGAGCCCAGGGTCATCCTGTTCGACGAGCCGCTGAGCAACCTCGATGCCAAACTGCGCGAGGAAACGCGCAAGGAATTGCGCGCCTTCCTCGGCAAGCTGCAGATCACCGCGATCTATGTGACCCACGACCGCGTCGAAGCGCTCGCGCTGTCGGATTCCATCGCCGTGATGCGCGCCGGGCAGATCGTCGAAATCGGCACGCCGCAAAAAATCTACTTCGATGCCGACCACCGCTTCGTCGCCGACTTCATCGGTCGCGCCAATTTGGTCAAGGCCACCGTGCGCGCCGAAGAAGGCGGCTGCACCGTCGTCGATTCAGGGCTCGGCAGGATCGTCTGCCAGCATCGCGACATTCCCGTCGGCAGCGAGGCCACGCTGTGCATCCGGCCCGAATTCATCCGCATCGTCAGCGGCGCAGCGCCGGCTGCCGGCAACCTGGTAAATGGCCGCATCGAGTCGCTGGTCTTCGTCGGCGAGGCCTACGAGGCGGAGATCGCGGTCGGCGACGAGCGCCTGCTCGCCAGGATCGACCCGGACGCAAAGCTGAAGGAAGGCGACGCCGTGAGCTTCACGCTGGACCCCGCGCACTGCCTGCTGGTCGCCATCTGAGATGAATGACGCCCGCACCCGGCTGACCTGGCTGCTGATCGCGATCGTCGGTGCGCTGACGGTGTGTCCGGTGGTGATGCTGGTGCTCGGCAGCTTTTCCGAGGGGCTGACCGCGTTCGGCCATTTCACGGTCGACAAGTACGTCCAGGCCTATACCGATCCGGGCTTCTTCGAGGTGATGGTCAATACGAGCATTTTCGTGCTGGCCTCGTCGCTGCTGTCCACGGTGCTGGCCACCTTCCTCGCCTACCTCAACACCCGCACCGACATTCCCTTCAAGTTCCTGTTCAAGATCATTTCCATCATTCCGATGATGATTCCGCACCTGCTGTTCTCGGTGAGCTGGGCCCTGCTGCTCAATCCCTCGAACGGACTGATCAACCTCGGCCTGAAGGAAGCGTTCGCGCTCGACAGCGCGCCGCTCAACATCTACTCGATGTGGGGCATGATCCTCGTCGAGGGCCTGCTCGACCTGCCGATCGCCTACCTGATCATCGCGCCGGCAATGGCATCCTTCGACGTGGCGCTGGAGGAGTCGTCGCGCGTCTGCGGCGCCGGCACCTGGCGCACGCTGCTCAGGATCACCCTGCCCGTGCTGCGGCCGGCCATCCTGGCGGCTTTCATCCTCGGCGTGGTGCGCAGCCTGGCCTCCTTCGCCGTGCCCTCGGTGATCGGCATGCCCGGTCGCGTCCATGTGCTGGCCACCTACCTGTACGAAATGATCGCCACGGGCTTCGCCACCGACTACGGCAAGGCCGCTGCCGTCGGCATGAGCGTGCTGGTGGCCTCGGTCACCCTGATCATCGTCTACCGGGCGCTGACCGCGGAAAGCGAAAAATACGTGACCATTTCCAGCCGAGGTTTCCGCCCGTCCGTGATCGAGCTCGGCAAGGCACGGATGCCGCTGTTCGGCCTCGTCGCACTGCTGTCCTTCGTGCTGATCGTGTTGCCGGTGGCGGTGCTGATGTACACCTCGCTGGTGCCGTACTCGATGGTGCCCAGCGCGAAGGCGTTTTCGATGATGAGCCTGAAGCACTGGACCGACGTGCTCGGCGATCCGATCTCGCTGCTGTCGCTGAAGAACAGCCTGTTCCTCGCGGTGGTCGGCGCCACGCTCGGCGTGATCCTCTCGGTTTTCGTCGCCTATGTCATCGTCAAGGTGAAGACGCGGGCTGCCGGAGTCCTCGAATCGCTGAGCTATCTCTCATTCTCCTTCCCCGGCATCGTGATCGGCGTCGGCTTCATGTGGTTCTTCGTGCAGACGCCCCTCTACGCGACCATCTGGGCGCTGCTCCTCGGCTACATCGCCACCTACCTGCCCTACGGCATCCGGCCGATGTCCAGCGCCTTCATCCAGATCCACAGCCACCTCGAAGAGTCATCGCTGGTATGCGGCGCGAGCCCGCTGACGACCATGCGCCGCATTATCGTGCCGCTGCTGATTCCGGGTATCGTCTCGGGATGGATACTCATGGCATCGATGTTCGTGCGGGAACTGACGCTGTCGGTCGTGTTGTCGCGCCCCGGCACCGAAGTCCTCGCCGTGCAGATCCTGCGCTTTTCCGAGGACGGGCTGTGGGGCAAGCTTTCGGCGCTGGGCATCGTCATGATCCTCATTTCGACGACGCTGGTCGTCATGGCGACCCTGGTCGGCAACCGCTTCAAGGCGGCCTAGGAGCATCGAGACCGTGACCGCACCTGTGCTCATCTTTGGCTGGGGCAACCCGTCGCGCGGCGACGACGCGCTGGGGCCGCTGTTCATTGACCGCATCGCGGCACTGCAACTTCCTGACGTCGAATGCCTGACCGATTTCCAGTTGCAGGTCGAGCACGCCCTCGACCTCGAAGGCCGCCGGCGCATTCTGTTCGTCGATGCCAGCCTGGACGCCGCAGCGCCCTTCTCGGTCAAATTGCTCGAACCCGCGCGCGACGCCAGCTTCACCACCCACGCGATGACGCCCGAGGCGGTGATGCACGTCTATCTCGAACTGCACGACGAAGCGCCGCCGCCATGCACCCTGCTCGCGATTCGCGGCGAGCGCTTCGAACTCGGTGAGGAAGTTTCACCCGCGGCGGCCAGCCATCTCGACGCCGCCCTGGCTTGGGCAAGAAACTGGCTTGTGGACTGAATTGGCGCGCCCGGAACGATGAACCGGTGGCGATTACCGGACAGCCGTCGAGGCAGGCTCGCGGTAGCGCACATCGGACAGCAGGCGGCCCAGTTCCTTCCTGACCACGGCGTAGCACTCGCAGGCGCGCGCCTCCAGCCCGGCCCGGTCAAGCACCGAAATGTGGCCGCGGCGGTAACTGATGACGCCGGCGCGTTGCAGATTGCCGGCCGCCTCGGTGATGCCTTCGCGCCGCACGCCGAGCATGCTGGCTACCAGTTCCTGGGTCATCACCAGTTCGTTGGACGGCAGCCGGTCCAGCGTCAGCAACAGCCAGCGGCATAGTTGCTGTTCCACCGAATGGTGCCGGTTGCAGGCCGCCGTCTGCGCCATCTGGGTGATCAGCGCCTGGGTGTAGCGCAGCAGCAGGCGCTGCAGCAGGCCGGCGCGATTGAATTCCTGCAGCAGCACGCGGCGCTCCAGCCGGTAGGCCTGGCCCGCGGTCTGCACCACGGCCGAGCTCGACGTGGTGTTGCCGCCCATGAACAGCGAAATGCCGACCACGCCCTCGTTGCCCACCCCGGCGGTCTCGGCCGAGGCGCCGGACTCCATCACGTAGTGCAGCGAAACGATGGCCGTGGTGGGGAAATAGGCGTGCTGCAACTGCCCGTCGGGCTCGTACAGCATCTTGCCCAGCGGCAGCGGCACCAGTTCCAGATGCGCGGCCAGCGCCTCGAACTCCGCCGCGGGCAGTGCGGCGAGCAGGTGGTTCTGGCTCGGACTGGAGGGCGGCGCAATCGCCATGGCCTAGTTCTTTGCCGTCAGTTCCACGCCGATGCCGCGGTAACCGATGAAGCGGCTCGACTGGTTGAACATCGGCTCGCCGCTGACGCGGAACTGCTGCCGCGAGCCGTCGGCATTGACGCGGCTGAAGACGAAATCGAGGAAGGGCTGGCGGGCGGCAATTCTTTCCTGCAGCAAGGCCCGCTCCGCCTCGTTCCAGCCCGCCTCCCGAACATCGCCGGCACCCTCCGCCAGTGCCCCGACGCGGATGCCGAGCATCTCCAGCACCGGGCCGGAAACCCTGGTGAAATTGCCGTTCTCGTCCTGCTCCCAGTACCAGTCCGAGGCCAGCTCCGTCAGGCTGCGAAAGCGGGCTTCGCTCTCGCGCAGCTCGGCGGTGCGTTCCTGCACCGTGCGTTCCAGTTCCCTGCTGTAATTCTCCAGCTTCTTGTACAGCAGCCGCACTTCGAGCATGTTGCGCACGCGCGCCTTGACTTCGACCAGGTCGAAGGGTTTGCTGATGAAATCCCTGGCGCCCGCCTGCAGGGCGCGCAGCTTGTGGCCGGGCTGGGCGGTAACGACGAGCACCGGCAGGTAGCCGTCCGCCGCGTTGGTCTTGAGTGCTTCCATGACCTCGAATCCGTCCATGCCGGGCATCTGCAGGTCGAGCAGGATCAGGTCGTAGGCGTTTTTCCGATGCAGCGCGCAGACTTCCTGCGGCTTCATGGTCGACGTCACGCGCGTGTAGCCGCCCTCGCGCAGCGTCTGTTCCAGCAGAATGACATTCGACTCCTGGTCGTCGACGATCAGGATGCCGGCCGCAAGAATTTCCGCTTCGGCGATCATGAGGCCTCCCGTGTTGCGATTTTTTCGGCCGCTTCCGTGCTGGCGAATTCCAGCGCCAGGTCCAGCTTGGCCATGAACTCACCGACCTTGATCGGCTTCGTCAGGTAACTGAAGAAGCCGGCCTGCAAGGCCTTCTCGATGTCCCGCGGCACCGCATTGGCGCTCAGCGCGACGATGGGGATATGCGCCGTCAATGGGTCGGCGTGGAGGATTTTCATGGCGTCGAGCCCGCTGATGCCGGGCAGGTTGATGTCCATCAGGATCACCTCCGGCTGGTAAACCCGCGCGAACTCGATGCCGAGGTTGCCGTCGGCGGCGGAGAGCAGCCGCAGTTCGGGGCGGCGCGCGATCAATTGTTCGACCAGTTCGAGGTTGGCCGGATTGTCTTCGACATACAGCAGCGTCCGGCGCAAGGTGCCGTCCAGCACCTCCGCGATCGGCAGCGCGGCTTCGCCGGCCTGCTGGAAGGCCTGCAGCGGCGTGCTGGTCAGCCCCAGTTCGATCCAGAACACGCTGCCGACGCCGACGGCGCTGTTCACGCCGATGGTGCCGCCCATCAGTTCGACCAGGCGCTTGGTCACCACCAGGCCGATGCCGGTGCCCTCCTCCGCGCCGGCCTCCTTGCCGAGGCGGTTGAAGGGCTGGAACAGTTGCGCCATCCGCTCGGGCGCCAGCCCCGCCCCGGTATCGCGAACGCTGATGCGCAGCGACTGCGGCGGCGCCGGGATGCACTCGACGCCGACCACGCCGCCCGGCGTGTTGTACTTGATCGCATTGAACAGCAGGTTGATCAGCACCTGCTTGAGCCGGGTCCGGTCCGCATCGACATAAACGGGGGGCTCAAAGCGCGGAAAGCTCATGACGATGCCGCGCTTCTGCGCCTGCGGTTCGATCATGGCGCGGCACTCGAGCATGATCTCGCTCATCGAGACCGGTTCGCCCGACAGCGTCACCTTGCCCGACTCGATCAGCGCCAGGTCGAGGATCTCGTTGATCAGCTCGAGCAGGTACCAGCCGGCCTTGAGGATCTGGTCGAGGTTGCGCTTCTGCGAGGGCGTCGGCAGCGGCGTGCCGGATTCGATGAGCTGGGCGAAGCCGAGGATGGCATTCAGCGGCGTGCGCAATTCATGGCTCATGCTGGACAGAAAATCCGACTTCGCCAGATTGGCTTTTTCCGCCAGGGACTTCGCCGCCTCCAGCTCGGCATTCCTGTCCTGCAGCGCCTGGTCGAGCTGCGTCCGCTCGGCTTCGATCTGCTTGCGCGCCGTGTTGTCGGTGCCGATCAGCAGGTAGCCGATGATGGCCTCCGCCGCGTCGCGCAGCGCGGTGACCGATACCACCGCCGGCAGGCGGCTGCCGTCCTTGCGGATGTAGGTCAGTTCGTAGATGTCCTCGATGCCGCGCGAAGCCTTGAATACCAGCGCCTCGAAGCCCGGCGAGATCGGCGTCGACAGTTCCTCGCTCAAGGCCGCCGCGCGCGCGACCACCTCCTGCGCATCGGAAATGTCGGCCGGCGTGATCCGGTTGAGGACATCGGCCGCGGCGTAGCCCAGCATGCGCTCGGCGCCGACGTTGAAAATCTGGATCACGCCCTTGGCGTCGGTGGCGATGCAGGAAAAATTGGCGCTGTTGAAAATCGCCTTCTGCAAGGCCCCGGTCTTGAGCAGGGCTTCCTGGCGCTCCAACTCGGTGAAGCCGCGCGCCTTGCGCGGATGGCTGCCGGGAATCAGGGTGCTGCGTGTGTCGGGCATGGCGGGTTACCGTAAAGGCTTGCATGAATCCGGAGGCAAGCTTGCCGGCGCATGCGGGCAATGGTGCGCTGATTTACCGGTCTCGGGGACTTATCGCAAAAATCGGCAGGCGCCGGTCCCGTCAAAGTACCCTGCGCCCGCTGATGATGCGGAGCAGGACCACGATCACGGCGATAACCGCCAGCAGGTGGATGAAGCCACCCAGCGTATAGGACGTGACCAGCCCGAGCAGCCAGAGGACGACGAGGACAAGGGCGACGGTGTAAAGCATGGGCGGGCCTCTTTCAAAGGAGATTCGGTTCGCGTCCTCTGCATGCGAGGAATGAAGCGGAGTTTCCGCGAGGCCGGGCGGAGCGTCGGTGCGGTAGCGCACGTTCAAACCGGGGGGGGGTTGGGCAAAGCCGTTGATCGGCCACAACAGTCGTTTTGTCCAGCATTGAAAGTCGGCGCTGGCGGTACGGCGATTATTCGGCCAAAGCGGCCCTTGGATGTGATGCCACCTACTTCCGAGTACGGCCAGCTCCAGTCGTAGCAACAGTGGAAAATTCCTTGGATCGAATGGCCGGTAGCCCTTACCAAAGAGGCCTTTCAGCTCGGTAGATCATCGGACATCAGCTCGGTCAATGCCAACGATCACGGCACTGTTCTAAGGAAGCGCCAAGACAGGAATCAAGGACACTCCATCAGTGCCACTCAATACTCCGATACCACTGCGTGGTCAGACCCGCATACAATCCACATTCGCTGGTATTTCGCATCGTAATGGCATGCTCGCACGAGTTTCTCGGGAAATGCCAGATACATGCCATAAGTACAACTCAGGGATTGAAATACATGACCACCAAGACCTACCTCCAGCAGGCCATTGAAGACGGCCACGCCAAGATAGCCGGCGATGGCAAGACCCAGCGCATTCATTACGTCGTGGCAAATCATTCCGAGCGGTATTCCGACCCCGAGGAAAAAGTCCGCGCCGAGTTCTGGGCCGAGCTGATCTACAAATATGAATACAAGCCCGAGCGCATACGCTTCGAGGTGAAGGTGCCACGCCGCACGCCGCATGATCTTGCCGACATCGTGATCTATGCGGACAAGGACGACGAACTGAAATCACCTTGGTTTGTCTTCGAGTGCAAGCGCGCCGACGTGAGTGACGCCGAGTTTGCCCAGGCCATTGAACAAGCCTGCGGCAATCGCGCCAGCTTGGGCGCAACCTATGCCGGCACCATCGCCGGCCTGACCCGCCGTTTGTTGCGCTTCGACAAATTTCCAGCGGGCGAGCGCAACAAGAACCGCATTGCCGACATCCCCTTGCGCTACGGCAAGCCGCCGGCATGGCGTTTCTTCAAGGGAGGTTTCCGTGTCGAGAAAGGGGCTCGCGTTCCCGCGTCCGATCTGCCCGCGATTCCGCGCGAAGAACTCCAAATGTCACCAAACCCTGTGGGAAGGCGGCCGGCGCAGCCCCATCGCCGCGTTCGGCGAATTCTGCAAGCTCATTTTCGTCAAGCACCGCGACGAAAAGAACCCCGACCGCAGCGACGGCGAGCCCTACGCCTTCCAAGCGCACGAAGACGAGACGCCCGAAGAACTCGCGGCCCGCATTCACAAGCTCTACGACGCCGAGAAAAGCGCCGACCCGACCGTATTCGAGGGCAGGATCAACATCGATCCTCCCATCCTCGCGCAGTGCGTGGCGCACTTGGAAGGCATCTCGCTGGATCGTACCGAACTGGATACAAAGGGCGTCGCCTTCGAGGAATTCATGGGCGGCTTCTTCAAAGGCGATTTCGGCCAGTTCTTCACCCCGCGCGAACTCATTGCTTTCTCGATTGAAGTGCTCAACCCCGATCGCAAAGATATGACGCTCGACCCGGCTTGCGGCTCAGGCGGCTTCCTGCTTTACGCTCTCGACCATGTGCGCCGCGAGGCGAATCGCAAGAAGAAGCGCGGCACCATTGAACACTTCCGCTTTTGGCACGACTTCGCCGAGAAGAACCTGTTCGGCCTGGAGATCAATGAAGAACTTGCCCGCGTCGCCAAGATGAACATGATCATCCACGACGACGGTCACACCAATATCGTCGGCCACGATGCGCTGGACTTCTTCGAGCGACCCATGTCTGCCGACGGTAAGCCGCTGGGGCCGAACCGTGAATACATTCTCGACAAGAACAAGGGCCTCAAGCCTGGCGGCTTCGACCTCGTTTTCACCAATCCGCCTTTCGGTTCCGTGATCAAGCGCACTGAGAAGGCGGAAGGCTACCTGGAACAGTTCGAGCTACGGAATTTCCTCTCCAAGAGCGCCACTGGCAGCGAACCCGACGAATCGGGCCAAGGCGAG
>Ga0208518_100514_pt1 | contig 10101 bp, 10 predicted proteins | sample LakWasM127_HOW14_2_FD_183937 | JGI IMG/M metagenome (GOLD analysis project Ga0208518, IMG submission 183937) | Freshwater sediment methanotrophic microbial communities from Lake Washington under simulated oxygen tension - Sediment Metagenome... | ecosystem: Environmental > Aquatic > Freshwater >...
CCGCCTCGTCAAGCCATGCCTGCTCAATTTCAGGTTCAGACATATCTTCAAGGCTTAACAATAGTTTATGAGCGAGCTTGGCTCTATCCGATACAGGCAGGTGCAAAGCTTCGCGTTCAATTGTGGTGGGGTCCATAGTTCGCAATCGTTTGATTAAGAATGGCACTAAAGCTATCAGGGCTCGGTAAGGTATGCAACTGAAAACAGAAAAGCCGACTTTTCTAAGCTTTATTTAACTGCATTCCCCATCTGAGAGCTGGAACAGATTTGTATTAACCCGAAGGGCGTTAGGCAATATAGCCTGACGTGAATCCATGCCGTATTAGTCAGTCGTAAATAGCAGTGTCCATCACTCCTGAATGACAGATTTAGCCTGAAGATCGGCATGGTAGGACGACCGAACCATCGGTGCGCTGGCAACTTGTTTGAACCCCAGGGCCTTGGCAACTGCGCCGTATTCATCGAATTGTTCGGGGGTGATGTAGCTTTGAACCGGCAAATGGGCTTTGCTGGGTTGCAGGTATTGGCCTATGGTCAGCATTGAGCAGCCGTGGGCTAATAAATCTTTCATAACTTGATGGACTTCGTCCGGCTGTTCGCCTACGCCGAGCATCAGGCCCGATTTGGTGGGGACTTGCGGCTGGGCTTGGTGGAATTGTTGCAACAAATTCAGCGAGCCTTGGTAGTCGGAACCGGGGCGCACTTGTTTGTACAGCCGGGGGACGGTTTCCAGGTTGTGGTTGAACACGTCGCAGGGATGTTCGGCTAATAGGGCTACGGCTTTTTCGATGCGTCCGCGAAAGTCGGGCACCAGAATTTCTATTTTGGTGGAGGGCGTTTGCTGGCGGATTTTTTCGATACACTCGGCAAAATGCCCGGCGCCTCCATCCCTTAAATCATCACGGTCTACCGAAGTGATGACTACGTACTTCAAGGCCATGGCCTGTATCGCATCGGCTAGGTGCTGTGGTTCGTCTTTGTCCAGCGCCAGCGGTTTGCCATGCGCGACATCGCAAAAAGGGCAGCGGCGGGTGCATAAATCGCCCATGATCATGAACGTGGCGGTGCCGTGCTGAAAACATTCTCCCATATTGGGGCAGGCGGCTTCTTCGCAAACGGTATGCAGGTTGTTTTCGCGCAGCAGTTGCTTGATGCGGGTGACTTCATCGCTGGCCGATATTTTTATGCGTATCCATTCGGGTTTGCGCAATGTCGTTTCGGCAGGTTCCACTTTGATCGGGATTCTTGCCAGCTTTTCGGTGTTGCGCTGGTGAGATTCGGGCGTGGAACGGGAGGGCGCTTGATAAGTCATTTTTGTAATGCCGTAATGAGTGCTTGGGTAACAGGAATGGCGAGTTCAGCATTGCTGACAGTCACGCCCAGATCGGCCAGTTGGGTAACCTCAAGTCCTGAATAACCGCAGGTATTGATATGGTCGAAAGGGCGCAAATCCATGTGGTTGTTGATACTCAGGCCATGATAGCTGCAATTTCTTTTAATGCGCAGGCCGATGGAACCGATTTTTTTGTTATCTACGTAAACGCCGGGGGCGTCGGCTCTGGCTACGGCGATAATGCCGTGTTGCGCCAAGGCGAAGATCATGGCTTGTTCCAGTGTGGTGACCAGTTGGCGGACGCCGAGATTCAGCCGTTTAATATCGACCAGGGTGTAAATAATCAGCTGGCCGGGGCCGTGATAGGTCACTTGTCCGCCACGGTCGGAATTAATGACCGGAATCGCGCCGGTATTCAGCAGATGCTCACGCTTGCCGTTTAAGCCCAGCGTATAAACGGGAGGATGTTCGGTGATCCAGATTTCATCGGCGGTTTCTGCCTCGCGATTTTGGGTAAATCGCTGCATGTCTTGCCAGGTGGATTCATAGGGCTGAATGCCCAGGTTACGGATGGTTATCGGCATGAGACGACGTTGCGCTGCAACGACTCTACAAAGCCATCAAGACATGCGGATGGTCGGTTAAATCCTGATAAATAGCATCCAGTTGCTGTTTGCTGGATGCTTCTATGATTACGGTGACGGCGATGTAATTGCCGTCTTTGCTGGGGCGTGTGGTCACGGCGTTTTCGTTAATGTCGGTAACATGGCGACGCACGATTTCTATAACCAGCAGGTCGAGTTCCAGATCGGTTTTGCCCATTGCCTTGATCGGGAATTGGCAGGGAAATTCTAATAGGGTTTCTTCGCTCATGGTCGTGATTGCTTGTAAGCCTGGAATAATTGATTCATGATTCGCCATATGGGGCCGGGTTTGCCGTTTGCAATGGTTTCATTATCAAGTTGAACAACCGGTACGATTTCCCGTGTAGAGCTGGTTAACCAAATTTCGCTGGCTGTTTTTAAGGCATCCAGTGAAATGATGTCTTCACTGTAGGGAATGTTGTTTTCCCTGGCGATTTCCAGAATGACATTGCGGGTTATGCCCGGCAATATTTCAGAGCCTTGCGGCGGTGTAATCAGGATGCCGTCGATGACGGCAAATATATTACTGGCGGCGCCTTCGGTCACATAGCCGTCTTTAACCAGGATGGCTTCGGCACACCCTTTTTCTACAGCCTGTTGCCTGAGCAAAATATTGGCCAGCAGCGTGGTGGCTTTAACATTGCACAGTTCCCAGCGGCTGTCATCGACGCTGATGGCTTTTACTCCGGAATCCAAATTTGCAAGCGGCACGATGTTTGAGCACATCGCGAACACGGTAGGCGTAACCTTTTCCGGAAAAGTGTGGTCTCTTTTGGAATCGATGCCACGGGTAATTTGCAGGTAAATATATTGATCCAGGCCGGTATCCAGCAAGGGCGTCAGGATTTCCAGCCATTGCGCCCGGTCATGCGGGTTTGCTAAACGTATCGAAGACAGGCTGTTTTCCAGCCGTTTCATGTGATCCTGAAAGTGAAACAATGAACCCGAGTAGGACGGGATTACTTCATAAATCCCGTCGCCGAACAAAAAACCGCGATCCATAACCGATACTTTTGCATCGGCTAACGGCAGGTACTGGCCGTTTAAATAGACGGTTTTATTGTGCATCCGGTTTCTCCAGCAGCATCATGGCACTGTCATAGATCCGCTGGAAAATATTACCTTGTTCTACCGATTTCAGGGCGATCAGGTCTTTGTTGGCGACCACTTCATTTTTAAGTGTGACGTTGACCGTGCCCAGTTTTGTACCTTCTTTAACCGGCGCGGTAATTTTTTTATCAATGTTGATAACGGCTTTTAAGTCGTTGTAATGGCCGCGGGGAATCGTGGCATAAAGATCTTCGGCCAAGCCAAGTTGCAGGTTTTTAGTGTCGCCTTTCCAAACTCTTGCTTCGGCCAGGGAGGTTTTTCCTTGATACAGTTTGTGCGCTTCAAAAAAACGAAAGCCGTAGTTGAGCAGGTTCTGGTTTTCGTTAGCTCTGGCGTTGGGGCTGCTGGCGCCCATCACCACGGAAATCAGGCGCATGTCGTTTCTTAACGCGGAAGCGACCAGGCAATAGCCGGCGGCATCGGTAAATCCGGTTTTAATACCATCCACTGTCTCATCACGAGAAAGCAGCTGATTGCGGTTGTGCTGAACAATGCTGTTGAAGGTGAATTCTTTTTGTGAAAACCAGCGATAGTAGTCGGGAAATTCCTTGATTAAAGCCTGGCTGAGTATGGCCAGATCGCGGGCGGTGGTGTAGTGGTTGTCGATGGGTAAGCCGTTGCTATCCTGGAAATGGCTGTTTTTCATGCCCAGACGTTCGGCATGTTGATTCATCATGTCGGCAAAAGTGGTTTCATCACCGGCGATATGTTCGGCCAAAGCAACGCTGGCATCGTTGCCGGATTGAATGATGACGCCTTTTAACAGGTCTTCAACTTTGACCTGATTGCCGACTTCAATAAACATACGTGAGCCGGGCGTTTCCCAGGCTTTTTGGCTGATAGTGACCAGGTCGTCTAAATGTAAGTGGCCATTGCTGATTTCTCGAAACACCACATAAACAGACATAATCTTGGTGAGACTGGCGGGGGCAAGCTTAACATCGGCGTTGTTTTCTGCCAGTACTTTGCCGGTGTCATAGTTCATTAATATGTAGCCGCTGGCAGCAATGGTGGGCGCTGCCGGGGTCGTGATTTCGGCGTCTTCTGCGTTTGCCGCGGTCGTGGCAATCAACAAACTAAAAAATAATAAAACGGGAAGATTTTTAAAAAGGATCATCGCTCTCTAATGGGGGTGGACTCAGAAAAACATGCGTTTATTGTATCATGGAGATTTGTTTTTGATCGGTTTCAGTAACAAATTGAGTCGCTGTTATACCCAGTTTTGCCAGCTGTATATTCAGCTTGTGGACACTCTCCGGTGATTTGATAGGTCCCATTTGGACCTTGTAGAGCGTAGAGCCTTGGTGTGTTGAGGGTAGTATTTCAGGCTGAGGTAATTGATGAGCGGCAATTTTGTTTTGCAATTTCAGCGCTTTATTTTTGTTGCCGAAGGTGCCTACTTGTAAATAGACGCTCTTGTCTTGTTGTTCCGCTGCATTTTGCAGTTGCGCTAACGCTTGTTCGGGGGCTATCGCTTTGATTTCAACGGCTCCTGTTCCCGCCTGTTCAAGGTCCAGTTTTTGGGCGGCAGCATAAGACAGGTCCATTACGCGGTTACCATGATAAGGGCCTCTGTCATTGATGCGGACAATGACGCTACGCTGATTTTCCAGGTTGGTGACGCGAGCGTAAGATGAAATCGGCAGTGTTTTGTGAGCGGCGGTCATCGCGTACATGTCGTATATTTCGCCGGATGCGGTTTTTTTGCCGTGAAAATCGGGGCCGTACCATGAGGCTACGCCTTGTTTCAGGTAACGGACAATGCGGGGTAATAGATTTTCTTCGTCGGAGGTGGGTGTGGTATCGGAACTACCGATGTTCAATCTTGAATGGTGCCTGGAGGGGGCAGTTGTAACCGATGTTGGGCTTGAGATGTCGCTGGTTCTTACTTGTTCGGTGGTACAACTGCATAAAACAAAAATTAGGAGTAACGGTATGATCTTGTTCATGGGAATGAGCCTTTTTTATTTAAAATAGATAGGCTTAACTGATAAACGGCCATGGCATATAAAGGACTGTGGTTGTAGCGGGTAATGACATAAAAATTGTCTAATGCCGCCCAGAGTTCTTTGCCTTGTTCTTGCTGTTCAAAGCTAAGCAGTTTCACTTTACTGTCTAAAGGTAATTGCCTCGATGTAATTAAGTTGAGTGATTCTAACTCGGCAACCCTTAAATCAGGCTTAAGGTTATTGTTGAGAACTGGTTCATAGTTTTTGTATTTAGCTGTAACGGGAACGGCAATAGCTTGACCGGTTTGCCAATGATGTTTGGCAAAATAATTGGCAACGCTGGCTATGACGTCGCTGTTGTCGTGCCAGATGTCGCGGCGATTATCGTTGTCGAAATCAACAGCATAAGCCCTGAAACTGCTGGGCATAAATTGCGGCAGCCCCATGGCACCTGCGTATGAACCTACTGGATCGGCGGGGTTAATATGTTCGTCGCGGCAGAGCAGCAGGAAGCTTTCAAGTTCACCGAGAAAGAATTTACTGCGCGGCGGATAGGCAAAACCCAGGGTAGACAGGGCGTCGATGACGCGATGGTTGCCGGTGTTTTTTCCGAACAGGGTTTCAACGCCGATAATGGCGACAATGATTTCGGCCGGAACGCCGTATTGTTTTTCCGCAGCCGCCAGCGCGGGGGCATTGTCCCGCCAGAATTGCACACCTGCGTCGATACGCGCTTCGGTCAGGAATATTTTGCGGTATTTATACCAGGGCAAGCCTTCCGAGGGTGAGGAGATTCTTTTGAGTATGTCTGGCTTAATCTCGACTGTTTCAAACAAATCATCAAGTTCTGCTTCATCGAACTGGTGCTTTGTGACCATTTGCTCGATAAAGGTATGAACTGATTCGGTGTCCTTTATGTTGCTGGTGCAGGAGATGAGGAGGCATAAGGCGAAGGGCGCAAGGCGCAGGGCGCAAGGGATGCTTCTGAGCCGGTATATAAGGTTGTATTTGTGCATCTTTTTAGCCTTGTGTTAGAGCTTGTGTGGGATTCATAAGTGAGGCAGAAATGTTAAGGTATCAATCGAAGACTCAAAGGCCCACAATTTTTAGCCTTTAGCCTTTAGCCTTTAGCCTTTAGCCTTTAGCCTTTAGCCCTTCGTCTTTCGCCTGCTGTTACGAATGCGGCAGGAATTTTTTATGGGTATGAATCGACATAAGAATGCCGAAACCGGCCAGCAACGTTACTATCGAGGTGCCGCCGTAACTGACTAAGGGTAACGGAACGCCGACCACAGGCAGTACGCCGATGACCATGCCGATGTTGACAAAAACATAAACAAAAAAGGTAAAAGCCAGGCTGCTGGCGAGTAACCGGCTGTAAGTGTCCTGAGCCTGCGAGGCAATATACAGGCAGCGGCTGATGATAAGCAGGTACAAAGTCAGCAAGCCTAAGCAGCCGAATAGCCCGAACTCTTCAGCGAAGACTGCAAAAATAAAGTCGGTGGAGCTTTCCGGTAAAAAGTCCAGTTCCGATTGGGTGCTGCCCAGCCAGCCTTTGCCATAGATGCCGCCGGAGCCGATAGCGATTTTCGATTGGATAATATGGTAGCCCCTGCCCAGCGGGTCGGCTTCCGGGTTTAGAAAGGTGAGTACCCGGTCGCGTTGATAGGGACGCATAAAATGCCAGAGTATCGGCGTCAGTCCTGCCAGTGTGGCGGAGATTGCCAGTATGAACCGCCAGGAGAGACCGGCAAAAAACAGTACGGCGGCGCCGGAGCTGGCAACCAGTAACGCGGTGCCCAAGTCAGGTTGTTTGGCGATCAATAAGGTCGGAACAACGATCAGTATGCTGGCTATCAGCAATTGTTTCGGTTTGGGCGGCAATGCGTGTTCCGCCAAATACCAGGCGACCATCATCGGCGTGGTGATTTTGATCATTTCCGAGGGCTGGAAACGAAAAACGCCAAGGTCCAGCCAGCGTTGCGCACCTTTTCCGAATTGACCCATAACCAGTACCGCAACGAGCAGCAAGATTCCCAAGCCGAACAGCAGTGCAGAATAGCGCTTAAACTGGTAAGGATCGACATGAGCCAGTACGGTCATCAAAAGAAAAGCCAATCCGACGCGCGCCGCCTGGCGCAGTAGCACGTCCATGTCCTGACTGCCGGCACTGTAAAGAATAATAAAGCTCAGCAGGGAGATCAGTAACAAACCGATAAATAAGGGGATGTCTATATGCAGTTTTCTGAGGATATTACCGATAACTGACGGCGGATGAAATTGTTCGCTACGGGTTTCAGCTTTCATTGTTGCTCCCTTAAAAATTGCTTGATAACTTGCCCCGCGATGGGTGCCGCGACTGAACCGCCGTGACCGCCGTTCTCAACGATGACGGCAACGGCAATTTTGGGATCATCAGCCGGGGCGAAAGAAATAAATAAGGCATGGTCGCGTAATTTGAAGTCGATGTCGTTTTCGTTGTATTTTGCATCCTGCTTGATATTAAAAACCTGCGCGGTCCCGGTTTTACCGGCGATTTGATAATTAATGTCTTTACTGATGCCCTTGGCTGTGCCGTGTGGATCATGAATAACATTGACCATGGCTGAGATGATGCTATTAATATTTTCGGGTTTAATCGTAATGTTGCTCGGCGGATTTTCCACGTCAGGCTCGGTGGGGTCGGGGCTGATAGTGTTTTTCACCAGAAAGGGCGTGACGACTTTGCCTTTATTCGCCAAGGTCGCGGTGGCTTTGGCCAGCTGTATCGGCGTAACCTGGAGATACCCTTGGCCTATTCCGGTGATCAGCGTTTCTCCCGGATACCAGGACTGATTGCGTTGACTGCGTTTCCATTCGCGCGAGGGCATTAATCCCGGCTTTTCCCCGGACAGATCAATGCCGGTTTTTTCGCCAAAGCCAAAATGCTGTAAAAAATCATGCATACGGTCTATGCCCAGCATGGATGCCAGACTGTAAAAATACACGTCGCAGGATTGAGTAATGGCCTCGGTCATATTAACCGAACCATGGCCGCCTTTTTTCCAATCCCGATAGTGGTGGCTGACATTCGGCAGCTGATAATAACCGGGACAGAACAGTTTGTGCTCGGCGTTGATCGCATTGTATTCAAGTCCGGCCAGTCCGATAAACGGCTTAATGGTTGATCCCGGCGGATATAAGCCGCGCAACGCCCGATTATAGAGCGGTTGATTCTCGGAGGATTGCAGGGCTTGATAGGCGTCATTGGCGATGCCGATAACAAAAGGATTGGGATCAAAGCCGGGGCGGCTGGCGAAGACCAGTACGCCGCCGGTTTTAATGTCAATGGCGACTACTGCGCCGTTGAAGCCGTCCAATGCATCATAAGCGGTTTTTTGTAAATCTATATCCAGGGTCAGATAAAGATTTTCACCCGGCGTTGGGGGAACTGAGTTCACCGTATTGATGGCGCGAGCCTGTACATTGGTTTCTATTTCCGCATAGCCGGTCTTGCCGTGCAGTTCGGCTTCATAGGTGTTTTCTATGCCTATTTTGCCGACATGGGTTGAGCCCCGGTATTCGGCGATGGGCAGGGATTTCATTTCCGCTTCGTTGATACGGCCTACGTAGCCGACCACATGAGAGGCCAGCTCGGCGTAGGGGTAGTGTCGAACCAGGCGGGCCTGAATGTCAACGCCGGGAAAATAAGGCCTGACTACGGCAAATTTGGCGAGTTCTTCGTCGGTCATGCTGATTAACAAAGGCGTGCTGACGAAGCGTTTTTGCCGTTTGCGTTGTTTCTGGTATTGGTCGATTTTTTCGTCAGAGATGTTGAGTAGTTTTTGCAAGCGGAGCAGCGTGTCATCAAGATCAGCGATTTGCTCGGGAATTAACTCAAGGCTGAAAGACTGTGTGTTGTCGGCCAGGACTTTACCGTGCCGGTCGTAAATAATGCCTCTCGTCGGTACCAGGGGTTCGATTTTAATGCTGTTGTCTTTTGCCAGCGTTGCGTAATGTTCGTGCCCGACAATTTGCAGGTAAACCAGTCGCACGATCAGCCCGGAAGCTAATAACAGTATGAGAGCAAAGGCGGAAATAATACGGTTGAGAAAAAGACGACTCTCTACTAACTTATTTTTAATAGTATAGATACGGGACATAACAGCTACGGAGTGTTTTATTTAGTGCGACGCGACAAACGGACGCGGCGCAGTGCTGTATAAATCAGGGGCCAGCATAGCGTACCGGTAAAAACAGGAAGCCAGAAAGAAGTATGCAGTTGAGCGGGGTGTTGAATGTTTTTTAGCCAGAACAGCAGTATTTGGGAAAACAGCAGGCAAAAGAAAATAAACAAGCCCTGTTGGGGTAATGGAAATTGGCGCAAACGTTTATGCAGTATCAGGCAAAAATAGATAATTAAAGTGTAGGCCAGTGCATATTGGCCGAATACCCTGCCGGTCAATACATCGGTTAGTAACCCGACTGTCCATGCATGAAAGATACCGATACGTTCCGGTACGGCAATGGTCCAATAGATAAGCACCAGAAGCACCCAGTCCGGATTTATGCCGGACAAGAAACCCGGCCAAGGCGCAATTCTTAAGCACATCGCCATGACAACGGTCAACATAATGCGGCCAAAGCCGGAATAGCTATTCATCAAGGTCCGTCCCTGGCCTTGCCCCTGCGGGCGCTTTGCGTGTCAATCCGCTCCCTGCGGATTGGTCATTACGGCCTGTCCCTGCCGGCGCCCCTGTGGATTTGTCATCACGGGCTGTTCTTGCCCGTTTCCCTTTGGGGGCTTCGCGTATTAATCCGTTTTCGGTGGCTTGGCCGTTGGGGGGCGTCGTCTCGGGTGTTTTTTCGTGCGATGTGGGCGGTGAGCTGAGTGAAACGGGGGATGAGTCGCTCCAGACGATCAGCAGCTCCCTGTTTCGGTCCAGCATGGCTTTGGGGGTGGCGGTAATGTTGACGAAAGGTTTGTTGGTTATCGGGGTAAAATCATCGACGATGGCAACCGGATAACCCGATGGAAAAGTGCCGCCTAAGCCCGATGTGATCAGTAAGTCGCCGGGGCGAATGT
>Ga0208518_100522_pt1 | contig 9842 bp, 8 predicted proteins | sample LakWasM127_HOW14_2_FD_183937 | JGI IMG/M metagenome (GOLD analysis project Ga0208518, IMG submission 183937) | Freshwater sediment methanotrophic microbial communities from Lake Washington under simulated oxygen tension - Sediment Metagenome... | ecosystem: Environmental > Aquatic > Freshwater >...
TGACGAATGGCCTTTGCCATAAGCCGACAGCATCGCTTTATTGGCCAAAATATTAACCAGTCTGGGTATGCCCCGGCTATAGTGGTGCATGGCTTGGATAGCTAATCCGGAGAAAATACTTAGATTGCCCATGCCGGCAATACGTAATCGGTGTCTAATGTAATCGGCAACGTTTTGTGGTGTGAGTGGTTTAAGTGCGTAACTAAAAGTGATGCGCTGTCTGAGTTGCCGGATGGCTTTGTTATGCAGTTGTTCATCAAGTTCAGGTTGGCCGAATAACACGATTTGCAGCAGTTTTTGTTTTTCGGTTTCCAGATTGGTGATAAGCCGTAACGCTTCTAATGTCTCAATCGACATGGACTGAGCTTCATCGATAATCAACACCGGTTTTTTACCGTTAACAGCGCTATTGATTAGAAAGTCATTAATTAGCTTCATCAGACCGTTTTGTCCGATATGCCGGGAGTACTCGATACCCATTTCATCGGCAATTGCCATGAGCAGGCCCACCGGCGGCAAGTGCGGATTGGGAATGTATGCAGTCTCGAAAGGTTCGGGCAATTCATTGAGCAATTTGCGGCAGAGCATGGTTTTACCGGTACCGACATCGCCGGTAATTTTGATAAACCCTTCGCCGTTATGTAAAGCAATCAGCAACACATTAAGTGCTTCTAAATGAGAGGGTAGCTCACAAAAAAACTGCGTGTCCGGCGTTAAACCAAAGGGCTGACTATTGAGGCCAAAGTGTGTTTTATACATAAATAATTTTAAAAATATTTTTTATGAAGATATTGCCGCTATTGTAGCTCGGGTTATATTACGCTTGGCTGGTGTTACTGCATAACGCCATGGGGGCGCATGTTGTAAAGCGCCGGCCTCCATGTAGGCAATGCAGGAGCGATATATCTATCCATGCTGCTTTGCCCAGTTTACATAACTTATTTCCAGCGCGGTTGTGAGTCAAGTCTTTCAAAGCGCTGTTTACTGGAATTTATGTCCTTTTGCCAGTCCGCATCGCTGCCGATAAAAGAGGCTTTAAGCAATATAATCAGTTCCGATTTTTGGGTTGTGCCGGTGTTGACTCTAAACAGGTTGCCGATATAAGGAATCGCTGCTAACCCGGTGACGCCTTGTTTCTTTTCATTATCATTCTCCTGCATCAGCCCACCCAGCACAATAATTTGGCCGTTTTTAGCCTTGACTATGCTGTCCGATTCCCTGACCGTGGTGAGTGCCAGTGGTAAAGTTATGTCAAGACCGAAATCCTTGGTGTCTTTTTTTACTTGGCTAATGGATGGGTGGATATGCAGGGTGATGTCCTCATTGTCATCTATCTGTGGAGTAACATCCAGCGAAATGCCGGAAAAGAAAACATCGATAAGGACAGTAGGCGCGGTGGGAGCAACGCCTGTCGCACCAGGCGTTCCACCATTAAAACCGGTAGCGAAATATTCATCCTGGCCGACTTTAATGATGGCTGATTGATTATTTAAAGTCGAAATTCTCGGACTGGATAACACGTTGGTTTTCCCTTGAGTTTCCATAAGTTCGACAAAGGCACGAAAATCGCCGGAATGAGCGCCCAAGGTAAAAACAGAAGCAAATGTATTAGGGTCCATGACTCCGCCTATGCCAGTCAACAATGGCGCTTTGTTGATACCTTCTTTGACGATGCTCTCCCAGTTAACGCCATCTTGATGATTATCATCAAGAGTAACTTCCAGTATTTTAGCTTCAAGGATGACTTGTCGGCTGATTTGGGTTTGGGTGGCAGACAGGAAGCTTTCTATTTCCCGTAACTGCATGGGTTTTGCCCGGACAATCACGATGCCCGATTGCTGGTTAATATCCACGGTTGCTTGCGGGTCGACGGCAATAATATGGGTTAAAGACTCTTTCATTTCTTGCCAGAAGTCTGTTTTTGTAATGGTGCGGACGGAGCTGCTTGATGAGTTGGAATATGATTGGGTATTGTTTCCCGTCGGGCTATTTCCCTGCGGATTGCTGCCTTGAGTGGTGTTGCCTTGTTGACCGCTACTTCCTTGCTGGTTGCTGCTTCCTTGCGAATTATTTTGACCGGCTTGTCTACCGGACGATACCGTGGTATTTGAGTTGCCTATCCGCTGCAAATCCAGCCGGTCTATTTTGAATGTTTTGGTTTGCAAGGTTGCAGGATAGATGATGTACCCCATATCGTTTTTTTTGTAATCATAACCATAGACTTTTTGTACGGCATCAAGGACCTGCGCAATGGTTACATTCTTTAGTTCCAGTGAAATAGTGCCGGTTACTTCAGGATGTACCAGCATGTTTTCTTCGGTATCTACAACCAGGCCCATAAAAAATTCACGGGCATCGACTTCATTAACGGAAATATTAAGGCGCGTTTGCTGCATCGAGTTTTGTGAGGTGGCCAGGGTTTGATTAAAATCAGGGACCAGGGCATCGGTAATGGCTGTCGGCGTTTTGGTATTACTACGGGCTTGCGGTGCGGCACCAGAAAAAGCATTGGCAACATTGGATGACTTGGTCGGTTGAAGCGAGGTGCAGGCTACCAGCAGTAATGTCAATGCTATGGCAATGGCTCGATGGGTGTTATTCATTTTATAAAATGTACTTGGGCTTTATTGTGTTTTATAGGGACGTTGCACCAGTTGCAAGGTCTTGAGTTCGCCATTTTGGTCGACGACGACCGAGTTTTTGTGAATACTGATGATTTTAATCGTACTCGAAGGTGCCGGAATATGGACCGTTTTCGGGCGTTGAGCGGTATTCGCTTGTTGCCGCGTGGTTGGCGGGTTCATAGCGATTTGTTCCTGAAGCTGGGGGATGTCCATGCTTTTGGCCGCGGTTGCAAGTAACGGGGCAAACTGCATCGGAGCTATTGCTATCAATTTATCGAGCAACCCAGGATCCATAGCGGTAGGAGTGCCGCCGCCACTGCTGTTGCCGCTATTAGAGCGGGTATTCGTCGCAGGGGTATTTGCCGGAGTTGCCGGTTCAGGATTTAAAGGTGAAACTTGTTCGATGACAATGGTCTGGCCTTGTTTGCCGGAGACGCCGTTGATGGTCGCTCGTCTGGAATGCGATGAAATCCAGATGGCCGATAAAACCAACTCATTGTCGCTGCCAGCGGCATTAGCGGCTGCTGGCAGCGGATAGGCCGGTTGAGTCGGATCGCGGAATTCTGCATGGCACGGCATGGATGCCAGTCCGGTGAACAGTAGTGTTATTATCGGTCTAAACACCAAGCCAGCTCTCCTTAAAACTGAGTGTGTACACTTTGATTGTAGTTTCTGCTGTCGGGTAATCTAGAACCTGATAATCAATGCTTTCCCAGACAAAATGCCAAGGCAATGATTCCAGCGCTTTTAAATAATTGAGCGTGTCTAAATAACTGCCTGAAAAAGTGATTGCCAGCCCGTGTTTGTATATCGAGTTTGGTTGCGGTTGTTTGGATTCCAGTAAGGTGGTTACCGGCAGCGTGTCCAGTTTTATCAAGCTCAATTGGTTATTCCGGTTGAGTATATCGCTTAACGCAACGGCCATTAATTGCGGCGGGACAAGGCTTTTGTCATGCATCATAAGTTCTTGCATCCGGTTATGTTCGGCTTTTAACGCGGCCAGTTTGTTCCGGTTGTTTAGGTTAGGGTCTGTGTGGGGACTGTTTTCGAGTTTGATTGCTATCAGTTGCTGATCGGTTGTCTGCTGTTTAAGGCTGGTTAACTTCTGCTGAAGCACGTGTTGTTTTTTTTGGATCGATTGATAGAAAAAGTTATCCCAGGCGAGCCATATACCGGCCAATATTGCAAAGACCACGATGATTTTTTCCCGTTGGGTCAGGGCTTCAAATTTTTCTTGAAGGTTATTGGGCATGGCTTTTTTTATCCGGAGCTTCTAGTGTCGTGCTGAGTTTAAAATCTATTTGATTAGGTATCTCTTCTGATTGCTGCATAATCAGTTTTGCGAAGGTGTGCCCGTTGAATATGGGTTCTTTTTGCAGTTGTTGCAGAAAGTAGGGGATTTTTTCGGGTTTAAAGGTGCTGCCCTCGATGTTGATAATCTGCTCTTGCCCGTTAAGGTATAGTGCTCTAAGCCAGACATCGGGAATCGACTGGTTGGACAGTGCCTGGAAGTGGTTTGAAAAGCCGGGCGATTGATCGGTAATTTTACCTGATAACAATTGCATGGCATGCGTTAATTCGTCCAGCGTGATTTGCCACTGTGCGACTTCTGCGGCAAGTTGCGTGTCGATTTCCTGTTTGGGGATTTTGGACGCGATGAGATTGACCCGTCCGCGTTCAACTTCCAGATTCTGAAGGAGTTGTTGCACATGAGTCTCGGTGTTTTTGGTATTCCACGTTAAGAGCACACTGAAGCCGACAAGCAGCAGAATTATCGTCGACAGACCGATCAAGTAGGGATTAATGCCCGATTTCTTCCGCCCTTGATTAAGGATGCCCTGATATAAATTGACCTGTTGTATCATGCGGCTTCTATTGCATAACGCAATGTTGCGCCGATAACCGGAGCGCAAAGCGATTGAGTCCGGGCATCCACTAAAATGTCGCAATCGATAAGAGCGGATAGATCTATCATGCGTGCGGCAATGCCAAGATTGCGGCTTAGACTATCAAGCAGGTTATGGGTGTTTTCCGCCAAGGGGATGACGGCTAAAGCTGAAATGGGCGGAATTCCGTAATAACTTTCTACATAATCGAGTGAGCGTTGTATTTCAAGGGCCAAGTTGTTATGGGCATTTACGGTCAGACTCTCGCTGGAAAATTGATCATCTAATCCCAGTTTTTTATAACCTATTTCAAATTTACGGGATACATAAATAGTCGCCTCTTTTTGAATCAACAGGGTGCCGGAAAATTCCAGCAGGTACAAAAGAGCGATGCCGCGTTCGTTTTCCGGTGTATGCGCTGCCAGATTACGCAGGGATGTTTCCTGAATATCGATTACTTTGAGTTGCAGCCCGGCCTTGGCGCATTTTTCGATCTGTTCGCTGATGACGTCAATAGGGCTGGCGATGACTTCCAGCATTCTGCTGCTGTTGGCGCGAACGGGCAGGGGAGTCTGGTAATAATCAATGACAGCCTTGTCAATGGGGAAGTCAATGAGTTCATTGATTTTCCAGCGTATGGCTTCAATGAGTTCGTTGTCGGCGACTGCGGGAGTCTCAACGTTGACGCGACGGTAGTTATCGCTAGTCAGTACCAGATGGCAGTCATACTCGGCAAGATCATGCTCGGTAGCCAGTTCGCTAAGCATGTCCTGTTGATTCGCAGGTTTTCCCGCATCAATGAACTCGCAGTGTATGAGTGTTAATTTATTGTTTTCTGTAAATTCGGATACAGCAACAGAGATGCCGTTCTGCAAAAAACTGATGCCGACAATACCTTTGCAAACGGTTTTTTTTCTAAAGAGCTTTTTTAACAGTTGCACGATAGGTAATCCGAATCGATTTTTTTGAAAAGTGCTATAAACATCACAGTTTACATAAAATTAGCTGATATTTGTTATTTTGTTTTTAAGTTGCCATTTTTTTTAGACAGCGATTAACAAGTGAAAGTTACACCTCTTCGCTCAGAGACAGTATTATTTCCCGGGCCGATTTATGGTCTATTTTAAAACCGCGCATTTCCAGAATACCTTTGGTATTGAGTGAAATGATCAGGTAAAGCGCTTCGGGGTAAGATGCCAGCTCTAGATCGACAGCTGATGGTGTGGCCGGAGCGGTCGGGTGAGAATGATAGATTGCAAATAGCTTTTCCCCCTGATCGCGCATTTCAGCCATGGCTGAAATTTGTTGACCGGGATCAAGCTGAAAACGCTGCTGAGGCTGTTCGGCAGTGTTTTTAATGGGGTAGCAGCTGCTGGGCAGGTCATTTTTACCGCCGATAAGTCCGCATATTTCAAAGTCCGGCGAGATTTGAGCAAGATGCAGTAGTTGATTGGCTAATCTGCGGGGAATTTGGATGTGTTCTTGGGTCATGATGTTAAACCTCACGTTGACAAATTTGTCTGGAACAGACTTGCATTAACTCGAAGGGTGTCAGACAGGATAACCTGACATGAATTGTCCATAAGTCACCCGGGGTTGTCCGGATAAGTCTGTATAGGTTTGTACGTTATCATAATGCAAATTTTTAAATAGGGTTTGGACTTGTTGTCGCTGGTCGTAACCATGTTCAATCAGCAAATGTCCGCGGGGTTCCAAATAGCTGCGTGCGGCGTCGGCGATGATTTTAATGTCGCCAAGCCCCTGCTCTGCGGCGCGCAAGGCGGTTTGCGGCTCAAACCGGACATCGCCTTGCTGTAGATGGCTGTCATCTTCCGCAATATATGGCGGATTGCTGATAATCAGGTTGAATTGGGTGGCGGGAACATCGGCAAACCAATTGCTTTGATAAAACTGAATGGTGTTGATGTGGTGCTTGTCGGCATTGAGTCGAGCGATGCGCAACGCGGCCAAGCTGAAATCGGTGGCGCTGATCTGTGCATGCGGCCGTTCGGCGGCCAGCGTGATGGCAATAATGCCTGAGCCGGTGCCCAAATCAATAATTTTGACGGGCTCATCTGCCGGGATCAATTTTAAACTGAGCTCGATAAGCAGTTCGGTGTCGGGTCTGGGAATCAGTACGTCAGGGCTGACCTGAAAGTCCCGCGACCAGAATTCCCGGTTGCCGGTGATATAGGCGATAGGTATGCCTTGTTGGCGTTGTTCAAGCAACGCCCTAAAAGCTGCCAAGTGTTCGGGCAGCAGTGGTTTGTCCGGCCAGGCGCGAAGATGGGAGCGTGGTTGGTTAAGCGCCTGGCACAGTAAAATTTCTGCATCCAGTAAAGCTGAGTCGGAGACTAGAGTCAGCGCGTCGGTGGCCTCGGCCAGTATCGATTTTATGCAATGCATTTAACTTAGTCTTCGCCCAATTGGGTCAGCAATTCGGCTTGATGCTCGCTGATCAACGGCAGAATGACTTGCTCCAATCCGCCCTGCATGATGTCGTCCAGTTTGTACAGGGTCAGGTTGATGCGGTGGTCGGTTAAGCGGCCTTGCGGGTAATTGTAGGTGCGGATGCGCTCGGAGCGGTCGCCGCTGCCGACTTGCAGTTTTCGGGTGGCCGATTGTTCGGCATGATGTTTTTCCTGTTCGGCGGATAGCAGGCGCGAGGCCAATAAAGACATGGCTCTGGCGCGGTTTTTATGTTGCGATCGCTCGTCCTGGCATTCCACGACCACGCCGGTCGGCACATGGGTAATGCGTATCGCGGATTCGGTTTTATTGATGTGCTGTCCGCCGGCTCCTGAGGCACGGAAGGTGTCGACTTTAAGGTCGGCTGGGTTGATGTCGATGGCGTCAACCTCGTCGACTTCCGGCATGATCGCGACGGTGCAGGCCGAAGTGTGGATGCGGCCTTGCGATTCGGTTTCAGGCACGCGTTGCACCCGGTGTGCGCCGGATTCGAATTTTAATTGGGAATAAACATCCTTGCCGGCAACGCGCAGGATGACTTCTTTATAACCGCCGTGGTCGCCGTGACTTTCGTTGATGATTTCTGTTTGCCAGCCTTTGCGCTCGGCATAACGCTGGTACATGCGGGCAAGATCGCCGGAGAAAATAGCCGCTTCATCGCCGCCGGTTCCGGCGCGTATTTCTATGAAAATGTTGCGGTTATCGTTGGGATCTTTGGGCAGTAACAATACTTGCAATTCATGCTCGATTGCTTCGAGCTGATTTTCTGCGTCATTGACTTCTTCCTTGGCCATTTCCCTTAACTCGGGGTCGCTGTCATTGGCCATTTCCTTGGCCGAAGCCAGGCTTTTCAAGGTTTGTTGATAGCGTTTGTAGCAATCAACCAGCGGGTTGATTTGGGCGTACTCCTGGCTCAGGGAACGGAATTTGTTTTGATTGCCTTGTACTTCGGGTTCCGAAAGTAAGGCGGCAATTTCATCATAGCGTTCGCACAGATTTTCGAGTTTATGTTGTATGGATTGTTTCATTGAGAGTTGGTTAATTTAAAAATTTCGCGGGCGGCGGCAATCAAATCGTGGCGTTCGTTTTCGGCGGCGGCTCTGATTTGGGCGCTGGGCGTATGGATGAGTTTGTTGGTCAGGCTGTGGGCCAGTCGGTTAAGGGCTTGTTCTGCGGGAACTCCGCTTTTTAGTAAAGCCATGGCCTTTTGCAAGGCTTCGTCACGGGATTGTTCGGCTTGATGGCGATAATCCTGAATAGTCGATTGTGCGCCTTGAGCGCGTAGCCACGCTAAAAAATAGTCGACTTGGGTGTCGATTATTTCTTCGGCCTGTTCTGCGGCCAGACGGCGGGAATTCATGTTTTGATCGATGGTGTTTTGCAGATCGTCAATGGTGTAAAGATACACGTCCCTGAGTTGCTCGACTTCCGCCTCAATATCCCGAGGTACCGCAAGGTCCACCATGAACATCGGTTTGTGTTTGCGTTTTTTTAGTGCGCTTTCAACGCGGCCTTTGCCCAGTATCGGCAGTTGGCTGGCGGTTGATGAGATAACGATGTCGGCTTCGGCCAGATGCGCAGGCAGTTCGGACAAGGCGATCGCATAGCCGTTAAACTGCATGGCCAGGGCGTGGGCTTTATCATAAGTACGGTTGGCGATAATAATCCGGCCTATGCCTTGCTGCGACAAATGTCGGGCGGTCAGCTCTATGGTTTCGCCGGCACCAATTAGAAGGGCGGTCTGCTCGCTGAGTTTATCGAAGATTTGCTGCGCCAGCTGAACGGCGGCAAAGGCAACCGATACGGGGCTGGAGCCGATGGCGGTATCGGTGCGTACTTTTTTGGCTGCGGTAAAGGTGTGCTGAAAAAGTTTGCCCAGGCGCTTGCCTAGAGTCCCTGCTTCGTAGGCGGCCTGATAAGCCGTTTTCATTTGTCCCAGAATTTGCGGTTCACCCAGAATCATGGAATCCAGGCCGCAAGCTACTCGAAACATGTGGCGGATGAGGTCGCTATCGGTATGGCAGTAAAGATAAGGCGTAAAGTCGGCGGCCCTGATTTGTTTGCTTTGAGACACCCAGTCAATCAGGATTTGTTTATTCGCTGTGGTTGCTGTGCAGTAAAACTCGGTGCGGTTACAGGTTGACAGTATGGCGGCTTCATTGATTTCTTTGATGCGCCACAGTTCCTGCAACGAGGATTCCAGGATTTCGGCAGGGAATGACAGGCGCTCGCGGATCGAGACCGGTGCGGTATTGTAATTAATCCCAACTGCAATAAGTGTCATGTGATTTAGGTTCAAGGTAAAAGGTTTTTTAAGGTATAAAAGTAAATGATGCAAGGTAAAAGGTCGTTTTTTTTAAATCACGAACCTTGAATCTTGCGCCTTTTACCTTGAACCTTAATGCCTGTATTATGTCAGTGTATTCTAAGAAATATAATGGCTTTATCCAAATGGAATAAATCAGCTATCCGACTCGACTGGTTTTTCTGATAATCTATGGCAACAATATTTGTAGGCAATAAATAGGACGATTGTGTGTTAATTTTTAGATTGTTTTCAGTGATAATCCTCGTTTTTCTTAATGGTTGCGCCAGTTCGCCTGAAAAGCCGAGCGCACAGGAAGAAGTGGTTGAGCCTGTTAAAATAACCGAACCCAAGAAAAAAACGGAACAAAGCGAAGTAAAAACAGCGATAGATCCGGATGTGATGTATATGCTGATGGCGGCAGAGCTTGCGGGACAAAGAGGGCAATATGCCATTGCTCTGGAGGGCTACATGGAAGCGGCCAAGCGTGTTAGTGATCCCAGATTTGCAGAAAGGGCGGCAAAAATTGCCATGTATATGAGGGATAGCAATAAAACG
>Ga0208518_100523_pt1 | contig 9841 bp, 10 predicted proteins | sample LakWasM127_HOW14_2_FD_183937 | JGI IMG/M metagenome (GOLD analysis project Ga0208518, IMG submission 183937) | Freshwater sediment methanotrophic microbial communities from Lake Washington under simulated oxygen tension - Sediment Metagenome... | ecosystem: Environmental > Aquatic > Freshwater >...
CGAGCCGGACTTCATCAAGGCCGAGCAGGCCGCCTACATGGAAACGGCGATCGAGGACGACGACATCGGCGAGCGCATGGATCGCGGCCGCCGCGCCCTGATGAAGCAGGGGCGCAGCGAGGTCGGCCCCTACCAGTCGCCCATGGAAGACGGCATGCAGCACTTCCACGAGTTCTACCGGCGCGTGATGGCCGAACACATCTGATCGAGGAAGGCTGACGCGGGCGCCGGCACGTCGCCGGCGCCCGTTCCATTTCCATGCAGTCACTCTGGATGATCGCGGCAAGCCTGCTGTTCGCCTGCATGGGCGTCTGCGTCAAGCTCGGCTCGGCGCAGTTCGCGGCGGCGGAGCTGGTGTTCTGGCGCGGGTTTATCGCCACGCTGCTGATCGGCTCCTATGTGCTGGTGCGCCGGCTGCCGCTGGCGACGCCGCATGCGCGGACCCACGTCGTACGTGGCCTGGCCGGCTTCGTCTCGCTGGTGATGTACTTCTATGCCATCAGCCTGATTCCGCTGGCGACGGCGGTGACGCTGAACTACACCTCGCCGCTGTTCCTCGCACTGCTGCTGGTGCTGTGGCTGAAGGAGCCGGTGCGCCGCGGCTTCCATGCCGTGCTGGCTGCGGGATTCGTCGGCGTCGTGGTCCTGCTGCAGCCCACGCTGGAGCGCGACCAGTGGCTGGGTGCGGTGTTCGGCCTCGGCTCCGGAATCATTTCCAGCATCGCCTATCTCAACGTGCGACGTCTGGGAGAGCTGGGCGAGCCCGAGTGGCGCACGGTGTTCTATTTCTCCGCCCTGTCGGCGCTCGGCGGCCTGCCCTGGCTGCTGGCGGCCAGCCCCTTCCATGCCATCGACTCGCGCGGCTGGCTGCTGCTGCTCGGGGTGGGCGGTTTCGGCGTGCTGGCGCAACTTTGCATGACCGCGGCCTACAAGCGCGGCAAGACGCTGGTCTCGGCCAGCCTCGCCTACAGCACGGTGGTGTTTTCGAGCGCCTTCGCGATGCTGTTGTGGGGCGAAACGCTGCCATGGCTTGGCTGGCTGGGCGTGATCCTGATCGTTGCCAGCGGTGTGCTCGCCACCGCCCTGTCGCGCCGCACCGATACCGAAGCCGTCACGGACTGAAGAATCGCGCCCCGGGCGTCGTCAGCCGGTGAGTTTCCGTTTGACCGCACGGGTCACCATGCGCAGGCGCTGGGCGAGCGGCAGCCGCTTGAAATTGGTCTTTACGGCGCCCTGTGTGAAGGCCGTGCGCTTGGAGTAGTCCATGATCAGATCGACGATCACCGGCCGGCCGCCGGCGGCCAGTTCGCGGGCCCGCGCGATGGCCAGTACCACTTCGCCATTCGCGGCCACGGGGAGGTACTCGGCGCCGGTAGCGGTGGCGACACCGCTGAAGTCGATGGCGCCCAGCGCGGTGCAGGGCTTGCGGTTGAACGGGATCTCCTGGGCCTGGGCGATCTGCGACAGTTCGCCGTCATGGAACACGAAGAACACCAGGCCGAGGCCCAGTCGCGAGGCGGAGACGATTTCCATGCAGGTCATGGTGAAGGCGCCGTCGCCGACGATGGCGAACACTTCCCGGTCCGGATTGGCCAGCCTGGCGCCGATCGCGGCCGGCACCGCGTAGCCCATGCTGTTGAAATCGGTCGGCACGATCAGCGCCTTGGGCGTTCGTACCGGGAACAGCTCGGCCGTCAGGTAGGTGTGGTTGCCGTCGTCGACCACGGCGATCGCATCGTCGGGCATCGCCGCGCGCAGCGCATTGAAAAACACCGCGGGGTTCACCTTGCCGCCGCTGTCGTGGTTCAGCCATGCCTGATTGTCAGCAAGCTTGTCGCGCTGAATGCGCTGATGCAGTTCCACGTTCGCCGGGCGCGCTGCGCCGAGCCGTTGCAGCTCCGCGAGGAGCGGGCCGAGTACCGCTCCTGAATCGCCCTCGAGCGTCACTGCCGCGGGGTAGTTGGCATTGAACACGGCCGGATTGATGTCGGCGTGAATCAGGTTCTGCGGCACCTTGACGCCAAAGCTGCCGGTGGCGATCTCGGCAAAACGGGTGCCCACTGCCAGCAGGCAGTCGCAGTCGGCGAAGGCATTGCGCGCCGCGGGCACGGCCGCGGCGCCGAAGCTGAAACCGGTGTGCAGCGGATGGGCGGCGGAGAATACCGAAAGACCTTGCAGGGTGGTCGCCACCGGAGTCTGAAGGAACTCGGCGATGGCGCGGGTTTGCTCGAAGGCATCGCGGGCGCCCCAGCCGAGGAACATGGCGGGGCGCTTTGCGGCGAGCAGCATTTCCGCCGCACGCCGGATCTCGCCCGGCGCCGCGCGCTGCGGCTTGGCGATGACCGGCAACGCGGGCATCTCGCTCACTTCGCCGGGGAACATCTGAAGGTTCACCGGAATCTCGACGAAGACCGGCCCCGGTTCGCCGGAGTGGGCGATCTCCCAGGCCTTGAACAGCATCGGCACGATTTCGGCGTGGCGGCTGACGTGGAAGGTCGCCTTGGTCAACGGCTTGAGGAAGGCGTGCTGATCAAGCTGATGAAGCTGGTACTGCTTGTCGAGATCGGTGCGGATGCCGCCGCAGATCACCAGCATCGGCACCCCGTCGAGAAAGGCCTCGCCGATGCCGCTGGCGGCATGCGTGGCGCCGGCGGCGGGGACGATGACCAGCGTTCCGGTCAGTTCCGAGGTGCGGCTCATGCCGTCGGCCATGAAGGAGGCACCCCCTTCGTGCGTCACCAGCACGGGCGTGATCAGCTCCGAGCTGTTGAGTTCGTCGTAGAGCTCCGTGTTGTGGACCCCGGGGATGCCGAAGGTGAATTTGATGCCCAGGGCTTCCAGGGCTCGCACTGCAATCCAGGCGCCAGTTCGCTTCATGCGGATGTCTCCGTGCTCAAGGGTTCAGGTGCTTGCTGCGGCAGCCTGGCCGGCAATGCGGCCGCTGAGGATGCAGCCGCCGAGGAAGCTGCCTTCCAGCGCGCGCAGGCCGTGCATGCCGCCGCCGCCGAAGCCCGCCGCTTCGCCCGCGGCGAACAGGCCGGCGATCGGCTGGCCGGCGCGGTCGAGTACGCGGCTTTGCAGGTCGGTCTGGATGCCTCCCAGGCTTTTGCGGCTGATGATGAATTCGCGCACCGCGATCAGCGGGCCGGCCTTCGGATCGAGGATCTTCTGGAACTTGCAGGTGCGGATGCGGTCGCCCTTCCAGTGCCGCACGTAGGCGATGCGCCGCAGCTGCTCGTCGTTGTGGAAGGTCTGGCCGCGGTCGATCTGGGCGTCGTAGGCCTCCACCGCCGCGCGCATGGCGTCGAGGCTCACGGCATCGTCGCCCTGCAGCGCATTCATCTTCTCCACCAACTCGGGCAGGTCGCGGCCGACCACGAAGTCCTCGCAGTTCGCAATCATCTCGTCATGGAGCCACGTGTTGCCGAAAATCAGATCGCGCAGGAAGGCGAGTTTCTTCTTGTCGCGGATCGAGGGATTGAACTCGGCGCCGGATACCGCGAGTTCGCGCAGCGCAATGCGCCGGTTCATCAGCTGCCAGGAATACTGCCGCTCCTGCGCGCAGACCCGGGCCACCAGGTCACGCGTGTCGAAGCCCGTCACCAGCGGCATCGGGCCGATGCGCCGACCGCGCCAGTCGAGCCACAGCGCCGAGCGCGGCGGCACCAGCGAGAGGCCGTGTCCTGGCTTCCTCGGCCGTGGATGATGCACGCCGGCGGCATAGTTCCACATCGCGTCGAGATGGGTCAGCCGGCCGCCGGCGGCATTCACGGCATCGTGCATCCGGCCGTCGGCATAGCGATGGGAACCGTTGAGAATCACCGGCGGCGGCGCGCCCCAGTCGCGGTGCCAGTGCTGCTTCACCCGCTCGATGTTGCCGTTGAAACCTCCTGCCGCGACGATCACGTTGCCGGCACTCAGTTCGAAGGGTCGCTGATCTTCATCGCCGACGCCGCTGCAACCCGTCACGGCTCCATTCGACGTCAGAAGATTCTCGACGCGCTGGCCGAAACGGATCTCGAGGTTCTGCCGTCGCGGGTGCCGCTCCAGCGTGTCGATCAGGCGCAGCGCCAGCTCGCGCCCCGTGCCCCAGACGATATGAAAGCGCGGCACCGAGTTGCCCGGCGTATAAAGGCCGCGTTCGACCCAGTGCGGCGCGGGAAGGAAGCCGACGCCACGCTGCCGTAGCCAGACGCCGACGTCGTCATGGCAGCGTTGCACGTAGGCCGCGGCCCAGGCGCAGGGCCAGCGGTCGTTCGGGTCGAGTTCGCCGAAGGCATGCCAGTCGGCCAGCGCCAGATCCGGCGTGTCGCGGATGCCGGCGCGCCGCTGCTCCGGCGTGCCGACGAGGAAGATGCCGCCGAAGCTCTCCTTCGCGAGGCCGCCGAAGTTCTCGGGCGTGTCGCGCTCGAGCAGCAGCACGCGGCGACCGGCGTCGAGCAGTTCCAGTGCAGCGCAGATTCCGGCAATGCCGCCGCCGATGACGATGACTTCACTCACTGTCACGCCCCTCCATTGTATTTTTTTGGCAGTTTAGCCCTAAATCAATCTGCTCCTGTTGTGTCGATTGACTGCCTCCGGACAGTTGCGCCCAATAGTCGGCGCCGGCGATACGGCGGCATCGGATCGAATTCAGGCGCAGCGGGAAATGACAAACGTCCGTGGAACCCGCTAAGCTGCCTGCTTCGGAAGGAGAGACGATGCAGATTCGCAATTGGCTGGCTCTCGCGCTCATGCTGGGCAATGCATGGGCCCTGGCGCAGATCCCCGGTACGCCGCCCGCGCTGTCGCTCGACGATGCGCAGGCGCAGCGCGCCCGGGCCAAGACGCTGAAGGCCGAGGCGGAGCAAAGATATGAAGCCGACAAGGCCGATTGCCAGAGCAAGGTGATCGCCGTCGGCTGCTTGAGTTCGGCGAAGGAACGGCACCTCAAATCGTTGCACGCGGCGGATGCGCTCGAGCGGGAGGGACGGCAGGCCGAACGCGAAGCGAACAGGCGCGAGGCCGAAGCCAGGGCCGCGAAGCGTGAAGCCGAGGCGGCAGATCGCGAAGCCCAACAGCAGGCGAAGGTGGCACGCCATCGCGAGCAGGAGGCGCAAAAGGCCGCCGAACGCGAGCGCCGGCAAGCCGAGGACGCAACAAAACTCGAGAGCCGTCGCAGCAAGGCGGCGGCCGAGCGCGCTGAGCAGCAAAGGAAGCTCGAGGTGCGACGCCTGGAAGACGCGAAGCGGGCGGCGAAAGCGCCGGAGAATGCGCGCAAAGCCGAGGAGCGCAGGCGGCAGCATGCCGAACGGGTCAGACAGATCGACGAGCGCAAGAGGAAATATGCCGAAACGCTGAAGCAGCGGGAGGCCGAGAAGGCGGCGAGCCAGGGCGCTCAGTCCGCTGCGAACACCCTCAAGTGAATGCGGGCGCCCGGCGGCCCTACTTGCGGTCCAATTGGTCGTACACCGCCGTCGCGATCTGCGCCAACTTGCCTTTGTCGATTCCGGCCGAGAGTGCGTAGCCGAACTTGCCGTCGATCCAGTAGAAGACATTGACCTGGCCTTCCTTCGCGAAGCGGAAGGCGCTGTCCTGGTTCGTGGCGTTGTCGGTGGAAACATACAGCGTCAGGCGCTGCCCGGTCGCGTCCTGATACATGAATTGCGCGACGGGACCGCTGTTGCCGGGCAGCAGGCGGCCGCCGATCAACTCGAAGCCGAGTGCCCCGAGCTTGGGCGGACGCACCGGCGCGCCGATACGCTTGGACAGCCAGGCCACGAGCTGGTCTTCATTCTCGGCGCTGACTTCCACCGGCCGGCGCACGTCGGGGCTGAACACGGCATGGGCGACCGCGGCCCGACGCGGCAGCGAGAGCGGCGATTTGGCCAGGCTCTCCACCGACGGGTAACGGTCGTGCGTCATCCAGCCGGCCAGGCCGCCGATCAGCGCAATGACTACGCTGGCGGCGATGCGCTGCAGCGACCAGCGTTCCAGCAAAGGTTTCGGCGGACGCTCGACCACGGCGGCTGGCGGCGGCGATGCGAGCGCTGCCAGCTTTTCCGGTAGAGGCTCGTCGAGCACCGGATCGAACAGGGACTTGAGGGCCTGCTTCTGCTCAAGATAGGCGCTCAGGCGCTCGGCCTCGGCCGGCTGGGATGCCAGCCAGCCTTCCACTTCGGCGCGCCGCGCGGCGGGCAGGGCGGTATCGACCCAGGCTTGGAGGTCGGCTTCGGTGACCGGCAGCGCGCTCATCGCACGACCCTCAACCTGGCGTTCGCGTTGTCGCCGTTCATGATCAGGCGCAGCCTTTCCCGTCCGCGCGACAGGCGCGACATGACGGTGCCGACGGGAATGCCCAGCGTGGTGGCGATGTCTGCATAGCTCATTTCTTCCAGGGCGACGAGCAGCAGGACTTCGCGCTGTTCGTCGGGGAGGTGGTTCAAGGCGGATTCGATGTCGCGCAACTCCAGCGCGTCGGTTTGCGTCGGGCGCGTCGGCAGCTCGAGATCGTCATCGCCGATCGATTGCGTGGAAGGGCCGGGCCGGCGCAATTGATCGACCCGCAGGTTGTGCATGATGCCGAACAGCCAGGCCCGCAGGTCGCTGCCGGGTCGCCATTGAAAGAGCCGCGACCAGGCCCGTTCCAGCGTGTCCTGCACCAGGTCGTCGGCCGCCGCGCGATCGCCGAGCATCGCCCGCGCATAACGGCGCAGGCGGGGAATCTCGGCGAGGATCGCGCGGCTATCCACGCCGGATCAGGGTTTGGCGACGTGCCAGACGCCGTTGAAGCCGTCGCCGGTCGTGTCGCCCGGCTTCTGATCCTTGGCCCAGTAGTACAGCGGCTTGCCCTTCAGCGCCCACTGCTTCTTGCCGTCGTCGCGGGTGATGATGCTGTAGTCGCCGCTGGCGGCGTCGCCTTCCATCGCCATAAGCGGCGGCCAGTTGCCGGCGCAGGGGCCATTGCAGGCGCTCTTGCCGCCGGCGTCCTTGTCGAAGGTATAGAGCGTCATGCCGTTGCTGCCGGTGACAATGCCCTTGGACACCATGGCCGGCGCCGCGGCAAAGGCCGCGAGCGACGCGGACGCAAGCAGGGCAAAAACGAGTTTGTGCATTTTCATTTTGATCTCCGTTGGGGTTTGGGGTGCTACCCCTGCATTAACGGCGAGACGCCTGCATTTATTCCCGGCACCGCAAAATAATTCTTCCGGCGCGACCGAATTCCGCGGCTCAGCCCGCGTCCGGATAGTCGGCGCCGAGCGAAACCTCGCGCCACTTCTCCATTTCCGCAGCGAAGTCCTTGAGCTTCCCGGCGGTCAAGTCGTAGGCGGGCCTTCCGAGAATCAGATGCAGCGGCGGTTCCGCGGATTCGACGGCCCGGATGATCGCCTCCGCCGCGCGCAACGGGTCGCCCTGCTGCGTGCCGCTATAGCGCTGGACTGCTTCGCGCCGTGCGCCGGCCAGCTTGGCGTAGTCGGCGATGGCGTTCTTCGGCACCTTGAGCGAGCGGCCCGCCCAATCCGTGCGGAACGGTCCCGGCTCGACAATGGTGACCTTGATGCCCAGCGGCGCGGTTTCCTTCGCAAGCGCTTCGGAGAGGCCCTCCACGGCGAACTTGGTGGCGTTGTAATAGCCGACGCCGGGAAAGCCGATCAGGCCGCCGACGGACGAGATGTTGACGATGTGGCCGTGGCGGCGCGCCCGCATGCCGGGCAGCACGGCCCGGCTCATGTTGGCCAGCCCGAACACGTTCGTCTCGAACATGGCGCGGACCTCGTCGTCCTCGCCTTCCTCGATCGCCGAGAGGTAGCCGTAGCCCGCGTTGTTCACCAGCACGTCGATGCGGCCGAAGCGCTTTTCGGCCTGCGCCACGACGTCGGCGATCTGTCGCGGCACGGTGACGTCAAGCGCGGCGACCAGCGCATTGGGGTGCGCGGCGAATTCGTCGAGGGTGGCCGGATTGCGCGCCGTCACCACCACGCTGTTGCCGCGCGCGAGCAGCACGCGCGAGAGCTCGCGGCCGAAGCCCGTCGAGCAACCGGTGATGAGCCAGACCGCATTGTTGGAAGCCATGTTCAACTCCTGTTTGGACAACTTATGGATGGCCCGCCGCACGATCCAGCCAGTCGGTGACCAGCGGCCAGAGGGCGGTTTCGCTTTGCGCCTTGAAGAAGCCGAAGTGGCCGATGCGCGGCAGGCCATGTTGCGCCGCTTCGAGCACGCGGTAGTCGACCGGTCGCTTGCGGTAGGCGCCATGCAGCATGCGCGAACCGTCTTCGAGCAGCAGTTCGTCGTCGGCGAAGCTCAGCGCCAGCACCGGAAAGTCGGCGCTCGCATAGGCCTCGCGCGCGCCGGGCTCGCCGGTCAGCAGGTAGTCCGGCGTCAGGCACCAGCGCCGCCACTGGAACATCGCGCCGGTGGGCAGGTCGCCGATGACGCCCAGGCGCGCGCCGGGGAAGTAGCCGAAGATGGGGCAGAACACGGGCGCCAGCACATGCCACATCAGCGGCGCCGAGCGGCGGATGCGCGGCGTGTTGTGGCGCAGCGAGCCGCTGCCGACGGCGATGTTGACCAGCCCCGCGAGGCGCTCGCGCGAAGGCAGCAGCGGCGCGACCTGGCCGCCGAAGCTGTGGCCGACGACGAACACGGGCCGCCTCGGCGACATCTCGCTGATTTGCCGCAGCAGGGCGTCGTAGTCCTTGGTCGTCCAGTCGCTGAGGGTGGCCTTGAAGCGGCGCAGCGAGCCGGTCCGCGATTCGCCGATGCCGCGGTAATCGAAGGTCCACGCGGTATAGCCGCGCGTGGCGAGATGCCGGGCGAAGGGCGCATAGAAGGACTGCGGCACGGCCATCGCCGCGGCGATGATGACGTGGCCCTTGACGGCGTCATGCGGGTCGAAGCGGTAGGCGGCGAGCGGGTGGCCGTCCGCGGCGGTGAATGTAACGCGCTTCATGGATCGTCTCAGTAGCGTATCGGCGTCGACAGCACGGCCATCGTGACGCGCGCGACGCAGACCAGCTTGTCCGCCTCGTCGTGGATGCGCACATCCCAGACATGGCTGCTGCGCCCCAGGTGCAGCGGCCACGCGGTGCCGTACACCCAGCCGCTCTCGACGGCGCGCACATGGTTGGCATTGATCTCCTGGCCGACGCAGTGGAACTTCGCGGGATCGACGACGAAGGCCGCCGCCCACGAACTCAGGGTTTCGGCCAGCACCATCGAGACGCCGCCGTGGAGGACGCCGGCCGGCTGCCGGGTGCGGTGATCGACGGGCATGCGCCCCTTGAGATAGTCGTCGCCGGCCTCGATCAGCTCGATGCCGAGGTGGCCGTTGGCGCAGTCCTGACCGCGCCGGTTCGCTTCGTCCAGGGGAAAAGTGGTGTGCCAGATCGCCATGTTTCAATTGCTCATGCGGAAAGTTTTAGCGGGAACTATACTGCACCGCAGCCGGCACCTCGATCCATGCCGTCTGCTTCAAGGCGCCGGCGACCGATTAAACTGCGTCGAGCTTTTCGGCAACGCCCGCGCGGCGCCATGCCGCGACCGTTGCCGCCAACCGAAGGAGACCCCGATGGTATTGCTGGAATTTTCGATGGCGCCCTCCACCAAGGGCGAGAGCATGAGCACCTGGGTGGCACGCATCCTCGACATCATCGACAAGAGCGGCCTGCCTTATCAGCTCACGCCGATGGGCACCATCATCGAAGGCGAGTGGGACGAAGTGATGGCCGTCGTCACCGCCTGCTTCGAGGCGATGCAGACCGACTGCGAACGGATCAGCACCCACATCAAGATCGATTACCGCGCCGGACCCGGCAGCCGGATGAAATCCAAGATCGACGCCGTCGAGAAAAAGCTCGGC
>Ga0208518_100530_pt1 | contig 9721 bp, 9 predicted proteins | sample LakWasM127_HOW14_2_FD_183937 | JGI IMG/M metagenome (GOLD analysis project Ga0208518, IMG submission 183937) | Freshwater sediment methanotrophic microbial communities from Lake Washington under simulated oxygen tension - Sediment Metagenome... | ecosystem: Environmental > Aquatic > Freshwater >...
GGCCAGCGTGCCGTCCTCCGCTTGCGGCATCACCACGCGACCGCGATTGAGGCCGAGCAGCTCCGACAGCAGATGCAGCATCTCGCGGATGACGCGGTCGGGCTCCAGGCTGTGCCCCATCAGGCGGATGCACTCGCGCACCAGCAGTGCCTCCTGGTCCTGCAGGGTCTCGCCCGGCGGCGGCGATTCGGGGTGGGATTTGATCTTGGCCATGCCCGATTACAAGCATGGTCCGTGCCACAGCCTGCCGACGGCCCGCATCCCTGCGGCATGCAGCCTGCGACCCGGCCGCTGCCGGCTGCAACTGCGTCGCTATAATCGCGGCCATTCGCCTCTACCGGAGACCCGCTCATGAACCGCGTTTTTGTCCTGATCCATCTCGCGGCCGTGATCGTCTGGATCGGCGGCATGTTCTTCGCCCATTTCTGCCTGCGCCCGGTAGCCGCCGCCCAGCTGCAGCCGCCGCAACGCCTGCCGCTGCTGGCCGCCGTCCTCGGCCGCTTCTTCACCCTGGTCGGCTGGGCGCTGCTGCTATTGTGGGGCAGCGGTCTGGCCCGCATCTCGCAGGCCGGTGCCGCGGTACCGGGCGGCTGGTATGCCATGGCCGGCATCGCGGCCGTGATGACCGCGATCTTCGGCCTGATCGTGCTGCGCTTTCACAGCCGCATGGTGGCGGCCGTCGCAGTTCAGGACTGGCCGGCGGCGGGGGCGGCGATGAATTCGATCCGCCAGCTGGTGCTGGCAAACCTGGCGCTCGGCGTGGTCACCGTCGCGGTCGCCATTCTCGGCTCGTAGAGGCGGCGCTGCCCTATCCGGCGTCCGGCTGCGCGCCCGGAGCCGCGCGGCGGAAGGCATCGAGTTCCGAACACGCCCGATCGACGGCAAGGATGTTCGGAAACGGCGTCAGGTCGACCTTGAAGCGCCGCGCACTTTCCACTTGCGGCACCAGATAGGCATCGGCCAGCGTCGGCGCGTCGCCGAAGCAGAAGCGGCCGCGCCGCGTGTCGGCGGCGAGCATCGCTTCCAGCGCCTCGAAGCCGGCTTCGATCCAGGTCGCACACCAGGCGAGAACAGCCGCCTCGTCGCAGCCCAGCGCCTTGCGCAGGTATTCGAGAATGCGCCGGTTGTTGATCGGGTGGATGTCGCAGCCGATGATGGCCGCCAGCGCCCGAACCCTTGCGCGGTCATCGATGTTTGCTGGAAGCAGCGGCGGTGCCGGATAGCGTTCCTCCAGCCATTCGATGATCGCCGGCGACTGGGTCAGCACCCGATCGCCATCGACCAACGCGGGCACCAGGCCCTGCGGGTTGAGCGCCTTGAACGCCGCCCCGAGATGCTCCTCGCTGCGCAGATCGACCGCCACGTAATCGTAGTCGAGACCCTTCAGGTTCAGCGCGATGCGCAGGCGGTGCGAGGTTCCGCTGCGGAAGAAATTGTAGAGTTGCATCCTTGCCCCCGGAATTCGAGCGTGTGAAGAAATCGTAGCGAGCGGGCCGCAGCGGGGTGCGGCCGGAGCGCAGCTACCGGAATATACGTCTCTGTACATGAGGATAGCCGGGTCTGCCAACTGAGCCGCCCAAGCCCCGATCCGGTCCGCGCAGTAGATCTATTCACAAGCTCAGGCAGTTATCGACGTTCCAGCCATAGAGCCACTCCATCGCGTCGTAGAAGCGCTCCGGCGTGCGGCCTTTCCAGAGATCGTTGCGCACCAGGCGCTCGACGTCCCTGGCGTGGTAGATGCGGCCCATCTCGCGCGACGACAGCACGATGCGCGCGGTGCGGGCGACGCGCGAGCGCTGGTAGAGGTCGAAGGCCTTGATGAAATCGTTGTGGTTCACGCGCAGCGCCTCGCCCAGCGTGACGGCGTCTTCCAGCGCCATGCAGGCGCCTTGCGCCATGTACTGCGTGGTCGGGTGCGCCGCATCGCCGAGCAGAGTGACGCGGCCGAAGGACCACTGCCCGATGGGTTCGCGGTCGGCCGTGGCCCAGCGCTTCCAGCTCTTCGGCAGGTCGATCAGCTGGCGCGCGCGCGGGCAGATGCCCTGGAAGTAGCTCTGCACTTCCTCCTTGCTGCCTTCGGTGACGCCCCAGACTTCCTGCTGGCGACTGTGGAAGGTCACCACCACGTTGTACTGCTCGCCGCCGCGCAGCGGATAGTGCACCAGGTGGCAATTGGGGCCGACCCAGATGCTGGCCGCATTCCACTGCAGATCGGCGGGGAAATCCTTCTTGTCCACCACGGCGCGATAGACCACGTGGCCCGTCACACGATGCGGATCATTGACGTACTGTGCCCGCACCATCGACTTGACGCCGTCGGCGCCGATCAGCGCGATGCCGCGGTGGGCCTGACCGTTCTGGTCCCAGGCGGTCACGCTGTCGGCGTCCTGCTCGCTGCGCTCGACCCGGGTCGAGGTGTGGAATTCGACGCGGCCCGTTTCCTGCGCGCCTTCCAGCAGCGAGGTGTGCACGTCGACGCGGTGGATCACCGCATAGGGATTGCCGAAACGCTTGCGGAAGGCTTCGCCGGTCGGGATGCGGCCGACCAGGCTCTCGTCCAGCGCATCGTGCATGACCATCTCGTCGGTATAGACGGCGCGGCTGCGCGCCTTCTCGCCGACGCCGAGCGCATCGAAGGCGTGGAAGGCGTTGGGGCCGAGCTGGATGCCGGCACCGATTTCGCCGATCTGCGGCGACTGCTCCAGCACCTTGACCGAAAAGCCCTGGCGCACCAGCGCCAGCGCGGCGGCCAGGCCGCCGATGCCGCCGCCGGCGACGATCACCGGAAGTTGCTGAGTCATCTTCTGCTCCTTGGAGTTCAGCGTCTGCCTTGCGGATCTATTCGGGCTGGCCGATGGTCAGCGCGATGTCGCCGACGCGGTCGACATGGCCGGTGATCCTGTCGCCCGGCTTCACCGGACCGACACCCTCAGGCGTACCGGTGTAGATCAGGTCGCCCGGCTCCAGATGGTAGAACTTCGACAGGTCGGCCATCAGTTCGGGAATATTCCAGATCAATTGGCCGAGATCGGCGCTTTGCCTGGTCTCGCCATTGACCTGCAGATTGATCGCGCCGGCGGCGAGCACGCCGAGATCGCCGATCGGCACGATCTCGCTGCAGACCGCTGATTTCTCGAAGTCCTTGCCCAGATCCCAGGGCCGGCCCTGCTCGCGAGCCACCAACTGCAGGTCGCGGCGCGTCATGTCGAGGCCCGCGGCGTAACCGTAGATCATGCGCCGGGCATCGGCTTCGGCGACGCGGAAGCCCGCGGCACCGATGGCGACCACCAGCTCCATCTCGTAGTGATAATTGGCGGTGCCGGCCGGGTAGGGCACGGTCGCGCCCGATTCGACCAGGGTCGACGGCGACTTGGTGAAATAGAAGGGCTTCATGCTCGCCTTGTCGATCGGGTTGCCCATCTCGACGGCGTGGGCCTGGTAGTTGCGGCCGACGCAGAAGATGCGGTTGATCGGGTAGCGTGCAGTGCTGCCGCGCACCGGCAAGGAATGAACCGGCGGCGGGTTCCACAGATAGTTGGCTTCGGACATGGTTTTTCTTTCGCTTAGTTGCGTAACTAGTTGCGGACTTCGTAGACGCCGAGCTTCTTCTGCAGCGGAGCGTCGTCGGCAATGAAAATGAAGGCGGGGTGAGCAGCGGAACGATTGCTCAGCGTGATCGGCGCGTAGCCGGGAATGCAGCAGGTGTCGGCCTCGGCGAGGTCGAACCGATGGCCTTCGGCACTGACGCTGGCGGCGCCTTCGATCTGGTGGAAGACCATGGCGGTCGAGCGTGCCGGCATTTCCAGTTTCTCGCCGGGGCGCAGCATCAGCGCCGAGAAGCCGAGGATGCGCTGGCAGTCGTGGCCGTTTTCCGGATTCACGTAGGCGACCTGCACGGCTTCGATTTCGGGTTGGGTGGCGGCCAGCGCTTCGAGCGTCTTGCGTACATCGACCCAGGGATAGCGCAGCATCGGGAAGGTCTGCCGGCTGCGGGTGAACATCGGCGCCGGCACGACGCCGCCGCGCTGATAAGCCTGCTCGGTTCCCTCGGAAGTCACGGTCTGCGCCTTGCCCTCGATGACATAGGACGTTTCCGTGTAATACACCAGCGGCAGGTCCAGCACGTCGAGCCAGACCACCGGCTGGTCGCCGTCGTGGCCGTGCTCGTGCCACATGCCGGTCGGCGTCAGGATCAGGTCGCCGCGCTGCATCGGGCATTTCTCGCCTTCGACCGTGGTGTAGGCGCCCTCGCCTTCGACAATCATGCGCACGGCATTGGGCGTGTGGCGGTGCGACGGCGCCCATTCGCCCGGCTGCAGCAATTGCATGCCGAGGTAGATGGTCGAGCTGGCCTGCATCTTTTCCAGGCCGTGGCCCGGGTTGGCGAGCACCAGCACGCGGCGTTCGGCCTTTTCGATCGGGGTGAGTTCGCCCGCCTGCAGCAGCAGGGGACGCAGCCCCTGGTAGGACCAGAAGGTCGGCCTGGTGCGCAGCGCCGGCTTGCCGGGCGGCAGCACCGAGCGCAGGCTGGGCCACAGCGGCACCAGGTTTTGCGCGGTCAGTGCCGCGCGGTAGTCTTCGGGTAAGTCTTCGAGTCGACCGAGTTCCTGCATGGGGCTTGCTCCTCCAGTGGGCGGCGCCGGCTGCCGGCTTGCGAAGGGGTGAATCCTAGAAGCGCGGCGCATGGCTGTAAATCCGTCAGTTTCAATATAAAGTATTCGAAATTCGAATAGTGCTGCCCCATGAACTCGATCGACATTCGCCTGCTCGCCGTATTCGACGAAATCTACAAGACGCGCAGCGTCACGGCGGCGGCGGAAGCGCTCGAGCTCGGCCAGCCGGCGGTCAGCGTCGCACTGTCGAAGCTGCGCCATCATTTCGGCGACCCGCTGTTCGTGCGCACCTCGAGCGGCATGGAACCCACCCCTTTCAGCGAAGGCCTGGTGCGGCCGGTGCGCGCAGTGCTCGACGCGCTGGAACAGGTGCTCGGCCACCGCAGCGAATTCGATCCGGCCTCGTCGGATCGCAGCTTTCGCATCTGCATGACGGACATCAGCCAGCTGGCGCTGCTGCCAAAGCTGTGGAAGCGGCTGCGCGCCACGGCGCCGGGCGTGCGCATCGAGGTCAGCCCCCTGTCGGCGGACACGGCGCGGATGCTGGAAAGCGGCGAGGCGGACCTGGCGCTCGGATTCATTCCGCAGCTGGAGGCCGGCTTCTTCCAGCAGATCCTGTTCCGCCAGAACTTCGTCTGCATGGTCGCGGCCGATCATCCGCGCATCACCGATGCGCTTAGCCTCGCCCAGTTCGAAGCCGAGGATCATGCCGTGATCGGTTCTTCGGGATCCGCGCCGGCCATCGTCGAACGCGAAATCACCCGCCAGCGCATCAAGCGCCGCGTCGCCCTGAAGATTCCCAATTTCCTCGGCGCGGCCTTTGTCATCGAGCACACCGACCTGCTGGTCACCATTCCGAAGCGCCTGGGCGACGTGCTGCAGGGGCGCGGCGCGTTCCGCATCTTTCCGGTTCCCTTCGAGTTGCCGCAATACGAGGTGAAGCAGCACTGGCACGAGCGCTATCACCAGGACGAAGGCAACCGCTGGCTGCGTGGCGTTGTTTCCGAGTTGCTCTCGGAGGCGCCCTGAGCGACACCTCAGGCCCGCCTCATGCCTTTGACGCGCGAAAGCGGCCGAGCAGCTCAAGCAGCAGTTTCTTCTCGGCGGCCGTCAGCGGCTTGCAGACTTCCTTCTCGTGCAGCTCGGCGCGCCGGATCGCCTCCGCCAGCAGTTCCCGCCCGGCGTCGGTGAGGTGCAGGTGCTTGTGGCGACGGTCGGTGGTCGACGCACGGCGTTCGACCAGGCCGCGCGTGGCCAGCTTGTCCAGCATGGGCACCACGGACGAGTGATCGAGCCGCACCGCGGCGGCGAGCTTCGACTGCGTGATGCCATCGTTCTGATGCAGCACTTCGAGCACCGAAAAGATCGCCGGACTGACGTCGATGTCGCCCAGCCGGCGCTCGAACTGCTCGAACACGGCGAGCTGTGCAAGGCGCAAATGGAAGCCGACGTGATTCGCAAGACAACCGAGGGCAGGGCTTTTGCGGCTGGAAGACATGGCGGCTCGAGTGTGGGCAACCGGGACAGTCTGCCATCAAATTTCGCATCGGACAAGCTGGCATGCCTGAACTTCATGTTGAAGCAAACATACAAATACAATTAAAAACAATATATTAGATAACACTGAATTAAGAAAAGCCGAAATAGTTTTATCTAAAACCTGTTGACTTCAACACACTCGACGGTCAGAATTTCCACGTAATATCGGTCGTATCCCAGAGGCTGCCCGAACGCAACGCGCATGCTGCACTGCGGATGGTCGATTCCGGCCATGTGTCGGAGAATGGCCGGGTGGCGGTGGGAGTCGACGCCAGGATCCTGGTCACCGGTCCACGCGTGATGGAACATATTTCGGTTATGGCGGCTTCGATCGCTCGCTGCCTGATTCTGCAAAGCATCGCCGCTTCACACGCATCTCAAAGAACCATGGCTGCACTTAAACCAACAACACGAGGAGAAAGCATGAAAATCAAACTGTCCATCAAGCCGCTGGTGATCGCCCTGTCGCTCCTGGGTTCCGGCGCCGTTCTGGCCGACATCACCATCGGCGTCAGCGTTTCCGCCACCGGACCGGGAGCCGTGCTCGGAGGGCCGCAGAAGAACACGACACAGTTGTTCCCGACCAGCATCGCCGGCGAGAAGATCAACTGGATCGTGCTCGACGATGCGTCCGACCCGACCAACACCGCCAAGAACGTGGCGAAATTCCTCACCGAGAGCAAGGTGGACCTGCTGATGAGCGGCACGACCACGCCGGGCGTCATGGCGACGGCGGGGCCGGCGGCGGACAGCAAGACTCCGCTGATCGCCCTGGCGCCCAACCGCCTCGACGGCGAGAAGTTCAAGTGGACCTTCACCATGCCGCAGCCCATCGGACTCATGGCCGAGCCGCTGCTTGAGCACATGAAGGCCCACAACGTGAAGACCCTCGGCTTCCTCGGCTACCATCCCGATGCCTACGGCGAGGTCTGGATCAAGGCCCTGGAATCGATGTCCGGCAAGTACGGCATTACCTTCGGCCCGATCGAAGGCTTTGCCCGCACCGACACGTCGGTGGCAGGCCAGACCCTGAAACTGCTTGCCGCCAAGACGGACGCCGTCATCGTCGTTGCTTCGGGTTCCCCGGCGGCAATGGCCCATGCCGCGCTGGCCGAGCGCGGCTACAAGGGCCAGATCTACCAGACCCATGGCGCTCCGTCGCCGGTATTCCTCAAGAACGGGGGCAAGGCGGTCGAAGGCGGCATCCTCGTCGCCGGCCCTGTGCTGGAATGGGAACAACTGCCTGATTCCCATCCGTCGAAGAAGGTCAGCGCCGAGTACGCCAAGGCCTACGAGGCGAAGTTCGGCAAGGGCTCGCTGTCGTCCTTCGGCGGCCACATGTGGGATGCCTGGGCCATCACCTCGCGGGTGATTCCGGTCGCGCTGAAGAAGGCCAAGCCGGGTACCGCGGAGTTCCGCGCCGCCCTGCGCGACGCGATCGAGAGCGAACGCGAGATTGCCGGCGTTCATGGCGTCTTCAACTTCAGCCCGACCGACCACTCCGGCTTCGATTCGCGCGCTCGCGTGCTGCTGCAGGTGCAGAACGGCGCCTTCAAGGTCATCTCGAAGTAAGCCGTATCACGCTACAAAAGGACGTCGCATGAGCGCCATCGCCCGCACGCCGGCTGAATTGTTTGTCGAGCCGGCTGTCACCCTCGAAGACCGGCCGGACGGCAGCCGCCTGTTCCGTTCGGCCCTGGCCCTGCCGGACTACTCGCGCTGTTCCGGCGAGTGGCTGGAACGCTGGGCGGCCGAGACTCCGGACGCCATCCTGATCGCCGAACGGGGCGCGGATGGCGAATGGGTCAAGGTCAGCTACGGGGAAGCTCTTGCGCGCGTCTATCGCATCGCCACCTGGCTGCTTGGGCAGAAACTCTCGCCCGAGCGGCCGGTGCTGGTGCTCTCCGACAACAGCATCGAACATGCGCTGCTGATGCTGGCCTGCCTGCATGTCGGCGTGCCGATCAGTCCGGTGTCGCCGGGCAATTCGCTGCTATCCAAGGATTTCGTAAAGCTCCGGGCCAATGTCGAACTGCTGCGCCCGGGCGTGATATTCGCCGACACCATTGAGCGCTTCATGCCGGCGCTCAACGCCGTGGCCGACCTCCATGACGCGGTCGTTATCGCCGGCAGCAGGAGTCAGCCGCAGCCGGGAACCATTCCCTTCGCCGAGATCGCAAAAGTCGGCGCCGACGCTACGGCGGTAAAAGCGGCCTTCAACGCATTGACGCCCGACACCATCGCCAAGTTCCTGTTCACCTCGGGCTCCGTCGGCGCGCCGAAGGCCGTCATCACGACGCAGCGCATGATGTGCTCCAACGTCGAAATGAAGTCGGTGATCTGGCCCTTCCTCAACAAGCAGAAGCCGGTGATCGTCGACTGGCTGCCCTGGAGCCACGTCTTCGGCGGCAGCCACAATTTCAACAAGGTGGTGCGCTTCGGCGGCAGCCTCTACATCGACGACGGCAAGCCGGTGCCGGCCCTGCTGCCGAAGACGGTGAAGAACCTCACCGATGTCGCGCCGACCATTTATTTCAGCGTGCCGCTCGCCTACGGCATGCTGGTGGCAAAGCTGCGCGACGACGCCGCGTTGCGCAAGAGCTTCTTCTCGCGCCTGCAGATCATTTTCTACGCCGGCGCGGCGCTGCCGCAGTCGACCTGGGACGAGCTGGAACGGCTCGCGGTGATGGAGCTCGGCCATCCCGTCGTCATGCTCTCCTCCTGGGGCTCGACCGAGACGGCGCCGGCCTGCACCGATTGCCATTTCCAGGCCGTGCGCTCCGGCGTGATCGGCGTGCCGATTCCGGGCACCACGCTGAAACTGGTGCCGGTGGCCGACAAGCTCGAAGTCCGCGTCAAGGGGCCCAACCTGTTCCCCGGCTACTGGAAGCAGCCCGCGCTGACCAAAGCAGCCTTCGATGACGAAGGCTTCTACATGATCGGCGACGCCGTCGAGTTCGTCGATGCCGCGAAGCCCGAACTCGGTCTGCTGTTCGACGGCCGCGTCGCCGAGGACTTCAAGCTGCTGTCGGGTACCTGGGTGCATGTCGGGTCCTTGCGCGTGGCCGGCATTAGCGCGCTCTCGCCGGTGGCGCAGGACATCGTCGTCGCCGGCCACGACAAGGACGACATCGGCTTCCTGGTCTTCCCCAACATCGCCGAGTGCCGGCGCATCGCGGGCCTCGGCGAGGATGCGCCGTTCGACGTCGTGATCGGCCACCCGGTGATCAAGGAACGTGTGCGCGAAGGCCTGGTGCGCATGAAGCGCGACGGCGGCGGCTCGTCCACTTATCCGGCGCGCGTGCTGCTGATGGCCGAACCGCCCTCGCCCGAGGCCGGCGAACTGACCGACAAAGGCTACATCAACCAGCGCGCGGTGCTGACGCGCCGCGCCGATCGCGTGCTCGAACTGTATTCGGACGTGCCGAGTGCGGACGTGATAGTCATTCAGTAATTTCAAGGAACACGCAGTGACAGACAAACTCGTAAGCCACTCGCTGGACGGCCTCGTCTATACCATCACGCTGAATCGTCCGGCCAAGCGCAACGCGATCAGCGACCGCCTGCTC
>Ga0208518_100533_pt1 | contig 9684 bp, 9 predicted proteins | sample LakWasM127_HOW14_2_FD_183937 | JGI IMG/M metagenome (GOLD analysis project Ga0208518, IMG submission 183937) | Freshwater sediment methanotrophic microbial communities from Lake Washington under simulated oxygen tension - Sediment Metagenome... | ecosystem: Environmental > Aquatic > Freshwater >...
TAAAAGAAAATGAGGAAAAGATTGAGAGCAATACCGGTGGCTATAAAATAGCTGCTGAAAATATGAAACAACAGATTGTGGCGGATATAGAAAGGATTAAGCGATATATCTAGTGAATGGAGGCGTGAATGGTCAATCGTGAATGGTCAATCGTGAATGGTCAATGAGAGATTTTAGGAACATAAAGACTAAGTAACAAAACAACAATTATAACAACGGCTCTAACTCCCTCCCACCGGGAGGGTTGGGGTGGGCTTAAAAACAAACAAGATGATCAACACAATCAAACAAACAACAAAACCCGGATGGTTTGCTGAGCCCAAAAACGTAGCTACCGCTATCATTGGCGTATCACTTTTTGCAGGGCTGGCTTACGCCTTCCTAACATTTGTATTACCATGGCTGGTAACCGTTACCTGGAATATGGTAAACCTGGTGATCGGTGGTGTAGTACTGGGTTTCCTGCTACTACTGGTAAGCAACAAAAAATTCTGGCGGGCGCTGCGCTATTTTTCTGAGTTCATTGCCAACTACACCGTAGGGCTGGCGATTGAATTAAATCCTTTTAACATCCTGCAATTAAAAATTGAACAGGGTTATAAAGACAGGAATACGCTCTACCAGCAGGCGGCCAAATTAAAAGGCAAGCAAAGCGAATTGATGGACAAGCTCGGCGATAAAGAAAAAGAGCTGCAACTAAATGTGCAGAAAGTAAAGATCCTGCAGCAGGAAAAAAATCAATCTAAACAAATTGATCTGTACGCCAACAATGTACTGCGTTGCCAGGAATACATCAACAATGTAACGCCCATAGTAGGCGACCTCAATAAGCTCATCAAATTTTCTGACACAGCGTATGAAGAGAGCGGTATCATGCTGGAAGATGCGAAGCTTGACCTCGAAGCAAAAAAAGACCTGTACTATTCTGTCACCACAGGCTTATCGGCTGTAACCATCGCCATGAAAGCATTTAAGGGTGATGATGAATTGAACCAGGATGCAGAAAAAGCACTGGCCATTTTAAAACAACAGATCGGCGAAAAGATCGGCCATATCAAATCTGCCATCGATGTTACCAGCAGGTTTATGGACGACAAGGTACTGGAAGACAAAGCAAAGTCTGCCCAGGCCATTGAACTCATCAACCACTTTGATCTCAATGCAGACTTCAACTATACCAACAATGCGCTGCAAAGCAACAGCAATAGTGGCAAGCTGAAAGATGTAAATGTAACTGATCGATACAGGGGGTTGCTGGACTAAAAGGAATTATGAGTTATGAATTTTGAATTATGAATTCAGAGTTAGAAAAGAAAACTTAATAAAAAACAAATACACATTTAAAAACAACAACTAAAAACATACAACTATGGCACTCAAATTAAAACCAGCCGGAAAATTATTTATTATCGCAGCAATTGTAACTACAGGAATATTCAGTGTAAGATGGTACCAGAACCGTCCGAAAGAAGTGAATCAATCGGTAGACCTGGGCAAGGTAACGTTGCCGGACGCCCCGGAAGCTTCTTTAAGCAGTAATGCCATCTTACTACCACTACCATCGGCCGATAAAGCAGTGAACGGCGGTACGCAGATCAACTGGGAACGCATGGCATGGAACAGCCAGTTCAGCGGCATGTATGCTAACGGTGGCGTACGTACTACCAAAAATTCATTGTTTGACATTGCACATCTTGACGTAACCTATACCCGCCAGGATGATTGTAACAGGCAGATGGCCGACCTGGTAAAATTTGCCAGTGATTACAAACAGAACCCCAATACTCCAGGCGTGTTGATCACCTTCATGGGTGATGGTATGCCCGCCTTTATGACTTCACTGGCAAAAGAGCTGGAGCCATTGGGTGCAGAATTCCAACCCATCATCATCCCGGTAGCACACGGTAAGTCTTATGGTGAAGACCAGGTAATGGCACCTGCTTCATGGAAAACCGATCCAAAGAATGCCATCGGCAAATGCGTGGCTGGTGTATTGCGTGACGGCGACATCAACATCCTGCTGAAATGGGCTGGTGACAACGGTTTAAAAGTAAATCCGGATGAAACTACTTATGATGGAAGCGCTATCAATATCATCGCTGCCAATGATTTCCTGGATGCGCCCAATAAGTACATCACTGGTTATTCAGAAAAAAGAAAAGTAGTGGAAAATGGAAAAACTACTGGTCGTGATACAACGGTAGGCGTAGATGGCGTAGCCACCTGGACTCCCGGCGACGTAAACATCGCTACTAAAAAAGGTGGACTGGTAACAATCGCCAACACGAAGCAATATGCCAGCCAGATGCCTAACCAAACCATTACCATTAAAAAATGGGCGAATGATCACAGAACAGATATTGAGAACTTGATCATTGCTTTGGCACAGGCCGGCGACCAGGTGCGTTCTTTCAATGAAGCCAAAGCATTTGCTGCAAAAGTAAGTGCCGAAGTGTACCAGGAAAAAGATGCTGCTTATTGGTTGAAGTATTATAACGGTGTAGTGGAAAAAGACCTGCAGGGCCAACAGGTAAATCTTGGTGGCTCTACTGTATTCAACCTGGCAGACATGGCCAACACCTTCGGTTTGGGTGAGGATAAGGTTGACCGTTATAAAGCAGTGTACAACACATTCGGTAACCTGATGGTGAAAATGTATCCATCTTTGATGCCTACTTTTTTACCGTATGAAAAAGCGGTAGACAAAAGCTTCCTGTTAAGTGTGATCTCCAATCACCCGGAACTGATGCAGGGCAAGGCCATCACTACCAGCTATGCGAATGAGATCACTTCTGCAGTGTCATCCAAAAGTTACAGCATTGAGTTTGAAACCGGTTCTGCCAACATCAAAACAGCTTCTTACAAATTACTGGATGAAATTTTTGAATCAGCAGTAGTGGCAGAAGGCTTAAAGATCGGGGTGTATGGTCATACCGATAACAGCGGTTCAGATGAGGTGAACATACCATTGTCTGAAAAGAGAGCTGAAGCAGTAAAAGCTTACCTGTTGAAAAAAGGTTTACCTGCCAACCGAATTGAAGCAAAAGGGTATGGAGCTACCAAACCAATTGCAGATAACAGCAGTGCTGTTGGTAAAAGCAAGAATCGCCGTGTGGAGATTGTATTGGGTGAATAACTCCATCCCTAAAGGGCAACAAGAAAGGTGACCGCAAGGTCATCTTTCTCTTAAAAAAATAATACTGATCGCCATTCTCTATTTTCCTTTTCCTGATACAAAAAGATCAAGAAGGCTGAAAAAAAGGCAAACATTTATTTTCAGGAGAACGATTTTAAAAAGGCAAATTCCGGCAACAAAGGATCATGTTAAAAAAACTAAAGTCGTATTAAACTAAATACGCCCATTCACGATTCACCATTCACGATTCACGATTCACCATTCACGATTCACCACACAACTACAAATGAAAAACATATTCTCCCCATTCGGTAAACTGAGCAGGCAAAACATCATCATCATGATCGTACTGCAGCTGTTCATCACCATCATCGTATGGCACAGCACATCCAACGGCCTGATACCAAAGCCAGGCAATGTAGCAGCAGCTTTTGGCAAACTACTCGGTACAAAAATATTACTCGATAACCTGCTCGTAAGCCTGGTGCTCACACTCAAAGCGATGTGCTACTCCATCATCATTACCTTGTTCTTTGCATACACATCAGTGATACCATTTTTTAAAAGCATTGCACAGTTTATTGTAAAGTGCAGGTACCTCACTTTAACAGGATTGATATTCATATTTACCCTGCTCACCAAAGACGGCAGTGAGTTGAAATTATCCCTGCTCATTTTTGGTATCGTGCCATTCTTTACCACGTCGTTTTTAGCAGTGATACTCAATATTGATAAACAGGAATATGAGCTCTGCAAAACGCTTGGCTACAATAACTGGCAAACCTTGTATGAAGTGATCATTGTAGGTAAGGCCGACCAGGTATTTGAGATACTGCGCCAAAACTTTGCCATCTCCTGGCTCATGATCACCATGGTAGAAGGTTTAAGCATGAGCGAAGGCGGTATCGGTTCATTGCTCATTAAATACAATAAGTACAACGATCTTACCAATGTGATCGCATTACAACTACTCATCTTTTTGATCGGCTTGTGCTTCGATTTTTTATTGGGCACTACCAGGCATTGGCTATTTCCTCACAGCAATTTAAAACAGGCAACATCATGACAGCATATATCAAAGACAAAATATTATTACAGGCCAGCAATATCCGTTTGGCTTATGACAACAACATCATTTTAAGAGACATCAACTTTTGTATCCGTGACATCAAGCGTCCCGGAATGCAGCAGGGACAAGTGATTTCACTTATTGGCCGAAGCGGCATTGGCAAAACACAATTATTCAAAATATTATCCGGCCTGCAACAGCCAACAGCAGGAGAAGTAATCATCCATGACAACAAAACCGTGAAGCCTGGCGACATGGGAGTGATCTTTCAAAATTATTATTTGTTTGAATGGAGAACGGTGTTTCAATCACTCTTACTGGCTGCAAAAAAGAATACTCAGTTAAAAGGAAAAGAGGAAGCGATGATCAACCATTACGCCAACGAATTTCAACTGACGGATGAATTAAAAAAATATCCGCAGCAACTATCCGGTGGCCAGCGCCAGCGTGCCAGCATCATACAGCAATTATTAAAAGGATCTGATTTTTTATTGCTTGATGAACCCTTCTCTGGTTTGGATGTATGTGTACTCGATAAAGTAACGGAACTGTTACTACAGGTATCGGTATCAGATGAATTAAAAACACTCATCATTGTATCGCATGATATCAGCACATCCGTGGCCATATCAGATACGGTACTCATCCTGGGTAATGAGCAAGGTAAAGAAGGCGCTACAATCAAGAAAGAAATTGACCTGGTAGACAGAGACCTTGCCTGGCAAAAAAATATTAAAAAAGAAAAAGCCTTTCTTGAAACAGTGGAAGAAATAAAAGCTTGTTTGTAGTTGTTGAATGAGCATACCCTCTTCTGCAAAAGTGGAAGGGGGTTGCTTTTTTATTCATATCAGTGCTTATTTTTTTTCCTTAACTCTTTTGCCATCGCCAGCGTATGCGGTAATGATCTTACATCTGTCCAGTCGGCATGACCAACAATTACAAATGCCGGATGCGGACACTTCTTCTGAACTTTCTGCACGCTGGCAGCATACTCCGCTTTATTGGCATCACCCAAATAACCAAGTGTATCGTCCTCTGTACTTTTTATTAAACAAGCCCCGTATAAAATTTTTTGTTGTTTAAACCATATAATAATATTGTCGGAAGTATGCCCCTGGCCCGGGTAATACGTTTCAAAAGAATATTTCCCAACATTGAATACGGTATCCTTTGTCATTAAAAATTCAGCCCTTTTCTTGCCATTCTTTTTACTTAATTCATCTGTAAGTATTGTTGTATAAGTTTTGATTCCCAGCTGCCGGTAATACTCGAGCCCGGCAGTTTTGTCACTATGCCAATGTGTTGCAAAACACATGACCACATCCTTGTGATGCTTTAATCGTATGCTGTCGAGCAGCGGTTGAAACTGCGTGGTATCCCAGGGTGTATCAAACATTACTACGCCATCTGCAGTTACCAGGTACATTCCGTTTGCCGGCACCTGGTTTCCTTCATAAGTATTGTAAGTGGTATAAATATAAAAGTCGCCCGTTAGATGAGAAATGCTAAGTTTCGGGTCTGTGGTCTGTGCCAACAAATGGGTTACCGAAAAAATAAATATTATTGACAGGATAACTGTTTTCAAAATGTTGATATGCTTTTTGATGATGCCTGATTTTAAAATTAAAGTCCCATAAATATACACCGGTTTTTAACAGAGATGAAAAACAGTATTTACTTTCTGACTTTGATAATCCACCATCAGTTAGTGATACCCTTTACAGCATTTCTATTGTTCCTATATTCCAACATTGTAGAAAATAATACTCAGTTCAAAAATATACTCCGTTCAAAAATTGCGGCACAAAATTGTATCACTACCCGATGAACCAATTTAAGCAAACTGCTTTATGACCCAACAATACCCTTTCTTCATCAGGACCACCGTAATATTATTTGGACTAATGCTGCTGACTGCTGCATTGTATTACCTGGGTGATATCATCATCCCGCTTGCGTTTGCAGGGATGCTGGCAATACTGCTCAATCCATTGTGTAACCTGCTCATTAGTAAAAAAATGTCACCACCACTGGCCATACTGCTGGCGCTGCTGCTGGCCATCGTAGTATTTGGCTGCATTGGTTACTTTTTGTCGTCGCAGATGGCAAGTTTTAGTGAAGATATACCCACCCTCCAAAAAAAGGGAACGTCGCTGATGTTGCAGCTACAGCAAAGCCTGCAACAGGGAATGCGCATTAACCTGCAGCAGCAAAACCACTGGCTTAGCTCCGCATCCACTAAAATGGAAGGGATGGCAGGTGGTGCAGTAAGTGGTTTGTTCGGGGCATTGTCTGTATTGTTTTTGCTTCCCGTATATACGTACCTGTTACTGTACTACAAAAACCTTCTGCTCAATTTTTTGTACGAAGTATTTGCCAATGAGCATACATCAGAAGTAGCGATGGTACTAAGCCAGACAAAGCAGGCGATACAAAGTTTTATGAGCGGACTGTTGCTGGAGGCATTGATCGTTGCAGCGCTGAATGCGGCTGCACTGGCCCTGTTGGGTGTTAAATATGCGCTGCTGCTGGGTGTAATAGGCGCTTTACTGAATGTGTTACCATACATAGGTGGCATTATTGCCATTGCCTTACCTGTTATCATCGCCACCATTACAAAAGATGGCTATCAAACACAATTATGGGTGATAGGAGCTTACCTGCTGATACAGTTCATCGACAATAATTTCCTGGTGCCATTCATTGTATCTTCCAAAGTAAAAATCAATGCGCTGGTATCGATTGTGATTGTATTACTGGGCGGAGCTTTGTGGGGCATTTCAGGTATGTTTCTCTCCATACCTTTTACTGGTATTATCAAGATCATATTTGACCGTGTGCCCGAACTAAAACCCTGGGGCAGATTGCTGGGTACCGAAATGCCTACCAAACTACCGGGGTGGAAGCGAAGGAAGGTAAAGCCGAAAGGCTAACATGCAGCGTAAATGTACATTGCTGCCCTTCACTATTTATTGATGAATAAAATAGTACGGCCAAATCTTATTGCTATTACTGCAACTAATTAAACTAAAATGATTGTCTGCTTTACAAAGTCCAACGCTATCTGCCAGCAGAAAGGCAGTGAGTGATAATGCACAATCAGGCTCCAACACTACCTGTTTTTACTTTTCCGGTTCGCTTGTAATGAGCGATAATAACTCCCTTTGTGGTAACAATACTGTTGACCAGTTTAAAAGCTGCAGGGATCGATCCTGTAGAAAAAAGTTTTTTACCCTTGCCCAAAGTAAGGGGATGAATTTTCAACCGAAGCTCATCTACAAGATCATTTTTAAGCAAGAGCTGAACCAGGTTGCTGCTGCCCCAAACCTGTATATCGGGGCCTTTTGACTGTTTGAGTTTTTTTATATCTGCAACAGTTTTTATTACTGCAGAATTTTTCCAACCGGTAACCAGCGGATCTGTCTTTCTTATTTTTTTAGAAAAAACATATTTATTACCGCTGTTGATCCCAGGCCAAAAACCTCCATGTTCGGGCCAGTAGGGAGCCCATATATCAAATGTTTTTCTTCCCAACAGGTAAGCTGCCGGCTTTAGTTCTTCCTGTATCACTTTATCATAAACTTCGTCGCCATAAACTGCCGTCCAGCCGCCATACTTAAACCCGCCTGACCGATCTTCCTTTGGCCCGCCGGGAGCCTGCATCACTCCATCCAGGGTGATCATTGACAGTACAATTATTTTTCTCAATGTATCTTGATTTTATTACGTTGTAAAGCTCGTGAGTAAACAGGATACAACTGCTGTGCAAATGCGACAATACCAGGTGGTGAACAGGTATACCATGTTACGGCAAACCTGTTATTTCAATTCAGCACTCTCCATAAAATAGTCTGTCAGCTGTAAAAAGGAGCTGAATGTTAAATCATAGTGTTGGGTAGTTCCAAAACCATAGTCAACAAATACAAAAGGCAATGGCACTAATTGACTCTGCCGGCTATCAGACGCTGTATCGCCAATGTAAAAAGGATTTTTCAAACTGTATTTTTCAATCAGCAACTGAATATTCTGATGTTTGGGTTTATAATTTTTTCCATGAGCAACAGAATCAGTAATGATCATTTCAATACCTGCCCATTTCATAAAATAGTCTATCGTAAATGCAGCACAATTGCTCACTATAAATAGCTTATACTTTTGGGAAAGTCTTGTGAGGCCGTCTATAACGTTATCGTATAAAATACCTCCGTCAGTTTCAATTCTCTTGTATTGAAAATCTATGACCGTTTTATACATCGCTTTTCTTTCTGTGTAAGAAAATTCAGGAATGGTTGCTGCTAAAAACTTATCCTCTTCCAACCCCATGTAGCTTTTGATGTCGTTTTTTGTGAGCGTACGATCAATGCCATTTGCTTTAAAGAAATCATTGAATCCCTCGGCGTAAGTTTCAACCGCATCCCAGAGCGTTCCATCCATATCAAAAATCAATGCATCTGCCTGCTTTACCTCATCCATGGTTTTGTGTTTAAATGCCAGTTTACCGGCGGCGTTGAAAATACTTTTTAAAGGCTGTATTAAATGATGCTGATTCGTATATACTCGTATTGGTTATTAAGCTCGCCATTGGGTTTCCAAAATTTTTCAGGAGCCAAAACCGGAACATACATATTGCCATCGCTGCCCCAAAACATAGTTACCTTTTCGCTGGCAGGCATCCAGTTTTTAAAACTTGCCCGAATAATATTATCAGGCTTTCCATTCACAATTTGGTAAAATTCAAGATCTGCGTCTGTATCATAGGGATCTGTATAGATAGCAATAATGTGTTGCTTATTGGGGGAGATATAAGGAACTGCTGAAAAGTTTTGCAGTTCAGCGCCGTTTAATTTACTGATGAATTTATAATCTGCACTTTCCGAGTAATTACAGCCAACAAGATAAACGTTTAAAAATGCTATTTCACCCAGGTAACTATACTCCTGCGTCTTCTCTTCATCATGCAACTTGTCGATAAACAGCTTGGCTCCACTCTTTATTGGTAAGCTCAGCCTGCCCTTTTTCTTTTTAATTCGCTGTGAATCGAGTGATACAAAATTGATGGCTGTTTTTTGTTTGTTTAAGAACTCAGCTTTGGTAACAGGTTCGATACGCAGGTAGCTTTCAAGTATCGTATCATTGCCCAATTCCTTTTCTTTACCATGTACAGAAAGCGAAGTAATTACACTTAAATTTTTCTTTTTACTTTCCTGGCTGTAAGCATCAATTGAAAATATAAAAGAGGCGAAAATGATAAAAAAAATCAGGAGTAGTTTGTTCATTTTGTCAATCCGATTTACGTTATGCATGTTGCTGCGAATGATGCGGCCTTACAATTAATAAAACCGCTGCAGGAAGTTTGTTGCCAACATTGCTGATTAAAAATATTTTGTTGAAGTTAAGTATTGAAGATGAAAGTTGCTTAATTACTGAACTTAGTCCCGGCTTTTAATTGCACCCTATAGCTACGGCCAGTGAACTTTTC
>Ga0208518_100540_pt1 | contig 9555 bp, 8 predicted proteins | sample LakWasM127_HOW14_2_FD_183937 | JGI IMG/M metagenome (GOLD analysis project Ga0208518, IMG submission 183937) | Freshwater sediment methanotrophic microbial communities from Lake Washington under simulated oxygen tension - Sediment Metagenome... | ecosystem: Environmental > Aquatic > Freshwater >...
AACCTGCCGCACTTCGGACTTGAAACCGCCGGGCGAAAACCCAATGCGGGGACTGTGAATTGCCTTTACAGATGGCGCTCTGTAAATGCAATATACAAACTATGGGCTGTTAATTTTAATTACAGCCTTTGCTTTGTATCGCCGCAGGATCGGGAATGGAGGCAAACATGAACTATCCCATCAAGACGCTCGGCCAGCTCCCGCTGGTGATCAAGGGGTTTCGCAAGCAACGGGGGGTCACCCAGGCCGCCATGGCCGAAAGGCTGGGCATCACCCAGCAAAGCTATGCCTGGTTCGAGGCCAATCCGGCGACGGCCGCGCTGGAAAGGCTGTTCACGGTGCTGCGCCTGCTGGATGTCGAAATCTCCCTGGATCAGGCGGCCGCCGACACTGCAGGCAAGGCTAAGGCCAGGGCAGCCCAAGCGGCAGGCGGCGCGAAAGACAAGGTCCCGGCCGCCAGGAAGCCGGCGCGCATCGTCGCCGACGCGCGGAAGAAGGAAGCCTGGTAATCATGGGGCGCCGCTCGAAAACACAGCGCCTGAACGTCTGGATGAACGGCATCCCCGTCGGCTACTGGGAAACCACCCGGCGACGCCAGCGGAGGCTAGGCAGATATTGGGGTTGCGGCCAGCGTGATTGGTGGGCTGCCTGATTCCCGATCACAGTTCGAGCGGCTGGTACTCCGCCTTTGCGGCCAGCGGCCTATGTTCAATGAACTTCCGTCCCCGGCCAGAAGCAGCCGATCAATTACTCGATTTTTCCGTCCTGTAGCTGACGGGTAGTTGCGTTAAACCAGTCATTGACCGGCCCTGCCTGCCTCCCAGGCAAGCATCGCGAGCTTGCGGTCGGCTCCCCAGCGATAGTTGCCCGCATCGCCGTTTTCACGGATCACACGATGGCATGGAATCAGAAAGCCGATGTGGTTGGCGGCCAGCGCAGTCCCCACCGCTCGTTGCGCGCGCGGGCAGCCGGCACGTTCGGCGAGTTTTTGATACGAAATCACGCGTCCGAATTCGGTATGTATCAGTGCCTCCCAGACCTTGATCTGGAAGTTTGTCCCGCGCAAGAACAGATGCACCTGGCCACGGGATGGCGTGGCGGGAAAGATGTTTTGCAGCAAGTGTCGAGCCTGCTCATCATCCCGGCTGAATTTAGCGTTTGGCCAATACGCAACCATCCCAGATGTCATTGTCGCGTGATTTACGATGGAGAATGCGAAATGACAAACTCCTCGCCCGGTCCAGCCGACAATGGCTTCGCCAAAAGGTGAGCAGGCAAAGCCGTAGGTGATTTCCAGCCCCTCGCCGCCCGCCTTGATCTCTCCTGGCGTCATCGCTTCGCAGGTCGCCATAAGATCATGCAGGCGGCTGGTACTGCTCAACCCAGCATCTTCGCTCACGGTCAGGACATCGTGCGACGACAGCAATTGCCGTTTCGCATACTCTTTGGTTAGGTACTGAAGGAACCGCTTAGGCGATATGCCAGCCCATTCGGCAAACAGTCTTTGCAGATGGAAGGGGCTGACATGGACGGCTTCTGCGACCTGCTCCAATGTGGGCTGTTGCTTGGCGTTGTCCCGAATGTATGCGATCGCGCGGGCGACCAGCGCGTAATGCCGTGTCTGTTCCGGCTTGTCAGTCAGTATGGCGTCCATATTTTGGCAGCACGGTCGAAAAGGAAAAACCCGTCACCAGGGCCGTCCCCGTAAGCACAGTCAGACTGCCTGCAAGGGTGTGCCATCCGACCTGTTCGCCAAGAAATAGCACACCCCACAGAATACCGAACACCGGGATCAGGAACGTGACAGTGAGGGCAGGCGCCGCACCCATGTCGGCGATCAGTCGGAAGTAAAGCAGATAGGCAACGCCACTACAGACAACGCCAAGTGCGGCGACCGAAAAAATGACATGTGGCGCGGGCATAGCCGCCAAGGGAGGTGCTTGCAGGGCGAGGGGTATCAGAATCAACGTCGCCGCCCACATGCTGCCGTGAGCGTTGGCGAATGGCTCAACGGATCGTGCGGTTTTTGTGTAGGTGGTGGCAATGCCATAGGAAAATGCCGCGCCGAGTCCCGCGACGACAGCCAGCGCACCGCCATCCGGCAATGTGACCGTTTCGACCCTGGCCAGCAGGCCGACTCCGGTCACACCGAGCAGCATGCCGAAAAGCGCCCTGGATGAAAGGCGCGACCTGAACCAGACGGTCCCAATGGCGGCTGCCCATATCGGAGCCGTCGCATTGAGGATGGAAAGTAACGACGCGGAAACCGTTTGGGCTGCATAGGCGAACAGGAGAAAGGGCAATGCCGAGTTGAATACCCCGAGCATGAGGTAATGCTTCCAGTAATGCGACGTATCAAGGGACTTGCTGAGATAGACGGCCATCATCATCAAGAACAGCGCAGCTAGCCCGACACGCGCAAAAATCAGCAGCGACGGCCCCAGAACCGGGGCGCCAATGCGCATGAACAGAAATGAAGCGCCCCAGATGGCGGACAGCAATAGCAGACGAGAGAGATCGGCGGTGGTCATGGCGTCATCGCGCAACATTGAATACCGCCAGGATAGATGATGGCTTGGCGCCACATCAATCCGATTCTTGCTCACTTTACGATACCGCTTAGGCGCGTGCCGGCTTGCCATTGACACAAATGGCGGAAAACCTCGGTTAACTGCCGTTGCTCCATTGAAGCGCCGAATGACAGCAGCGGGCACGAAGCGGAAAGCAACTGGGAAATTACGAGCGTCCGCAATGGCCGAACAACCGCCGTACCGCCAGCGCCGACTTTCTCAGGACTCGCAAGCAAAAGCCCGCATTGCGCGGGCTTTTGCTTTTCGTGACCTACAGCCGCGTCCTCAAACGTAATCCTTGTACTTCTCCAGAAACCGCACCGGCTTCGACAGCGCATCACGACGGAACGGATCGCCCAATTCGCGGGTACACATGATCTCGACGATGCAGGTCTTGCCCTGGTTCATCTGCATGTCGATGGCCTTCTTCAGCGCCGGCCCGACATCTTCCAGCTTGTCGACCGTGATGCCCTCGGCGCCCATCGCCCGGGCGATGCCGGCAAAGCTCTGGTTGTCGAGTTCTCCGGCGACGAAGCGGCGGTTGTAGAAGTCCACCTGGTTCTTCTTTTCCGCGCCCCACTGGCGATTGTGGAACACCACGGCCGTGACCGGTATGTTGTGGCGCACGCAGGTCATGGTCTCCATCAGGCTCATGCCCCAGGCGCCGTCGCCGGCATAGGAAATCGCCGGGCGATGCGGCGCCGCGACCTTGGCGCCGATGATGGTCGGGAAAGCGTAGCCGCAGTTGCCGAAGCTCATCGCCGCGAACATGCTGCGCGGCTTCTCGAAACGCAGGTAGCTGTTGGCCACCGAGTTGATGTTGCCGATGTCGGTGGACACCATGACGTCGGGCGGCATGGCCTTTTCCAGTTCGCGCAGTACCTGCCGCGGATGCAGGTAGCTGCCGCCGCTGAAGGTCTTCTCCTTGCCGTTCTCGTCGATCATGTCGAGGCTGAATTGGTCGCGCTCGTGGGTCCATTCGTCGAGTTCCTTCTCCCACGCCGCCTTCTCGGCCTTGATCTTGCCGGCGCGCTCGGCCTTGCTGGCATCGCAGGCCAGCGTGCGCCCCGCCAGACGCTGCGTCAGCGCCACCGCGGCCGCCTTGGCGTCGCCGCAGATGCCGACCGAAATCTTCTTCACCAGCCCCAGCATCTTGTGGTCGGCGTCGATCTGGATGATCTTCGCCTTGGTCGGCCAGTAGTCCATGCCGTGCTGCGGCAGCGTGCCGAAGGGCCCGAGGCGCGAACCGAGGGCGACGACGACGTCGGCCTGCGCCATCAGCTTCATCGCCGCTTTCGAACCCTGGTAGCCGAGCGGGCCGCACCACAGCGGATGGCTGGCCGGAAAGGAGTCGTTGTGCAGGTAGCTGTTGACCACCGGCGCGCCGAGGCGCTCGGCCAGCGCCTTGCATTCCTCGACGCCGTCGGCCATCACCACGCCGCCGCCGGAAATGATCACCGGGAACTTCGCCGTCGCCAGCAGCTCGGCCGCCTCGTCGAGGCTCTTCTCGCCGCCGGGGCCGCGATCGAGGTGCGAAGGTTTGGGGATCTCGCAGGTGATGTCGCCGTAGAAGTAGTCACGCGGGATGTTGAGCTGGGCCGGGCCCATTTCGTTCATGGCGCGGTCGAAGCAGCGGCCGGTGAACTCGGCCATGCGCTTGGGATTGTTGACGTGCCCCTGGTACTTGGTGAATTCCTGGAACATCGGCAACTGGTTGGCTTCCTGGAAGCCGCCGAGGCCCTGGCCCATGGTGCCGGTCTCCGGCGTCACGATCACCACCGGGCTGTGCGCCCAGTAGGCGGCGGCAATCGCGGTCACGCAGTTGCTGATGCCGGGACCGTTCTGGCCGATGACCACGCCATGGCGGCCCGAGACGCGGGCATAGCCGTCGGCCATGTGGCCGGCGCCCTGCTCATGCACCACCGGAATCAGGCGGATGCCGGCCGGGGCGAAGATGTCCATCGCATCCATGAAGGCCGAGCCCATGATGCCGAACATGTCGGTCACGCCGTTGGCGACCATGGTCTCGACGAAGGCTTCGGACGGGGTCATGCGGGTCGGCCCCTCGGGCACCGTGCGCTTGTCAGGCTTGCTCATCTGTGGATCTCCTGATGGTGATTTTTTATAAAATGCAACGCCATGTTCCATTTATCGGAACGATGATGAACTTTAAAGTCGCCAAACCCCGAAGTCAAGCCAAAAATACAGAAAACGAGACTATTTGTATCGGAAATAGAAATAGCCTATGATCCCGAAACCATGAGCGAAACCCATTTGAAATCCATTCCCGAGCCGGCGCGCGTCGACGGCGACACGCCGACATTGCGCCTGTTTTCGCTGCTGGAAGTGATCGCGCGCAAGGACCAGTTCTTCTCGCTGCAAAGCCTGGTCGAGGAAACGGGCTTGCCCAAGCCGACGCTGCATCGCATGCTGCAGCAACTGGAAAGTGCCGGCATGCTGCAACGGGATGCGGACGGCCGCTTCTATGGCCCCGGCCTGCGCCTGCGCCGTCTTGCCGAGGACCTCCTGCTCAACAACACGGTGCACGGCGCGCGCCACGCGGTGCTGCGCAAGCTGGTCGAGGAAGTCGGCGAGAGCTGCAACATCACTGCGCTTTCCGGCAGCGAAGTGCTCTACCTCGATCGCGTGGAAACGCAGGCGCCGCTGCGCTTCTACCTGCATCCGGGTTCCCGCGTGCCGGCGCACTGCTCGGCCAGCGGCAAGCTTTTTCTGGCACAGATGATGCCCGCCCAGCGCCGCCGCCTGCTCGATCGGGCGCCGCTGGAGAAATACACTCCGCAAACCATCACCGACTTCGATGCGCTGGAGCGCGAGATCGAAAGCGTCAAGCGCGAAGGCCATGCCATCGACAACGAAGAATTCCTGCCGGGACTCTTCTGCATCGCCGTGCTGGTGCCGCGCCCGGACGGGCGTTCGAATACCGGCATCGCGATCCAGGCGCCGGTGATGCGCGTATCACGCGAAAAGGCGCTGGCTTTCCTCCCCGCGCTGAAACGCGCGGCGAATGCCATCGCCGCCATCGATGCCGACGCCATGCCGGCGACGAAGAGCGCCGCATGACCGAAATCACCCAGATCCGGCCCGACCGGCAGGTTTCGGTGCGCGAGGTCTTCGGCATCGACTCCGATCTCATGGTGCCGGCCTTCGCCGGGCGCGACGACCACGTGCCGGAAATCGATGCGGTCTACCGCTTCAATCCCGAGGTGACGCTGGCGATCCTCGCCGGCTTCACGCGCGACCGCCGGGTCATGGTGCAGGGCTTGCACGGCACCGGCAAATCGACCCACATCGAACAGGTGGCGGCGCGGCTCAACTGGCCCTGCGTGCGCGTCAATCTCGACGGCCACATCAGCCGCCTCGACCTCGTCGGCAAGGATGCCATCGTGCTGCGCGACGGCCTGCAGGTCACCGAATTCCAGGAAGGCATCGTGCCCTGGGCATTGCAGCGCCCGGTGGCGCTGGTCTTCGACGAATACGACGCCGGCCGGCCCGACGTGATGTTCGTCATCCAGCGCATCCTCGAACGCGACGGCAAGTTCACCCTGCTCGACCAGAACCGCGTGATCCGCCCGCACCCGTCCTTCCGCCTCTTCGCCACCTCCAACACGGTGGGCCTGGGCAATCTGACGGGCATGTACCACGGCTCGCAGATGCTCAACCACGCCCAGATCGACCGCTGGAACATCGTCGCCACGCTCAACTATCTGTCGCCGCAGGAAGAAGCCGCGATCGTCCTCGCCCGCGTGCCGTCCAAGGACAGCGAGCATGGCCGCAAACTGATCGCGTCCATGGTGGCGCTGGCCAACCTGACGCGCAAGGGCTTCGCCGCCGGCGACCTGTCGACCCTGATGTCGCCGCGCACCGTCATCACCTGGGCCGAGAACTGCGAGATTTTCCGCGACCCGGCGCTGGCCTTCCGCCTGTCCTTCCTCAACAAGTGCGACGATGCCGAGCGACCCATCGTCGCCGAGTATTACCAGCGCTGCTTCGACACCGAGCTCGACGAATCCTGGATGTCCCCGACGCAGCCGCAATGAGCGCTCCGCACGGCCGCCCGAAGGAACCAATGTCGTTCACTTGGCCGTTCGTGGTGAGCCTGTCGAACCACCGGCCACCCAACCAAAGCGCCCTTCGACAAGCTCAGGGCGAACGTGGCTCTTCCTAAATGAATAACATCCGCCGGCAGCAACGGATCGAGGAACTCTGCGCCGCCACCCTGCGCGCACTGACCGGCGACGGCGAACTGCAGTATCGCGGCCACCTCCTGCATCGCGGCGACCGCCCGTTGCGCACCTATGCGCCGCACTTGCGGATCGAAACGGAGCGCGAAGATTTCCCGGCCTTGCGCGCCGCCGCCGATGGCATGGCCCTGCGCCTGATCCATTCGGACGCCGCGCTGCATCGCTTGAACTGCCCGTCCGATCCCGTCGAGCGGCTGGTCTTCGAACTGCTCGAACAGTTGCGCGTGGAAACCCTGGCGCCCGAGACCATGCCGGGGTTGAGGGCCAACCTGCGCGAGCGCTTCGCGGCTTGGTCGCGCCGGTTCCACGAGTCCGGCATCACGGAAAGCAGCCTGGGCGTCCTGTTCCATACCGTGGCCCAGGTCAGCTGGTCGCGCCTCAATGCCCTGCCGGTGCTGGAAGACACGGAAGACCTGATCGAAGTCGTGCGCGCCGGCATCGGCCCCGCGCTGGGCCCGTCGCTGGCCGGCATGCGCCGCTGGCGCCACGACCAGGCGCGCTTCGCGCCGCACGCGCTGGAACTGGCGCGCATCGTCGGCGCCATGGTGCGCGCCGAGCACGAAGACACGGCCGGCGAAGAAAGTGCCGCGCGGCAGCAGAACCCGCGCGGCCTGGCCCTGCTGCTCGACTTCGATCAGGAGGAAAGCGAGGCCATGCCGCTTGCGGCGAGCGGCGAAAGCAAGACCCTCGGCGAATCCGGCGAGGGCTATCGCGCCTACACCACCCGCTACGACGTCGAGGTGGCCGCCGCTACGCTGGTGCGCAAGGCCCTGCTGCGCGAATATCGCGAGCGGCTCGATGCCTGCGTCGCCCGCCAAGGCATCAATGTTCCCCGCCTGGCTCGCCTGTTCGGCGCCATCCTCGCCGAACCGCGCCGCGACGACTGGCTGTTCGGCGAGGAAGACGGCCGCATCGACGGGCGCCGGCTGGCGCAACTGGTCAGTTCCCCTGCCGAGAGCCGCCTGTTCAAGCGCGAACGGATGAAGCCGGTAGCCGACGCCGCGGTCAGTGTCCTGATCGACTGCTCCGGCTCCATGAAAGGCTTGAGCGAAACCGTGGCGGTACTCGTCGATAGCCTCGTGCGTGCGCTCGACATGGCCGGCGTAGCCACCGAGGTGCTGGGTTTCACCACCGGCGCCTGGAACGGCGGCCGTCCCTGGCGGGACTGGGTGCGCGACGGGCGCCCGCCCTCTCCCGGCCGCCTCAACGAAATCTGCCACATGGTATTCAAGGAGGCCGACCGCAACTGGCGGCGGTCCCGCGCCGACATCGCCGCGCTGCTCAAGGCCGACCTGTTCCGCGAGGGCATCGACGGCGAGGCGGTGGACTGGGCCTGCAACCGCCTGCTCGCGAGCGATGCCGGCCGCCGCATCCTGATCGTGATATCCGACGGCTGCCCGATGGACAGCGCCACCGGGCTGGCCAACGACGCCTACTATCTGGACCAGCACCTGCGCGAGGTCGTGGCGCGCCGCGAGCGCGAGGGCGCCGTCGAGATCATCGGCCTCGGCGTCGGGCTCGACCTCAGCCCGTTCTACCGCCGTACCGTCAGCGCCGACTTTTCGGGGGGGCTCGACAACGCGCTGTTTTTCGAGCTTGCCCGCCTGATCCGCGCGACGCGTTAGGCCTTCCGAGTGGCGCCCGTTCGCCTTGAGCCTGTCGATCCATCCGTTCGCCCTGAGCCTGTCGATCCATCCGTTCGCCCTGAGCCTGTCGATCCATCCGTTCGCCCTGAGCCTGTCGAAGGGCCTTCGGGCTTCGACAGGCTCAGCCCGAACGGGCTCCACAGCCGCTCAGCATTCGGCTACGAATCGCCGCTCTCGAAGGTGGCCGCCATGGCTTTGGCGGCGCGCTGCAGGCTGGGCACGAAGTCCAGCGCGCGCGCCAGCGGGAGGCGCGCCACCGGCGCCTGCAGGGCGACGCTGGCGATCATGCGTCCGCGGGCATCGGTCACCGGCACCGCGACGCCGATCACGCCGGCCTGGAGTTCCTCGTTGTTCAGGCCCACCCGGGTGACGGCAAAGCTTTCGAGTTGCGCCTCGATGGTCGCAATGTCGGTGATCGTGTTGTCCGTGTAGCGCTTGAAACTCAGGGATTCGAGAATCCGCCGCCGCTTCGCCTTCGGCATCTGGCTGAGGAACAGCTTGCCGCTCGAGGTGCAATGCAGCGGCACACGCGACCCCGGTTTGAGGTCGGCCTTGAGCGACCAGTCCGTCTCGATGCGGTCGATGTAAACAATCTCGTCGCCGCCGAACATCGCCAGGTTGCAGGTCTCGCCGATCTCGTCGACCAGATGGCGCAGGATGACGCGGCGTTCGGCGCGAACCGAGTTGTTGGTCATCAGGTCGAGGCCGAAGCGCGCCAGGCGGTGCCCGACGCCGTAGGTCTTGCCGGTCGGTTCGCGCTGCAAAAGACCGGCCTCTTCGAGCATCGACAGGATGCGGAAAGCCGTCGCGGCCGGCAGGCCGGATTGTTCGACGATCTCGGACAGCGCCACGGGCCGCTCCGACCGCCCCACGATTTCCATGATGGCGAAGGCCCTCAAGGCGGCGGCGGACGAGTTGCTGGCTTCGGTCATGAAAGCTCGATTCCACAGGATTGCGATGGCAGCAGTATACAAGGGCGGACTGCCGCAGACGTCCGTTTTATCGAAAAATGGAATTAATTTTTTCGTTAATCGCATTTTTTGTTGGAAATTTGCGATCGGGGCGCGTATATTCCCA
>Ga0208518_100545_pt1 | contig 9509 bp, 9 predicted proteins | sample LakWasM127_HOW14_2_FD_183937 | JGI IMG/M metagenome (GOLD analysis project Ga0208518, IMG submission 183937) | Freshwater sediment methanotrophic microbial communities from Lake Washington under simulated oxygen tension - Sediment Metagenome... | ecosystem: Environmental > Aquatic > Freshwater >...
CGAGATCGCGCGCGGCCGCTATGCGCTGGGCGAGGGCGTCACGGGCCGCGTGATGAGTACCGGAGAGACGGTGATCGTGCAGGACATCGACAGCGAGCCGGGTTATCTCGGCCGTGCCGTGTCGCGCGCCACCCTGCCGGCGGAAACCGTGTCCTTCATCGCCCTGCCGCTGGAGGTCGAGGGGCGGGTGGCGGGCGTGCTCGGCGTGCACCGGCTGCGCAACAGGCCGCGACCGCTGGCCAGCGACATGGCGATACTGCGCACGATTGCGACCCTGATCAGCCAGGTGCTGCAGGTCAATCGCCTGGTCGCGGAACGCACCGCGCGTCTCGAGGACGAAAACCGCCGCCTGCGCCAGGCGCTTGCGCAGAGCCATAACACTCCAGCCATGCATGGCATCGTCGGCCGTTCGCCGCTGCTGGCGCGAGCCTTGCGGCAACTGGAACAGGTTGCCGGTAGCGATGCCAGCGTCCTCCTGCTGGGCGAATCGGGCACCGGCAAGGAACTGTTCGCGCAGGCCCTGCACCGGATGAGTCCGCGTGCCGCGCGACCCTTCATCAAGGTCAATTGCGCGGCGATTCCCGATACGCTGTTCGAGGCGGAACTCTTCGGCCACGAAAAGGGCGCCTTTACCGGCGCCGTGCAGGCACGCCAGGGGCGCTTCGAGCAGGCCGATGGCGGTACCCTGTTTCTCGACGAGATCGGCGACCTGCCGCTCAATCTGCAGGTCAAGCTGCTGCGCGTGCTGCAGGAGCACGTGATCGAGCGTGTCGGCGGCCGGCGCGAGATTGCCGTCGATGTGCGCATCGTCGCGGCGACCCACCATGACCTGCAGCAACTGGTCGCCGCGGGACGCTTTCGCGCCGACCTGTTCTATCGCCTCAACGTGATCCCGATCCAGTTACCGGCCTTGCGCGAACGTGCCGAAGACATCAAGCATCTGGTCAGGCACTTTCTCGACCAGCTGAACCTCGCACATCGCCGCAAGGTGGCGCTGTTGCCCGAGGCGATGGCCAGCCTGGTCGCCTATCCCTGGCCGGGCAACATCCGCCAGCTCTACAACGTGCTGGAGCGCGTGGTGTTGCTGGCCGAGGCCGAGCGCATCGACGATGCGGCGGTGGAATACGCGCTGGTCACCGAGGCGCAAGGGCAGCCGGTGGAAGTGCTGACGGGGAGCCTGGCCAGGCCGCAGACCGCGCCGGCCCGAAGCGCAGCCGGCGGCGCCAGCGCAATCCGCGACTGGCGGCCGGTGGCGGCGACCGAAGGTGCCGAAATCCAGGCTGCGCTGCAGGCGTCCAACGGCAACAAGTCGCGCGCGGCGCAGGCGCTCGGCCTGACGCTGCGCCAGCTCAGCTACCGCATCTCCAAACTGAACCTGGGCTGATTTCGCCGTCCCGCCAGCGCCGACTCTCGAAACAAAAGTCGGCGGGCGGCGGCGGATTTCACGCGGCGACGCTGATTTCAAACGCAACCGGATTGCGCATGGTGTTGGCGACCGGCGAATAGAAGTTGGCGTGCTTGACGATGTCGTCGAGCTCGGCGCGCGTGGCATCGCCCTCGATCACGACCTTGACGCGAATCTGCTGGAAGCCCATCTGCGGCGGCTGCATTTTTGCGCCGTCGGCACCCCAGGCAGCGGGATTGCCGATGTCGCCTTCGAGGAACAGTTCCAGCTTCGAGAGCTTTACCTGGCGCAACGTCGCTACCGCGGTAATGCCGACGCCGAGGCAGCCGCCGAGCGCGGAAAGCACGATTTCGCCCGGTGCCGGCGCCGTGTTTTCGCCGAACAGGTGCAGCGGCTCGTCGACCACCACCGGGTTGTGAATGCCGACATAGCTCCAGGAGCGGAACTGGCCGTTCATCACGGTATGAACCTTGTTGGTGCCGCGACGCGCAGGATCGGCGCGTCCTGCGGCGGCAAATTTCAGCAGGCCCTCGCGATCGATCGGGCGCAGATAGGTTTTGGCGGTTTCGGTGGCGGGGGCAGTGGCAAGTGGTTTGAGTTCAGCGACAGCGGACATGTCAATCTCCAAGTTTGATCGGTCATCGGGGCAGGCCAGAGGCATTGCGTTCCTGCAAAGCGGTGATTGCTTCAGTCAGCTGTTTCGCACGAAGCATGCCATTGCTCTCGGCAGAGGCCGAATCGCAAACAATTTCAATTGAAAACAGTTGATTGGACCACTCCGCCGTCATTGACCGCTTCCTGTCCATGCGCCTCGTGCGACGAGCAAATTGTTCACAAACTGTCAGCCCTTTGCCATCCATGATTTTCGACGGCTGTTGCCAACTCGTTGATTTCAAATAACTGAAGGTCTGGCACAGGCCTTGCGCTAAGGAAAGCAGTCCTTTCGCTTTTATCCGCCAGCGGACCCTGTCCGCACCGTCAAGGAGATTGTCATGTCAGCCACTGCTACCGCCACCGCTTTGCGCGGCGATGCTTCAGCCCACGATTACGCGCAGCATCTCGAAGAGTCGGCCGCCAGTCTGGCCAAGGTTCGCCAACTGGTTGCGGAGAAGCTGGCACCCAAGGTCGTCGATGTCGACCTCAAGGCCGAGTATCCGGAAGCTTTCCTGCGCGGACTCGGGGCGGCCGGCGGCTTCCGCGGTGCCGTGGCGCCCGAGTACGGCGGAAACGGTCTTGGACTCAAGCATGTGGTCCAGGTCATGGAAGAGGCAGCCAAGCTTTGTCTCTCGACCGGCTTTCTGGTCTGGTGCCAGACCGCCTGCGCACGCTACATCCAGATGTCGGACAACGAGGTGCTGAAGAAGTCCATGCTGCCGCGCATCGCGCGTGGCGACGTGCTGGTCGGCACCGGGCTGTCGAATACCGTGAAGTCCTGCGACACCATCGAGGACTTTCGTCTTTCAGCGCGGAAGGTCGCGGGCGGCTACGTGATCAATGGTGTCCTGCCCTGGGTTTCCAATCTCGGCCCGACGCACTATTTCACCACCGGCTGTCCGGTCGAAGGCGAGGCGAAGGGCGACGACGGTCTGGTTTTCATTCTGGTCGACTGCCAGCAGCCGGGCTTCAAGCTGGTCGATTGCGCGCACTTCGTGGCGCTCGACGGCACCCGCACGCTGGCCTGCCACTTCAGGGACGCCTTCGTTTCCGATGCGATGGTGCTGTCGCATCCCGGGCAGTCCGGGGAATATGTGAAGCGCATCAAGCCCGGCATGATTCTGGCGCAGATGGGCATGGGGCTGGGCCTGATCGAAGCCTGTGTGGACATGATGAAGCAGGCGAACCGGACGCATGCCCACGTCAATCAGTTTCTCGACGACCAGGCCGAAGACATCGACGCCGCCCTGCAGGAAGCGCGCGCCGCTACCTATGCCCTGGCCGATACGATCAGCGCCAACCCGAAAGCCGCTGTCGTGCTCGACATCCTCAAACTGCGTCTGGCGGGGGGCGAAATGTCGGTCAAGGCGGCGAATGCCGCCATGCTGCATACGGGCGCCAAGGGCTACCTGCAGAAGAGCCCGGCGCAGCGCCGGCTGCGCGAAGCCTACTTCATCGCCATCGTGACGCCGGCCACCAAGCATCTGCGGCGCGAGATCGCCCGCATCGAGGCCGGCACGCCGTGCCCGGCCTGAGGGAGCAAATCATGACGACAGCGATTGCAACTCGGCAATGGATCTGCAGCGTCTGCGGCTGGATCTACGACGAAGTCGCCGGCGCCCCCGATCACGGGCTGGCGCCGGGCACGCGCTTCGCCGACATCCCGGACGACTGGTACTGCCCCGACTGCGGCGTCACCAAGTCCGACTTCGCGCCTTACGAGCCATGAAATGGTGCATGCCACCGGCGCTGACGCACCGTTTCGAGGCACGCGGGCTGCGAGCAGCGCCCCGATGCGCGCAAACAGGGCGTGGCACGGTTGATGCAGTAGAAGAAATGAATTCACTTTTACCAGGAGCCTGAGATGTCACTCAACAATCCCTTCGACCCGAACGTCATTCTTCATAGCGGTTGCAGCTGCGGTCAGCACGGCAGCCAGGCCGAGCACGAACTGGAGGAAACCGAGGCACTCAATCGCCGTGTGATCGAAACCACGGTGATGCGCGCGCTGTTTCCGAAGGATGCAGAGCGGCGCCGCTTTCTTTCGACGGTCGGGGCCTCGACCGCCTGGGCCGCAATTTCTTCGCTGATCCCGTTCGGCGCGCTGGAAGCCATGGCGCAGGAAAAGGGTTCGCTGGAAAAGAAGGACCTGAAGGTCGGCTTCATTCCGATCACCTGTGCCAGCCCGCTGATCATGGCCGAGCCGCTGGGCTTCTACAAGAAGGAGGGGCTCAACGTCAGCATGATGAAAACCGCGGGCTGGGCGCTGATTCGCGACAAGGTGCTGAACAAGGAATACGACGCATCGCACATGCTGGCGCCGATGCCGCTGGCGATTTCGATGGGGATCGGCTCCAACGCCTCGCCGACTAGCGTCATGACCATCCAGAACATCAACGGGCAGGCCATCACGCTAGCGATGAAACACAAGGCCAACCGCGATCCGAAAAACTGGAAGGGCTTCAAGTTCGCCATCCCCTTCGAATTTTCGATGCACAACTTCCTGTTGCGCTACTACCTCGCCGAGCATGGCCTCAACCCCGATACCGACGTGCAGTTGCGCGTGGTGCCGCCGCCCGAAATGGTCGCCAACCTGCGCGCCGGCAACATCGACGGCTTCCTCGGCCCCGATCCGGTCAACCAGCGCGCCGTCTACGACGAAGTCGGTTTCATCCACGTTCTGTCGCGCGAAATATGGGACGGCCACCCCTGCTGCTCCTTCGCCATTCCGACCGAGTTCATCAGGCAGAACCCGAACACTTTTGCCGCGCTCTACCGCTCGATTCTCAAGGCGGCGGCCATGGCGCGCGACCCGAAGAACCGCTCGATCATGGCCGAGGTGCTGGCGCCGGCGAACTACCTCAACCAGCCGAAGGCCGTGCTGGAGCAGGTGCTGACCGGCAAGTTCGCCGATGGCCTGGGTACCGTGCGCAACGTGCCCGAGCGGGTCGACTACGACCCCTTCCCCTGGTACTCGATGGCCTACTGGATCCTGTCGCAAATGAAGCGCTGGGGCTACATCAAGGGCGACGTCAAGTACAAGGACATTGCGGAAAAGGTCTATCTGCTGACCGATGCGAAGAAGTACATGACCGAGGTCGGCATGACGCCGCCGAAGGAGACCATGAAGAAGTTCAAGGTCATGGGCAAGGAGTTCGATCCGCTGAAGGCCGACGCTTACGTCAACAGCTTCGCCATCAAGAAAGTCTGAGGAGGGCGTCATGCCATCGAAGCTGAGTCTCCATGCGGCGCTGATCTCGATCCTGATCTTCGCCATTTTCCTCGGTGCGTGGCAGCTTGCCACGCAACCGAAGGAGTCCTCGTCACTGGCCGGCGCCGACGCCGAGTATGCGGCGCTGATGGGCAAGGGGGCGGAAAAGACCGACGGCTTCCCGCCGCCGGTCAAGGTCGCTCGCGCCTTTGTCGAGTACCTGTCCGATCCGTTTTACGACAAGGGTCCCAACGACAAGGGCATAGGCATCCAGCTGGCGCACTCGCTCGGGCGCGTCGGTCTCGGCTTCCTGCTGGCGGTGATCGTTGCGCTGCCGCTGGGCTTCGCGATCGGCATGTCGCCGCTGCTGTTCAGGGCCTTCAATCCCTTCATCCAGGTCCTCAAGCCCATCTCGCCCCTGGCCTGGATGCCGCTGGCGCTCTACAGCCTGAAGGATTCGTCGATCTCGGGCATTTTCGTGATCTTCATCTGTTCGATCTGGCCGATGCTGATCAACACCGCCTTCGGCGTGGCTTCGGTGCGGCGCGACTGGATCAACGTCGCGCGCACGCTGGAAGTCAATCCGCTGCGCAAGGCCTTCCTCGTGATCCTGCCGGCCGCGGCGCCGACCATCCTGACCGGCATGCGCATCTCGATGGGCATCGCCTGGCTGGTGATCGTCGCCGCAGAAATGCTGGTGGGCGGCACCGGCATCGGCTACTTCGTCTGGAACGAATGGAACAACCTGGCGCTGCCCAACGTGATCTTCGCCGTGGTGATGATCGGCCTGGTCGGCATGGTGCTGGACATGTTCTTCGGCTGGCTGCAGAAGCTGGTCACCTACCGCGAATGAGCAAACCATGAGCGCACATTTTCTTTCCATCGAGGCCTTGAAGAAGGTCTATCCGTCGGACAGCGGCGCACCGAATCCGCCCGTGTTCGAGGACATCCACTTCCACATCGACAAGGGCGAGTTCGTCTGCATCATCGGCCACTCGGGCTGCGGCAAGACGACGATTCTCAACGTACTGGCCGGCCTCGAAGCAGCCACGGCGGGCGACGCCATCATGGACGGGCGCGAGGTCAGCGGGCCGAGCCTGGATCGCGGCGTCGTGTTTCAGAGCCACGCCCTGATGCCCTGGATGAGCGTGCTGGGCAACGTGGCGTTTGCCGTCAAGTCGAAGTGGCCGGAGTGGTCGAAGGACAAGATCACCGCACACTGCACGGGCTACCTCGAGATGGTCGGCCTCGGCCAGGCCATTCACAGGAAGCCGGCCGAACTTTCGGGCGGCATGAAGCAGCGCGTCGGAATCGCCCGCGCTTTCGCCATCCAGCCCAAGATGCTGCTGCTCGACGAGCCCTTCGGCGCGCTCGATGCGCTGACGCGCGGCACGATCCAGGACGAGTTGCTGAAGATCGTGCAGGCCACGCACCAGACCGTGTTCATGATCACGCACGATGTCGATGAGGCCATCCTGCTCGCCGACAAGATCCTGCTGATGAGCAATGGCCCGCACGCCAAGATTGCCGAGATCGTCGAAGTCACGATGCCGCGCGACCGCACGCGGGCCGGGATTCATCACGATCCGCAGTACTACAGGATCCGCAATCACCTGGTCGACTTCCTCGTCAATCGTTCGAAGACCTATGCCGGCGCCGAGGCCGAGACGTTTCATGACGCGAAAAATCCGCCCGTGGTCAGGCCCGGCCTCGAAGGCGAGCGCGCCTCCGTGGTGCTGTTGCCGACCGAAAAGCCCGCCCCCCAACTCAAGCAAGTCATCAATCACTGACAGGAGATATCCATGAATCGCAACGACGTCACCGAACTGATCATCGAAGCCAAGATCAAGAAGGGCCTCAAATGGGAAGATGTGGCCAAGAAGATCGGGCTGTCCAAGGAATGGGTTACCGCCGGCTGCCTCGGTCAGATGACCTTCGACAAGAAGCAGGCGGGCACGCTGGGCAAGATCTTCGGCCTGCCGCCGGAAGCGGTGGCGCTGCTGCAAGTCGTGCCCTACAAGGGCTCGCTGCCGACTGCCGTACCGACCGATCCGCTGATCTATCGCTTCTACGAGCTCATCAGCGTCTATGGCACGACCTTCAAGGAGTTGATCCATGAAGAGTTCGGCGACGGCATCATGTCGGCGATCGATTTCAAGATGGATCTGAAGCGCGAACCGAATCCCGCTGGCGATCGCGTGAACATCGTGATGTCCGGCAAGTTCCTGCCCTACAAGACCTACTGAAGTCGGCGGCCGGGCGCGATTCAAGGGGCCTGCGGCGCAGGCCCGTATAATTGCGCATGACCCGAGTCCTTCCAGCTTCCCCCGCTGCACCGGCACGCCCGGACACCGGCACCGCATCGAGCCTGTCCTTCGACAGCTTGCCGCTGGCGCCCGCCACGCTGGCCAACCTGCAACAGCTCGGCTACCTGCAGATGACGCCGATCCAGGCCGCCAGCCTGCCGCTGGCGCTGGCCGGCCGCGACCTGATCGCGCAGGCCAAGACCGGCAGCGGCAAGACCGCGGCCTTCGCGCTGTGCCTGCTGGCCAAGCTGAATCCGCGGCGCTTTGCGGTGCAGGCGCTGGTGCTGTGCCCGACGCGGGAGCTGGCCGACCAGGTGACCCAGGAAATCCGCCGCCTGGCGCGCGGCGCCGACAACATCAAGGTGCTCACGCTGTGCGGCGGCAGCACCATGCGGCCGCAGATTTCCAGCCTCGAGCACGGCGCCCACGTCGTGGTCGGCACGCCGGGGCGAATCATGGACCACCTGCAGCGCGAAAGTCTGGACCTGTCGGCGCTCGATACGCTGGTGCTCGACGAAGCAGACCGCATGCTGGACATGGGCTTCTTCGACGACATCGTCACCGTGGCGAAGGCCTGCCCGACCGAGCGGCAGACCCTGCTGTTCTCCGCCACCTACCCCGAAGGCATCGCCACGCTGGCCCGGCAGTTTCTGCGCCAGCCGGAGCAGATCGCGCTGCTCGAGCAGCACGAGGGCAGCAAGATCCGCCAGCGCTTCTACGAGGTGACCAACGACCAGCGCCTGGCAGCCGTCCCGCTGCTGCTGAAGCACTACCGCCCGGTCAGCACGCTGGCCTTCTGCAACACCCGGCAGCAGTGCCGCGACCTGCTGCAAGTATTGCGCGCCGAAGGCTTCGTCGCCCTCGCCCTGCATGGCGAACTGGAACAGCGCGAGCGCGACCAGGTGCTGATTCAATTCGCCAACCGCAGCTGCTCGGTGCTGGTCGCCACCGACGTCGCCGCGCGCGGCCTCGACATCGACCAGCTCGAAGCGGTGATCAACGTCGATATCACGCCCGACAGCGAGGTGCATATCCATCGCATCGGCCGCACCGGACGCGTCGACCAGGTGGGCTGGGCGCTCAGCCTGGTCAGCAGCAACCAGAGGGGGCGTGTCGCCAACATCGTCAAGACGCTGGGCGCCGAGATCGAATGGCACTCCCTGAGCGAGTTGCCGGAATCCGGCGACGCGGACAAACCCCTGATGCCGCCGATGGTCACGCTGCTGATCCTCGGCGGCCGCAAGGAGAAGATCCGTCCCGGCGACATGCTCGGCGCGCTGACCGGCGAAGCCGGCTTCAGCAAGGAGCAGATCGGCAAGATCAATGTCACCGACAGCAGCACCTACGTCGCCGTTGCGCGCGGCATTGCGAAGGACGCGCTGCGCAAGCTGTCGGCCGGCACGATCAAGGGCAAGAAGGTGAAAGTGCATCTGTTGAAAGATCAGGGCGGCTGAATGAAGACGCCGAAGAGACTCCAGGCGCTGGTCACCGAAGGCCTGGTCGACGAGGTGATCCGCCAGCTGATGAGCGGCAAGGAAGCCACGGTCTATATCGTCCGCTGCGGCGATGAGATCCGCTGTGCCAAGGTTTACAAGGACCAGAAACAGCGCAGCTTCCGCAACAACACCTCCTACCAGGAAGGCCGCAAAACCAAGAACAGCCGCCAGGCGCGGGCCATGGAAAAGGGCAGCCGCTACGGGCGCCAGATGCAGGAGGAAGCCTGGCAAAGCGCCGAAGTCGATGCCCTGTACCGGCTGGCCGCTGCCGGGGTGCGCGTGCCGCAGCCGCATATCTGCCACGAGGGCGTGCTGCTGATGGATCTGGTGACCGATGCCGACGGCCATCTGGCGCCGCGCCTCAACGACATCGAACTATCGGCCGAACAGGCGCTCGAATTTCATGCCGGCCTGCTGCAGCAGGTGGTGCGCATGTT
>Ga0208518_100547_pt1 | contig 9498 bp, 10 predicted proteins | sample LakWasM127_HOW14_2_FD_183937 | JGI IMG/M metagenome (GOLD analysis project Ga0208518, IMG submission 183937) | Freshwater sediment methanotrophic microbial communities from Lake Washington under simulated oxygen tension - Sediment Metagenome... | ecosystem: Environmental > Aquatic > Freshwater >...
ACAGCTGGTATTCGGCGATAGTCTCGGCATTATCGGCGGTCTCGCGGCTTAACTCATCAATATCGTTACAGACCTGCTCCAGACGGCGTTGCTGATGTTCCAGCCGGGCCGAATGCGCGCTGAATTCGGCGCTTTTTACCGACAGCTCGCTTCCCAGGCTATTGTCCTGTTGCTGAATCGATTCGCGCGTGACTTCCGCATCTTTCAAGCCGGTTTCGGCAGCTTCCAGCTGATCTTCAAACGCTTCGATTTGGATATGCAGCTCTTCCTGACGCTGTTTTAACAGGCGCAATTCTTTTTCGCGTTGCAACACGCCGGTTTTACTGTCTTTGGCGCGGATTATTTTTATCCAGCCGGAACCGAACCAGGTGCCGTCGGGAGTGATTACCGATTCATGCGGCTTTAATTGGGCGGATAAAGTTCTCGCCGTTTCGGCATCATCGACGCAGTAAACACCGGACAGTAGGTTGCTTAAATCCCACGGCGCCTTTACCTTATCCAGCAAAACCGCCCCTTCTCCCTCAGGGAGAAGGCTGGGATGAGGGGATCTAAATAAACTTTTTTCCTGCTGATTTCCCCTCGGCAACTGCTCCATGCGTTGCTCTACCTCCTGCATCCTTGGAGTCGTCACCCAACCCTCTCCCTCTGGAGAGGGCTTTGCACCGGCTAAGTCTCCAGTTTCAACCAGCATTAACGACTCATCGGTCAAACGCTGCAAGCCCGGAATAATCTGGTCGGCGCTTTCTATGCAAATCGCCTCAAGGTAACTGCCCAATACCGTTTCAACCGCGGTATCCCAACCAGCCTGCACATCCAGAAACTCGGCAAGTCGCCGGTTCTCGGCCAAATCCACGGACTCCAGCCATGCGCTCAGGTGCTTGTTATCTTTACCCATCGCATGCTGCTGCAATAATTCCAGCGAGGTGATTTTGCCTTTGACGCTTTGCATTTCCGAGCGGTGCGTATGCAATCCGTCATGATACTGCTTGATCTGTTGCCGCTGCTCGCGTATCTGCTGATGCAGGTCTTCAAGCTGTTGATGAAGATCGGCGCGCTGTGTTTCAATGATTTCGATGCCCGTATCCAGCGATTCAATCTCGCTTTGCAAGTCGCTGGACTTCAGCTCACTGCGCTCGCCGTGCAACTTATCCAGACGAATCTGCAACTGGCGATTCTGGTTTTCCAGCTGCACGGTTTTTACCCGCTGCACCTCGGCCTGTTCTTTATAGCTTGAACTGGTTGTGCGGTACGTTTCCCATTGCTCCTGCCACGCGCTTTTTTGCTGCTGGACTTCCTGCTGGTTATATAAAACGTCTTCTTGCCTTTCCTCGGCGACAATCAACGCTTCCTCCGCTTCAAACAAAGCGGCTTTAATTTCTTCCAGCTGCTGCACATCGGCTTCGAGTTCTGCTAACGACTGATCGGCCTGCTGGCGCAAACGATTAATTTCGACGGTAGTTTGTTCGCGACTGCTTTCGCTGTGCTTGATGGTCTGCTCAAGACCGCTGACTTCGGCGACGATCTGGTAATAATCGCCCTGAGAGCTATTGGTCTGCTGTTGCTGGGTTTTATGCTCGGCGCGTTTGGCTTCGATGCTGTTATCAATATCCCGCAGCTCTACAAACAAGCGGTTATGTTCGTGAGCCACTTCCTGCAATTTTGCATCCAGTTGTTTCGCGGCCTGATGATAGGTATTCCAACGCATCGCCAACAACTCTAATCGATATTGGCGTTCCTGCTTTTTAAGCTCGGTATATTTTTCGGCTTTTTCGGCCTGTTTTTGCAGATGCTTGATTTGTTTTTCAACTTCGTCGCGCAGATCATCAAGCCGCTCCAGATTTTCACGGGTGTGTTTCATCCGGGTTTCGGTTTCGCTGCGACGTTCCTTGTATTTGGACACGCCCGCCGCTTCCTCGATATGAACCCTTAACTCATCCGGCTTGGCTTCGACCATGCGGGAAATAGTGCCCTGCTCGATGATCGCATAACTTCTCGATCCCAGCCCGGTGCCCAAAAATATGTCGGTGATGTCTTTACGGCGGCAACGCGAACCGTTCAGCATGAACACCGAGGTACCGTCGCGACTGACTTGGCGCTTGATCGCAATCGTATCGTATTGCGAATATTCGCCGCCCAGCTTGCTGTCGGTGTTATTAAAAACCAGCTCGACCGAAGCCGTGCTGACCGGTTTGCGTCCCGACGAGCCGTTAAAGATCACATCAGCCATACTGCCGCCGCGCAAATGTTTGGCGGAACTTTCGCCCATCACCCAGCGCACAGCATCGATAATATTGGATTTGCCGCAACCATTAGGCCCGACAATGGCGGTCAAATTACCGCTAATCGGTATGACCGTTGAATCAACAAAGGATTTAAAACCCGAAAGTTTGATTTTTTCAAGTTTCATAGTACTGGTATGAATATCCCAACAGTTGAATTAAAATAACTGACTATTATTAACGATAATTAGCCGAGTATCGAATTTTTTCGCCTAAAGCCTACTTTCGATATACACACCACCTTTAATATAAGCAGAAGATGACAACACAACCAAGCAAAGATCTGGAAACTTTCGACAACCCGCAACCGGGTCGTGATTACACTATCCGCATTGATGTACCCGAGTTCACCTGCCTGTGTCCGAAAACAGGCCAACCGGATTTTGCCACCATCCAGATCGAATACGTACCCGGCGCGCTGTGCGTAGAACTCAAAGCGCTTAAGCTGTACATGTGGGCATTCAGGGATCAAGGCGCGTTCCATGAAGCGGTCACCAATGAAATCCTTGATGACATCGTTAAAGCCATAGCACCCAATTTCATGCGCATCCGCGCTGAATTCAATGTGCGCGGCGGCATCTATACCACCGTTGTTGTGGAACACAGAAATCCCGATTGGCAAGCGCCGGAACTGGTTACGCTGCCGTAAGGCATCATGGCTAAGACCTACTACACCTCGGACATTGCCGTCGCATTAAAATACGACGGCAAAAATGCACCCAAGGTGACCGCCAAAGGCTCGGGTCTTACCGCAGAACAAATCCTGCAAATCGCCGAACTCCACGGAATACCGCTACAAACCGAGCCGGAACTGGCAAGAATTCTGGCTCAAATTCCGTTAGGCGATGAAATCCCCAATGAACTCTATGTTGCCGTCGCGGAAATTATCGCCTTCGCGTATTTCTTAAGCGGCAAAACACCCGACAATTACCAGCCATGAATTTTAAAGAAGCCCTGACCACCCTGCCCCAATATGTTTTACCTCATCACGCCCTGTCCAGCCTGATGAGCAAACTGACCCATTGCGAAAACAGATCCTTTAAAAACCTGTTTATCAAACAGATCATCAAGCATTACGGCGTCAACATGGATGAAGCGCGGGAACCGGACATCAATGCCTACAAGAGCTTTAACCACTTTTTTACCCGTGAACTAAAACCCGGCGTTAGACCGCTCAGCAGCGAAAGAAACGCGATCGTCTGCCCTGCCGACGGCGCAGTCAGCCAAGCCGGAGACATTACCGACGGCCAAATCTTCCAGGCCAAAGGCAAAAGCTTTACCGCGACCGACTTGCTGGGCGGCGATGCAGACCGCGCCGAACCGTTTAATAACGGCATATTTACCACTATTTACCTGTCACCCAAAGACTATCACCGCCTGCACATGCCGTTGACCGGCACCTTAAAGGAAATGGTGCATATTCCCGGCCGCTTGTTCAGTGTCAATGGGGCCACCGTCAATTCCGTCCCCGGATTATTCGCCAGAAACGAGCGCGTCGCGGCTATTTTCGACACAGATTCAGGCCCGATGGCGTTGATACTGGTCGGAGCGATATTCGTATCCAGCGTGGAAACTGTTTGGCATGGCGTCGTCACGCCGCCGAGCGTCACCGAAGTGCAAAGCTGGCAGTATGGCGATGATGCGCCCATGCTGAAAATCGGCGAGGAAATGGGGCGGTTTAATATGGGATCTACGATTATTGTTTTGTTTAGCAAGGATAAGGCTAAGTGGGATGCCGAGTTTAAAGCGGGCAAGACGGTTAAGTTGGGGGAGTTGATTGGTCGGGTTGTTGGTTAATCCCAGAATAAGAAAGTTTCGGAGGTGTATTTTTATTTGCGTAAAAAGGTTGCTATCAATGCATCAACATATATAGTATCTTGCCTAACGGTTCTCAGGAGTTGCGTTATACACCTGCGATTGAAATTTAATATACACCTAAAAAGGTGTCTACTTAACGTTAGGCCACTCATTCCACTTTTTTACAAATTCTAGCAACGGCTTATATTCACCCCATTGTTGCATACTGCTCCACCACGATAATCTAAAAAAGCGCCTGCGCTTATGAAGCGTAAACCAGGATTCATATCCACGATTGCAGTGTTCGCGTATTTGCCAATTAACATCCTCGTAGGCAATACTGTTTTTATCGCCATTTTCTAAAATTCCAATCATATTCCCTCCGTAAGCCTAACCCGTCGCTCAACAGGAGCGCGGATTCAATGCGGTTGTGTTTGTTAAAATTCAGGGCCGCGCCCTGTTAGCTATTGCGTTAGATTGGACTCAGGCACTGTTCTGCTATCATGAAAACATCCTTAGAAAAAAACAAAACAGCCCCTCAAAATATAACGATACTAATTCAATTTATATCACTTATGGTTACGCTTGTATTTGGCATTGTCCAATTAATGAATATTTCCCATAGCATCGAAAAGTCAGCCAAATTAGAAACGTATAAGCTGATAGAACAATTACTCAATGACTCATATCCAACAATTGAAAATTTCCGCACCGCAGATAAGTTCGATAAGTCTACTGAGGAATCAACAGCAAAGGAATTAGAGTCTTTTTTATTTCAACTTAATACTTGTATCGAAGTGGGTGCGTGCGATAGAAAAGTTACGCTAGCGTTTCTCTGCAATAGCCCTAAAATATCTGGTCCGCTAAGCTATTCATCAGGAATTGCAAAGGCATCCCTATCATTGGAGAAGGTAATTAAGTCGGCTGAACTTCAAGAATCGTTTGCCATGGGTATCCGCCATGTACGAGTAATGGAAATCCTCAGCCGAATTTTTGGCAACACAGGCAAATGGAAGCCTTACAATCTGATTATAGAAGGCTGCGAGCATGGCACGGTAGTTTCGTCAACAGACAAACCACCAAAATAATTGGTGGTGTAAAAATAAATATCTAACTCAACGCTCAAGCAGAGCTGCGCAAAAAGCGCGCAGCCAGCTTAGCTTTGCGTTAGCCTTTACAGGAGCTCCAATGAGTCGCGAAAGATTTTTAGTGAAGTCGTTTGGTGACAACATCGATGGGACAAGGGCAGGTCTCATTAAGCTTATACAGCTACTCGATACTTACGACCATGCAGTGATAGTTGTTCCAGAGATAGGAAAAGTGAAGAGCACCATGCTCGTTGATGTCCTTGGAGAAGATGTCTCGAAGGCGCTGATAAAGAACCGAGAAATTACTTTTTCAGGCAACAAGAAAATCAGCTTATGTGCGCAGGCGACATTGAAAAACTATAAGTATGCAGACGCCTACTTGGCCTTATGGGGCTCTGAATACACCATTGCTGATATTGAGGCCCTGCCTCAATGGAAGGCCGTCGTTCTTGTGACTTGGCAGCCGAATGATTCCTCAAAGTGGGAAGCGGCCAATACAGTCAGTGTCATTTATGACGACAAAAAAGGCTAACCCATCATTCCACCAAACCTGCGCGAAAAGCCGCGCAGGCCGGTGAATTCAAACGTTAGGTTTCATTGCTCGGCTCAAACGAAGGTAAAAAAGAAGGTAAAAAAATGACAGCAAATACGGGGTCAGGCCTTACATTTGACATTAGCCCCCTCTTTTTTATGTCCAATGTAAGCCCAACCCCATCGACTGAGGGTTGAGCATTGATTGAGCGCTACGCTTGAGCGGAAGAGAGCAATTTGATACCGTGTGCATCTAACATAACAACGGAATTTTATTATGGCAGGCACAATTACCGCATTACTGATCACCTACTGGTTTTACAAAAGCGCCGAAGCGACCGGCAAGAACCCGCTATCCTCGGCCGGAGTGGGTTTCCTGTCCTATTTGATTCCCTGCATTGTCTGGACCTTCACCGTAACCCCAGGCCTGCGAGATGCTGTAGAACACAATCCCGGCACCTTATCCGGCTTGCTTGTCAATTACGCCTACATCCTGGTGGGTGCTGCCTGCGCCATCGGGGTCAAATTCATGCATTTCAAACAGACCGAATTGTAACGCTATAGCTTGATTACGTATTTATGCCTATACCCTGCTTCGCAACATGCTGTTGTAATTCATAGATTGTCCATTCTACCTATTATTGGGCACCTTAACCGGTTAGGCTCGAATTAACATCGGTAAATTGAGTCTGACTGTAATGCTTTCTTTAACTTGAAGGTGATTTAAATATGAAGATATTAGTCGGCCCAATTTTAGGTTATGAATCGAGCTATTACACAGTTTGCTTTTTATCAGATAGCGATGATGCGCCAAAACTAACCATTGATGGCAGCAATGTTGCTTTCGATAAAATAGGCCAAACTCCGCAAGGCTTTTTCTGGCGGACTCAGAAGCAAATTTCGCCTCAAGCAGCATCAAGAACAATTTCGTACCAGATTTCAGCGAATAGCATCAATCTTGAAGATCCTTTCAAAAGAAAGTCATGGAGCTTTTATGTTCCAGGTCTACAGGAATCGCCCAAGTTGGCTTATGCAACTTGTAACGGCTTTTCCTCAGTTAAACTGGCACGCGATACTAACGATCCCTACAAGCTTTGGACGACGTTAAGTCATGAACATGCTACCGCCCCGTTTTCCCTGTTGTTAATGGGAGGCGACCAAGTATACGCCGATAGCCTATGGGAAAGTAAGCAAACTCCTACTCTGTATAATTGGAGTCATAAATCCCGTGAAGATCAAATAAAAGCCAAGCTTACGAAAACATTATCCAAGGAATTGGATGCGTTTTACGGGCAGTTATATATCTATGCTTGGGCTACTGATCCGAATATGGCATTGATGTTGGCTTCCATCCCGTCTGTAATGATGTGGGACGACCACGATATTTTTGATGGCTGGGGTTCTTATCCAGATGAACTTTTAAATTGCGATGTTTATCAGGAAATATTCAAAACGGCGCGGAAATATTTCGAGCTGTTTCAGATCCGTTCATTAAACAACAATACGTTACTGAACAAAACCGGCGATCATTATGCCCTTGGATTGCGGTTTGGGGATTACGCTATTTTAGCGGTGGACACGCGTACAGATCGTACGATGACTCAGATCATGAGCGATAAGCAATGGATCGATGTAAAAGACTGGCTAGATATTTCGAAAAATAGCGGTGTAAAACAATTTTTATCGTTGGTCAGTTTACCCTTGGCGTATCGCAATTTCTCCACCATCGACCTGGCATTGCAAGGATCTCCGTGGCACGAGGAGTTGGAGGATGACACTCATGACCATTGGACGGTCAAGTCGCATCAAGGCGAACGCATGAAGCTGATTAGACACTTTCTGGACTTTACCCATAAACATACCTGTAAATCGGTTGTTCTTTCGGGTGATATTCATATCGGTTCGTTGGGGCTAATATGCGATATAACGCTATCCGTTGAAATGACGCAAGTGGTGTCTTCGGCCATCGTGCATCCCATGCCTACGATGTTCGAATGGTATGGAATTCGGGCAGTTACATCCAGCGATAAACAGTTTTTGGGTAAAGGCGATGTCACTACTGAGATCATCAAACCCTTTGGCTCTGATGAATACATCATTACGAGGAACTTTGCTACGTTAAAAATGGGCTCGGATAATAAGCTTTGGGTGAATTGGATTTGCGAGAATGGACTCAAACCCGAATATCCGGTTTAAACGCAGCAGAAACAGAAGGTAGGCCTTTCATTGTGCATTTCTTCAAATGACTTGGTCATGCACATTGGAACCACCTTTGATTTAACCCCGCTCCAAACGTTTGACACTGTCGCTATTTTTGAATCTTGCTAGAATCCGCAGTCCCGTACGCCGGAATAAGACCACTCAAGCATAGCGAGAACCGGTGTTTCCGGCAAACACCACCCAAATTCGCCGGAAACGCCACCTCGCGCTATGCTTGGGTGGTCTTATTCCGGCCTACGATAATTTAAGACTGTGCAAGCTTGAATAATCTGTAAAAATTTTCAGTCGATGTCTCTGCGATTTTATTGATCGTCGTTCCGCGCAATTCTGCCAGTTTTTCTGCAACGTAGCGTACGTAGGTTGGGTAGTTGGGTCTGCCACGGAAGGGTACAGGGGCCAGATAGGGCGAGTCGGTTTCGATAAGAAAGCGGTCCGCGGGTACTTTTTTGGCGACTTCCTGAATTTCCTTGGCGCTGTTAAAGGTGACAATCCCGGAAAAGGAAATATAAAAATTCAAATCCAAGGCTTTTTTGGCGAACTCCCAGTCTTCGGTAAAACAGTGAATAATCCCACCTACTTCGCTGGCGCCCTCTTCTTCCAGCATGCGTAGCGTATCGTGTTTGGCTTCGCGGGTGTGGATAATCAACGGTTTTTTCAACGCTTTTGCGGCGTTAATATGATTTCTGAAACGTTGGTGTTGCCAGCTTAAATCGCCTTCGCTACGGAAATAATCCAGGCCGGTTTCGCCTATGCCGATAACTTTGTCGGGTTGGCCTAAAGCGATGAGTTCTTCAACACTGGGATCTTGACCATCCTGGACATTAGGATGCACACCCACGGTCACGGATATTTGCGGATAAGGAGTCACCAAATCCAGCATTGCCGGATAAGCTTCCAAATCTATCGCGATACATAACAGGTGTTCAATTTGGCTGTTTGCCGCTTCGTGCATGAAACAGGCAAAATCATTTTGATAGGGAGCCAGATCGATACGATCCAGATGACAATGGGAGTCTATTAACATGAATAATCTTTGAAATATAAAAGCAGACGAAAGGCGCAAGGCTAAGGGCGAAAAGCCTGAGCGTCAACGTCTGCCCTTAGCCTTTCGCCTTTTGTCTCACATAGTATGCGTCGAACGGTCACCCTCTAAAGCACCAGCCAAATAGTTTTCTATTTTGTTGCGTGACACGCCACCATCCTGATCGCTAAATTGTACGCCAACGCCGCTGGCTCTGTAACCTTCCGAGCCGGGCGGCGTTATCCAGATTATTTTCCCGGCTATCGGCAACCGTTCGGTTTCGTCCATTAAATTGAGCAGCATGAAAACTTCCTGCCCCATTTCATATTCACGGTTGGTTGGAATAAACAGCCCGCCGTTAGTGACAAAAGGCATGTAGGCTGCATACAAAGCGTTTTTATCTTTAATTGAAAGGGACAATATGCCTTGTCCGGGTCCTGCATCTGCCATGGTCATTTACTCCGGTTAAGTTCGTGCCATTGTATTAAAATTTCTTCAAACAATAACTGCTTGTTGATCTGGGTATCCAGTCGTTGCCGACTCGCCAATAATAGATCATACA
>Ga0208518_100548_pt1 | contig 9477 bp, 9 predicted proteins | sample LakWasM127_HOW14_2_FD_183937 | JGI IMG/M metagenome (GOLD analysis project Ga0208518, IMG submission 183937) | Freshwater sediment methanotrophic microbial communities from Lake Washington under simulated oxygen tension - Sediment Metagenome... | ecosystem: Environmental > Aquatic > Freshwater >...
CTGCACGAATCGCGTGGCAAGTGGGCGCTGCGGATCGGGATGAGCTGCAAGGCACAAACCGCAGCGATAGCCGTAGCTATCGCGAGGATTTGCAACGCTGCAGATCGCCCGAGGCCGCAGATGCACACGGCGCGACGATTCGTGCAGAGGCTCCCTAACGCTTATCCAGTAAGCGTTAGCAGCTATCAAAATTAATAACAATGCAAAAACCCACCGCCTACCAAACCCTGCAAACTCAGTTGCAAGCCACCCCCCGCACCTGGCTCGTCACCGGCGTGGCCGGCTTCATTGGCAGCAACCTGCTGGAAACCTTGCTCAAGCTCGGCCAGCGCGTGGTGGGGCTCGACAACTTTGCCACCGGCCACCAGCGCAACCTCGATGAAGTGCAAACCCTCGTCACCCCGGCGCAATGGGGCAACTTCAGGTTCATCCAAGGCGACATCCGCGAACTGGCTGATTGCAAGCGCGCCTGCGACGGGGTTGATTACGTGCTGCACCAGGCGGCCCTGGGCAGCGTGCCGCGCAGCCTGGTGGACCCTATCACCACCAACGCCGCCAATATCACCGGCTTCCTGAACATGCTGGTCGCCGCGCGCGACGCCAAAGTGCAAAGCTTCACCTACGCCGCCAGCAGCAGCACCTATGGCGACCACCCGGCCCTGCCCAAGGTCGAAGACACCATTGGCAAACCGCTCAGCCCCTACGCCGTTACCAAATATGTGAACGAGCTGTATGCCGAAGTGTTTGCCCGCTGCTACGGCTTTACCACCATCGGCCTGCGCTACTTCAACGTGTTCGGCCCCCGGCAAGACCCCGAAGGCGCCTACGCCGCCGTCATCCCCAAATGGATTGCCAGCCTGATCAAAGGCGAGCCGGTCTACATCAACGGCGACGGTGAAACCAGCCGCGACTTCTGCTTCATCGCCAACGTGGTGCAAGCCAACCTGCTGGCCGCCACCACACCCAACCCCGACGCGAAAAACCAGGTCTACAACGTGGCCGTGGGCGACCGCACCAGCTTGAACGAGCTGTATGCCCAACTGCACCGCCACCTGCTGCCGCGCTACCCGCACCTAGCGGGCGCCCAGCCCGTGCACCGCGACTTTCGCGCCGGCGACGTGCGCCACAGTCTGGCCGACATAGGCAAGGCGCAACGCTTGCTGGGCTATGCACCCACGCAGCGCATCGGTGAAGGGTTGGCGCTGGCCATGCCTTGGTATATCGGGCAGAAATAAGCCATGCCAAAGCGCCCGCAGCCCCCCATGGAATCGGTAGATGCTGGTGCGCCCGCCCCTCTGCTGGCCCAAGTTCGCCAGCTCATCGACGCTGCTCACCAGCGGGTGGCCAGTGCAGTCAATGCCGAACTCACTCAGCTTTACTGGCATATCGGACGCCGCATCAGCACAGAACTGCTGCAGGGGCAGCGGGGTGAATACGGCAAGCAGGTGGTGGCTGAGCTGGCGCGGCAACTGACGGCTGAATTTGGCAAGGGGTGGAGCGAGCAACGGCTGCGCCACTGCCTGCGTTTGGCTGAAGTTTTTGCGGATGAACCAATTCTCTCCACAGTGCGGAGGGCATTGCCCTGGCCCTATCGCAAGATTTCACCCTGCTGCCACCGCGCAAAACCCTGCAGGCCAAACTGCACCAGTCCATTGCGATTACCCGTCAGAAGCTTGGCCGAGATACCGATCAATGAAACCTTGCTTGCTGCGCCACCCGCCGCCCCAAGCGCCTAGGAAAATACATGCAAAAACAACCTCTAGCGCTTTTCCCACCTGCGCAAGCAGCTACTGAAAATGTAGTAAGTGGCGCGACCTCGCCCATCTACGTCACCCAGCCCGCCTTGCCCCCGCTGCAAGAGTTCATGCCGTACCTGGAGGCCATCTGGGCGAACAAGATACTCACCAACGGCGGCCCGTTTCACCAGCAGCTTGAGAAAGCGCTGTGTGAGTACCTTGGCGTGCAGCACCTCGCCCTGTTCTCTAACGGCACGCTCGGCCTCGTTACCGCTCTGCAGGCCTTGCGCATTACCGGCGAAGTCATCACCACGCCGTATTCCTTCGTGGCCACCGCCCATTCCCTCTTGTGGAACGGCATCAAACCCGTGTTCGCGGACGTGCACCCCGATACGCTCAACCTCGACCCCGCCCGTATCGAAGCCGCCATCACCCCGCAGACCACGGCCATCCTGCCCGTGCACTGCTATGGCCACCCCGCCGATGTCGAGGCCATTCAGAAGATCGCCGACAACTACAACCTCAAGGTCATCTACGACGCCGCCCACGCCTTTGGCGTGCAAGACGCTGGCGGCAGCGTGCTGCGCCATGGTGACCTGGCGGTGCTCAGCTTTCACGCCACCAAGGTTTTTAACACCTTTGAGGGCGGCGCCATCATCTGCCCCGACGCCAAAACCAAGCTGCGCATCGACCAGCTAAAGAACTTTGGCTTTGTCGATGAAACCACCGTGGTGGCCCCCGGCATCAACGGCAAGATGAGTGAAATCAACGCCGCCTTTGGCATGCTGCAACTGCAGCACGTGGATGCAGCCCTGGCCAAGCGAAAGAGCATTGACGCCGCCTACCGCGAAGCACTTAAAGAGGTGCCCGGAATTCGCTGCCTGGAAAGTGCAGGCGAGCAAGTGGCCAACTACGCGTACTTTCCCATCCTGGTCGAAGCCGATTACCCGCTGAGCCGCGACGCGCTGTACCAAAAGCTCAAAGACAACAACATCTTTGCCCGCCGGTATTTCTATCCGCTGATCACCGATTTTCCGATGTACCGGGGCATGCCCTCGGCGCACCGCGAAAGCCTGCCTGTGGCCACGGCTGCGGCGCAGAAGGTGCTTTGCTTGCCCATTTATCCGGCACTGAGTCATGAAGACGTGAGTCGTGTTGTAGATCTAATTAGTGGAGTCTAAAAATGAAAGGTGCAGTAATGCAGCCTTACTTCTTTCCCTACATTGGATATTACCAACTGGCATATGAGGTGGAGAAGTTTGTTTTTTTTGATGATGTGAATTACATCAAGAAAGGCTATATCAATAGAAATTCAATATTGATGAATGGCGCTTTGCATCAATTTACTATACCGGTTGTTGGGGTTAGCCAAAACAAGAAGATCAATGAGCATTTTTATGTGGGCGATTTTTCTCAATTTTTAGAAAAAATCAGCACAGCCTACAGGGGGGCGCCTTGTTTTAATGACATATTCCCCATGATTCAAGAGGCGGCTTTGGGTGGGAATCTTAACGTGGCAGAAAAAAATGCCGCTAGCATAAAACTCGTTTTTGATTATCTCGGTTTGGATAGAAGTTTTTATTTTTCATCTGGTGTGCAAAATGATCCGCCCTTGAAAGGTCAGGCGCGCATTATTGATTTATGCAAAAAAATAAATGTAAATGAGTATGTAAATGCAATTGGAGGGCGGGAGCTGTACAGTCAGGAGGATTTTGGTAACGAAAAAATGGATCTGAAGTTCATTAAGTCAGATTTACAGTCGTATCCGCAATCTTCAGATAATTTTGTGCCGAACCTTTCCATGATTGACGTTTTAATGTGGAATGATGCAAGTTGTGTTTTGAATTTGCTTAATCAATATTCTGTCATTCAATAATTGATCATGGAAGTGCCTGAGCAAGTACTTGAGTTGATTGCTGCTGAACAAGCTAGGCAAAGCGGTTTTTTCGTTCCAAGGGACGATTCCTATCTTAAAAAATTAAGCGCGCATGCAGAGCTATTGATTCACCAAGATTCGAGCGGTGTGCTAGGTTTTGTATTTTTCTACTGTAACGCCCAAGACAAGATAGCGAGCTACATCACGCTTATTGGTACATCCATCGAGGCGCGTGGCAAAGGCGTAGGCTACGCATTGTTGAATCAGGTATTGTTCATAAGCAAACAACGCGGTTTTTCGGTTTGCCAGTTGGAAGTCAGAAAAAACAACATTCAAGCTCTCAATTTTTATCAAAAAATTGGATTTGTCAACATCGAAGATCGAGGCGAAAAATACCTCATGAGCATTCAACTGAAGTAATTTTCGTGTCCCTCAAAAAAAACATCCTCGCCAGCTACGCCACCCAGATTTACGTCACGCTGGTAGGCATCCTCATCCTGCCCCTGTATTTGAAATACATGGGTGCAGAGGCTTATGGGCTGGTGGGTTTTTTCACCATGCTGCAGGCCTGGTTCAACCTGCTGGACATGGGCCTCACGCCCACCGTGGCGCGTGAGACGGCGCGCTTCCATGGCGGCGCCACCGATGCGCTGAGCTACCGGCGTCTGCTGCGCGCACTGCAACTCATCTTCCTTGCGGTCGCGCTGCTGGGCGGCGGCGCCATGTTCCTGTTTTCTGGCGTGATTGCCGACCGCTGGCTCAAGGTGCAAACCCTGCCGCTGGCGCAGGTGCAACTGGCGCTGCAGCTCATGGCCGTGGGCGTGGCGCTGCGCTGGATGTCGGGGTTGTACCGGGGCTGTATTTCGGGCTCCGAGCGGCTGGTGTGGCTGGGCGGCTTCAATGCGTTTGTGGCTACGCTGCGCTTTGTGGGCGTGTTGCCCATACTGATATGGGTAGGGCATTCGCCTGCAGTCTTCTTTACGTACCAATTGCTGGTGGCGGTAGTGGAGTTGGCGGGCCTGACGACCAAGTCCTATCGCTTGTTCCCTGTTGTGCTATCGGGGCAGTTGCTAGGCTGGTTACCCGCGTCACTCTTTGCACCCATCAAGCCCGTGCTCAAGTTCTCGCTCAGTATTGCGTTCACTTCTTCGGTGTGGGTGCTGGTTACGCAGACCGATAAGCTGGTGCTGTCTAAACTGCTGCCTTTGGCCGAATACGGATACTTCACCCTGGCGGTGCTGGCCGCCAGCGGCGTGATGATGATCAGTGGCCCCATCAGCAGCGCATTGCTGCCGCGGATGGCGCGATTGCAGGCGGAAGGCGATGAAGCGGGCCTAATCACGCTGTACCGAAGCGCTACACAAATGGTAGCTGTTATCGCAATTCCTGCCTGCCTAATGCTCGTTTTTTTCGCCGAACAGGTACTGTGGGTGTGGACTGGGGATGCCCACGCTGCAGCTAAAGCTGCGCCAGTACTTCGATTGTATGCATTGGGTAATGGGTTCGTCGCTATGGGGGCCTTTCCATACTACTTGCAGTTTGCTAAGGGTGACTTGAGCATGCATTTTCGTGGAAATGTCATCTTCCTAATAGTTCTGGTTCCTTTTCTGATCTTCGCGACCTCGGCATTTGGATCAATTGGGGCAGGTTATGCTTGGTTTTTGTCAAACGCTATCTATTTTATTGCGTGGGTTCCATTAATCCACAATAAATTCATAAATAAATTTCAAAAAAAATGGCTAGTGCAGGATGTAATTAAGGTGCTTGCTCCTGGGTTGGTTGCAGTAGTTTCGTTGCATAGCTTAATATCCTGGAGACATAGTAAATTTCAAAATTTCATGATATTACTTTTCGCTGGTGGAATGACGGTGCTTTTCTGCGCCTTGGGATCTAGTGCTATCAAAACTAGAGTCGCGCTTCTGAAAAAATGCGTTGCCAGTAAACTTGGTATAAAGAAATATGAGTCTTGAAAAAATTCAACCAAAACTATCGGTATGTTTAATAGCATACAACCAAGAAAAATATATTAGGGACGCATTGGATGGAGTGCTAATGCAGCAAACGCCATTTAATTATGAATTGATAATTCACGATGATGCCTCAACGGATAGCACAGCAGATATCTTGAGGCAATACAAAGAGCGCTACAAGGGTAAAATTCATTTAATTATTGAGAATGATAATCAGTTCTCGAAAACTGGTTTTAATTTCATCAGGGATATGTTCGCTCTCGCAAAAGGCGAATACATTGCTCTTTGCGAGGGTGACGATTATTGGACGGATCCACTAAAACTTCAGAAACAAGTCGAAATCTTGGAACTAAATTCAAGCTACTCTATGAGTATTCATAATGCTCTGAGGATAAATTGCATGACTGAAAAACAAGATCTTTTCAATGGAGTTTCATTGCCAACCGTAATGGGAGTTAAAGACGTACTATTGCGGGGGTGGTTTGCCCCAACTGCCAGTTTTGTTTTTAGAAGAAGAAATGTCGTCGTTCCAGCTATTACCGATATGAGTTTGGATATAGCCATACTTTACCAAAATGCAGCAAAGGGAAAGGTTCATTATTCCCACGATGTTGCCTCTGTTTATCGGTACTCATCCATAAATAGTCTATCTGAAAAATATAAAAATAATAGAATTGCTTTGTATAGAAGGAAATTGCGCTTCCTGAATTATGTTGATGGACTATCTCGCGGAAAATATTTGGCCTTTACGATCATTGCGAGATTGAGGCTGTTTGCAGCGGCTGCCATATATTTAATGACGTCAAATAATAGTTGATTTTTATGCGGATAGCCTATAAAAATTTCTGGTGGAATTTTTTGTTTTTTCTGTGCATATTTTTGTATGTATATCAAACGCCAGTAATTCCGAAAATTGTGTATCCGATTCTTGAATTGATTGCTCTATCATTTTTTGTAATTCTCCGTTCTAGTAGATATTGGTTGATTTTTTCAAAATTTAAGGTTGAGAATACGCTAATTGCTGCTATCGTGCTTTTGAGCCTGGTTCGGGACGCTGTAACTGGGGAAATTACTTATTCTGATAGATTTTTGGTCTGGTGGTTTCAAGCATATCTGTTTGGCGTGGTGATCGTGTACTTTCTAATTCGTTATCGCTCGGCCGATATGGAGGAATTTCCGCGCATGGTTTATTTGACTGGTATTGTTGCTGCATGCATATCAGTTACCCTGTATTTCTTCCCTTTTATTGATAATTTCTATAAATCAATTCAATTGGATTCTTACTATGAGACGTATGCTAACTTTGATGAGCGGTATCGGGCTTATGGGTTTTCGGAGAACTTAACATTTACTTATGGATATATACTTGGAATTTTTGCGGGCTACGCATTTCTAGGAATAAAGAAAAATATTTTTTCTGTTTTTCCAATGATGTTTTTGGTCTTAGGGATGGCGTTAAATGCAAGAATTGGATTTCTTCCGTTTATTTTAATAATTATTTATGGGAGTGTTTATAATAATAAAATTGGTTCAAATTTCAGATTGCTTGTTTCTCTGTTGAGCGTATTTCTATTCATTTACTATTTTAGGGAGTATATTTCCAGTCGTGCAGGGTGGGTTATTTCTTTCTTTGAAGAATTTACGAGCCTATTATCCTCAGATAAAAATTCTGCTCAACATGGCACTATTGATGTTATATTCGGTGATTTTATTGTCTGGCCAAATAATAGTTCTGAGTGGTTTTTTGGAAGTGGGCGCTCATTATTTTTAGATGATCACAGAAATACTGATCTAGGGATATTCCTTCAGCTTAATTATGCCGGTGTTTTTTTTCTCATACTAATTTTTTTGTTTTCTGGGTACACTTCCTGGAGGATTTTTTCGGTCTTCAAGAGACGGCACTGGTTCCCCTATATTTATACTTTTTCTATTTTCTTCTTGAATTTTAAAGGGTTCTTGTTTGCTGCCACACCTGGTGGAAGATTATTGTTTGTCCTCTACATGTATTATGTTACGATCAATAGTAGAACCATTTCCATGAAGCTTGATAAGCGAAAGATCACAAAAAATGGTCATGCGTTTGTAAGAACAAAGCAGATGCCTAGTTAATTGTATAATAATGGGATGACGGGCGTACCAGATGATTATAAGATTGAAATCCGTTGAGAATTTCTTATGCGCACTAGCAGGTGCTACAGAAAACTGAAGATGATCCAGTCGTCTCAGCGCTATATTTTATATGTTGGCCCATTTTCGTTTCCCAACGGCGGTGCAGCTGCGCGAAGAGTGCTTGGGAATTGCCAATCATTAAAAGATGCGGGGTTTCCTGTGATTGTTGCAAGTGGCCAATTGCCCGACGAAGCTATTGCCGGTGAATTTCGAGGGGTAAAATTTCTTTCTCTTGGCGAGAGAGATGCGGAAAAATTGCCACGATGGTTGAAACGTCTAGCATATTTCCGAATGGGGAATAAAACCATTCGATGGCTAAGTTCGCTTCAAGAAAAACCATATGCAATTATCTTGTATAGCGGTTATTCGCCATATTTATTGAAATTTATTCCTTGGACCAAGCGTAACCAAGTTAAGCTTATTTTCGATGCGGTCGAATGGTACGACCCTGAGTCACTCCTGCATCGTTTTTCGCCTTACCAGCTTAATATTGAGTTTGCGATGCGCTGCTTACTTCCTAGGGTGCCGAACATCATTGCGATCAGTAGTTATCTAGAAAGCTATTATCAGAAGCGTGGAGCTCAGTGCGTTATTGTTCCTCCTACACTGGATGTGAAGAATACAGAATTTCGAATGACAGGCCGAGATGTTAATAAGCCGCTCGCATTGGTATATGCGGGATCTCCCGGAAAAAAGGACCTGCTTAATAATATAATGGAGGCAGTATTCCGTTTGCGTTTTGCTGGTCATGACCTGCGTCTGGCCGTTGCCGGTATTACATCTTCGGATGCAGCGAACTACCTGGCGGTGCGCACAAGATCTACTAAAGAGGTATCGGCTGGTGTGGATTTTAAAGGAGTACTCAGCCATTCCGATTCGATTGCGTTGGTTCGGGATTCGGATTTTTCTCTCCTTCTTCGGATGGAGGCACGCTATTCTCGCGCGGGTTTTCCGACTAAATTTGTTGAAAGTTTTGCAGTGGGAACACCAGTGATTTCTAATATCACTAGCGACCTAGCAAAATATCTTTTGGATAACGAAACAGGATTCATTTGCGAAGGACCAACAGCGGCCAACATGGAATCTGCCTTGCTCAGAGCGCTGCAATTATCTCAATCCGATCACGTGATGATGCGAACCCGGTGTCGTGAATCCGCAGTTTGTAATTTCGATTTCCGTATATTTTCATCACCTCTTTCTAGTTTCTTAAGCTCAGCCCGGCTCTAATATATGTTTTCTTCAAAATCCCTACTAATAACTGGTGGAACTGGCTCTTTCGGCAATGCCATTCTGCGGCGGTTCGTGGGAATGGATATTGGAGAGATTCGAATATTCAGCCGCGACGAGAAAAAGCAGGACGACATGCGCAAGCGCTACAACAGCGCCAAGCTCAAGTTCTACATAGGCGACGTGCGCGACGCGCGCAGCGTGCAGCAGGCCATGCGTGGGGTGGACTATGTGTTTCATGCTGCCGCACTCAAACAAGTCCCCTCGTGCGAATTCCACCCCATGCAGGCGGTGCGCACCAACGTGCTGGGCACCGAGAACGTGCTGGAGGCCGCCATTGCCGCAGGCGTCAAGCGCGTGGTGTGCCTCAGTACCGACAAGGCCGTGTACCCCATTAACGCCATGGGCATCAGCAAGGCGATGATGGAGAAGGTGATGGTGGCAGCTAGCCGCAACCTGGAAGGCTCGGGTACGGTGATTTGCGGCACGCGCTATGGCA
>Ga0208518_100560_pt1 | contig 9354 bp, 10 predicted proteins | sample LakWasM127_HOW14_2_FD_183937 | JGI IMG/M metagenome (GOLD analysis project Ga0208518, IMG submission 183937) | Freshwater sediment methanotrophic microbial communities from Lake Washington under simulated oxygen tension - Sediment Metagenome... | ecosystem: Environmental > Aquatic > Freshwater >...
GGCCTACTGCGTGCCCAAGGCCGTGCTTTATGCGGCCTGCCTGCGCGCCATCGGCATTCCTGCGCGGCCGGGTTTCGCCGACGTGAAAAACCATCTCTCCACCGAAAAGCTCACGCGGCTGATGGGTACCGACATCTTCGCCTGGCACGGCTACGTCAGCCTCCGGCTCGACGGCAAGTGGGTCAAGGCGACGCCGGCCTTCAACATCGAGATGTGCCGGCGCTTCGGCGTGCCGCCGCTGGACTTCGACGGCGAAAACGACTCGCTGATGCATCCCTACAACTCGGCCAACCAGCGCCACATGGAGTACGTCAGGCAGCGCGGCGAGTTCGACGACCTGCCCTACGACGAACTGGTGGCCGACATGCATGCGCTGTATCCCAACCTGGTCGCCATCAGCGAAGGGAAGGCGGGCGGCGACTTCGACCACGAAGCAATCGGCCGGCCGGCGTCATGAGTTTGCGAATTGAGCGGCAGGGCGCGGTCACCGCGGTCATCATCGACCGGCCGGCGGCGCGCAATGCGATCGACCGCGCCACGGCGGCGGCGTTGGCCGACGCCTTTCGTCAATTCGACGCCGATCCCGCAGCTTCCGTCGCGGTGCTCTGCGGCGCAGGCGGCCACTTGTGCGCCGGTGCCGACCTGAAATCCTTCGTCGCCAACCCCGACGAGTGGCAGCTCAGCGAAACCGGCGACGCGCCGCTGGGCCCCACCCGGATGCTGCTGTCGAAGCCCGTGATCGCCGCCGTCTCCGGCTACGCGGTCGCCGGCGGACTGGAGCTCGCGCTCTGGTGCGACCTGCGCGTCATGGAACACTCCGCGACCTTCGGCGTCTTCTGCCGGCGCTGGGGCGTGCCGCTGATCGACGGCGGGACGATCCGGCTCTCGCGCCTGATCGGCCATTCGCGCGCACTCGACCTGATCCTCACCGGCCGGCCGGTCGGCGCCGACGAGGCGCTCGCGATGGGTCTCGCCAATCGCGTGGTGGCGGACGGCGAGGCGCGCGCCGCGGCGGAAGCGCTCGCCGCGCAGATCGCCGCTTTTCCGCAGACCTGCATGCGCCACGACCGCCTGTCGAGCTATGAGCAGTGGGGCCTGCCGTTGAACGAAGCGCTGCAGAACGAATGCCGTCACGGCAGGATTTCGCTGGACAGCGGCGACGCCAAGTCCGGCGCCGACCGGTTTCGCCAGGGAGACGGGCGCCATGGCCGCTTCGCCGAGTAAGGCCGCGGTCGCGGCGGAGGAACCTAATCGCCGCGCCGACATCGTGCGCGCGGCCGGGCGGCTGTTCCACGAGAAAGGCTATTCGGCCACTACCATCCGCGACATCGCGGGCGCCGTCGGCATGCGCTCGGGTTCGCCCTTCTATCATTTCAAGACCAAGCAGGACATGCTGCGCGCCGTGGTGCTGGAGGGCTTGACGGCGATCAGCACCGCCGTGGCCGAAGCCGCCCGCCCCGGCAAGTCGCCGCGCGACACCTTCGAGGCCATGTTGCGCGCGCATCTGGGCCAGTTGCTGGGCGCCGAGGGCCGCGATTTCGCCGCGACGCTGCTGCATGAAACCCGCCACCTCGACCCCGCGGTGCAGGTCGAGCTGGTGGCGCTCAAGGATCGCTACGAAGCCATGTGGCAAAAGGCGCTGAAGGATTTGAAGCGTGCCGGGCTCATCGCCGACGACAGCCGGGTCGCGCGGCTGTTCCTGCTGGGCGCATTGAACTGGACCGTGCAGTGGTACCGGCCGGACGGGCCGCAAAGCATAGACCAGATCGCGCGGCAGCTCGCCGATCTGGTTCTGGGCAAAGGCAGATAGCCGGGGCCATCCCGCCCACGAACGGTCGAATTACTTCGCAGCCTTGCCGTTCGTGCCTTCCTCGGCAAACATGCCGTGCTGGGCGAACTGGCAGATCGCGGCGATGATCGGATGAGTCAGCTTGCGTTCGGTCGTGATGGCGTAGATCTGTTCGCGCACAACATCGATCCGGCCGACGACCTGCACGTCGTGCTGCCGGACGATGTGGCTCTCGATCGCCGTCGGCGCCACAAAATATCCGGCCCCTGCCTGGCCGAAGGCCATGAGCAGCGCGCTGTCATCGAACTCGCCGACGATGCGGGGACGCAGGCGTTTCGATTCGAACCAGCGCATCAGCCGCGGCTGCAGGGCGACGTCCGCCCCGGGCAGGAGGAAGGGCGCCCCATCCAGCAGGGCCGGAAAGGCAGCGTCGCTCCGGTCGATCAGGGATTTGGCGCCGAAGACGCTCGCACCGCTTTCGCCGAGGAAATGGTCGTAGCCCCGCACGTTGAGGTTGTCGGGCATGGGCCGGTCCGCGATCACCATGTCGAGGCGATGCACCGCCAAGTCGGCAAGCAATGAGGTCAGCCGTCCTTCGCGACAGATCAGGCGTATCGGCTCGGCAAGGCCGAGCGATGGTTCCACCAGGCGGTAGGCCACCATCTTCGGCACGGAATCGGCGATTCCGACGCGAAACGGCACGCTGTGCAACAAGGAATCGTCGCGAATGGCGTCGAGCATTTCGTCGCCGAGCACGAAGATCTGCTCTGCGTAGCCCAACAGACGCTGGCCGGTTTCCGTCAGTTCCAGCCCTCTCCCGACGCGACGAAACAGTTCGACGCCGAGCACCGACTCGAATTCGCTCAACTGGCCGCTGATTGACTGGGGCGTCAGATGCAACTGCTCGCCGGCGCGGGCGATGCTCCCGGACTTCGCGACCATCCAGAAATAGCGCAAGTGCTTGTAATTGAGGTTTGCCATCGGCTCGTTACATCGGTTTTTTGGATATATTATTCAATAATATTCGATTTGTGCGATGTCTTTACCTTCCCTAGACTCCGATTTGCATCAGTTTTTGAAGGAGTGCATTGATGAGACGCATCGCTCTGCCCAATGCCGCATCACCTAGCTCGCAGCAATAGGAATCAGCCTCCCGATCGAATCAGCACGTTTTCCCACCGCAAGGAGAATCAGATGACGAACCCGAACCTCGCCCGTGTCGCCGACATGCGCAGCATTGCGCATGTCGGCGCCGAACCGCTGCTCGCCGCCAACAAGGTGATCCGCAATACCTACATGCTGCTGTCGATGACGCTCCTGTTCGCAGCCGTCACCGCAAGCGTGGCGGTGGCATTGAAACTTCCGCATCCCGGCCTGATCCTGACGCTGATCGGCTATTTCGGCCTGTTGTTCGCCACCACCAAGCTGCGCAACAGCGGCTGGGCGCTGGTGTCGGTCTTCGCTCTGACCGGCTTCATGGGCTATACGCTCGGGCCCATCGTCAGCCACTATCTGGGCCTGCCCAACGGCGGGCAGACGGTAATGACGGCGATGGCCGGCACCGCCGCCATATTCCTCGGAATGTCCGGCTATGCGCTGATCACCCGCAAGGATTTCAGCTTCATGGGCGGCTTCCTGACGGCCGGCATCCTGGTTGCCTTCGCCGCCGGCCTCGGCGCGATTTTCTTCGAAATTCCTGCACTGTCGCTGACTGTCTCGGCCGCCTTCGTGCTGTTGATGTCGGGCCTCATCCTCTATGAGACCAGCAACATCATCCACGGTGGCGAAACCAACTACGTGATGGCGACCGTCACGCTCTTCGTTACGATCTTCAACCTCTTCACCAGCCTGCTGCAACTGCTCGGCTTCATGCACAGCAACGACTGAGTCCTCCGCGGCGGACGGGCGTCGCCCGTCCGCCTCTCTTCCGCCATCGGTGTCCCGGTCACCATGGCGGCTTTTTCTCCTGGCTGACCGATCATGATCGAACTCCTGCTCTCCCCCGAAGTCTGGATCGCCTTCTTCACGCTGACCGCGCTGGAGCTGGTGCTGGGCATCGACAACATCATCTTCATTTCCATCCTGGTCGACAAATTGCCGCGCGAGAAGCAGGAACTCGCCCGGCGGCTGGGTCTGTTCCTGGCGATGTTCATGCGCATCGGACTGTTGCTGGTGTTGTCGTGGATCGTCAGCCTGACCGAGCCGCTGCTCACGATACTGGGCCACGACATCTCCGGGCGCGACCTGATCCTGATGTCCGGCGGACTCTTCCTGATCTGGAAGAGCACCGGCGAAGTGCATCAGCTGCTCGAAGGCGAGGAGGGCGAAGCGTCCCGCAGCGTGCCGTCGAGTTTCGCCGCCGTCATCGGCCAGATCATGGTGATCGACCTCGTCTTCTCGCTCGATTCGATCATCACGGCGGTCGGCATGGTGAGCGAAGTCGCGGTGATGATTGCCGCGGTGGTCGCTTCCGTGGGCCTCATGATGATGTTCGCCAAAGCCATCGGCCGCTTCGTTTCCGAGCATCCGACGATCAAGATGCTGGCGCTGTCCTTCCTCGTCGTCGTCGGTGTCGTACTTATCGCCGATGGCTTTGGCCACCACGTGCCCAAGGGCTACATCTATTTCGCGATGGCCTTCTCGGTCGGGGTCGAAATGCTCAACATACGCTTGCGCAAGAAGGCGGCGAAACCGGTCAGCCTGCACGAGTCCTATGTCCGCGAAAAAGCATGAAGCCCGTTATCCGGCCGCGACCAGTTTTCCCAGTTCGCCCAGGTGCGAAACCATGTGGTCGGGCGGATCGCCGGCGAATTCCGTTTCGGCACACTCCCCGCCCCGGATGATCGCCACGGACACACCTGCGGCCCGCGCCCCGCGCACGTCGGCGCGGCTGTCGCCGACAAAGAGCACCGCGTCCGGCGCAAGCTGCCAGTCGGTGAGCACCCGCAGGATGCCCTCGGCCCGCGGCTTCATGAAGCTCACATCGTCGCGGCTCACCACCGGCAACAACAGTCCGGTGAACTGAAAGCGGTCCAGAGCCGCAGTGAGCGCCTTGCGGCCGATGTTGCTGACCATCCCCACCCGCCTGCCTCTCGTCGCCAATCGGTGCAGCAGATCGGCCGCCCCCGTTCGCGGCGTCCATCGGCTCAGCGCGTCAGCGTCCCACCGGTCATAGATCGGACAGAGCGCTTCACGCAATTCCGCCATGCGCCCCTGCGATCGCCGCAGGTCGGCAGCGGCATTCCACATCGTGGCGTAATTGCCGCGCAAAAACTCGTCGCCGGAAAATCCGAGCCCGGCAAACGCGCGGCGCAACTCGTCCTGGGCGGGCGCCAGCCGCCACTGAAAATCGACCAGCGTGCCCTCGAAGTCGAAGATGGCCGCCTGGTAGGCGGGGTTCGCAGAACTCTCCGGGGGCGTCGGCGGCATGAGGGCGAGTATCTCCAGTATCGGCAGCCAGGTCAAACGCATCCGGCCGGCCGCCACCTGCCCGCAGCTCGCTACGCGCCCCGCTTGGGGTAGCCCACGGTCTGCGACAGCAACACCTGCTGGTCATGCGTCAGTCCGAGTGCATCGGCGATCGCCGCGCGGTCGATCCAGGCGCGAATCACCGTCGCCAGTCCGTTGCCGGCGGCGAACAGGTAGACATTCTGCGCGATCGCTCCGGCAGCGGCCGACGCATAGGACTCGCGCTGGGCCACCGGGACCAGCCCCATCCGCGTGTGGTCAGCGACGTAAACGAGATCGAGCGGCGCCTCGTCGACGAAATCCTGATAACCCGTGACGCTCCGCAAGTCGCTTGCCGCCACGAGGTCCAGCCGGTTCGCCACCGCGTCATAGCGATAGGCTCCGGAAGGCAGCGCGACGAACACGTCGATCTCCTGCGCATTCAGCGCCGAGGGGGCGGTGCGCCCGCCGCCGGCCCGGTTGATGCCATAGGCTGCCCACAGCAGATTCGACAGCAACGGTATGGACAGCGGCTCGCGCGCAAACTCACGCGAGGAATGCCGGCTGGCAAGCGCCTCCATCAGGGGCAGGCCACCGTTCGTCTCGGGCGGCGGCAGCGAAATGGAAGTGGCTGAGTCGCCCCTGGCAGGCTTGGGCCGCAAGGCGCCCATCATGCCGAGTGCGAGCTTGGTCAAGGTAGTCATTGCTTGCCTCCGTTCACCGCGGATACGGGCATGGTAAGGCCTGAAGGCCCGCCTATTCCGGCAAAAAAAATCCGGCGCGATCACTCGAGCCGGAGGTTTAAACCTCGCATTGCGCGAGGATGGAGTAGGAGGTTCAGGAAGAATCGCTACTACTATGCAATTACAGAACAGAATACGGTGGCGCCATTCCCGGGGGAATACCTGCAAGCGCGTATTTTGGCTACCCCGTTCAGGGTAGCCGGGGCACCTGATGAAGCCGGCCGGCTTTCATTCGAAATAAGTCCGGCCTTCCTCGAATCGTGCGGCAAACCAGCCGCTCTTAAGGCTTTCGGTACGCACCTTGCCGCGACTGTTGGGTGCATGCACGAAGCGCTCGTCGCCGATGTAGATGCCGACATGCGAATAGGGCTTGTTGCGGGTGTTGAAGAACACCAGATCGCCGGGTCGCAACTGCGATGCCGGCACGGGCTTGCCCTGGCGGGCGAGCTCGGCGGCCGAGCCGGCGAGCTGCATGTCGACCGACTTCCGGTAGACATAGCTGACCATTCCGCTGCAATCGAGCCCGGCCTCCGGGTTCTTGCCGCCGAAACGGTAGCCGGTTTCAACGAGTCCCAGCGCAAACAGCACCACGTCGTTGGCCTTGTCGTTGATGCCCATGGTCGTATCCGCGTCGGCCGCCGTGGCGCCAGCGCCGACTGCTGAAACCACGGGCGCAGGCACCTGCTTGCCATAGGGCAGGACACCGCACGCGCCCAGCACCAGCGTCGAACTGGCCAACAGGGCAGCAAACGAATAGGGGGAAGCTGACATGGGAGCAAATCTAATCCGCTACACTGATGGCGATAAACCCAAGCAAGGCAGAAAACCTCATGCAAATCCGCGCTGCCGTCCTTAGCCAGATGGAAATCCCGCGCCCCTATGCGCAAACGCGACCGATCGCAATCGAGACGGTCACGCTCGCCGGCCCCGGCCCGAATGAAGTGCTGGTCAGGATTACGGCGGCCGGCCTCTGCCATTCCGACCTGTCGATCGTCAATGGCGATCGGCCGCGGCCGATGCCGATGGCGCTCGGCCATGAAGCTGCCGGCATCGTCGAGGAAACCGGGCCCGGCGTCACCGATCTGGTTCGCGGCGATTCCGTTGCGCTGGTCTTCGTTCCCAGTTGCGGCCATTGCCTGCCCTGCCTCGAGGGCCGTCCCGCGCTCTGCGAGCCCGGCGCCGCGGCCAACACGGCGGGCACCATGGTCGGCGGCCATCGCCATCTGTCGCGCAGCGACGGCACGCCGCTAAATCACCAGGTCGGCGTTTCCTGCTTCGCCGAATATGCCGTGTGTAATCGCGGCAGCCTGGTCAAGGTGATTCCCGACCTGTCGCCGGACGTCGCGGCGATCTTCGGCTGCGCAGTGCTGACCGGGGTCGGCGCCGCGATCAATTCGGCGCAGATTCGCCTCGGCCAGACCGTTGCCGTGGTCGGTCTAGGCGGCGTCGGCCTGTCCGCCGTGCTCGGCGCTCTGGCGGCCGGCGCGCGGCAAGTCATCGCCGTCGATACGCTGCCCTCGAAACTCGAAACCGCACTGGCGTTGGGCGCAACGCAAGCCTTCCGTGCCGACGATCCCGACCTGATCGCGCAGATCAAGGCCGCGACCATGGGCGGCGTGGATATCGCCATCGAAGCGGCCAGTTCGGTGCAGGCGCTCGACATCGCCTACAGGATGACCCGCCGCGGCGGCACCACGATCACCTGCAGCCTGCCGCCGCCGTCGCATACTTTCAATCTGCCGGCCGTCAATCTCGTTGCCGAAGAACGCACGCTGAAGGGCAGTTACCTCGGCTCGGCCGTGCCGGCGCGCGACATTCCGCGCTACATCGAATTGTTCAAGGCCGGCCGCCTGCCGGTGGACAAGCTGATCACGCATCGCCTGAAGCTCGACCAGATCAACGAAGGCTTCGACCGGCTGGCCTCGGGCGAGGCCGTGCGCCAGGTCATCCTGTTCGACTGAACCATGCATTCCAGAACCTACCTGTTTACCTCCGAGTCGGTTTCGGAAGGCCATCCGGACAAGCTCGCCGACCAGATTTCGGATGCGATCCTCGACGCCTTCCTGAGCCGCGAGGCGACGGCCAAGGTCGCCTGCGAAACCCTGGTCGCCGACAACCTGATCGTCATCGCCGGCGAATTCAGGACCTCCGACGAAGCGCTGTTTCTGGAGGTTCGCGACCGCGCCGCGGAGATCGCCCGCCAGGTGCTGCGCGATGCCGGCTACAAGGATGCCGCGACCGGCATCGACCCCGAGCATTGCGAAGTCCAGGTGCGCTTCAACCATCAGTCGATCCAGATCAACAAGGGCGTGGTGCACGCCGACGGCACGCTCGGCGCCGGCGATCAGGGACTGATGTTCGGCTATGCCTGCGACGAAACGCCGGACCTGATGCCCTACCCGATCTGGCTCGCGCACCGGCTGGTCAGGCGCCAGGCCGAGCTCAGGAAATCCGGCGCCCTGCCCTGGCTGCGGCCCGACGCCAAGAGCCAGGTCACGGTGCTCTACGAAGGCCACAAGGTGGCCGGCATCGCCGACATCGTGGTGTCGACGCAAATTGAGCGCGGCCTCGACCCGGCCTGGGTGACGCAGGAGGTTACGCGGGAGATCATCGATCCGCTGGTCCCCGCCGGGATGCGCACCCACGACTTCCGCCTCTGGGTCAATCCGGCCGGCCCCTTCGAGATCGGCGGTCCCAACGGCGACACCGGCGTCACCGGGCGCAAGATCATCGTCGATACCTACGGCGGCGCCTGCGCGCACGGCGGCGGGGCCTTCTCCGGCAAGGACCCGAGCAAGGTCGACCGCTCGGCGACCTACATGGCCCGCTACATCGCCAAGAACATCGTCGCCGCCGGCATCGCCCGGCGCTGCCTGATACAGATCGCCTACGCCATCGGCGTCGCCGATCCGGTGTCGGTGACGATCGACACGCAAGGCACCGGAAGCGTGCCCTTCGAGGATCTCGAAGCCGCGGTGAAAAAAGTCTTCCGCCTGACGCCGAGCGGCATCATCGCCATGCTCGACCTGGCGCGGCCGATCTACCGCCAGACCGCGACCTACGGCCACTTCGGCCGCAGCGACATCGACCTGAGCTGGGAACGGACGGACAAGGTCGAGGCATTGAAGGCGGCGCTAGGCTGACGCACGCCGCAAAAAATACGAAGGAGAGCGAGATGCCGGACCCGTCTTCAGCTTCAGTCGAGAGAACCCGTCGTCGCCTGCTCGGCATGGGCGCCGCCGCCTTGCTGCTGTCCGCCTGCGGCACCACCGGCCTCTATGTCGCCGCGGACGGCACGGCGATCGAAGCGAAGCAGGTCGTGGCCCTGATCTACGCCCAGGCGCCCGACGTCCGGATACAAAAGCTGCCCTACTC
>Ga0208518_100561_pt1 | contig 9345 bp, 7 predicted proteins | sample LakWasM127_HOW14_2_FD_183937 | JGI IMG/M metagenome (GOLD analysis project Ga0208518, IMG submission 183937) | Freshwater sediment methanotrophic microbial communities from Lake Washington under simulated oxygen tension - Sediment Metagenome... | ecosystem: Environmental > Aquatic > Freshwater >...
GCGGCCGACCGAGCCGCCGCGACCGTGGAACAGCCGCAGCGTGATGCCATGCCGCGCGAACACCCGGGTCAGGGCGATTTCAGCGCGATACAGCGCCCAGCCCGAGGTCAGGAAGCCCCCGTCCTTGTTGCTGTCGGAATAGCCGAGCATGCATTCCTGCAGGCCCTGGCGCGAGCCGAGCAATCGATTGTAGAGCGGGATCGCCAGCAGCCGGTCCATGATCGGGCCGGCATTGGCCAGGTCGCCGATGGTTTCGAACAGCGGCACGATATTCACGTCGAGCGCATGCTCAAGCGGCCGCAGCAGGCCGACTTCCTTCAGCAGCACGGCGACTTCGAGGATGTCCGACACATCGTCGGTCTTGGAGATGATCACGTTCTCGATCGCCGCCTTGCCGTAGCGCTGGTGAATGCTGCGCGCGGCGTGGAAGATCGCCAGCTCGCCGCGGGTTTCGTCGGAGTAATCGACGTCGGGCGCCGTCAGCGGCCGTGGCGTGGCGAGCTCCTCGAGCAGCAGCGCGACGCGGCCGTTTTCGTCGAGCGCCAGGTAGTCGATGCCGGGGCGGGCGATCGCCAGCAGTTCGGCCACGGTACGCGCATGCACATCCGAGTTCTGCCGCAGGTCGAGCGGCGCGAGGTGGAAGCCGAAAATCGCCACCGCATGGCGCAGCCGGCGCAGCCGGCCGCGTCCGAGCAGGCCGGCCTTGTGGCTGATCAGCGAGCGGTGCAGCACGTCGAGGTCGGCGGCGAATTCGGTCGCCGAGGCGTAAGGCTCGGACTCCGCCACGGCATGGCGCGGCGCTTCCAGCTTGTCGAGCTGCAGGGCGGTGGCCGCCAGCCGTGCGTAGAAGCCGGCGATGGCGCGGCGGTAGGGCTCGTCGAGCCGGTGCGGGCTGCGGTCGGGCGACTGTTCGGCCAGCCGCATCAGCTCGACATCGGGTACCGCGATCAGCGAAGTCGTGGTCGACAGCTCGGCGCCCAGCTGGTGCAGCTGCTCCAGCAGGTAGCCGATGGCCTTGCGGCTTTGCGCGCGCATCGCGCTGTCGAGCACCTCGGCGGTGACGAAGGGATTGCCGTCGCGGTCGCCGCCGATCCACGAACCGGGACGCAGGAAGGGCGGCAATTCGGCGATGCCCAGCGTCTTCCAGTCGGGAATGTTTCGGGTAAGGTGGTCTTCACAGGCGTTGTAGAGCCTGGGCAGTTCGCGCAGGAAGGTCATGTCGTAGAAGGACAGCGCGTTATTCACCTCGTCCATCACCGAGAGCTTGGCCCGCCGCAGCATGCGCGTCTGCCACAGGCGCAGCACGGCGCGGCGCAGGGCCTCGTCGTGCTCGGCCTGCTCTTCGGGCGACAGCTCGGTGCGGTCGCGCTCGTCGAGCAGGCGCGCGATTTTCCACTGGCAATCGAGGATGCTCTTGCGCTGCACCTCGGTCGGGTGCGCGGTCAGCACCGGCCGCACTTGGGCACCGGTGAAGAAGGCGGCGAGCTTGCCCGCGTCGGTGCCCGCGGCGAGCGCGCGTTGCAGCGAAAAGGCGAGACTGCCTTCGCGCGGCGGCGCACCGGCGCGCGCATGCGCTCGCGCGCGGCGGATGTGGTGCTGGTCCTCGGCGATGTTGGCCAGGTGCGAGAAATAGCTGAAGGCGCGCACCACCATGTTGGTGCCTTCGGGCGGCAATGCCTGCAGCAAAGCCTCCATTTCCTCGCGCGCCGCGGGGTCGTCATCGCGGTGGAAGCGCAGCGCAAGGCGGCGGATCGCCTCGACGCGATCGAAGGTCGCGACGCCCTCCTGCTCGCGCACGGTGTCGCCGAGCAGGCGGCCGAGCAGCCGGATGTCTTCGCGCAGGGGTTGGTCCTTGTCCGATACCGGTGAGTTCATTGCTGTTTCCGTTGCTGGAGTCGCGCCTGGCTTTCCTGGATCGCCCGTTCGAGGTAGGCGGCGTAGAAGTCGGCCAGGCGAAAGCCGATGATGGGCTCGGCCAGCGCTGTCCCGTCGGGGCCGTGGAACATCACCGTGGGCGCGAAGCGCGCCTGCATTTGCCTGGAAAAGTCGGCGCTGGTGGTACGGCGACCGGTGAAATCTGTCAATGGCGTGGCGCGGTCCATGTGCAGTTCGCGCACGAGGGCCGGCGCCGCAGGATCTCGCGACAGGGGGCCCAGGTGTTCGCGCCGCAGTTTTTCGCACCAGCTGCAGTCGTCGCGGCTGTAGAGCACTACCAGCGGAACGCCTTTCGCTGCCGCGAGACGGCCGTCGGCGGCGAGGTCGCGTGTCTCGGTGAGCGCGTTCGACGGCGCGGTTTCCGCCAGTGCCGGCGGACAGGCGTACAGGCACGCCGCGATGGTTGCGATGGTCGCGAGCCTGCCTGCCAGTCTGGTTCCGATCTGCATGATTCCCTTCCTTACGGGGCCGAACGAGGAATCTTACCGGCCCTGCGCGCGCGGCCAATTACAGTCTTCAATCCTTCGATCAATGGTGCAGGATGCGGGAGAGAAAGGTCTTCGCCCGCTCGCTCGCCGGGGCGTCGAAAAAAGCGTTGGTGGGCGCGTCCTCAACGATCTCGCCATGATCCATGAACACCACGCGCCTAGCCACCTTGCGTGCGAAGCCCATCTCGTGGGTGACGACCATCATGGTCATGCCCTCCTGCGCCAGCTCGACCATGACATCGAGCACCTCGCCGATCATTTCCGGGTCGAGCGCCGAGGTGGGTTCGTCGAACAGCAGGCAGATCGGGTCCATCGCCAGGGCGCGGGCGATGGCCACGCGCTGCTGCTGGCCGCCGGACAACTGGCCGGGAAATTTTGCCGCGTGTTCGCGCAGGCCGACCCGGTCAAGCAGTGCGACGCCGCGCGCGGCGGCTTCATCCGGGCTGCGGCCGAGCACCTTGACCTGGGCCAGCGCGAGGTTCTGCTCCACGCTCATGTGCGGGAACAGCTCGAAGTGCTGGAACACCATGCCGACCCGGGCGCGCAGCCGCGGCAGGTCGGTCTTCGGGTCGCTCACCGAAATGCCATCGACCGTGATCGTGCCCTGGGCGAAGGGTTCGAGGCCGTTCACGCATTTGATCAGGGTCGATTTTCCCGAACCCGAGGGGCCGCAGACCACCACCACCTCGCCCTTGGCGACATGGGTGCTGCAGCCCTTCAGTACCTGGGTCTGGCCGTACCATTTCGAGACATTGCGGATTTCGATCATGAGATCTTTCAACGGATGATGGCGACACGTTTCTGCAGTTGTTTCACCGCCAGCGACAGGCTGAAGCAGATGGCGAAGTAGATCAGTGCGGAGAGCACGATCATTTCCACCGGCCGATTGTAATTCTTGCCCACCACGTCGGCCGCCTTGAGCATGTCCTTGGCACCGATCGCATACACCAGCGAGGTGTCCTGGAACAGCACGATGGTCTGCGTCAGCAGCACCGGCAGCATGTTGCGCATGGCCTGCGGCAGTATCACATGGATCATGGTCTGCGCCTGGCCGAGGCCCAGCGCGTGGGCGGCATGGACCTGGCCGCGCGGCACGCTCTGGATGCCCGAACGCATGATCTCGCAATAGAAGGCCGCCTCGAAGGCGGTGAAGGTGATGATGGCCGAGGTTTCGGCGCCGACCGGCGAGCCGGTGATGAAGGGGATCACGAGGAAGAACCAGAGGATCACCAGCACCAGCGGGATCGAGCGCATCAGGTCGACGTAGGCGCCGGCGAGGCGCGCCAGCGGCGTGATCGGCGACAGGCGGGCCAGCGCCAGCAAGGTGCCGATGACGATGCCGCCGCTCATCGCCACCAGCGTCAGGCGCAGCGTGAACAAGAGTCCGTCGCGGATGAAGGGCAGGCTCGGGCCCCAGACCGAAAAATCGAACTCACCCATACTCAGCTCGTCCTGGCAATCAGGCCCGGCACGCGGGTGCGCGCCTCGATCAGCGCCATGCCGCGATTCGCCGTGTAGGCGCAGATGAAATAGAGCAGCGTGACCGCCAGATAGGTTTCGATACCCTGCTCGGAATCCTCCTGCATCTGCCGCGCCTGGAAGGTCAGCTCCAGCACGCCGATGGCGAAAGCCACGGAGGAATTCTTGAACACGTTCATGAACTCCGAGGTCAGCGGCGGAATGACGATGCGCAGCGCCTGCGGCAGGATCACGTGCCAGTAGGTCTGCCCCAGCGTCAGGCCCAGCGCCAGCGAGGCATCGCGCTGGCCGCGCGGCAGGCTGCCGACGCCGGCGCGCACCTGCTCGGCGACGCGGGACGAGGTGAAGAAACCGAGGCACAGCGCGGCGGTGACGAATTCCTTCGCCGGCATGTCCTGCTTGACCCACAGCGACCAGTCGCGCGGCAGGAATTCCGGGACGACGAAGAACCAGAGGAACATCTGCACCAGCAGCGGAATGTTGCGGAACAGTTCGACCCAGGCATTCGCCAGCGCCACCAGCAGGCGCGACGGGGCGGTGCGCAACGCACCGATGGCGATGCCGATGGCCAGCGCGAGAAGCCACGCCGTCAGCGACACGGCCAGCGTCCAGCCGAGGCCGGTGATCAGCCAGTCGAGATAGGTCTCATCACCCGACTTGACCTGTTCGAGGAAGATGCCGAAATTCCAGTGGTAGTTCATCCCCGGTCGCCGCAGCGCCAGCGCCGACTCTTACTTCTTGTTGAAGCTCTCGGCCGGGGCGTCGCTCGGCGCCTTGACCAGCTTCTTCAACTGTTCGCTCATGGGGAAGTTGAGGTTGGCGTTCTTCGGCGGAATCGGGGACATGAACCAGCGCGTGTAGAGCTTGTCCAGCTCGCCGCTTTTCATCAGCCCGATCACGGCCTCGTCGACCAGCTTCTTGAACGCCGGATCGTCGCGGCGAAACATGATGGCGATCGGCTCGACGTTGAGCACCTCGCCGACGATGGCGTAATCGGCCGGCGCCTTCGAACTGACGATGAGGCCGGCGAGCAGGTTGTCGTCCATGACGAAGGCCACGGCGCGGTCGGTTTCCAGCATCAGGAAAGCATCGGCGTGGTCTTTGCCATAGACCTCCTTGAAGTCGATGCCCTTGCCCTTTTCGTGGGCGCGCATCAGCTGCACGCTGGTGGTCCCCGTGGTGGTCGCCACCGGTTTGCCGCCGAGCTGGCCCAGGCTCTGGATGCCGGAAGCCTTCTTCACCGCCATGCGCACGTTGGTGACGAAGGTGGTCGGCGCAAACGCCACCTGTTTCTGCCGCGCCTCGTTGTTGGTGGTCGAGCCGCATTCGAGATCGACGGTGCCATTGCTCACCAGCGGAATGCGGTTCTGCGAAGTCACCGCCTGATGCTGCACCTTGAGTGCCGGCAGCTTCAGTTGCGCCTTCACCGCATCGACGATGCGGTTGCAGACGTCGATGTGATAGCCGATAGGCTGCTGCCTGTCGTCGAGATAGGACAGCGGGTAGGACGATTCGCGGATGCCCAGGGTGATGCTGCCGCTGTCCTTGATCTTCTTCAGGGTGCCGCCCTCTTGCGCCAGGGCGGGTGCGACGACGGCAGCCAGGAAGAGCAATGCAATGCGAGTGTTCATGGCGATCTCCTCGGATCAGGCTTCGATCAGGTTCTGCTGCTGCTGCAGGGCCCACATCTGGGCATACAGGCCGTTGCGTTCGAGCAGCGCGCGGTGCGAGCCGCGCTCGACAATGCGCCCGGCGTCGAGCACCAGGATCTCGTCGGCGTTCATCACGGTCGACAGGCGGTGGGCGATGATCAGCGTCGTACGGCCGACGGCTGCCTGCTCCAGCTCGGCCTGGATGGCCTTTTCGGTCTTGGAGTCGAGCGCGGAGGTGGCTTCGTCGAAGATCAGGATCGGCGGGTTCTTCAGCAGCGCGCGGGCGATCGCGACGCGCTGCTTTTCGCCGCCGGATAGCTTGAGGCCGCGCTCGCCGACGCGTGTGTCGTAGCCGTCCGGAAGTTTCTCTATGAAGTCATGGATGTGCGCCGCCTTCGCCGCAGCGATGACTTCTTCGCGCGGGGCCGCGGGCCTGCCGTACTGGATGTTGTAGAAGATCGTGTCGTTGAACAGCACCGTGTCCTGCGGCACGATGCCGATCGCGGCGCGCACCGAGGTCTGCTGCAGGGCGCGCAGGTCCGAGCCGTTGATCTTCACCGAACCGGTCGTCGTGTCGTAGAAGCGGAACAGCAGTCGCGCCAGCGTCGACTTGCCCGAGCCGCTGTGGCCGACCACCGCCACCGTCCTGCCGGCGCCGACTTTGAAATCGACATCGAACAGGATCTGCCGGTTGGATTCGTAGGCGAAGCCGACGTTTTCGAATTCGATCTCGCAGGGACCCGATTCACCGGCGGGGAACAGCGGCCGCGCATTGGGGGCATCCTGAACCTCGCGGTTCTTGCCGAGCAGGCCGAACATGCGCTCGATGTCGGTCAGCGACTGGCGGATCTCGCGATAGAGCACGCCGAGGTGGTTCAGCGGCATGTAGAGCTGGATCAGGAAGGCGTTGACCAGCACGATGTCGCCCACGGTCATGTTGCCGGCGGCGACGCCGACCGCGGCGCGCCACATCATCAGCGTCACGCCGGCGGCGATGATCAGCGACTGGCCGAGATTGAGCCACGACAGCGAAATCTGGCTCTTGATCTGCGCCGCTTCCCACTTCTGCATCTGCTCGTCGTAGCGGTCGTGTTCCCAGCGTTCGTTGTTGAAGTACTTGACCGTCTCGAAGTTGATCAGGCTGTCCACCGCGCGCACGTTGGCCGCCGTGTCCAGCTCGTTCACCTCGCGCCGCAACTGGGTGCGCCAGTTGGTGACGACGATGGTGAAGGTGACGTAGAGCACCAGGATGCTCACCGTGATCAGCGTGAAATCGCGGTGGTAGCGGAAGCCGAGGATGCCCAGCACCAGAACGATCTCGACCAGCGTCGGCAGGATCGAATACAGCGTGTAGCTGATCAGCGAGCCGATCGAGCGCGTGCCGCGCTCGATGTCGCGCGTGAGGCCCCCCGTCTGGCGGTCGAGGTGGAAGCGCAGGCTGAGCGAATGCAGGTGCTCGAACACCTGCAGCGTGATGGTGCGCACCGCGCGCTGGGTGACGCGGGCGAAGAAGATCTCGCGCAGTTCGGTGAACAGCACGGTCGAAAAGCGCAGCGTGCCGTAGGTCGCCAGCAGGCCCAGCGGCACCAGCAGCACGGCCTGCTCCATCTTGCCGACGCCGGGCAGCGTGAAGGTGTCGATGATGTCCTTGAACACCAGCGGTACCGCCACGTTGGTCAGCTTCGCCAGCAGCAGGCAGGACAGCGCGAAAACGACGCGGCCCTTCCATGCCCACAGGTATGGCAGCAGGGTCTTGACGGTTTGCCAGTCGTGGCGGGATTCGGGAATCGGGCCCGGCAGGGCCATGGTGGGGGGGGTGCGACGCATCATGCTTTAGATTCTAACAACTTGGGGTGGCGCGAATCGCCAGGGAGCCTGTTCGGCGTGCTGAGCGGGGCAGCGCGTCGAGGCTTCAGTTCGACGTTTCGTCCGTGCTTGCCGTCCCTGCCGGCTGCGCCGGACCTGCCGCAGTCCATTCCGTCGCCAGCCGGTAGCCCACCGCCAGCAAGGTCGGGCCGAGGAAGGCGCCGATGACGCCGAAGGCCAGAACGCCGCCCAGCACGCCGAGGAAGACAATGGCGAACGGCAGGCTGGCACCGCGACTGATGATGAAGGGCTTGATGACATTGTCCACGGTGCTGACGACGAAGAAGCCCCATGCGGCGACGAACAGGGCCCAGGCCGGCTGGTCCTGCTGGAACAGCCAGATCGCCGCGCCACCCCAGACCAGGGGCGGCCCCACCGGCACCACGGAAAGAAAGAAGGTGGCGCCGCCCAGCAGCACTGCGCCAGGTACTCCGGCGACGGCGAAGCCGATGGCGGCCAGTACTCCCTGGGCCAGTCCGGTGCCGAGGATGCCGTAGATCACCCCGGTCACGGTACCCCGCACAATTCCCAGCAGGTAAGCCGCCCGCACGCCGCTCAGTCGTTCCAGGGCGATGCGCAGGCGCCTCGCCAGGGCCTCGCCGTGGAGGAAGAAGAAGAAGGCGAGGAACACGGACAGGCCCATGTCCAGCACGCCCTTGGCCACCATGCGGCCGCCGGTCAGGGCCGCCGCCTGGGCCGGCTTGGCGAGCTTTTCCAGTTCGCTCACGAGCTTGGGGCTGTCATGCGCAAACTGCTGCCAGTAGTCGTGGATGGTCTGACCCACCAGAGGCAGGCTCGCCAGCCAGGAAGGTGCGTCAGGCAAGCCGTTCTTGACCAGCGCCGACGCCGCACGGCCCAGCTCGGCCACGTTGTCCGCCATGGCCAGCGCCAGCGACACGATGGGCCCCAGCAACACCACGGTGACGAGCAAGGTCATCAGGATTGCGGCCACGGTGCGACGCTGCCCGACGATCCGGTCGAGCCAGAGAAAGGCCGGCCAACTGGTCGAGGCAAGAATCGCCGCCCAGACCAGGGCAGTGAGGAAGGGCCACAGCACCAGCACGCAACCCGCTCCCAGGAGCGTCAGGGCGAGTACGGCGAGGAAGCGGTCGGAACGTGGATTCAACATGGCCGGCACGGGACAGGTGGGAGAAAGGCTTTACAACGAGATCGTGAAGCAGCTCATTATGCGGTTTTCGCCCGCCGCATTGGGGCGCCACGCAGATTCAGCATGATCCGGCGCGCTCTCACCCTGCACTGTCTATACTTCGCACCATGATCACCGTTCACCATCTCGAAACCTCGCGTTCGCAGCGTGTGCTGTGGCTGCTCGAAGAGCTTGGCGTACCCTACGAGATCAAGCGCTACCAGCGCAACCCTGTCACGCGTCTGGCGCCGCCGGAGTTGCGCGCCGTGTATCCCCTGGGCAAGTCGCCGGTGATCACCGACGGCGATCTGACCATTGCCGAGTCGGGCGCGATCCTCGAATACCTGGTCGAGCGCTATGGCGACCGGGGCAAGGGCGATGTGGCGCAGCTGCAGCCCGCCGCGGGGACGCCGGAGCACCGGGAGTGCCGCTTCTGGATGCATTACGCCGAAGGTTCCCTGATGAACTGGCTGGTGATGAAGCTGGTGTTCCTCAGCATTCCCCGGCAGCCCATGCCGTTCTTTGTCCGGCCGGTCGCGCGCAAGCTCTGCGCCCAGGTCCTGGCAAAACTGGTCGATCCGAACGTAGCCGCTGCGATGAAATTCATGGAAGAGCATCTGGCGACGCACCGGTGGTTTGCCGGCGAGTACCTGACGGTCGCGGATTTTCAGATGAGTTTTGCCGTCGAGGCAGCGCTGTCCCGCGCCGGCAAGGGGCCCTTCCCGAACCTGCAGGCATACAAGGCCAGGATGACGGCCCGGCCCGCCTATCAGCGCGC
>Ga0208518_100566_pt1 | contig 9239 bp, 7 predicted proteins | sample LakWasM127_HOW14_2_FD_183937 | JGI IMG/M metagenome (GOLD analysis project Ga0208518, IMG submission 183937) | Freshwater sediment methanotrophic microbial communities from Lake Washington under simulated oxygen tension - Sediment Metagenome... | ecosystem: Environmental > Aquatic > Freshwater >...
TCAAAGGCAAAGCCGCCATCATCATCGATGACATGATCAGCACGGGCGGCACGATCTCGCGGACTGCAAACGCCTGCCGAAGCCAGGGCGCGCACAGCGTCCATGCCGCCGCTTCCCACGGCATTTTTGTGGGCAAGGCCGACCAAGTCGTGGCCGATCCCGCGCTGGACAGCCTCGTGGTCACCAATACGCTGCCGCCGTTCCGGCTCGATCCGGAACTTGTGCGTAACCGGCTGACGGTGCTGGATGTCGCGCCGCTGTTCGCGGACGCCATCCGGCGTATCTATAATGGAGGTTCTATCGTAGACCTGCTGGGGGAGTAAAGGCATTCATGAACTTAGAAAATCATTTTATCCACGAAAAAAACACGAAAATATTCAAAAAGATACCAAATTGTATATCATCACCCAAAGAGTGAAAGGCTGTGCAATACAACATACCGATTTCCTTTCGTGTCTTTCGTGCTTTTCGTGGACTAACTGCGGTTTTTAGTTAACCTTGAAGCAAATACCCCTCCGCCAAATCGAGATAGGTTCGGGCCAGGCGTAGCCAACGCTGATGATCCTGCACCTGGTGGTCCTCGATGTGCCAGACGGCGATCTTCGCACGCAGACAGGCGCGGAAAACCTTGTAAAATCCTATCAACTCAATAGGACAAGTATCGCCGACCGCTTCGCGGTAGTAATCCAGAATCTCATCACCGATGTGGCTCGCACCGAGACGCTCGCATTCCATGGACAGATAAGCCAGTTCATCCATAGGATCGAGGATGCGAAACTCCAGGTTGAATTCCAGGCAATCGATGATCACCGGAGGAGCTGTCAGGCAGATGTGCTGCGGCCTGAGGTCGCCATGCGCATCGATGATGCGCCCGTCCCGCGCCCGCTGTTCAAGAAGGCCGCCCTGTTCCGACAGAAATCGCTTTTGTGCCGCCTCAAGACGATCCAGCTGAACCTTAGGCAAACCGTACCGGCTGTCGCGCAACTCGATCAGATTGCTCTGAATATCCTCTTCGAAGCGACGCCGGTATTCGGCAGGACTGATAAATAAGGGATGAGAAAATCGATAGAAATCGGCCAGTACCTGACTGATATTTTGCACGTCCTCGGCATCGACCGTTCCTTCGCGGATCGCAGTATCGAGCATGCGGTCGGCGGGCAGGCGGCGCATCTGCACCAGCCAATCCACCACCCGGCCTTCGCCGTCCAGCTGCAAGCTTCCATCTCCTTGCAGGGTGAGCGGCACGGTGCCGAGATAAACCTGCCCGGCCAATCGCCGGTTGAGGCTTACTTCCCATTCGCAGTCTTTTTGCCTGGCTTCTAAGGTGCTGAAATCCAGAAAGTCATACCGGACGGGCTTCTTCAGCTTGTAGGCAAAGTTTTCGGTCAAAAAGACGCAGGACATGTGGGTTTCGACGACCTCGATGCGCTTCGGCTTGTCAGGATAGTTACCCGGTTGTCTGAGAAAGGCTATCTTTTCTTCGATATGCATCGGTAACCATCGCTGTTAGTCCATATTTCAGCCCAGCCCCCAAACTCACCCGAACGAACCGGTCGGATATAGCGGATCTGGGCAGATTTAATGCTCACCTGCTGGCGGCACGATATTAACGGGCAACAGGAGTTCTTTACGTTGAAAGTCGTATTGTTCCAATAACACGTTGTTGGGTCCCAACGGGGCTAATGGGTCCGCCTGAAATGTGAGTGAGGCAAGCTTGTTTCTTTCCCCGGCCTTCAGGTGGATCGGTTCGGGGAGCGGAAGGAGGGACAGTCCCGTATCAACTTGAAAAGCCGATAACACGTAAGTCACATCGACATCCGGGCCGGCTAATGAACTTACGAGAATAGGCAGTGTTGCCATGTTGCCCTGGGCAATTTTCAACTGCGTGGCTACGAAGGCCGTTAATACGTCCACTACGAAAAATGATAAACCCACCTCAATGGGCTGCCAGTTATCGCCCTGGATGATTAACTTCCCCGTAAATGTTCCCTCGCTGGGTGCCGTGTAAGCCACGCGCACGAGCAAATCCTGGCCTGCTTTCACGGCCAGTGGCTCGACTCCGTCGGAGGAATGCCCTCGCGGTTCAAGAAATTTGATTTGTTTTTGGGAGCCTTTGTGTCCATGGGACAACTTCTGTGGATCGGCTACTTCGGTTACCCACTCCAAAGCGGTTACATCCCTAACCATGAAGTACGAAGTATCGCCACTGATGTGCGCGGTCACTGTTGTGTCCGCCGGCACATTCGTAATATGAACACCGCCGGCAAAATTGATGTGTGTATAAAGGCCGTCCGTCGTATCCGAGGCAATATCAGGTCCCGAGGTATTGGCGTAGACTCCGCTAAAGTCCAGCTTCTCAGGACTGTACGAAACAGTAATACTCATATAATTACCTGTTTGGGTGATGAAACACAGAACAATAACGCTATGGCCTAATTTAGGGTACTCGCATCCTAGGCCATAGTTAAATACGGATAACTACTTATTTTTCAATACCGTAACAGAACATTGCTTAACCATTCAAGCTGTTGCAGTATGTTCGGCGTCGACGTTTTCCATAATCAGCTTGCAAGAAGGATGGTCAGAAGAATCACAGAATCCTCCACGCCTTTAAGCGAGTGCGGCTCTCCTGCTACAAGGTAGAGTAATTGACCGGAATGTAATTCTTGTGTTGCCCCCATAGCAGTAAGCTCAACCTTCCCTTGAAGGCATTGAACGACGATAGGCCCTGATACCTTGTGATTTGGATATTCTTTGCCTTTTGGTATGACAAGGCGCGCTAACTCTATGTCATTGGTTTTTATAATGACCTTTGTTTTTTCGTTGGGTAAATCATCTGCCCAACTAGCAAGGTCAACAATTTCTCCGGGAGCCGCATGATGTGTTGCCATGGTTACCATCCTTCATTTTCAAAAATGAGTTTAACTCTATTGATGCACTCGCTTGGTATTAAGTCGTAGTGCAGTTTTACTGCTTTATAAATAGTTGCGACTAAATCTGAAGCCGTCTCTTTTTATTTTAACTTTACAGGTACGATCCAATCCGATGGCGCGAGGCAAGTAGCATCCTTGCAGGCCTGGGCGCGGACGAGCAGGCGGATATTTTCTGCGTTGCCTGGAAGCGTCACCTTCACCGGAATACTCACTTTTCCTTCATAAACCTTGATGTCACCGAGCGGTGTAGCCATAGCGTGCGCCTTTGGATACACAGGCTCCACTTCTGCCTTGCCGGAGTCCTCGCGCACATCAACAGAAGTGGAAATCAAAAAATCGAAACTCGCAGGATTGGCATTGACGTGCCAACCCCGGGCAATATCCAGCACCGCCGTAACAGTGAGGCTATTGCCCTCGCGCTTCGGTTCCGACGCACTGACCTTCACATACGCTTTGGTTGCCATCGCCCCCTTTGTGATAACCGCTTCATCCGGTTGCTGTGCGGCCTTCGCTGCCGGTGCCACATGATTCAGCCTCAGCAAGGCATGCACCATATGCGTATAAGCTCTCGGATTCTCGGTGATGGCCTGCCCGAAGGCAATAAGCAGCGCTTCGGCCTGTTGTTTCCATTCTGCATCGCCGGTGATTTCATAAAGATCGAGCAAGGCCTGAGCCATCACCGCATTGCCGGAGGGAATGGCCGAGTCCATGCCATTTTTCATCCGCACCAGCAGCTGCTCGCTGCCATCGGTGAAGTAATACCCGCCATGTTTCTCGTCCCAAAACAGCTGTTTGGCCTTCGCCGCCAGTTCCTTGGCTGCTTGCAGGTATCGCTCATCATTGGCTGCGCGATAGGTGGACACCAGCCCCTGAATCATGAAGGCATAATCCTCAAAATAGGCCGTAATCTCGGCCTTGCTGTCACGCCATGTGCGATACAGCGCCCCGTCCTGTTTCCGCAGATTAGCCAGAATGAAATCGGCTGCGCGGCGGGCGGCATCGGTATATTCAGGCTTCCCCATGAACAGACCAGCGCGGGCGAACGCATCGATCATCAGCCCGTTCCAGGACGTGATGATTTTGTTGTCGAGATGCGGTAATTTGCGCTTGTCCCGCGATTCCCGTAGCGCGGTCATCACGGCCTGCTGTTTCTTGACCGCATCCTCGTATGACAGTCCTTCCGCCGTCGCACTCTCCGAAAGCGGCTGAACCAGATACAGCACCCTGCCGTCCACATGCTTGTGTCCGGGAATCTTAGGTATCTCTGCCAGTCCGTAATGTTGCATGAGCCATGCGTAGGAATCCGTATCCAAGGCATCTTGCAGTTCCGCATCCGTCCAGGTGTAATAAGCGCCTTCTGCTGCGTCGGTCTCGGCATCAAGTGCAGAGTAGAAACCGCCGTCCTTCTGCGTCATCTGCCGCAACGTGAAGTCGAAAATCCCTTCGGCGACGGCACGGTCGTCGGGCTTGTTGGAAAGCGCGTAAAGCTCCGTGTAGGCGCGCCCCAGCAGCGCCTGGTTGTAGAGCATCTTCTCGAAATGCGGGATGCGCCACTGCGCATCGGTGGCGTAGCGATGGAACCCGCCGCCGACATGGTCGTGAATACCTCCTTCTGCCATTTTCTCCAGCGTGCCGCGCGCCATCTCCAGGCACGTATTGTTGCTGGTCAGGCGGTAGGCCTCAAGCAGGAACAGCAGTGCGTCCTCATTGGGGAACTTCGGAGCCTGGTAAAACCCGCCCAGCCGGTTGTCGTAATAATCGCTGAAATGGCTGATCAGCGCCTCCACCCGTTGGATGCCGGGAAGCGAGCTGCTTTGGGCATTGTTTTCCTGCTGCTTGATCCCGATGATGGCGCTAGCCAGCCGCTCGGCCTGCGCTTTAAGGGGGGCCTGATCCTGCATCCATACGTAGTGGATCTGCTGAATGAGCGACGAGAAGGCCGCCGGCGGAAAATAGGTGCTGGCGTAAAACGGCTTGAGATCGGGCGTGACGAATACGTTATTCGGCCAGCCGCCGCTGTGCGTCATCAGCTGGGTGGCCGTCATGTAAAGATCATCCACGTCCGGGCGCTGCTCCCGGTCGATCTTGATGCTGACGATAGACTCGTTCATCAACTTGGCGATCTCCGGATTCTCGAAGATCTCGCGTTCCATCACATGGCACCAGTAGCAGGTGGAATACCCGATGGAAAGCAGAATCGGCTTGTTTTCCTTTCGCGCCTTGGCAAACGCTTCCTCGCCCCACGGATACCAGTCAACCGGGTTATGCGCGTGTTGGAGTAGATACGGGCTGCTCGAATCAATAAGCCTGTTTGCAGAAGCATGCGTCGAAAGAGAAAAAGTCAAAATCCCTCCAAATTAAAGCCAGTGTATTTTTCAAGATTAAAGATTCTCATGGGACTCATAGAATAACTCAGGTAGCTTGTCGCCAAACGCTTCGCTAGCGGAGACATTGTTTTTCCGGCAGGTTCAAAGATAGCTACGGACACTGCTAAAGGCTCACCCATAAAAACTTAAGTAGAACCTCGTCAGGGAGTTTATAACTCCTGAATAAAATCAATAATATTCGTATCACTACTTATACAAACAGCAGTTTCTTTATCGCTAAGTCATGGCCGTTGCTTGATTGTGACTGAGAGAACATCAGGCCGGTTTGGATATGATAAAAACATAGTCTATTTAACTGAACTTGCGAATGGACGATGCGGACGGCGATCTCACGCTCGACAGACTCCTGAGCGACAATCACATCCTTGTTATTCCGTTCCAGCGAATAAACCAAATAGGTATACCTACATATTGTATAAACCCTTTTTTTTATCTAGCCTGTATTTTCATACGTCACCGTTCATCCTGAGCTTGTCGCAGGATTAAATCAGCGATTCCTCAGGAAAAATCATCATTGAGGTAGAAAAATGACCAAAATTGTTTGCGTACTTTACGACGATCCGATTGACGGCTATCCAAAATCCTATGCCCGCGACGCGATACCGGAAATCAAAGTTTATCCCGACGGACAAACTACTCCGACCCCCAAAGCCATCGACTTCACCCCCGGTCAAATGCTGGGCAGTGTTTCCGGCGAATTGGGTTTGCGTCGCTATCTGGAAAGTCTGGGCCATACGCTGGTGGTGACTTCCGATAAAGACGGCGAAAACTCGCGCTTGGATCAGGAATTGCACGATGCCGAAATCGTCATTTCCCAGCCGTTTTGGCCGGCCTATCTGACCGCGGAACGCATCGCCAAAGCGCCGAAATTGAAACTGGCGCTGACCGCCGGCATCGGCTCAGACCATGTCGACTTGCAGGCGGCGATGGAAAACAATATTACCGTCGCCGAAATCACCTACTGCAACAGTATCAGCGTTGCCGAACATGTGGTGATGATGATTCTAAGCCTGGTGCGCAACTACATTCCATCCTACCAGTGGGTTGTCAAAGGCGGCTGGAACATCGCCGACTGCGTGGCGCGCTCCTACGACCTGGAAGGGATGGAAGTCGGCACCGTCGCCGCAGGCCGCATCGGTCTGGGGGTGCTGCGCCGCTTGAAACCGTTCGATGTCAAACTGCATTATACCGATCGCCACCGCCTACCGGCTGACGTCGAGCAGGAATTGAATCTGACTTGGCACCCCAATGTTGAAGCGATGGTACGGGTTTGCGATGTGGTGACGATCAATTGTCCGTTACACCCGGAAACCGAACACATGTTCGATGAGGCTATGCTGGCCAAAATGAAACGCGGCGCTTACATCATCAACACCGCCCGCGGTAAGATCTGCGACCGCGACGCCATTGCACGGGCATTGGAAAGCGGCCAGCTATCGGGTTATGCGGGCGATGTCTGGTTCCCGCAACCGGCGCCGAAAGATCACCCGTGGCGGAGCATGCCTCATCACGGCATGACCCCGCATATTTCCGGTACCAGCCTGTCTGCGCAGGCCCGCTATGCCGCCGGCGTCAGAGAGGTGCTGGAATGCTGGTTCGAAGGTCGGCCGATCCGCAACGAGTACCTGGTGGTCGACGCCGGTAAATTGGCCGGAGTCGGTGCCCATTCCTACAGCGAAGGCGATGCCACCGGCGGCTCCGAAGAAGCTGCGAAGTTCAAGCAATAGTGGCTGTGCCTTAGTAAGCAGGTTATATCGATTGAGATGCCTCCCGGTTTTCGGATAAGACAGAGGACGACAAACGATATTTTATAACCGCGAGCACCTTCATTCTGCCAATGCCGATGTGTCACCCGTAGACTACGAAATGCAGTTTAAATCCGCTTAATCTTCGTCAGGAAAAAGCGTTGACACATCGCCGTGCTAATAAACCTGATGCCGTGCGGGAGTACAAAGCCATGGGTAAAAACATAACTCAGAAGCTGATCGAAAGTCACTTGGTCGAAGGTCGCATGATATGCGGCGAAGAGATCGGCTTAAAAATCGATCAAACACTCACCCAGGATGCAACGGGCACGCTGGTCATGCTGGAGTTTGAGGCGATGGGCATTCCGCACATACGAACCGAACTTTCCGTCCAGTATGTAGATCACAACCTCCTGCAGGAAGACTTTAAAAACGCCGACGACCATCTGTTTTTGCGTAGTGCATGCAAGAAGTTCGGCCTTTGGTACAGCCGCCCCGGTAACGGCGTGAGCCATCCCGTGCATATGGAGCGCTTCGGCGTGCCGGGAAAAACCTTGCTAGGCTCGGACAGCCATACCTGCGCGGCCGGCTCATTGGGAATGCTGGCAATCGGTGCGGGCGGCCTGGAGGTGGCGATGGCGATGGCGGGCGAACCGTTTTACCTGAAAATGCCGAAAACATGGGGCGTCAAACTGGTCGGGGCAATGCCCGACTGGGTGAGTGCCAAAGATGTGATTTTGGAAATGCTGCGTAGGCACGATGTGGACGGCGGGATTGGCAAGATCGTCGAATATTACGGCCCCGGCTTGAAATCCCTGACCGCCATGGACCGGCATGTGATCGCCAACATGGGGGCCGAACTGGGCGCCACCACGTCGGTTTTTCCAGCGGACGATGCGGTCATGGCATTCCTGAAAAGCCAGGGACGTGAGCAAGCCTTTCGAGAAATTCTCGCGGACCCTGATGCGGAATACGACGAATACGAAGAAATCAACCTGTCGGAGCTGGAGCCTCTGATTGCACTGCCCAGCAGTCCGGGCAACGTGGTGCCGGTGCGCGAGGTGGCCGGCCGGGAAATCTACCAGTCCTATATCGGCTCATCCGCCAATCCCGGACTGCGGGACTTTGCCATCGCCGCGATGATCGTCGATGGCAAACAGGCGCACGACCGAGTTTCATTCGACGTCAATCCCACGTCCCGGCAGATATTGGAGAACATGACGGCAACCGGCATACTGGGAAAGCTCATCCATGCGGGCGCGCGCCTCCACCAAGCCGGTTGCGGCGGCTGTATCGGCATGGGACAGGCTCCGGCGACGGGACGCATTAGCCTGCGCACCGTTCCCCGAAACTTTCCGGGCCGCTCGGGCACCAAGGAAGATCTGGTGTATTTGTGCAGTCCGGAAACCGCCGCCGCGTCGGCCCTGACCGGCGTGATCACCGATCCGCGTATGCTGGGCATGGCGTATCCCCGTTTCATGGAGGCCGAGACCGTACTCCTCAATACCGAGATGCTGCTCCCGCCCGCACCGGAAGGCGAACAGTATGACTTGGAGAAAGGCCCCAATATCAAACCGCTGCCCGTGTTAGAGCCACTGCCCGATACGCTCGAAGGGCCGGTGCTATTGAAAGTGGGCGATGACATTTCCACGGATGAAATTTTGCCTGCCGGAGCCAAGGTGCTGCCTTTTCGCAGTAATATCCCGGCAATCAGCCGATTTGTTTTCAACCCGGTCGACGAAACCTACTCCGAAAGAGCTATGGGCTATCAGAAACAGGGATCGTTCGTTGTTGGCGGCAGCAATTACGGGCAGGGTTCGAGCCGCGAGCACGCAGCCTTAGGCCCCCGTTATTTGGGAGTCAAGGCTGTCATCGCCAAAAGCTTTGCCCGGATACATTTGCAGAATCTAAGCAACTTCGGCATTTTGCCCCTGATATTTGCCAATCCGGACGATTGGAACAAGATCGCTCAAGGCGACCGGCTTTGCATTCCTGATGTGCGCACTGCCATTCGCCAGGGAAACAGCGTCAAGGTGATCAACCTGACCAAGAACGAGACCTATGAGACCGAACATCGGATGACGCATTACCAGGTGGACATGGTGCTGGCGGGTAGCCTGATCAATCTGGTTAAGCAAAAAGCGTCGTAACTACTCAGCAAATCGAAAATCGCG
>Ga0208518_100569_pt1 | contig 9224 bp, 3 predicted proteins | sample LakWasM127_HOW14_2_FD_183937 | JGI IMG/M metagenome (GOLD analysis project Ga0208518, IMG submission 183937) | Freshwater sediment methanotrophic microbial communities from Lake Washington under simulated oxygen tension - Sediment Metagenome... | ecosystem: Environmental > Aquatic > Freshwater >...
TGCACCGCATGCAGGCGCGGGCCCAGCCACGCGGTAACCTGCGCCGTGCGCAAGGCGTCGGGCAGCGCATGCTGCGGCACCAGCGCGCGATAGGCCAGATGCCCCGTCACGCGCGGCGGCACAGCGCCCAGAAGCTGGGTGCGTGTGCGGCTCCAGAGGCCATCGGCACCGATCAGGGCATCGCCCTCGACCTCCTTGCCCCGGCTGGTGCGCACGGTCACCACGCCGTCGGCATCTGCAAAGCTGTCGATGGCATGCTCTAGATGCAGTTGCGCGTCGGTGTATTGGGTCACTGCAGACAGCAGCAGGCCATGCAGGTCCGCACGGTGGATGGTGGCGTAGGCCGCGCCGTAGCGCTCCACCGCTGTGGGCCCCAGGGGCAACACGGCCAGGTCCTTGCCGCTGACGGCGTTGCGCACCTGCAGCCGGCTGGGGAAGGCCGCCACTGCTTGCAGCGGCTGCTGCAGGCCCCAGGCCTGCAAGCGGCGCACCACGTTGGGCCCAATCTGCACGCCCGCACCCACTTCGCTGAAGGCAGCAGCACGCTCGTACAGCCGCACCTCCCATCCCGCCCGCGATGCGCCTAACGCAGCGGCCAAGCCGCCAATGCCGCCACCGGCGACCAACACCTGTTTTTTCATGGCGCGATTGTGAACTGCGCGCGCTGGCGGGCCTTTGTCTTAACGCAGGTCATAGCGCAGGCCGCAGCGCACGCTCCAGCACCTCGGCGGGCATGGGCCGACCAAACAGATAACCCTGGAAGGCCTTGCAGCCGTAGCGCTGCAAAAATTCGAGCTGGCCTGTGGTCTCTACGCCCTCGGCCACCACCGCCAGGTCCAGGCTGTCGGCCAAGGCCAGGATGGTGCGCACGATGGCGGCGTCGTTGGGGTCGGTCTGCAGGTCACGCACAAAACCCTGGTCGATCTTGAGCTGGTCGAGCGGCAGCCGCTTGAGGTAACTCAGGCTGGAATAGCCCGTGCCAAAGTCATCCAGCGAGAAGCCCACGCCATAGCGGCGCAAGTGTTCCATGCGCGCAATCACGTCCTCGACATCGGCCATCAACAGGCTCTCGGTGAGTTCGAGCTTCAGGCGTTCCGGGTTGGCGCCCGTGGCGTCCAGCACGCCCAGCACCTGCTCCACAAAGTCGGGCTGGCGGAACTGCCGCACGCTTACGTTCACCGACAGGAAGAACTGCCGGGTGAGTGAGCTGCGCGACCAGGCCACCAGCTGTGCGCACGCCGCTTCCAGCACCCACTGGCCCAAGGGCAGGATGAGCCCGGTCTGCTCGGCCAGCGGAATGAATTCGGCGGGGGACACCATGCCCCGGCGCGGGTGGCGCCAGCGCACCAGGGCCTCGGCACCCTGCAAGCGGCCTTTGCCATCCACCACCGGCTGGTAGTACAGCACCAGCTCCTTTTCTTGCAGGCCCCGGCGCAGGTCGGCCTCCAGGGCCGAGCGGTTGCTCACGGCCGCTTGCATGTCGGGGTCGAAGAAGCGCTGGGTGTTACGCCCCGCCGCCTTGGCCTGGTACATGGCCAGATCCGCATGTTTGAGCAGCTCGTCCACGCTCACGGTCTGCTGGCCGAACAGCGCAATGCCGATGCTGGGTGTGCTGTGGTGGCTGGCATCGCCCAGAGTGTAGGGCTTGCCCAGCGTGGTGGTGATGTGGCTGGCCACCAGCGCGGCCTCGGCGCTGGCGTGAGCGGGATCAGCGCTGAGGCCCTCCACCAGCACCACGAACTCGTCGCCCCCAAAACGGGCCACGGTGTCGGACTCCCGCACGCAACCCTTGAGCCGCTGCGCCACCTGCAGCAGCAGCTGGTCGCCGGTGTCATGGCCCAGCGTGTCGTTGAGGTCCTTGAAATTGTCGAGGTCGATGAACAGCAGTGCACCCTGGGTGCCAGAGCGTGCCACAGCCGCCGTGGCATGTTGCAGCCGGTCCACCAGCAGGCGGCGGTTGGGCAGGCCCGTCAGCGAGTCATAAAACGCCAGACGTTCGATCTGGCTTTCGACCTGCTTGCGCTCCGTGATGTCGCGGCCCACGCCCCGGTAGCCACGCAGGGCGCCATTGGCATCGAACACGGGGACCCCGCTGACCGAGATCCAGTGCATGCTGCCATCCGCACGCCGGCGTTGCAGCTCCAGGTCGCGGAACGGCTGGTTTGCCGCCAGCACCGCACGGTGCGCAGCCCAGTCGGCATCGGTCATGTTCAGGGCACCGATCTCCCAGCGCGTGCGCCCCATCACGTCCGACAGCGGGATGCCGTTCACGCTCAGGTCCCCGGCCAGCTGCACAAAGCGGCCCTCGGCGTCGTGCTCCCAATACCAGTCGGACGACAGGTCGCTCAGCGACCGGAAGCGGGCCTCGCTCTCGCGCAGCTCGTTTTCCACACGCACGTAGTCGCTCACGTCGGCAAAGGTGCGCACCAGGCTGCCATCGGCCAGCGAGGTGGTGCGCACCTCGAACGTGCGGCCATCGCGCGTGGTGCGCCAGTACAAGGCCGGGGCCGGGGCCACTGCGCCCTGGGCCACGTAGTCGTGCCCGCGCCGGTCCACCAGGCTGTAGCCCTCGCCAAAGTCTCCGCGCTCGGCCTGCACACGGGTGAGGTCGGCCAGTGTGGGTCGAGTGGCCATCAGCGACTCGGGCAAGTTCAGCAGCTCCAGCACGCGCTCGTTGTAGACGGTGATGCGGCCATCGGGCCCGGTCTTGAAGATGCCCTGGCTCATGCTGGCCAGCGTGGCCTGCAGGGCCGAGCGCTGTTCCTGCAGCATGGTCAACGCCTCTTGCCAGATGCGGGCATCCACCATGCGCACGGGCTGGCCCTGCCCCTTGGCGCCTTGCACCAGCGCCACCAGGCGGTTGAGCAGCTCGCTAAGGTGCGCTACGCCATCGGCCTCGCGCAGCACATAGTCGCCCAGCCCGCAGCGAAAGGCGCGCGCAGCCAGGGCCTCTTGCGCTGCATCGATGCACATCAGCACCGGGCGGCCAGCGCACAGCTCCAGCAGGCCGGGCAGTTCCTGGTCGGTGGGTTTGAGGCACAGCACCACGGCGTCCCAGGCCTGGCTGGCGAGGGGGGCCTTGGCGGTTTCGGGCGTAGGGCTGTTGACCACCCGCCAGTCCGGGTAGCGCGCCGCGATCAACCGCCGCGCGGCCGCTGCGTGCTGGGTATCTATGTCCACCCACAGGATGCCCACGCCGTTCATGGCCGTTGCTCCTGCTGTGCGGGCTGCGAGGTAGTGAGCGAGGGCGCCGAATGGCCCGGCAAGTGCTCACGCTCGAACAACTCGACAGGCCCGGGCCTTCCAAACAGATACCCCTGGAACCCCTCGCACCCATGCAGCCTCAGAAAACTCAACTGCCCCGTCGTCTCCACCCCTTCCGCCACCACCTCCAGGTCCAGGCTCTTGGCCAGCGCCAGGATGGTCCGCACGATCGCCGCGTCGTTCGGGTCCGTCAGCACGTCCCGCACGAAGCTCTGGTCGATCTTCACCTGGTCCAGCGGCAGACGCTTGAGGTAACTCAGGCTGGAATAGCCGGTGCCGAAGTCGTCCAGCGCAAAACCCACGCCTTCGCTCTTGAGCTGCACCATGCGCGCGATGGTGTCTTCGATGTCGCCCAGCAGCAGGCTTTCGGTGAGTTCGAGCTTGAGTTGCCGGGGGTCTGCGTTGTGGTTCTTCAAGGTTTGCAGCACTTCGGCCACGAAGCCGGGTTGCCGGAATTGGCGGGCACTGACGTTGACGGAGATGGACAGGTGGGCGGTGTCCGGGTGTTGGCTCCAGCGCTGCAGTTGTTCGCAGGCGGTCTGGAGCACGTATTGGCCCAGGGGGAGGATGAGGCCGGTCTGTTCTGCCAGGGGGATGAAGTCGCCGGGGCTGATCATGCCGCGCTGGGGGTGGCGCCAGCGCACCAGGGCTTCTGCGCCCAGCAGGCGGGCGTGGTGGTCGACCACGGGCTGGTAGTGCACGAGCAATTCGCCCCGGGCCAGGCCCTGGCGCAGGTCGGCTTCGAGGTTGGAGCGGGCGTTGACGGCCGCCTGCATGTCGGGGTCGAAGAAGCGCTGGGTGTTGCGTCCTGCGGCTTTGGCCTGGTACATGGCCAGGTCGGCGCGCTTCAAGAGTTCGTCCACGGTGAGGCGTTCGTCGCCAAAGAGGGTGATGCCGATGCTGGGGGTGCTGTAGTGCTGGGCGCCGTCCAGGTCAAAGGGCTGGTTCAGGCTGGCCAGGAGTTTTTCGGCGACGGTTTCTGCCTGGGTGGCGGCGTTTTGCAGGTCGGGGGCCAGGGCTTCGAGCATGACGACGAATTCGTCTCCGCCGAAGCGGGCCACGGTGTCGGCTTCGCGCACGCTGCCCACCAGGCGGGCGGCGACCTGGGCCAGGAGCTGGTCGCCCATGTCGTGGCCCAGGGTGTCGTTGAGGTCTTTGAAGTTATCGAGGTCGATGAACAGCAGGGCCCCGAGGTTCCTGGTGCGCTGGCAGGCGGCGATGGAGCGTTGCAGGCGGTCCAGCAGCAGGCGGCGGTTGGGCAGGCCCGTGAGCGCGTCGTAGAACGCCAGGCGTTCGATCTCTTGTTCTGCCAGCTTGCGATCGGTGATGTCCATGGTGAAGCCATGGGACACCACCGAGCCATCGGCCTCGCGGTGTGGAATGGCGTTGGTCATGTGCCAGCGCACGCTCCCGTCATTCATCCGCACACGGTATTCGCACTGCCAGGGCACCAGCTTGCGCACCGACATCATGGCCGAGCGCTGCACCAGCGGCAGGTCTTCGGGCACCACGCGGTGCATGAGCACGCCATGGTCGGCCGTGACCTCGTGCGGTTCCACGCCCATGAATTCGCGCACGGCATCGCTGATGTACTGCACGCTGGTGCCACCATCGGTATGCAGCCGGTATTCGTAGATGAAGCCGGGGATGCGGCTGGCAATGCGCTGAATGAACAAGAGTTGTTCGCGCAATTGCTCCGCAGCGCGGTGCTCGTCCGTTACATCCTGCACCACCCCCATGACGACCTGCACACCGTCGCGCGGCAGCGTGCGTTGAACCCGCGAGCGCATCCAGCGCACTTCGCCATCTGGTCGTCGCCAGCGGTACTCCACATCCAGGCCAGATCCCCGTTCTCGGATCTTGTCGAACACGTGCCGGTCTTCCGGCAAGATGCCACTCACCGCGCGCTCGGGGTCCACCCATTCCTGCTGCTCAAACCCGGCGATGTTGCACAGCCCTGGCGACCAGAGCAGCACCGTTTCGCCCGGGTCTTCAATGCGCCGCCAGTGGCCAGTGCGCGCCAGGCTCTCCATGGTGTTGAACACGTCGGTCTGCTCGCGCAACTCGCGCCGCACTTCTTCCAGCGCACGCTCGGATGCGGCCAGTGATACCCGCAGATTCTCGGCTTCAGAGGCATCGCGCACCGTGACAACGATGCAGTCATTGGTCACGCGGCGGGCCGACAAGTCCCAGGCCAGCAACAGCCGACCGGGCTCGCGCACCACCTGGCGGCACTCCAGCGGAGCCCCCACGCGCACCACGCCGAGCAACTGGTCCAGCAGCGGCGTGTTGGCCAGCAGGTCAAACACCTCGGACGCATCCACGCCCGGATGCCGTACCGCTCCCAACCCTGGCATGCGCCGTGCCGCAGCGTTGGCGGCCAGCAGCAGCAGGCGGCCGTCTTGCAGACGAAACTCCATGAGCGCCACCGGCACCGCGTCCACCAGCGCTTGAAGGCGCGCCTGCGCCATGGGCTCGATGAGGCCTTCCCCGGCAGGGGCGAGGAGGTCGGTCAACAGTTCGGACGAAATCACGGTCGCTCTGAAGCCTCTGAATCCTGGGGTTGAAACACCAACTCTCGACGGAGGGTGGCTCCGTTCAGGGTCAAGCTGCCAGCATACAGCCAAGAGTATGTCAAAACGTAACATCTTGGCAGAACGCAGTGGAATTGCCCAGGGGGAAACCCGATGATCGAACTGCTACAGTCCACGCCTCATTCCTGCTACCCCCTGCATGTCCGACACGCTCGAACACCACACACCCATGATGCAGCAGTACCTGGCCCTCAAGGCCGGGTACCCCGAGACGCTTCTGTTCTACCGCATGGGCGACTTCTACGAGGTCTTCTGGCAGGACGCCGAGAAGGCCGCGCGCCTGCTCGACATCACGCTCACACAGCGCGGCCAGTCGGGCGGCCAGCCGGTGGTGATGGCCGGTGTGCCCTTCCACGCTCTGGAGAACTATCTGGCGCGCCTGATCAAGATGGGCGAGTCGGTGGCGATTGCCGAGCAGGTGGGCGAAGTGGGCGCCAACAAGGGCCCGGTGGAGCGCAAGGTGGTGCGCGTGGTCACACCCGGCACGCTGACCGACACCGAACTGCTGTCCGACAAATCCGAATCGATGCTGATGGCCGTGCACCAGGCGCCCCGCGCGCGCTGTGGCTTGGCGTGGCTGAGCGTGACGCAGGGCCGCGTGTACCTGGCCGAATGTGCGCACGACGAACTGGGCGCCTGGCTGGCCCGCGTGGCGCCCAGCGAACTGATCTACAGCGCAGGCGTGACCGAGCGCTTTGAACAACAACTGCAGGTGCTGCGCCAAGGCGGCGCCTTCACCTGCCCCATGAGCCTGCGGCCCGACTGGCAGTTCGACAGTGCCCTGGGCGAGCGCAAGCTACTCGAAAACCTGGGCGCGGCCAGCCTCCAGGCCTGGGGTGCACACGAATTGGGCGAGGCCCACGCCGCCGCCGCCGGACTGCTGACCTACGCCGAGCACACGCAGGGCCGCACCCTCACCCACGTACACAGCGTGCAGGTGCAGCGCAACGACGACCTCATCGACTTGCCCGCCACCACGCGCCGCAACCTGGAGCTGGTCAAGACCCTGCGTGGTGACGATGCACCCACGCTGTTCTCGCTGCTCGACACCTGCATGACCGGCATGGGCAGCCGACTGCTCAAGACCTGGCTGCTGGAGCCGCGCCGCGACCGCGCCGAGGCACGCCAGCGCCTCTCGGCCACCACGGCCTTGCGGGGCGCGGGCGGTGCAGGCGGCGGTGCCGGCCCCTGGTCCACGCTGCGCGGCGAACTCAAGGGCGTGAGTGATGTGGAACGCATCACCGCCCGCATTGCGCTGCGCCAGGTGCGCCCGCGCGAGCTGGTCGCGCTGGGCAAAACGCTACAAAAATCAGAGCTGCTTGCGCTGAACGGAAAGGCACCAGAGCCCTTTTTGATGCAGATTTTCAGCCACCTGCAACCACCCGAGGGTTGCATGGCACTGCTGCAGACCGCGATTGCCGAAGAGCCCGCCGCCCTGGTGCGCGACGGCGGCGTGATCGCCAACGGCTTCGACACCGAGCTGGACGAGCTGCGCGCCATCCAGACCAACTGCGACGCCTTCCTGCTGGACCTGGAAACCCGTGAGAAAGCCCGCACCGGCATCCCCAACCTGCGCGTGCAGTTCAACAAGGTGCACGGCTTCTACATCGAGGTCACCAGCAGCCATGTCGAGAAGGTGCCTGATGACTACCGCCGCCGCCAGACGCTGAAGAACGCCGAGCGCTTCATCACACCCGAACTCAAGGCGTTTGAAGACAAGGCCCTGTCGGCCAACGAGCGCGCCCTGGCCCGCGAGAAATGGCTGTACGAGCAGATCCTGGACCAGCTGCAGCCCCACATCCCGCAGCTGACCCGCCTGGCCCAGGCGCTGGCCACGCTGGACGTGTTGTGCACGCTGGCCGAACGCTCGCTCACCCTCCACTGGTGCGCGCCGCAGTTCGTGCCCGAGCCCTGCATCGAGATCGAGGGCGGCCGCCACCCGGTGGTCGAAGCCCGGCTGGCCGAGACATCCAGCGGCAGCTTCATCGCCAACCACACGCGCCTGAACGCCAACACGCGCATGCAGGTCATCACCGGCCCCAACATGGGCGGTAAATCGACCTACATGCGCCAGGTCGCGCTCATCGTGCTGCTCGCCAGCATGGGCAGCCATGTGCCCGCCGCGAGCTGCCGCCTGGGGCCCATCGACGCCATCCACACCCGCATCGGCGCGGCCGACGATCTGGCCAATGCGCAGTCCACCTTCATGCTGGAGATGACCGAGGCCGCGCAAATATTGCACGCGGCCACGCCGCACAGCCTGGTGCTGATGGACGAGATCGGCCGGGGCACCAGCACGTTCGACGGCCTGGCACTGGCCAGCGGCATTGCCACCCACCTGCACGACAAGACCCGCGCCTTCACGCTGTTTGCCACGCACTATTTCGAGCTGACCGAGCTGCCAGCAAAAGCGCGCCACGCGATCAACATGCATGTGAGCGCCACCGAGTCCGGCACCGACATCGTGTTCCTGCACGAGATCCAGCCCGGCCCGGCCAGTCGCAGCTACGGGATTCAGGTGGCCAAGCTGGCGGGCATGCCATCGCCCGTGCTGCACCACGCCCGCCATGCGCTGGCCGCGCTCGAAGAGCGCGCGGGCGAGGATGAGTTGCAAGTGGACCTGTTCGCCGCGCCCGAGGTGCCCGAGAGCGCGGGCGCCAGCCCTCTCGAGGCAGCGCTTGCAGGCATCAACCCCGACGCCCTGAGCCCCCGCGAAGCGCTGGATGCGCTGTACCAGCTCAAGAAGATGGCAGGCTGAAGCGACGCCCACCCCGGCTACGCTGCAGGCTGCTGACCGGGCTCTGGGCACACCGCCAGCGCATTTTTGAGTCCCAGGGGCATCAGGCGCAAGTGCCATATGCCCTGGCCGCTATCATTTTTGAGTATCCACACCCCGCAGCAGCTGGGGGCCGCCTGCAGGGCACACAGGCCGCACATGCCACAGGCGACTAAACTCGCGGGTTACCTCCAAACAACAACCCCCATTGCTCCATGACGTACTGCGTCGCCATCAAACTCAACGCCGGGCTGGTTTTCCTGTCCGATTCCCGCACCAATGCCGGCCTGGACCAGATCAGCTCATTTCGCAAGATGATGGTCTACGAGAAGGCGGGTGACCGCTTCATGGTGCTGCTGTCGGCGGGCAACCTGTCCATCTCGCAATCGGTGCGAGAGATCTTGCAGACCGAACAGATCAAGGACGGCGAGTCGGGCGAAGCCATCACCATCTGGAATGCCAAAAGCATGTTCGATGCCGCCCGCGTGCTGGGCTCGGCCATCCGCCGGGTGCAGGAGCGTGATGGCGCCGCGCTCAAGGCCTCCGGGGTGGATTTCAACGTGTCGCTGATTTTTGGCGGCCAGATCCAG
>Ga0208518_100570_pt1 | contig 9220 bp, 5 predicted proteins | sample LakWasM127_HOW14_2_FD_183937 | JGI IMG/M metagenome (GOLD analysis project Ga0208518, IMG submission 183937) | Freshwater sediment methanotrophic microbial communities from Lake Washington under simulated oxygen tension - Sediment Metagenome... | ecosystem: Environmental > Aquatic > Freshwater >...
CGGCTCCAGCCCGTGGCGGATCGCGTTTTCCACCAGCGGCTGCAGCAGCATGGGCGGGAAAGCGTGGGCCAGCAGCTCCGGGGCGATCTCGAAGGCATAGGCCAGGCGTTCTCCCATGCGAATCTTCAGTATCTCCAGGTAGGCCGTCAGCAGGGCCACTTCGTCGGCCAGCGTGCCGCCCTCTGCGCGCGTACGGGCCAGGCTGGACCGCAGATAGCGAATCAGCGCATCCAGCAGCCGGCTGGCCAGCTTCTGGTCGACCTCGATCAGCGCCGCGACGTTGGCCAGCGAATTGAACAGGAAATGCGGTTCGATCTGCGCCTGAAGCATGCGCAACTGCGCCGCCAGGCTCTGCTTCTCGGCTTCGAGACGTGCCAGTTCGCGTACCCGCAAATCCCTCTCGAGCTCGGCATTGCGCTCCCGCAACCAGAAGAATCCGGCGGCGATGGTGCCGAACAGCAGCCCGACCAGCAAGGCTTGGGTTTCATGGGAGCTGTCAGGCGAAGAACTCAGCCCCGTCAGCAACCTGCCCAGCATGCCGCCGACCAGTGCACCCGCGGCGATGGCCGCCGCCACGCCGGCGCCACGCAAGGCGCCCTGCAGCGGCAGGCGCAGCACCAGCTTGACCAGAACCAGCATGCTCAAGCCGAAGCACTGCGAGAACACCAGGTTGACGGCGAAACCGCCACCGAAGGCAAGCGCAGTCAGAAAGCCTGCGATCAGCGTATTGAAGACGACAGTAGCGATCAGCGTTGTCATGGGTGGATTATTCCATGGTCTTGACGGGCATCGGCTTGCGCGACATGCGTTCTTCCCGCTCGGTGCCCGGCGCAACGGGATGGCTGCAGTCTCGAAGAAACCACCTGGCGCCGCCAGCCGCATCCGACCGCCGGCAGGATTCCGGGGCTGAACTGCGCCTGCCGGCGATGAATTGCGGGTTCCCTAGGCCGGCAGCGACGGATCGCTGCGTCCGGTGGCGCACAGGCGCTGCACCACCGCCGGGCGCGGCACATCCACCTCGCCCTGCTCGAAGGCAAGCACGGTCAGGCGCGGCCGCACCAGATCGAGCAGTTCGTCCCGGCGCAGCAGGAAAGCAGGATTGGAGGGCTTGCCAAAGCGCTCGTTGCCGATCATGAAGGTCTCGTAGATCAGCACGCCGTCCGCGTCCAATGCATCGAGCAGGGCAGGCAGCAGCGGCCGAAACAGGTAATTGGTGACGACAATCCCGTCGAACTTGCGTCCGTGATAAGGCCAAGGGCCGCCTTCGAGGTCCGCTACGCGCGTAACGATGCCGGGAGCTTGGGCCGCAATTCCGGCAACGGCCGCCACGTCGCGATCGACCGCCTCGACCTTGTAGCCGCGCTCCGCCAGCAGCAGGGAATGCCGGCCCTGACCGCAAGCCAGGTCGAGAACCGAGCCGCCCGCCTTGATCAGAGGCAGGAAGCGCTGCACCCAGCGTGATGTCGTTCCGCTCATTTCGAATGCCATGTCGGGTATCATTTTGAGTTTAAACCAAGCCGGAAGCCGCATCCCGAGGCTTTTTACCTGATGCCCCCGAATTCGAGCACGCTGGCCGAGACCCCGCAGGACAAGAACGATGCCCTGATGGAGCGGCTGAGCACGACCACCGAAGCGTACAGCCGCTTCGTGCCGCGTCAGTTCCTCCACCTGCTGGGGATCGACGACATCCGCAAGGTCGAACTCGGGCAGCAGGTCGAGCGCAAGATGACCATCCTGTTCGCCGACATCCGCAACTTCACCTCGCTGTCGGAATCGATGAGCCCGCAGGAGAACTTCAACTTTCTCAATTCCTACCTGATTCAGATGGAGCCGGTGATTGCCGCTCACGGCGGCTTCATCGACAAGTACATCGGCGACGGCATCATGGCGCTGTTTCCCGACTCGCCTGATGCGGCATTGCGCTGCAGCCTGGCAATGATGGAGCGGCTGGAGGAATACAACAACGGCCGCGAGCGCGCCGGCTACCGCCGGATCAAGATCGGCATCGGCATCAACACCGGCATCGTCATCCTCGGCACCGTAGGCGGCGCAGCGCGCATGGACGGCACGGTGATCGGCGACGCGGTCAACCTCGCGGCGCGCATGGAGCGCCTCACCAAAGAGTACCGGGTCTCGATCCTGATCAGCGAATACACACTCTACTGCCTTGACCAGCCGAGCCTCTGGTCGATCCGCTTTCTCGATCGCACGCATGTGCGGGGCAAGCAGGGCACGCAATCGGTATATGAAGTCTTCAATGGCGACCCGCCAACGCTGCGGGAAGCCAAGACCAGAACCGTCACCGTATTCGAGGAGGCGCTGGCCTACTTCCACCTCGACGACCTCGTCACGGCCCGCGAGCGCCTCAACGCCTACCTCGCGATCGTGCCCGACGACGATGCCGCCCACGTCTATCTCGAGCGCTGCGAGACCCCTGCGGCAGGCCTGGGCGACCAACGCGGCGAATTGCCTCCGATCTGGCGGGAGGAATATTCCTTCGGCCTGCCGGCGCTGGATGCGGCGCACAAGAACCTGCTCGCCGACATGAATACCCTGGGCCGGGCAGTGAACACCAGCGCCTTGAATCAGACCACGCCGCTCATGGCCCAGATCCAGTTCGCCGCGGCGCGCGACTTCGGAGTCGAAGAACAACTGATGCGGGAAGACGAGTATCCCTTCCTTGAACTCCATGCCCGCCAGCACCAGCGTTTTTTTGAATTCTTCGGCGAGTTGCGCCGGGAAATCGAGGAAGGCGAACAAAATCGCGTCTATCTGGCCTTTCGCGTCAAGCGCTACCTGACCGGCTGGCTGATCAACCACATCCTCAGCGCCGACCGGCATTACGGTCATTACCGCAACGGCAGGCGCCGGGAGCAGGGCCAGCGGCAAGTCACCTGAAGGGCGGGTAAAAGCAGGCAGAAGGTGCTATGCTTTTTATTGCGCTGCAGCATTTCGCTGAGAAAGCACTTCACCAACGCTGCGGAAAGCCGCCATGCACAACGAACGACACTATCTGCACACGCTCTTCGAGCCGAAATCCATCGCCATCATCGGCGCCTCCGAAACGCCGAACTCGATTGGCGTCACGCTGGTGCGCAACATGCTCGACTCGGGCTATACGGGCAAGCTGTTCTTCGTCAATCCGAAGCATGAGACGGTTTTCGGCGAGAAGAGCTATCCGTCGGTCGACACCATTCCCCAACGGCTCGATATCGCCGTCATCTGTACCAAGGCGGCCGGCGTGCCGGAAATCGTCGATGCCTGTGGCCGCGCCGGCTGCCGGAACGCCATCATCATTGCCGGCGGCTTCGCCGAGACCGGGCCGCGCGGTGCGGCCCTGCAGCGCGCCGCGATGGAGAACGCCCGCCGCCACGGCATGCGGCTGATCGGGCCCAACTGCCTCGGCATCATGCGCCCCGGCAGCCAGCTCAACCTGACCTTCGCCCATGGCTTCGCCCATGCCGGCACCATCGGCCTCATCTCGCAATCGGGCGCCCTGTGCACCGCGATCCTCGACTGGGCCCTGCCGAACAAGGTCGGCTTCTCGAACGTGGTATCGCTCGGCGCCGAAAGCGACGTCGACTTCGGCGAAGTGCTCGATTACATGGTTTCCGATCCGCGTACCGAAAACATCTTTCTGTACATCGAAGGCATCAAGAACGCCCGCCGCTTCATGAGCGCGCTGCGCGCCGCGGCGCGCTGCAAGCCGGTGCTGCTGATCAAGGTGGGCAAGCACCCGGCCGGCGAAAAGGCCGCCCTCTCCCACACCGGCGCGCTGGTCGGCGCCGACGACGTGTTCGACGCCGCGCTGCGGCGCGCCGGCGTCGTGCGCCTGGCCAACGTCGGCCAGATGTATGCCGCCGCCTCGGCCCTGTTCTCGCACTTCCGTCCGCGCGGCAAGCGGCTGGCGATCATCACCAATGGCGGCGGTCCCGGCGTCATGGCGGCCGATCACGCTGCTGACATCGACATTCCGCTGGCCCAGCTCGACCAGGCCACGCTCACCCGCCTCAACGAGTCCCTGCCCGCCAACTGGTCGAAGTCGAACCCCATCGACATTCTGGGCGACGCCGATCCGGCGCGCTATGGCGCTGCGCTCCAGGCCTGCATCGACGACGACAATGTCGACGGCATGCTGGTCATCCTGACGCCGCAAGCGATGACCGACCCGACCCAGGCAGCGCGCACGGTCATCGAGATCGCGCGGCAGAGCGACAAGCCGATGGTGACGTGCTGGATGGGCGAAGAACAGGTGGGCGAGGCGCGCAAGCTGTTCCAGGGCGCGGCGATTCCCACCTTCCGTACGCCGGAGCCGGCGGTCGACCTCTTCTCGCACATCTCGAACTACTACCGCAACCGGCAGTTGCTGATGCAAACGCCGCCTTCGATTTCCGAACAGTCCCCGCCGCGGCTCGAATCGGCGCGGCTGGTGATCGAAGCGGCATTGATGGAAGGGCGCAGGGTACTCAACGAAATGGAATCGAAGGCCGTGCTTGCCGCCTTCAAGATTCCGATTGCGCAAACCGTGGTCGCCCGCTCCGCTTCCGAGGCCATGGTGCTCGCCGAGGAACTCGGGCTGCCGGTGGTGATGAAGGTCGATTCGCCGCAGATCGTGCACAAGAGCGATTCCGGGGGCGTGCGGCTGAATCTCCACAGCCTCGCCGCGGTGCGCGACTCCTGGCTGGAAATCATGGACGAAGTGAAGAAGAACCGTCCGGACGCGCAGATCAACGGCATCTCGATCGAACCGATGATCCAGAAACCCAACGGGCGGGAACTGGTGGTCGGCATGATGCGCGACAAGATCTTCGGCCCGACGATCGTCCTCGGCCCGGGCGGAACCAGCGTCGAGGCATACAACAGCGACCGCGCCGTGGCCCTGCCGCCGCTCAATCCCGTTCTGGTGGCCGACATGCTGGCCTCCACCCGGACCACCGCGCGCCTCGGCGAATTCCGCAACATGCCGCCGGCCAACATGGAGTCGATCGAGGCCGTCCTGCTGCGCGTTTCGGCCATGGTCTGCGAGCTGCCGTGGATCAGCGAACTGGACATCAATCCTCTGATCGTCGATGAACACGGCGCGGTGGCGGTGGACGCGCGCATCACGATCGAGAACATGCCGATCACCGCGGGCCGCTATGACCACATGGCGATCCATCCCTACCCGTCGCACCTGAAGTCGAGCTACCAGGCCAAGGATGGCTCGCAGGTCACCATCCGTCCGATCAGGCCCGAAGACGTGCGGATGGAGCAGGAGTTCGTCAAGGGCCTGTCCCCCGAAGCGCGCTACATGCGCTTCATGAACACCATCCGCGAGGTCTCGCCGGCGCAGATGATCCGCCTCACGCAAATCGACTACGACCGGGAGATGGCCTTCGTCGCCACCATCGACGTCGATGGCGCGGAGAAGGAAATCGGCGTGGTGCGCTACGCCACCAACCCGGACGGCGAGTCCTGCGAGTTCGCCATCGTCGTCGCCGACGAGTGGCAGGGCAAGGGCCTGGCACGCCGCCTGATGGGCATCCTGATCGACACGGCGCGCAGCAGCGGGCTCAGATACATGCACGGCGATTTCCTCGCCGAGAACGCCCGCATGCTGGCCTTCGTCGCCAGCCTGGGCTTCGTCCTCTCGGCGCACCCGGAAGACCACGGCCTCAAGCGCGGCGTGCTGGTACTGAACTGATGAAGCGCTGCCCATGGTGCGGCGACGATCCGCTCTATGTCGCCTATCACGATACCGAATGGGGCGTGCCCTGCCATGACGAGCGCACCCTGTTCGAGTTCCTCATCCTCGAAGGCGCGCAGGCCGGCCTGTCGTGGATCACCATCCTGCGCAAACGCGAGAACTATCGCCGCGCCTTCGACAACTTCGATGCGGAAAAGATCGCCCGCTACGGCGAGCTGGACGTGGCGAGACTGCTCGGCGATGCGGGCATCGTCAGAAATCGCCTGAAGATTGCGGCCGCCATCGGCAATGCCCGCGCGACGCTGGAACTCCATGAGCAAGGCGGTTCGCTCGACCAGCTGCTGTGGGGTTTCGTCGACGGCCGGCCGCGCATCAACCGCCGGCGCTCGCTGGCCGACATTCCCGCCATTACGCCTGAAGCCGAGGCCCTGTCCGGGGAACTCAAGCGCCGCGGCTTCCGCTTCATCGGCCCCACGGTCGTTTACGCGCACATGCAGGCGACCGGCATGGTCAACGATCATCTTGTCTCCTGTCCGCGCCACGCCGCCCTCGGCGGCTGATCATTTCGCCGCGGCCGGCCGTGTGCCGGCGCACTTGGACGCAATCCGATTCTGGTTACAATACAAACGTTTATAGCCTACTGGTGTGCCGCCCGGCGTTAGTATGCAAATCGGCTTGGAAAACATTCGCGAGATTCTTGACCGCCACCTGCATCAAGAAGATTTCGAGCGACTGCTGCAAGGGCTCGACGACGCAGGCAAGGCCGAGCTGTTCCATCGCATCGTCGAGCACCTGCGCCGCAGCGAGGCGCTTGCCGATATAGCCAACCGCGTCTCGGACAGCCTCTCGCTCGACGTCCTGTTCCCGCGCCTGATGGCCGTGGTTACCCAGGCCCTGGACGCCGACCGCAGTTCGCTGTTCTTGCACGATCCCGAGACCGATGAGCTGTTCTCGCGGGTAATCCAGGGCGATGCGATCGGCGAAATCCGCTTCCCCTGCCACCTCGGTGTCGCCGGCTCGATCTTCACCAGCGGCCAGGCCGAGATCATCGCCGATGCCTATGCCGACCCGCGCTTCAATCAGGACGTCGACCGCCACACCGGCTACCACACGCGCAACATCCTCTGCGTTCCGATCCGCAACAAGAAGCGCGAGGTGATAGGCGTCACCCAGGTGCTGAACAAGCGCAGCGGAGAGTTCGACGCCGAAGACCAGCGCCTGCTCGAAGGACTGTCGCTGCAGGCCTCCGCGGCGCTCGAGAATGCGCGGCTGTTCGAGAAGGTCGAGCGCCAGCAGCGCGAGGAAGCCATGCTGCTCGAAGTCAGCGCCTCGATCGTCTCCGAAATCCACCTCGATCCGCTGCTGATGAAGATCATGGCCGCGGCCACCTCGCTGCTCGATGCCGACCGCGGCACCCTGTTCCTCTACGACGTGGCACGCGACGAACTGTTTTCCCGCGTCGCCGGCGGCATCGGCGGTGCGGAGATCCGCTTCCCGGCCAATGCCGGCATTGCCGGCGAATGCTTCAGCAGCGGGCGGGTGATCAACATTGCCGACGCCTACAACGATTCCCGCTTCAATCCCGAGGTCGACCGGCACACCGGCTACCGCACCCACAGCATGCTGTGCATGCCGATCGTCGCCCGGGGCGAGCGCAAGATCGGCGTCGTGCAGATCCTGAATCGCAAGGGCGGGCCGTTCGGCAGTGCCGACGAAAGACGGCTGCGGGCATTCTCGGCCCAGGCCGCCGTCGCCATCGAGAATGCGCAGCTGTTCAAGGACGTCAGCGTCGCGCGCAACTACAACGAGGCCATCCTGCACAGCATGAACAATGCCGTGCTGACGCTGGACGCCGACGGCGTCCTGAAAAAGGTTAACGAAGCGGCGCGCCGCATCCTGCACCGCAGCGACGCGGAACTGCTGGGCCACTCGCTGGACGAGCACTTCACCGGCCGCAACAGCTGGGTGGCGAGAAGCCTGGAAAAAGTCCGCAGTTCGGGCAACACCGACATCACCGTCGACACGGACCTGGTGGTCGAGGGCGCCGACCTGGTGTCGGTCAACCTCACCACGGTGCCGCTGACCAGCGTCAACCACGAGTCGATCGGCTACATGCTGATGATGGAGGACATCACCCGCGAGAAGCGCCTGCGCAACACCATGTCGCGCTACATGAGCAAGACGGTGGTGGACCAGCTCCTGGCCAGCGGCGAGGCCGTGCTGGGCGGCACCGGGCGCGACGTCAGCGTGCTGTTTTCCGACATCCGCGGCTTCACCTCGATCTCGGAGCGGCTCGGCGCCAAGGAGACGGTGGCCTTGCTCAACGAATATTTCACCGACATGGTGGATATCGTGTTCGCCCACGACGGGGTGCTCGACAAGTACATCGGCGACATGATCATGGCGGTATTCGGCTCGGTGCTGCAGAGCAAGGACGATGCGAGCAATGCGGTCACCGTCGGCAACAAGATGCTGACCGGCCTGCACCAGCTCAACCGGCGGCGCATGGCGCGCGGCGCCGAGGAGATCCGGATCGGGGTGGGCATCAGCACCGGAAACGTGGTCGCGGGAAACATCGGGTCGCTGAAGAGGATGGAATACACCGTCATCGGCGACCGGGTCAACCTCGCCGAGCGCCTGGAAGGCGCCAACAAGTTCTACGGCACCTCGATCCTGATTTGCGACGCGACCTACCAGGCGATCAAGGATCACGCTGCAGCCCGCGAGATCGACCTGATTCGCGTGCGCGGCAGGGAGAAGCCGGTGGCGATCTACGAGGCGATCGGCCATCACTCGGAAGACAGCTTTCCGCACCGGGCCGAAGTGCTGGACGCCTTCAACGAAGGGCTCATGCACTACCGCAGGCGGGAATGGGCCGACGCGGAACGCTGCTTCCGTCAGGCACTGGGCGCCAATCCGGGAGACGGACCGTCGAGGATCTACCTGGACCGCTGCGGCATCTACCGCGACACGCCGCCTCCCGACGACTGGGATGGCGTCTGGACGATGCAACATGATTAGCAACGGGCCGCGGTGATCGAGCTTTCATCCCTGCCTGCACACCACGCGCGCTACCGTCCGCATGCCACGGCCGTGGTGTTCGACCGGCAACGGCTCGATTGCCGGGCCTTCGATGCCCGCATCAACCGCGTCGCGCATCTGCTGGGCGGACTGGGCGTGAAGAAGACCGAACGCGTCGCCACGCTGCTGCCCAATACGCTGGAACTGCTGGAACTCTACTGGGCCTGCGCCCGGATCGGCGCCGTGGTGGTGCCGCTGTCGCCGCTATTGACCGGCGTCGGCCTGTCCAGCCTGATCAACGATGCGGGCGCCGTCTGCCTCGTCACGCAACGCAGCCTGCTGCCGGTGGTCGAAGCCGTGCTGCCGGAATTGTCCACGCTGGCGCCGGCACGCGTGCTGCTGATCGACGGCGGAGCGCCGCCGTGGGGCGACTATGCCGCACTGGCAGCCGCTGCGCCCGAGACCCCGCCGCCTGCGGCCGGCGTCACCGGCGACGACCTCTTCAACATCATG